>Ga0307968_1004448_pt1 | contig 11402 bp, 12 predicted proteins | sample OrgLakmetagen650_FD_201834 | JGI IMG/M metagenome (GOLD analysis project Ga0307968, IMG submission 201834) | Saline water microbial communities from Organic Lake, Antarctica - #650 | ecosystem: Environmental > Aquatic > Non-marine Saline and Alkaline > Saline | place: Antarctica: Organic Lake... | reverse complement strand
CCCCCCCCCTTGATAGAGATTAATGCAAATTAATCCGCATTTATTCATTAATCCGTCCGTTAATCCACCTGTTGTAAATACAAAAGTGGATTAATGATTTTTCGTTAATCCATTAATCCGTTAATCCACCCATTGTAAATGCGCCATTAGTGTTTATTACTTGCATAAAGTGGCGTTCGACAATCCGAACATTCTGTGAAACGGAAAGTCTGAACCATGTGCATGGCCTTATAATTCCGGGCCAAATTGCCCTTGACCATTTAAAAATCTGGAAGCACGCCATTCTTCTTAATCATCTTACGAGGATTAGTTTCGAGGAGCATTGCAGTTTTATTTTTAAGCTTCCTTGTCGTCCTGGACCACAAACTTACAAAGGAACAGCCTAACAATTAAAGAAACAAAAAAAGACGAGTAACACTAAGGAAAAGGCCAAAAAGAGTAAAGTAATGCATTCATTGTATACTTGAAGCAGACTCGTCATTGTACAAATGGTAGCTACGTTTTTAACACGGGGGCACTCCATAAATACAGGGGAAGACGACCCAATGGTAGTGTACAACAGATGCAGGGCTTTTTATGAGTATAAATATACGATGTACAGAGCTACAAGAAAGGGAGCTGCAGGAACACCCTCGAGGACCGAGGCAATATTGGCTTTACCGGGCATGCTAGCAAAGGAGCGGTCTCCGCACATGCTTATGACTCCAGTCCATCAAACTGCAGCTTGCGCTCACACTGCGTGCAGGAGCAAATGAATAAAGGCGATCCTTATTTGCGAGGGCATTTTTGCGTGGGATGTCATTCTGTGGTGTTTTAAGTGATATTTATAGTGTTTGCGAGAGAAAGCGTTTTGTGCAGGATATGCCCATTCTGTGATACGTGACACGTAAGCAGATAATTTCATCCGTATCCCGCTCCAGAATCCCCGGACGCACATGCGGTAGGCACAAGACTTTCGAATCTTGAAAATAGGGGGGTCCATCATGTCCCTACTTGCAAATTCGGTAAGTCTTGTGCCTACTGCGTGTGCATCCGGGGCAGTGCTTCTTTTTTGGAGACGTATGACGTCATGAGACGTATGACGTCATGAGACGTGAAACCCCTACTATTTGGGCGTGGGGGAAAGACGTGAAACCAAGGATCTAGGCCCCGGGGGATCTCCCGGCAAACACCGACCAAGGGCCCTTCGAGGGCCAAAAATTAGCCTCAGAAATCGAAATTATAAATATGTAAATTTTTGTTTGGTTGGTTCGCCGGAAAGAAAGAGAACCAAGCAGGGAGAGAGTGATATAAGGTATAAAGAGGGGGAAAAGCATGGTGAGACCAGAGCCATGCAGGCTGCATGGCTAGAGCAGAAGGATGGGCCTCCCAAATACACACAGAAGGGCATGTCACTGGACAGGAATCAGCCTGCGCGCAGCAAGTGGTTGCAAGATGGAGGTCTGGGGGAGGACAACCTGTACTACCTCTGCTGCAGCATTTACAGCACCAAGGTAGCAGCACGCAAGTTTCAAAGCAGGTCCCAGAACATCATATCCCATGAGGCAAGCCAGCTGCATCAGCGCGCAGCACTGAAATGGCATTCAGTCATTTTCCTTCCCAACAGCCATTGGGGGAAGTGGCTGAATGCCTGCCCCAAGCGTGGGCGTTACGGAGTTGATTAGATATAGTTATACAGATATCAGTGTAGGACAGTCAGACAGACAGACAGACTGACTGACAGACAGACAGACAGACAGACAGACAGACAGACAGACAGACAGACAGACAGACAGACACACAGACAGACAGACAGACAGACAGACAGACAGACAGACAGACCCGTAGGCGTACGGACGTATCAGTGTTGGTACAAAGACGTATCAGTGTTGGTACAAAGACGTATCAGTGTTAGTACAAAGGTTTTCCAAAATCGAAAAAAGAAGCACTGATCCGGGGATTCAAAGCGGGATACGGATGAAAATGCGGAGGCTGCACTGCTTCAAATCACTAAATTTGCATCCGCAGAAGGTGACGGGATTTTGGCTGAGTGTTCAGTGATGGACACGACAGCGGGCAAAGCTGCTTAATCAATGCAGGGCGATTTACACGAACGCAACCTAGTATTATATGATGTAAAACAGGGGTGATGGCGCCAAGCCGGGATCGAGGGGCTGAATTCTATAATTTAGGGTGACTTCTGAGTTAAATAAAGAAAGGCAATTCATTTAAAAACTTGCCAAAAACGTGTACCTAACCAGAGGGGGGACACTGAGGCCCAAAAATGGGTATACTTGTTGCATGCTCCTAGGGTGTGGGCCCCCTAACTGGCAGGTTTCAAGCTCAGCTTTAAATGCAGTTAGGGGGCCCATACCTAATCGGCCGCGGCGTGAACCCTACTCTTTGAAAAGCCTTTTGCTGTATCTGACCAGCCAGAGCACCAAACTGAGTGAAATTTGGTGTTTTGAAATCCTTAAGATAAATAAAGGTCATTGCAAAAACAATGAAGCAAAAAGACCAAGTGGCTTGCAAAATACGCAAATTAACGCGTCATTTCCCATGTTAAGCACCGTCTAGGGTACAGATGCACGATATGTGCAATTAGTCCTGTCATTTCTTACGCAGGGCGACTTATCTAGATCTGAGCACATGCTTTGGTAGCTTATAAAGTCAGCATCAATGTGAAACTAGATTGGGTCTGATTTAATGAGGTAATGGGTAAGTAGTTGCCCCTTTAATGCAGAAACGAGCATGTTTTAACTTTTGCTCAGAAAGCCCCCTCTGGTACCTAATCCTCTTTTTCCTGGGCACTTCTGCTACATACGAACTGGACAGATAGTTTCAGGGGATATTAGACTTGTGGATGATATCATATTCATACAAGGTCTTTAACCGTTAAGCACTTGTGCCGCATCAGCATCTCTGCGGGTTGCTCTTGTAAACATTGGCTTTTGCAGAAAAATTGCCTCCTGTGAGGATGGAATCAAATGCTGATCGTTTCATCACTGACTTACCAAGCAACCAGGAAAGTACAACCCGTCCGGGGCCCGGAAAAAATAACAAAATTTTGGGCTGCCCCGGAGGAATAGCCCAAAGCTGGTCCGGGTACCCCGGAAATTTGCAGGGGCGACGGCCCCTGCGATTCCAGGGTACCCGGTAAAATTTTAAATGTAGTTCCATGTGATTTGCAGTAAATTTTAGATTTTAGAAATGACAGTAATGACACTGTGAGAATGGGAAGAAGAGGGAAAGTCAGCCAGCAGGAAGGGGGACAGCTCAAGAGCCATCCCAGCAAGAGGCTCCCCCTCCTGAACAGGCCTCCCTACGAAACGAGTGCTTGCATCTTGCAAGGCAGCATGCAAGCACCAAACTGACTGAATGAAAATCTCTCCGGATGGAAGCCCCCCACTCCTCCTCCCTCTGATCCCCCCCCTCCCCCTGCCCCAGACCCTGATGAGGCCTCAACTAGCAGCCATGCACGAACCTTGAGCGATGTCAAGGACACGCGAGCACACACACACACACACACACACACACACACACACACACACACACAACACACACACAAACGCACAAGGCGCACACACACACACAAACGCACAAGGCGCACACATAAACACACGCATACACACACATACACGCACGCACACACACACGCACGAGCACACACACAGGCACACACAACCACGCACACACATACACACACACGCACCCACACACGCACACACACACATACACACACGAGCACGCACACAGGCACACACAACCACGCACACACGCACATACAAACACAAGCACGCACACGCAAATTCACACACGGGCAGACACACACACTAACACTCACACACACGCACATGCACACACACACGTATGCACACACACACACACACACACACACACACACACACACAGAGACACACACACACACACACAAGCATTAACAGCGTGCTTGGGAAATTGTATAACACCCTGAATAATTTTGAAAGCAGTTCCAGGGAACCCTGGAAAATTCTACAGGCTGTTCCGGGCCCCCCTAGATAATTTGGGCACCCAGTGTACTTCCCTGCGAGCAACCTGTTTTTCCCCGTCATTTGTGGCCCATTCTGCTCACAGGTCCCCCTCATTCAATCCACTCCAAACAAGTCAATTGAGGGGAGCACAGGAGGACTGGAGCTGATGCTGAAATGCAGTTCACAGACCCTCCTGCCAAATTTTCGCTTAGAATCAATTAAATATCCCAAAATGATAATAGCTGTAAAGGTGTTGGCGTCTACAGTTGCACTCTACTGCAGGCTCTTGACCCAGGTATCAGGATACATGATTAGCACTGCCTTGCTCACAAGTTCATTTCCTTCTGCATGAAAATCTTGTTTGCTGCAGCGAGTGTTCGTCTCAGACAGAGGCACGGAAGGTATCGGCGATTTGTTCGACTTATTTGCTACAGGCTTGTTTGCTGCAGCGAGTGTCCGTCTCAGACAGAGGCACGGAAGGTATCGGCGATTTGTTCGACTTATTTGCTACAGGCTTGTTTGCTGCAGCAAGTGTTCGTCTCAGACAGAGGCACGGATGGGTGTTGCACGTAAGGTTACAGTGCGTTTGCTTTCACACATGCAGACAAGAGACGAGCATAAATAAATTTGAAGTTATCTCACGTTTATTCATCAGTTATAACTCGTAAATGTAAACGAGTTCAGGCCTCGTAGGCCTAATTTACACATTTTAATTGCAGCATCTTAATTGCAGTCCTGGGCTTGCACATTTGCCTACAAAAGTCTTCATGGACATGAGCAACAAGAGCGTGTCAAAAAGCCTGATGCCTCCATTACCAAATGCTAACTAGTCTTCTGTCAACCTAGCTTTGTGACCTCACAACAATTATAGGAGGCACGCAACCCGGCACATGTAGCCGTGCAGTGGATTTTTGCCCACTGTGTGTGAATTTTTGCCCACTGTGTGTGTGTGGCACTAAAAATGGGTTTGGGGCACTTACATTTGGGCACTGAAAGAAGGCACAGGAAATGGTATGGTAAATGGCACTGAGTGTGTGTGGCACTTGGAGCGTGGCCCTGAAAGTGTGGCACTGAGATTGTGTAGCACTTACAATGGGGCACGTGTCCTTCCGCTCCAACCATTCAAACAAGCAGGGCAGGTGGAAGTGGTGTCCGCAAGCTGTGAAGGTTTTGGGGTTGTCTGCGTGCCGGGATGAAACAGAGAATTGATCAACCATTGTTTAATTACATTCAAGCAATGTTATTGTTAAAAGCAGTTGTCAGCTTTCCACGAAATAAATTCACCTCCTCTGTTGACACAGATTACAACCCGCACCTTCGGTGTAAAGATCCAAGCACGTGGGGCAGTAATACGAGTCATCTTCTTCATCTTGTACTGGGGGAACATCAAAGCCTATAGAGACAGAAAGAACATTATTGCTACAATTTAAACGCAAAATTTGACGCACTTGAGTGTACCTACTTGTACTTTGGCACTCACTCTTAGAAGCCCCTGCTTGTGTGTTAAGTGCCCCTGCTTATGTTAAAGTGCCAGCACCACAAATCCGTGTATATCCACGGGAAAAATGCAGCATCTCACCTAGTTTAGCGGCAGCCTTTTCCTGGTCAACATCCTGAAAAGCGGGCGGCGCCTGCATGGTTTTACATCTTCTGTAAGTTCTTGTATGTTGTTACTGCAAAGTGAGGCCTCAACACTGATGCGAACAGACAATGGAGCAAGATGGTGCGCTCTGCCCACCTGTTTTGTTGCTGTGTGTGCTGCTATGGCTTGCAGGGGTTGTGCGCGGTGGTGGTGGTGGTGCTTGTTGGAGGCTTCGCTGCCTGTGCGCCGGTGTCGTGCTTTGTGTGAACCCCCTCCTGAATTTGGATGACTAAAAGATGTGGCAGGGGTGCTAGAGGAGGAGTGGCCTGCTGCGGAAGTAAAGCAAGGGGGACAAGGCAAGGTGGGGTGACAGATGGCTGTCAACTGTGCAAAGATCAGGTACCAGAGCATCACACTACCAAGGCAGGAAATAAAGAGCAAGAACTTACTGAGACTAGAGCCCACCGCTGCCGAGGCATTGAGGAGCTCTGAAGTCTGTGTAGCAGAGTGGTATGGTGGTGGAAGGTGAGAGAGAGAGCGTGATTGTGATTGTGTGTGTGTATGTGTGTGTGCGTGTGCGTGTGTGTGTGTGTGTGTGCATGTGCATGTGTGTGCACGCGTGCGTGTGTGTGTGCGTGTGTGTGTGTGCACGCGTGCGTGTGTGTGTGCGTGTGTGTGTGTGTGTGTGTGTGTATGTGTGTGTGTGTGTGTGTGTGCGTGTGTGTGTGTGTGTGTGTGTGTGTGTGTGTGTACGTGCAGGGAAAGGCTGACCAGTAGGGTTGTTGTGTGCGTTCATTTCTGGATCACCCACATTGCTTGCCCCCAGGGCATTTCTGTTGGAGCAGTTCTTAGGTAGCAGTGGGGAGACTCCCGAGTGCTCCCTTTCGTGCTCCTCCTCATAGCACTGTGGATTTAAAGCTAGGCCAGGGGGTCTGTAGGCCTCACCACGCCTGCAGGTGAGAAAAAGGAGGCATTTTAAACTTGTTTTTAGCTCCGAGGATCTGCGGTGACAGGGATTCCGCGCGTGTGAATGGTTTTCTGCTTGGCATTTTCGACCAGACACGGCAGCTTACCCGGAAGAGCATTCTCCCTCGTTACCTCCTCCAACCAGTCCACACAGCCAGCGCCTCAAGCATCCACAGCACCGCATCCGACAGGTTCTGACACACGCGTTTTTATACACTCATCTTGACTAGGCCGCTTGATGCAATATTTTTTATTAATTATATCACCCTCGGTCAAAAAAATCTGTGTGCGTATTTTGGTGTTGCGTGCGGATCAGGTTTAACTGATTTATTTATTAATCTTATTTCTGTGCGAGTCAGGCCAATGAACTCAAACACGATGCCCCTCATCAAGAACCTCATCCTGCTGGACTCTGAGGGAAAGCGCATTGCTGTCAAGTACTACTCCCAAGACTGGTGAGGACCCAACAACAATCATGCTGCGCACAAAGCTTGCATGTAGTTTGCCAACATACATTCAACATCATGCACACCCTGACTCCTGATTGAATGCACACCCCGACCCTCTGCACTTGAACTTGAGCACACGCATAGGCCAACTGTTGCTGCTCAATCCACCTTTGAGAAGTCGTTGTGGAACAAAACGACTAGGACCAATGCGCGACAAGAAGGTGTGTTTGTGTAGCAACTACATCGCATGCCTTGGGCGCACCTCACAAACAACAATTGGCCTACGTGTGTACACTGACCCCCTTGTTACCTCCCTGCAGCTGAGATCATCATGGTGGACAACTACGTTATGGTGTACAAGTACTTAGGGGACCTCATGTTCTATGTGACGGGGTCACAAGATGAGAACGAGCTCATCCTATACGCTGTGCTGCAAGCATTTTACGAATCAGTTTCCTTACTTCTCAGGTATATTATCGTTCTCCACCAATGCATACACGATTGAGCAAACAGCATCCATGTATCCATGTACGCAATTTATCAAACAACTGTCTCGTGACGCAAATGCACAAGTTTGCAAGGCACAACGCATGCGGTAGTTCTTGTCCGGACATCAGTATGTGTGCATGTGGAGTGTGTAAGCAACACCGCATGTAACTTGGTGATATATGGGACGCCAAAAAGCCACCTTGCTTCCGTAAAAAGCGAATTACTTGACACACACACACACACACACACACACACACACACACGCGCGCACACACACACACATACACACACAGCCAGACTTTTTCTTCCTTCCTCACGCCTGCAGGCAACAGGTGGAGAAGAAGACTGTGCTTGAAAATCTGGACCAAGTGATGCTGGCTATGGACGAAATAGTAGATGGAGGGTGAGTGCGGTCGTTGGCTCTATCCTGTGACCTGCTTGTTGCTGGTTGAGTGTTCGTACTACTCTGTATGTGCTGATGAGTCTTGCTGCTGTACCAACGGCTATGAAAGCTGGTGGAAGCAATACGGCGTAGATGCATTGTTGTCCTTGTCTTTGCTTACAAATGTATATCACAAAGCAAATTCAATATCAAGGACACAACAACAGCAATAACCCCTACAAGGTTGCACCTGTGTACGTTGTTGCTAAGAAACGGCTTTAATATCTGCAAGTGCCATTCGACATGTGCTGTTCACAAAACTGCGTGTGTGTGTGTGCCATTCACCACTCTGTCTGTGCTAATAACAAACCTGCATGTGCTACTCACCACTCTGTCTGTGCTAGTAACAAATCTGCGTGTGCTACTCACCTCTCTGTCTGTGCTATTAACAAATCTGCGTGTGCTACTCACCACTCTGCCTGTGCTATTAACAAATCTGCATGTGCTACTCATCACTCTGTGCTATAATGAATCTGTGTGTGCTACTCACCACTGCGTCTGTGCTGTTCTTCATCACGCTACGCTTGCACTGTGCACCCCCAGCACAATGTCAATTTAAGGTCCTTATTCAAGTTCCATGGCCATCTCTTAGGTTCACACTCACTCCTTAGTTCAAACACCACCACGCCTGCCTTCTCTCTGTGTCGACTGACTTTGGCGACTAGCTCCTCCACCCCCCCCCCTTTCCCTCTCCCGCCCCCCCACACATACACACGTACACATGCACACACACATACACACACAATCACACACGCACGCACGCACGCACGCATACACAAATACACTCACAAACATCCCCCTGTTTCATGCACCCTGCACACACACATACACACAAAATCACACACACACACACACACGCACGCACGCATACACAAATACACTCACACACATCCCCCCTGTTTCATGCACCCTGCACACACACATACACACACAATCACACACACGCACGCACGCACGCATACACAAATACACTCACAAACATCCCCCCTGTTTCATGCACCCTGCAGGATAGTGCTGGAGACGGAGCCTCAAACAGTGGCCTCAAGAGTATCAATGCGTGGTGCAGAAGGAGAGATGCCCATCACGGAGCAGGTGCGCATGACGTGCAAGGCATAAATCAAAGCACTTTATGTACATTCCTGAAACGCATCACTGCTTGCTGCTGGCTTTCTCTTTGTGTTGGTGTCACATACAAATGCAGAGTGCAAGGGCACCTGCATACAGGACGTTATTTATGAAAAAGCAATGTAGGCACTGCCTACATTGTGGCACTGCCTATTAGGCAGACTGTGTAGTTGCTGCCACGTCAAATTAACAATTTGGCTCTCTAAAAAATCTCACTGCAACAACGTACTTGCTGGGGATTAGGGCTGTGGAAAATTGAGCATGTGACCTGCTCCTCAAAAATCCTCACTGCAACAACGTACTTTCTGGGGATTAGGGCACGAATTTTTACAGAGTACCTGTTTGTGCTCTATGGTATGAATAAGCCACACGTTGAGGTGCTTGACAGAGAGCACACAGAGGCAAAGCTTTGAGCATAACCTGAACCCTATACCCCAAGCTGAAGGGCAAGCTCTAGGGAAATGTGTAACCTTCTCAAACCGCAGCGGTGGGGATTGCGGATGGTGCTGCCCTCACACAGTCAGCTTAATTCAAAGCACATATTATACCAGCTTCATACCACTGCTCTGTGAGCTACAAGCAGGTCAGCAGGTGCTGCAGTGTTATCACTGCATGTGTGGCATTTGTGTGTAACCTGTAGTGTGTGTGTGTGTGTGTGCGCTATGCCTGATTGTGCATCTTCGCCATCCTGTATATCACTACTTATCGCTTGAGGTCCTGTCCATTGCTTGTGATTGCTTGTAATGCATCGCTCTGCCAAGTGAATGCATTGCTCTGCCAAGTTAATACATTGCTCTGCCAAGTTAATACATTGCTCTGCCAAGTGAATACATCGCTCTGCCAAATGAATACATCGCTCTGCCAAGTGATTACATTGCTCTGCCAAATTAATACTTTGCTCTGCCAAGTTATTACATCGCTCTGCCAAGTGAATACATCGCTCTGCCAAGTGAATACATCGCTCTGCTAAGTAAACGCTAGTCTACATTGACTCTCACCCTCAGAAAAGGTAAATGGTATGTCCATCATATGTAATTGCTTGTAATCCACTTTGCTCTTGCTGTGTGCAGAATGATCCGTGTAGACTGTTACGAATGCATAGGGTTGGCCAAAACCATATACCGTAGGTTCACAATCACTTTGGGAATGAAATAACTGTTTAATCCAAAACAAATTATTAATAATTCTCAGAGCCCTCTCCGAACTGATTTCGAATGATAGATAAATTATTATTAGTGCTTTTGAGGGTGATTTAAAAAAAGAGCTCCCAGCGTGCCAGTGTAAAGCCCCTGTCCCCAGCTGAGAGGCTTGCTGTTCAGCAGAGAGACCATGAGAAGCTACAGAGGGAGAGGCAGCTCAGGGCAGGCGCAGTTGAGGAGTGCACTTGTGAGGTTGTGCACGTGCGGACTGAGTGGGGCGCCCGCACGGCTCCAAGAACAAGCCTCCTCCTCTCACAGCCCCTTCAGGCTCTTCTTCTGGGGCATCCCTCCAGAGTGAGTGTTGCTGGCAACTGGTTCAGAGAAGGTTGCTTCTCTGATTGAGGGAAGCACACGTGCAAGCTCCCCATACAGCCAATGGGCAGTCTGCCCAGCAGCAGTAGCAGCACTGCACAGGCAGCAGCAGACAACATTGGGGGGCTCTCGAATTCACAAGTAAATTCCCGACAGGGCCCTCACAAAGTCCCAATGACAAAATAATCCCCAGACCCCCTTACGAACTAAAATCGAAAGTTTAATTAATGTTTAAAATTTGATGTCACGAAGTGATTGTGAACCTACCTACAATATACGTTTCTGGCCAACCCTTTGAATGCACCAGTGTTCTTTTTAAAGAGACGTATGACGTCTAAAGACGTGAAACCCCTACTTTTGGGCGTGGGGGAAAGACGTGAAACCAAGGATTCGGGCCCCGGGGGGTCTCCTGGCAAAAACCGACCAAGGGCACTTCGAGGCCTTCTTGGGCCCTTCGACGGCCAAAAATTAGCCTCAGAAATCGAGATTTTTTAGGATTTTTAAAATTTTCTTAAAAATGGTTGGTTCGCCTGAAAGAAAGAGAACCAAGCAGGGAGAGAGTGATGAAGGTATAAAGAGGGGAAAAAGCATGGTGACCAGAGCCATGCAGTTTGCATGGCTAGAGCAGAAGGATGGGCCTCCCAAGTACACACAGAAGGGTATGCCATTGGAGAGAAAACAGCCTGCGCGCAGCAATTGGCTGCAAGATGGAGGTCTGGGAGAGGACAACCTGTACTACCTCTGCTGCAGCATTTGCAGCACCAAGGTAGCAGCATGCAAGTTTCAAAGCCCTGCCCAGAATATCAAGACCCATGAGGCAAGCCAGCTTCATCAGCGTGCAGCACTGAA
>Ga0307968_1004447_pt1 | contig 11402 bp, 12 predicted proteins | sample OrgLakmetagen650_FD_201834 | JGI IMG/M metagenome (GOLD analysis project Ga0307968, IMG submission 201834) | Saline water microbial communities from Organic Lake, Antarctica - #650 | ecosystem: Environmental > Aquatic > Non-marine Saline and Alkaline > Saline | place: Antarctica: Organic Lake... | reverse complement strand
CACTATGCAGCTAAGCACCCGCATCAGAGTGTGGAGGATGGGCAGCCATTTGAGATGGGTCCCAAGGAAGTAAAGCACATGCAGAAAGTGGCCATGAGTGTGCATGCTCCGTAGTAGCCCTCTGAAAGGGACTTAATAGACTTGGACTAAATCCAAACAGCACCGTCAAGCATCTTGGTTTCACTTTTTTGCTCGTAGCATTTCACGGGCTTTGAATTTCACCAACCTTAGTATGCAGATGAATGCAGAATTTAAAGAGGAGCAGATTGGTACCCTTTGTTTGGGTGGGGGCACTGGAGGGGGGGGGTAGGGGGGGGGGGGGGCAAAAGGGGGTCCAATTTAAAAAATACACGTGACGTACAATACTTTTTTTTTCCACCCTCCTGGCCACTCCTACGAAATTTCAAATATATCAGCGGAATCCTTCGCTCAAGCCCAGTCAATTGCCACCCTTTTTGAGCAAACTGGGTGAAAGGGGGGGTCTGTGGACATGTCCAAAAGTCAGAGGCACACGCGCTCGGGTGCAGGCCGCGGGGTGAGTCAAGCCAATGAAGCAGCATTTCACTCCAAACTTCCAAGATCGTTCCAGCATGAGATTGTCAGTGGAATTCCAAAGAAATGGAAGCAATGTGGGGCTGTGCAAGCCAGTTTTGTGGGTGCCTGGTAGGTCATGTGTGCATGGGCGTCCGCATCTCAGTTTTTGCCCCATTTATCTACAACAATTCAGTTTCAGGTCTTGATGAGCATGCAGATGGATGCAGATTCAAAAAGGAGCAGATTGGTACCCTTTTTGTCTGGGTGGGGGCACTGGGTGGGGGCACTGGAAGGAAGGTTTGGGGGGTGGGGGGGTTCCTCAGAGGGGTCCACCCCAAGTGGACATGCCTTCCAAAAGAAATTCCTGCATTGACCGTAAACAACCGCCTTGTGTCCCTGTGCTCCTTCACGGTGCTCTCCGTCGCACAACCATTCTATTTCAAAACCACGCCCTGGGCTGTCTGTTTCCTCTTAGCTGCTGACTGTTCCTCAGGAATGCCATCTGCCAGCCGCTCTCATTGTCACAGAACTTTCAGAAAGCTGCATAGGTGCATAGGCAATTGAGGAGGACAAGATCAGGCATCGCTAACTGGAGATTTGATCACAATTGATTTGATCACAATTTCCAAGTTTGTAGGTTTTACCCTTAACACAAGCAATTTGTGTCATGCCGATTTGTATGAATACCTGGTACATAGCTGTAGCATTTCCATTGAATTAATTTCATTTAAAAGGCCTTGATCTGATCTCCCTATAGGTGATCTCCTCCATTACCCACATAATACGGACTGCCCTTCGCAAATTAGGACTGGGCGGGTCACGGCTAAGGTCAGCAGATTCAGCGTCCCGAAATCACCCCAAAGATGATGAGAGGTATGTTGATGTTCTGTGGAGTGGAGCTTGAGGGTGTAAGCTGACAATGCGGTACCTGTAACCGCAACACACACACACACACACACACACACACACACACACACACACACACACACACACACACACACACACACACACACACACACACACACACACACACACACACACATACACACACACTCCTTTTCCCAAATCATCTAACAGACTGTAACAGTTCTATGCTACAGTTCGTCATAGGCTTTGTCATTACACCAAAGCATAAAAAGACGCTTAGACATTAGACTCTTTGAGCTAGTTTTGGGCTAATTTTTATAGAATAGCTGCAGGAACGGGCTCAGGATCCGGCTACCTATTTAAACACCTGTTTCCTTGCAGCATCTATGCCCAGTTGTTCGGCACGCACAAAGTATTCTGCTAATTGCCTTTGGCTGATATGGGCGTCATTACTGCCTGACCTCTTCCAAGTTGCCTTGTATGCTATTTTGGCACCATGTCATCCTGTCAGCCCTGCGGGGACCAAAGAGAATTGACTCCTTCTGGAAAAAGTGTGTTAGAGGCTGCACAGTCAAAGAAGCTGTTTTTTGTTTTCTTACCTCTGCCTTCCATCGTATTCTTCTGTGAGCTTGCGTGCATGACACAGAAGCAATCCATGCTTTGAAATTTTGTAAACAACAAACACAGAGACGACGAGCCCAATGACAGCAGCGAGGTGTATGAGTGCCAGCAAGCTGGTGGCAGCAGCGCCTCCAGCTCCTTTGTCGCAGTAGCAGCAGGGGAGAGGGGGCTCCATGCACCGCAAGCACACCAAGGAGATAGCAGCAGTAGTAGAAGCCACAACAGGAACAGCAGCAGCAGCAGCAGCAACAGCAGTAGCAGCAGTAGTGACCGCAACTGTAGCCACAGCAACAATCGCCAAGGCGTTGGAAGCACAGGTGGGGCTGCAGGTGCAGGCACTTTGATAGAGCACCTGAATGAGAAATGCTACGGTAGGGGGGAGAAGGTGCAGCAGGACGTGCCAGGCAAACAAAGCAGTCTGTATGCGGAAGAAGTAACAGAAGCAGCAGGAGGAGGCAGAGGAGAAGCAGGCAGGGAGAAAGGAAGCGTAGAGACACCTTCGTGTAGTACCGATACGAGGCAAATATCGCTTCCTGACCCAGTAGTTCACTTTTGTGCAGCATGCGTGCTTGCAGCGTAGAAACTTGCACTTTGCTTATTTTGCACAGAGTTTTGACAAGTCTGTGCCTGGAAACTCGGGCAGGCTAGATCACAGTGAAAACAGCTTTTTGCAAAAGCAGAGCCGAACATGATGTGGTATGTTTGAGCACAGTGGCAACACGGCATGATAGCACACAAAGTTGAGGTGATATGATAGCACACAAAGTTGAGGTGATGTGATAGCGTGATAGCACACAAGGTTGAGGTGATGTGCTAGCGTGATAGCACACAAAGTTGAGGTGATGTGATAGCACACAAAGCTGAGGTGATGTGATAGCACACAAAGTAGAGGTGATGTGATGCGCCCAGCCGCAGGTTGTGCCAGTGCCGTAGGATGTGCCTGAAAGGGATGGAGCTCAGCGATGCTATAGCTGTGATGTGATGCTATAGCTTGGTGTGGTGTGCTGCCATGCAGGTGGTGGCATCAGCAGCTTTGACGCCCCAAACACGGCCTCTGCAGACCCAATGAACGAGCAGCAGCGGGCCTACTCAGATCATTTGCATCAACTTCAATATGAGCAACAGAAGGGCGGGCAAACACGTGCAGCAGCATCGATACTTTCAGGTACTGAGGGGCATCACCCTGCACAAACCTCACCCTATGGTTTTCTGCCGTGCTCAAGTGTTGTGTGTTGTCCTGCACTTGCAACAAGATAGAGTGGAGATAGGTTGGTTCATACTGTATTATTTAGTATTTAGTGTTGCACTACATTGGCACAACCGTGTAAAGAGAAACAAAGGGGGACTGAATGCCTGGAAATGCTCTTTTTCACATTCCAGGGGCAACTACACGCATGCCACTGCATCAAATGGTACCCAAACTAGCACCAAACTAGCTGGTGTTAGAAGCTTCCGACATTAGAAGCACCAGGCAACATGTACTCAGATCTAGTAAAGTCGCCCTGTGTACAATTATCAGGCTTGTGCCAAGTCGCCGTCCTAGAGCAGTTCTGACCATAATTACGGTACCGTACCGTCTTTTGTTTACTGTACCGTCTGACTGTCTGTGCACAAGCCCGACAATTGTACAGGATGAATGCACAAGTCGGACAAGGTAATACCCTAGATGGATACTTTCCATGCAAAATGGCATGCTATTTTGCACTCTCGCCAACCACTTGGTTGCTTCACTTTCTTTTGCAGTTATCTTCATTTATTTCAGGGACTCAACAACACTGAAAATCTTCAATTAGATTGAGGATGGTCAGTTACAGTAACTTGCAAGGTTCAGACAGCATTGCTTTGGATAGCTACCTAGTGTGCATAGATAGATACTTCCTAACTAAACTTTGCTAAGAGCATGTAAAATGCGTGCCCACTTTAGACCTCAGACCTTCCCCCTCAGGTGAAATAGGGGAGTTAAGAGCTCTGCGAGGTTCTGCAAATCAGACAAACTCGTTATTTCAAGTTCCTGGAAACGAGAAACAACTAGTGTGTTAACTCGTAGCAGTGTGCTGCAGGCAGCTGTTTCAAATATGCTGGCCTAGGCTGCCCAGCAAGCTCTGCAGCCATTCCACAGGTTCCATGCCAAGTCGGGCTATGGGATTTGTACGGTACTTGGTACCAAGGTGGCTACTTATCATTCATTTGTTTTGCACTGCCTTTGGATTTTTTCTTTTTCTATTCCAGCCATAGTATTTTTAAGTTTGGCGCATTATAGCGAGTGCCTGGTGGGCCTGTAGCGCCTGGCGCATCTCTTTGTGTGAATGTGCAATTAATGGGTGGTTAGCAGCAGAGCCGTGCGGTGGCACGTCATTCCTGTGCACGAGCGTCATGAGACGCACAATCAAACCTGACTGCCGACATTTACTTACAGGAAATCCAGGAGGGGCACATTTCACGCACGAGGCCAGTGAGCTGTGGAGGACGTCTTGTGCATGCATTTGCGTTATAGGGACTGCTGCCTTTTTTAAATTGAAGTAATATATTTATCATACCCGCTGGGAGGATGTAGCTAGCTGATCTAAGTTTTGCTGCAAGTTAGAGCTAGCACCAGGTACTACACAGCTTGTGACTACCTGAAATGCTTTTGGGATCGCATACGCCGTAGTAACCTCTATTATATGGGGCATATGCATGAATTCGAAAATTCGAGCTGCGTTTTTTTTTGCAAATCGTAAGTGTCGGCACATGAAGCACTTATTTAATGCATCTTAGGTGTTCGTCAGTCTTATCGGCCACTCACCTGAAGCGCCATATACACATACATAAATACCTACGCCATCGGAAAGGTACTTAAATAGGTATATATTTTAAACATAAAATTGAGGAAAATGTCCGCACCAGCGGGAGCCTTCTACAGAGCAGCCGGGATGAGCTTCTTGCGATACGCGAACATCAGTGCAGACATGCTACGCAACGTTCTGAAGGAGCCGTTTAAGACGAAGGCCCAGAATCGGCAAGTCATCGCTTTCCGCTCGTCACCCTACGTGGACGGCAAGCAGGGCAAGCAGAGTGAGTATTTTTGGGAGGAGGGGAGGGTGCCTGTCCGTTCGTGCTCATTCATCCAACTCACACGTCCAGTAGAGACATGGAGCCTGCATGTTAGGCATCGAGCTGTGAAGACCCTTTCCACTCATCACGCGCGTTCGCATGACCATGTGATAGCTATTACCTAGGGGGTGCCCTTCAAAAGCTTGCTGCAGCACATTAAGGTCAATGTGTCTAAAGACAGGGGGAGCATGTGCCTTGCTTCATTCTGGTGTTCCGCACAATGCTTCACACACTCTCTGGGAACAACTTCTTGGAGACACATCCACATTTGAACACCAGCTGCTCGTTGAAGCCACACCATTACACGCCATCAGCATGTAGACTAGGGTGTACTGGCAATGAAGCAGGGAGCGGTTGGGGTGTCACTCACTCCATGATAACCCCTTGGCATTTCCTCTCATGCTCCTCATGCTCGCCACCTCGCTCAGGGCGCAGAGAGTCAGTTGAATGGTGACTCAAGAATGTGCCTGGGTTGATGTGCTCCATGTCAAAGCCACAAGCATGAGCAGGCAGCCATGTGCTCCCTCAAACACTTGCACGCATTCAGCTTTGAAGGTTTAATTTACCTCTACACAGCCTCAGGAGCAATTTTACCTTCTAACCTGTTTGTGATTGGCTGACGAGGATGCATGCGAGGCATTGTTTCCCTCAAGATTCACTCCTCAGGAGCCGCAGTATAGCGTATGCTGCAAACACTGCATGTGCCTGGGGAATTTTGAGACATTTTTGAATTCCACACATATTTCCCCACGTGACTACAGGCGCACATAAACCACTGTACATTTGCTTGTTGCTTGTTGCAACATACACACCAATCAATGGCACGCCTGCTTGGCAATGGGCACACAATGAACACACACAGAAATGTATCAAGGCATGGGGGGTAGTTTAGCTGCATAGGAAAAGCATGTGGCATCTCATGCTGTCAAATATCAGGCCCCACGTATGTCCTCGTCGCACATGCCCTCGTTGCAGTTCCCAGGGTGAGGGGACGCAAGCTTGGCCCGCAAAATTGTTCTTGCATGAATGGCGTATTATAGCAAATACAGCGCACGTTTCCCATTTAAACTCAAACACGCCTATCTTTGCCTCTTTTTCACAGCTGTGTTAGACATCACAACCGGCACGCCTACCAAGCCTCAAGCTCCTGCTGCGTCATCATAGTTCTTCTTGCCAAGGTTCTGCCAGCTCAACAATGTGGAGGACGGGCCTGGGCCTGTGCTTAATTGCTTTGGGTAATCCATGACAGCTTTGGAGGGGGTTTGTAGTAGAATGCTAGGTTTGAACTTAATGGATTGTGACTTGATGAGGGATAGACCAACCAGGACCCAAGGTTATTTCGTTTATTAGACGTTTCATGTTGCTCAAGTAGCACTGTAAGATAAGGTAAGGCCACATCGCTAAGGTAGAAAACAGGCCTGTTAAGGTAAGGCCGCATCGCTACATATGCCTCTAGGGCATCTGAGTGGAAATTTATCAAAAGCCTGCAACCAGAATCTTATGAAGGGCCTGTTAATGCTGCTTCATGCTCTGCATTGGGAGAGGAAGTTCTCAAGAATGAATGCAAATAAGCACAGAGGCCGGGAGGGATACATCGTGATGATGCTACCCCGACAAGAGGCAGGACACAAACCTGTCAGCCAGTTTCCAGGTAAGGTAAGGTTACATCGCTATATATGCCTCTGGGGGGGCGGCATCTGAGCGGAAGCTTGAGAAAAGCCTGAAATCAAACCTAAAAGTAGCTAGAAAAATCCAAGGGAAAAGGGCTAGGCACTCAGCCACAAAAGAGGCCACACCATAAATATCTGGTTGGTTCAAACAAGTCCTCAAGCAATTTGGGCTATCTTCATATTGAGGTGAGAAGACCAGCGGGCGATGTTGTGTGCGAAGGCTAACAAGATGTTCATGCGGATAAAAAGAAAAACAACGCAGGCAGTGAAAACCACTCCCCACATTGATTAAGGAAAAGTAAGCCACTTTGGTACCGAGTATTGTAATACTCCTTTACAAGGGGTTATAAGGATGGCCTACAGCCCGAGACTCTGGCTGATGGCAGTACCGTAATACTCCTTTACAGGCAGACAAAAAAGGCCCAGTCAGAGAGGTCCAACAGAGGACAGTCCAGCAAAATGTGTTCCTCATCCTGAACAGAGTGCCAGTCACATTTGTCACAGATCCTGAGCTCATAAGGCCTTCTATTCCTGTTATCTGTTATGACGCATTCTTTGGACCAGAAAGTTTTGGCCAGAAAGGCGAAGGCAAGAAAGTGCACGGCTGAGATTGTTGGAAATATCCAAACGAAGGTAGATAAGTAACACAGGCTTATGATATCTTTTTCTGTCATCCCACCAGCCAGGAACAATCCCCAGATGTACACCAAAATGTGTGTGATAAGTCCTCATAATTCTGCTTGAATGGTAGGGGATAACCTTCCAGTCAGGTGGTATAGCTGATTGGCTGCTGACTGGCCTCCGCTGGCCATAAATTATTCCATACAAGGTTTACAAAAAAAAAACTTCAATTAAGAAGTGCGACTGCTAGCCTGTTCATAGGTAAGGTTACATCACTATATATGCCTCAGGAAGGACATCTGAGCGGAAGCTTGGAAAGATACGCACGTCACTGCTTTCTTGTTTACTAGTGGTAGAAAAGGAGAGTTAAGTGCTTAAAAACTAGCAGAAAAAGGTCTGGTCTGAGCACAGAGAGTTCTGATGGCCTGCTGTTCTAAGATTACAGGATTTACGGATAAGATAAGGTTACATCAGTATGTATGCCTCGAAGGGCATCTCAGCAGAAGCGTGTGGGTGTGTGGGTGGACAGATTAAGGGCATCTCAGCGGGTGTGTGGGTGGATAGATAAAGCAAGATAAAGCCTTCATAGAAAACGTAAACCTAAAAATAGCTACATGCCACTCCTTTACCAGCAAATCAAAACACTACCCCTGCCAGAAGCAACATGGGGCATACGTACGCATCCTAGTAGTCTGGAACAAAGCTGCCAGGGAGCAACTTATTACAAACAAACCTTGATTAGAAAGAGTAAAACAAAACCTATCACCAGCGGCAATCTAGAATTCAAATAATGCAGGCACCATACCTTTTCTTAAACCACCAACTGAATGGATACTTCCAAGAATGGTAAAAATATGTAGGCTCCCCAAAGACTCAAGGAACAAAGTTATCAATGCGAATATTGGCGACAAAAGCGATACACAGCCAGGTTCTCTCCCATCATGTACAACAAAAGTGCTTGCTATAACTCAAGGCCCCTAACTGGAAGGAATGGGCCTTCACAGATGGGAGTTGCATTACACGCAAAGAAAATAGATCTGTCCATTGGAGCTGGAGTCTACCACCCTCAATTAAACGAAATCACCACAGTAAATCCTGGATGGACAAGCATCAACGATTGTAGGCAGAGCGAAGCTAGCAGGATTTGCTGCCGCTTTGATAAATAACACACCCATATTGCGACAGACAGCGCTGGTGCACAAAAAACAGCATCCTCTACCCCCGACGCATGAAACAGCATAAACATGCCAAACTCAAAGGAACTATTGTACACCACATCAAGCTATCTAAAGACACCATCCATCTCTACAAGGTTAAAGCTAATGCTGGCATCCTAGGGAATGAGTGCGCTGATGCCATAGAAAAGTGCTCTGCGGAAAATCAAAGAGGCCATGATATCCACATTAACACCGACGCCCATCCCCACTCCTCCATATTTTGGCCAGCAAAGGTGGAAACCCCTCCCCAGCTTGCCTACCAGATACTCTTAGCACCTGCTAACCAGGGCCTCCAGCAGGAAGACTCTCCATTTCCTCAGACATTCTGTTAAAGCACACATGCACGTCCAACTTGGACATACAAACTAGAGGTCCTAAATCAAAAAACATTTCAAAAGATCAGTCCACAGAGTGCTACACAAAATACCAAGAACTTATCAAGAACGCACGGCATTGTCGAGAAAGGCATAACGCATTCTGTAAAAATGTGTCACCTCTGGAGAAAAGAGAAATGTCATGCTCAGCCGTACAGATTTGATATAGAACCAAAAGCGTGCCGCTCAATGCAACCATATAGAAGGCTCACCAATCTGCCCCGTCTGCCAGAAGCTAGACGGCATCTACCACGTGCTGTCAGGCTGTAGTCATTCCATTATTAATGATTATTAACAGGCACAATGCTGCTGGGTAATGATTCTACAAGCGATCCGACAAGGTACACAGGGTGCATGCCTGCTAGCACAAGCAGACGTAGGCAGTCGTGAACAAATGGTACAACAAGGCATCATACGCCCTTCAGAAGAGACACAGATAGGAATAATTCCAACCTGGCTCTTACCTTTTAATCTCAATGCACAATAGCAGCGGAAATTTAGCAAGCCAGATGCAATCATAGTTGCTCCGACCCAGCAACCACGCCCCAAACAAAACCCGCCAATAAACATGTATCAAACTAGGTCTGCCAATAATGCAAGAAAAGTTGCCCGTGATAACCTAGCAGATGGTGCTGCCAATCCATACCCCCTGGCTATGAAACCAAGAGACATACAACCAAACAAACGCGATATACATTTCATCAAAGTTAAATACTGTGTAGACACTTCCCCTAGGTACTCAGCAAGCAGATAAGGCACGAGAAGAACATAGGCTGCTAATGCCTCGCCTACTCGGACACCATAAAACCCTTCACACCATCCTGCTAGGAGCAACAGGCACCAACAGCAGCAGCCACACACGGAACCCACTCCACAGCCTCGGAGTTACTGGTTTACAAGCCACAGCACTTTTGGAAAAATATAGCCTACATGCAATCAGATCCGCAACAAAAATTATACAGATGAGACAAGACATCGAACACAACCCCCATAAATCTCTGAGCAATGATCCTGGTGGTGTGCAGGCTTCTGCCTTTCAACCACCTGATCCCCACTGAAAATCTCCTCTTCTCTATATGCTCCAGATGGGATGTTGTGTGTCCCTGCATCCATCGGGTGGTGCAGAACGCAAAACAACATCCTTTCCTTATCCAAGCCGGTAGTGTTTACACTATCTGGCTATCTGCGTTCTTTTTCTCTCATCAGGAGCGGGTTTCAGCTTAAGCTTACAACTGTCCTGTTAGTTCCAAGGCAGATATCAAGAGTCAAAATACGCTGTTTCAATTGAAATCCTTGGTTCTGATTGTGCTTGGCTGTGCAAGGTGTAAAAAAAAAAAGGCAAAAAATGGAAAGTGCCTGATAATTTGCTTTATATTTAATTTCAGTTTCGCTCTTTATACACGGTTTTACGGTCTTAGCCAGGCAAGCGCTCGTTCAGAGTTCATCTAGCAGCAGGGCCCACCCAGTGGCTCCTTTCCCTTAATTAATTAATGTGAGGAGTGGCTTTCACTGCCTGCGTAGTTTTTCCTTTTCAGCAGGGCTTGCAGCAATAGAGTGATGAACCATGTTTGATGTTCCAGACCCTCTCGTTGTGCATGTGCTGCTCCTTACACATGTTTATGTGTGTATGTATAATAATTTTTGCCTCTCTCATTTTTGATATCCTCAGTGTGGCAGTCCATGTTTTTGTGTGCATAAAACACAGATGATTCCCCCTCTTTAATTCATTGCGGTCGGTTGGTCCTGGCAGATGCTTGATTGTGTATACTGGTTTTATTCAGTGCTGCAATGTCTCAAATAGCGTTGTGCCTTTTTTCCCTTTCCAAGGGTTTTTATTTGTAGGTGCTACAAGTCTGGTGCCACAAAAGAACCACAATTTCAACATGTTTTACATACGCAGCCGAGCAGTCAAACGTTTTGATTGATGGCTTAGTCTGTAAACTCTGTAAGCTTACAACCCCCTGAGGCATACATAGCGATGTAACCTTACCTTACCTCACAATTCCCTGATCCCCATTGACCTCTTCCTTTTCGTTTGCGGTGGAGGAATTTTATGGCACTTGGCACCAAAATGGCTGCAATTAATGTGGGAAGTGAATTTCACTTCCTTTAAATCAATACGCTTTTCACTGCCTTTTAAATAATGTGGGAAGTGATTTTTACTGCCTTTTTCATCAGACACTTGCTGATCCCATTCGAGAAAAACCGCATCCACTGATCTCCAGTTACAAATCAGACACTTGCTGATCCCATTCGAGAAAAAACCGCATCCACTGATCTCCAGCTCCAGCAGACAGCAAGGGGGGTGTGTGGCCTCCCAGAAGCCAGCTTCCGTGCCTCCTTTTACCACACAGACAGCATCATGTTCAAAGAGCAGCCAGCAGCCCCAGAGCGCCCCTACCCCT
>Ga0307968_1004446_pt1 | contig 11402 bp, 15 predicted proteins | sample OrgLakmetagen650_FD_201834 | JGI IMG/M metagenome (GOLD analysis project Ga0307968, IMG submission 201834) | Saline water microbial communities from Organic Lake, Antarctica - #650 | ecosystem: Environmental > Aquatic > Non-marine Saline and Alkaline > Saline | place: Antarctica: Organic Lake... | reverse complement strand
TCACACACACACACACACACACACACACACACACACACACACACACACACACACACACACACACACACACACACACACACAAAACCCCCTCTTCGGAGGTCTCCATGCAGCCACCTAAATTTCGGCAAAGCATAACTGCACCAATTCTCAAGGATTCAAGTAAGTAAGAAATAAGTAAGAACGATGAAATCTACATTAAATCGCCTACACAGCGTGCCCCTTTTCAGCCCTTCTCGTCACCATAAGTCCGACCCTCACAGCTCGCCGCGAAACTCGACGTGCCAGACCTCAGGCAACGCGTCTAATTATCCGACAGAATCTTACAGGCAGCCGACTTAAGACGGAGCCAGAAAATATCCTCTATGTGCGTCCGTCGTTTGACAGTTAATTCCAAGTCGTCAACAAATTTCTTATGAAATTTGGGTCTTTCTGAGGAAATATAGGTATTTCGATGGGCAATATGTTTTAGTTTAGTCTTATGCATGACGCGCGGAAGTTTGCTTGACGGACCCTTTGGAACGTGGCCCATGTTGGCTTGGACTGCTCGTAAGGCATGGAGCGCACAGTGCAGGTGCTTGCTGCGAACTGTGTGTTGAAGCAGAGCAGACTGCTTGGCCAGCCCGGGAACCATGCTCGCAACTGCCTTCTCAACAGACAGGGAACAGCAGCACATTCTTACTCCTGCTCCAGCACAGCGCCATACACCACCACTGCAGTACACACTCACACGCATGCGCAAAAACTTACACAGTTGCGCAAACACAAACACGTAGTGGCCCAAAATGGTTAACCGGATGAATATGAGCGATAAGTAAATTGTACTTTACTTATGCATGTTACAACACTCATAAACACACACTCACACAATCACACACACACACACACACACACACACACACACACACACACACACACACACACACACACACACACACACATGCACGCTCACACACGCACTCAGACGCACAACTGCTTATGCACGCACACATTGTGTGCGTGGTGGGCTTCGTTAAATTTTCAGCGTCGCTAATTACGCACCCACATTTGTTCTTTTTCATTTCATGTGTCCGAGTATGTGTTTGTATTTGTGCTTGTGTGTGTGAATGTGTGTGAATGTGTGTGTGTTTGTGTGCGTGTTATTGTGTGTACGTGTGTGCCCATGTATGTGTGTGTATGATTGTGTGTATGTGTCTTTGTGTGTATGTGTCTGTGTGTTTTTGCATGTGCATGTTTGTATGCCAACCTTGGTATTCACGCACGGTTTCGTTGTATGTGTGTATGCATGTGTGTTGCATGTGTGTGTGCACGCCTGTGTGTTTTCCTTTAAAACGGAACATTGAGAGCAGCAATTGCTGTGTCTTTCACTGAATTTTCGCTGCTGTTATGCATTGAAATTGGGAGGTATAAACCAGGTCAAATTCATCTTATCTATGCCTCATCGTTAGGGGAGCATAAACCCCTTTTGTAGAATTGTTGCACGGGTGCTACGGTTGCTTGTGCTAGTTCGCAATCACCCTGTAATTCACTTTATTTCACAAAGACCAATTGTTCTGCATTTGGTTGAAGCCTTTTTTCTCATTTCAATCATAATGCAACTGACAGCTGATAGTAGATGTCATCCAGCTTTTGGCAGTTTGGGTGGACTCTATTTGGTTGGGTCCATATGTAGTATCGCAGATCATATAGCGAACCTTAATCATTCAGACCACCCTCGAAAGGACATGAACGCTATTATATAGTACATAATACTGATACATTGCTGTTGATCTGCCGGTAATGAGCCGGTGCTCTGCTTATGAATGCAGAAAAAGCTGATTCTCCCCGTGAACATAACAAACAGTTTTGTCATTTTAACCCCCTTGGTAGCTATAAGGCCAAGGGGCATATAACCAAACAAACACGGCACACACCTGATTGAAATAAATACTGTCGAGACACTAACCCTACAAAATAAGCAGAGAAGGCACAAAAACAAAATAAGCTGCAATTGCCTGGCATACTCAGACACCATAAAACCGTCTTCACCATCCTGCTGGGAGCATTGGAGCCATTGACAGCAGCTACACAAGGCACCCACTCCGCAGCCTCGGAGTTACTGTTCTTCACAAAAGCACTTGTGACAAGTGTGGGAGCGTCGCTAGCGAAAAATTGAAAAATTGACAAAGCCCATCATGCGCGCATCATGTGCGTGCATAAGCATGTGTGTGCCTGAGTGTGTGTGTTGTGTGTGTGTGTGTGTGTGTGTGTGTGTGTGTGTGTGTGTGTGTGTGTGTGTGTAAATGTGCGCGCGTGTATGCGTGTGTATATGGTGATTATACGGTGTGAACTTTGGTGGGAAGAAGACAAACCTAGGGGCTGCGCCCCATGACTGGGGCTTCGCCAAAAAAGGTTTCATGAAGCTCCTGTTTAATGCCTGGCCTCAGAAATTGCGGGTCTGCTTCAAGATAACCAAGCACGCCACAAAATCCCTAAAAGGCAAGCCAAACAACAATAGAATCCTACTCCTGTACCCTACCCCAACACATCAGTGCAGCACTGTGCCATGGTCTCAAAAGAAAAAATGGCGTCTACTCTGGATTTTGATCCTGGGAACTCCTCATATTGGAGCGAACGTCACCGTGACATTGTCTTTGATGCCAATTACAATGCATTTGCCACCCAGTGTATGATGACACAAAAACGCTCAAGTGCATGCAACATTCATTCCCTACGGTCTGCGATGTGTAGCGAGAAAAAGAAAAGAAAACCTACGCAGGCAGTGAAAGCCACTCCCCACATTAATTAAGGAAAAGGAGCCACTTTGGTACCGAGTACCGTAAAGCTCCTCCACCGCAAAAATAAATGGAAAAATCAATGGGGATATGGAGGGATGTAGGCATCTCGGCTGGAAACTGGCTCCTGTCGAGAGTTGATAATAGTACTGGTAAGAACACGTCTAGTAAGGACAAGCAGCAAAGTTCACAGAGTGCACATGGAGCTTGGATGCAAGCTTTCTAACTCTTTGAGAATCGAGACCCAGTTCTTTGAAAGGCTTCGGATTGTGGGTGTTGTAGATGGTGCCGCCCACACCCAAAAGGATGATGTGTAGAGTAACAGAGACTCCTTGGAGGATGTTGCAAAGGTATTTGTGCTGTTCCTTTGCAGAGTTCAGCTGGTTCTGAGGTCTGGTGTCCTCACGGTACTTGATCTCGACAAGGTGGATGTCACGCCTAGTTTTGCTGAGGCCTTTAGGTCAGTGTTGTCTGATTTTGGTGGCTCTACTGGTGGCTGGTGGTGCTGCTGGGATGCTCCCAGTCTCCCTAAATTGCCGCCTGCCACTCCGAAGAACCCACTCCCTACTTTTTTTGTTTTTGTGTCTTTGCAGCGAGAGCAAGAAGCAAATGGCACCTGTCTTGAGATGAATAACCTGCTAGGCAATTGCTTTGTTGCGTCCTCAGGGCATGCATACAACAACATTGACAATGGACCTTGCATGGGTCATGGGTCCTTTCTGCTTGGTCCAGGTATGGCGTGGGATAGCAACAAGCTTGGTTCCCCAGAAGATTAGTTGTTGGTTGTAGTCAACCGTGAATTGGTGCAAATGAATCGAGTTGAATGCCCAGGATGGAGTGAAGAGTTGTTGATGATGGGTGATCCACAGCAGTTGTCCATTCTTGTTCATGATCGTGCGATGCTTAATGATGAAGAGATTTTAACTGCACGGACGTACAAACATGAGAGGCAGCGTGATAGCTGCCATGTGTGTGTGCAGTACGAGCAGGAATACATTGCCATTACCTTGTTCTTTATCACCATATCACATTCTGAGAACCCTGATCGCATTCCCCTGCGATTTGCTGCTGTGGATTTCTGTGAGCATCACAATGCCATTCTGGATCCTGACCTAGGTACCATTCATTTGGTCAAGAAAGGGTTATTAGTTGAAGAAGAGCGCAACTGGCCCGTCTTGCTGTCTTCCATCAACCACAAAGTGGTCTATTGTACTGATAGTGGCGGTATCTGTTACCTAGTAAAGTATAATATTAACTCAGGCGTGTATTGATCACCATTTCTGATGTAATCATTACTCGAAGCTTTGTACATTAGCCTTTTCATTTTCCTATCCTTGCAAACCTGTTTGAGCTTCATTATTGCGACCTTGGTCTTTCCTGCTCTCTGGTGTGTTTGCTCACAGGCTTTCTTCCGTTACTAATAATATTAGCAAGGCTGGGCACATGGTTTAGCCTTCAGCCAGGTTGTTGAGCTGCTCAACATAATAAGAATTTACTGAAATTTGAGACCCACCCCATAACGAAGCGTCCTTACTAAATGGTTACAATGGTTACAATAAGGGGTGAACTTCAGCCAGGTTGTTTGGCTGATCGGCTGCTGACTGGTCTCGGCCAGCCACAAATAAATCCATAAGCTCAGAAAGAATGAGGAAAAGTCTAGTGTTCTGCTGAGAAAGGAAATTATGAACAAGTTGGCTATTGACCTGTTGCAGCAAAAGGGGTTGGGCTGCTGAATAGTCCTCAAAAAAAGGTGTTAAGAAAAAGTAGAAATGTTTCCTCAGCTCACAAATCCTCAGGGGCTGCGAGGTCCAGTATCTCCTCCACCAGCGCTCTTTTGGCACTCTGGATTCGCTCTGTATCCGCTCTGTATCCGCTCGGAGTGCGCTCTGTATTATCCGCTATGTATCCGCTCTGTATCCGCTCGGAGTGCGCTCTGAACTTTTGAGATCGCGCTCCAAGCCAGTGAGAGCGCCTGGAGTCCTCCCTCCTCCACGCACCTCCGCTCTGTATCCGCTCTGTATTCGCTCGGAATGCGCTCTGTATCCGCTATGTATCCGCTTGGAGTGCGCTCTGAACTTTTGAGACCGCGCTCCAAGCCTGTGGAGCGCCTGGAGTCCTCCTTTGCTAACCATCGCTCTGTATCCGCTCTGTATCCGCTTGAAATGCGCTTTGAACTTTTAAGAGCGCGCTCCCGGTCCGTGGGAGCGCCTGTATTTCTCCTCTCCTCTCACAAGCGCTGTTACCCGCTCTGTATCCGCTCTGTATCCGCTCGGAGTGCGCTCGGAGTGCGCTCCGAACTTTTGAGAGTGCGCTCCTAAATTTGAGAGCTTGCGCTTGCACACCCAAATTTTCTGCTCCTCGGAACACGCCCCTCCTTTGCCCAGACCTCATAATTTATTTATATATGGTCATAATATGAGGTAATTTAATATCTAAAAGCGTTATTGGCCGTGTTTGAGTGATTTTGAGTTTTGTCTCTAGCGCTCCCACGGCTTTGAGCGCACTCCGAGCGCACTCCGAGCGTTAGGCTTCAGGACAGTGCCGATAATATCGGCATGGGACTTTAATTTGAAGAAGTGGATGGGCGATGGTGATTGGCGGATTGCTTTAGCAACGGATTGAAGGACATCTCCTTGGATGTGGTGGCGATGGAGATTCTGGTGTGACAGCTGCTTGATTTGGTGCAGTGATGTATGTATTCAGGGAGTGCAGAGGGGGCAAGATAGGCTGTTTGAGTGCTATACCGCATGCTTTTAATTGAACAGGGTTCCTGTTCTGTACTTCATATGATGCACTTAGTTTTAACAGGGACATAGGACGCTGTTAGGTAAGCGTTGCTAGCGGTTCCATTATTAATAAGGGTCTGGTAGTGTTCATGGTAGTTTGATATGATTTCGGCATTTCCCAGTTTCTGGAGGGTGTGCTTGTGTGCTAGGCGTCATGGTAATTGGATGGGCACCAGAGCCTTGAGGTGACAGGGCTGTGTTTGGGTGATTTTGTATGATTCATTGTTCTTCATATTCTTTTGCAAGCCAGTAGATGTTCTAGAAGGGATTTCCCTCAGGGCCAGCAGTTTTGATGGAAGTATCTGCAACGTCAAAGTTGGTTTTGATCGGTCTTCTAGCAAAAGCGTTATCATTTTCATTGCCTATAATACCTGCGTGGGATTTGACTTTGTGGTAACGAATGGGCGATGGTGGTGAGTGATGAATTGCCTTGGCAATGGACTGGACGACATCTCCCTGGATGTGGTGGCGGTGGAGGTTTGGGTGTGAGAGCTGCTTTTTGATTTGGTGTATTGAGGTTAGACTGTCTGCGGCTATATGGGAGTTGCCGTCAATGATTGCGGCTGCTATAGCTGCCAGCTCTGCACGTGGATGGTTTTGGTTATACCCATGTCTTTTGGGCTTACATAGTGGGAAACGTTTAAGTGAGGGTGGTAATGCCTGATCCAATGTCTTGCCCTTCTTCATTCTTTTAATGGCTGCCATCAATGTAGGTCCAATCCCGCCAATCTTTTACCTAACGGGTTAGGTTTTGGCTGGAGCTGTTTTGGGGTGCTTTGTTGACATTACAATAGTTATGAGGTTGGTCAGTGCTAAACAGGTCACTAGTTTTATCTGGGCCTTCTGAGGCTTGAGGGTGGTCATTGGGTAGCTTAATAGATTTGTTGAGTCCTGAGTGTTGTCCGGAACCTAAGCCTGTTCGGTAGGGATGGTTATGTACGTTTCAAATTTCCCATTTTGCCTCAGGGATTTCTTTGGCAAGTTCTTTTAGCCAGTCTTTGTTGTGAGCATTGAGGCAGATCATGCCCTTAATGTTCCATATGGCAATGATCTGCAATTCCCAGGAGTGTTTGGAAATTGGTAATTGCATGTTGTTTTAGAAGGGCACTTTTGCATATTGGAGTTGGTCTGATGGAATGGTGCCCAGGATGTCCAAAAGGTGATTGACCCAATACATTAACAAAATGTGAAGCCGGGTGAGGCTTGCGTGACAAGAGGTCACGGGTTCAATTCCCACTGGGTGCAATCTTTGGCATGAGGCGTCAAGGCACTGGCTGTGCAGCACGTTGTGTGGGGACCTCTGCTGGCAGCTGGGGATGTGTCCAAGCCCCCGGCTTCACATTTTGTTAATGGATTGGGTCAATCACCTTTTGGACATCTTGGCGCCAGGATGACCAAAAAGGTGATTGACCCAATACATTAACACAATTTACATATGTGTGGGTATTTGCGGCGAGTGATGCATAGGGATTTGCGGTCATATTTTTATTCCAGGAAGCTTCCGCCCCCGAGCATAAATGTGGCTGTTTCCTCTGTGCTGACAGCGAGCTACCGTAGCATCAACCTCCACCTTCTAATTTCTACCCAACTGGGAAAACACTAGCATTAATGCCTACAGAGCATTGGTTCGAGATAATTTAAAATACTGCACCACGCTTGGCTTCATCCCGAGGACAAAACTCACATATGCAATGCCAACCTTGTGGAAGGGTGTACAACGTAGTTTCTCCAACCACACTTGGAGCATGGATATTATTGCTGTCTGGAACAAAGAAGGAAAACGGCATTTAACTGATGCCTCACCAATTTAGCTGCAAACACTGCAAAGGAGTATCCCAGAAGCAGTTCGGGAAAAAAATCAGTATCTCGCAAGAGAGGACACAGGCCACATCACCAACTCACCAACCATATTTGCCCCCAGTACTTCAAATCAAAAAGAGAGGACGTCATTGGCCAGGAAAGAGGCCAAAACGCTAATGTTTACGTCCAACCATGGGACGATAAGCAGAATTTAAGTGCCTAAATTGGAAATTATGGGCATACACGGACGGAATCTGCATAGGCAAGGCTGAAAACGTTATAGGCGCAGGTTATACTGCCCTCAAACCAAAGCTGAATGTTATGAGAACTCAGGAGGCGTGGGAATGACAAACATTCTCAATAGAGCTGAGCTCGAAGGGATTGCAGCAGCGCTTACCAATAAGTATACCAAGATTGCAACGGACAGTGCATGCTCCCTGAGCCAAATTAGAAAACAGCTACTCTTCCCTGAAATGCAACGAGCCCATATACACTCAAATCTGCTAGAACAAATTGTATCTATGATTTATGCTTCACAAGAACCTATCTGCTTCTATAAAGTGAAAGCGCATAATGGCATTGCCGAAAATGCATGTGCAGATGCAATTGCCAAACACTCTGCCTTACACGACGGAGGTCATGAAGTGCACTTTCAGCCTCCGGCTCCAGACGGTAATGCATACCACACACCAGTGCTTCTTTTTTCGATTTTGGAAAACCTTCGTTTCACGTCACGGCCAGATTTAGCCAATTTAAAAACCTTTGTTTGACGTCTTACACCCTTTAATGCCCAGCCTGCTGGGAGGCCTGCGGCCTCCCAGCAATGTTCGTGCACGTGGTAAACCAAATGCTTCAGGCATGGCCCTAAAATAAAAATAAAGCATGTACCAACACTGATACGTTCGTAAGCCTACAATTCTGTCTGTCTGTCTGTCTGTCTGTCAGTCTGGTTGTCCTACACTGATATCTGTGTAACTATATCTATTCAACTCCGTAACGCCCACGCTTGGGGCAGACTCAACAAACTGCAGGAACTCATTGTCTGCCAAGACGTCAGTGATGGGACGGCCTATGCGCATGTGCTTGACTTGCAAACACTGTGCGCGTCTTGAGGCTTGCTGTTTGTCCGGCACGGCGCTGAGCTGTGAGCTGTGCAGCTGCATCCTGGTAACCTTGCAACACACCCCTCTTGTCCTGAATCTCTTGCCATTTCAATGCTGCGCGCTGATGCAGCTGGCTTGCCTCATGGGATAGGATATTCTGGGACCTGCTTTGAAACTTGCATGCTGCTACCTTGGTGCTGCAAATGCTGCAGCAGAGGTAGTACAGTTTGTCCTCCCCCAGACCTCCATCTTGCAACCACTTGCTGCGCGCAGGCTGCTCCCTGGCACGCCCTTCAATGTGTACTTGCCCATCCTTCTGCTATAGCCATGCAGGCTGCATGGCTCTGGTCTCACCATGTTTTTTCCCCACTTTGTATCACTCTCTCCCTGCTTGACGCTCTTTCTTTTAGGCGAACCAACTTTGAAAATGTTTAAAATTTTTGATTTCTGCGGTTCAATTTCGACCATCGAAGGGCTCTCGAGGGCCCTTGGTCGATTTTTGCCGGGAGACCCCCCGGGGCCCAAATCCTTGGTTTTACGTCTTTCCCCCACGCCCAAATAGTAGGGGGTTCACGTCTATAGACGTAATACGTCTCCAAAAAAGAAGCACTGCCACACACCTTTACTGGCTTGCAACTAAAGATACCGATGAGAATCCCAGCAGAAGAGGGGCAACTATACCTAGGCTTCGTGCACTCTCTGATTTAAAGGCCAAGCTAAAAACAGAAGTGTGCAAATCACACAGACTGGGGAATGCCAAAACAGGCACAGGGTATTACAACTACTGGACCTTTGGTCAATTAATAAGCCACGAATGCTTTCTGGAACAATGGCAACCGCAAATCCTACAAAAAGCGTAATGTTATGAGGTACCGTACCGGTACAATTTTTAATCGAAAACACGCCTACCGGTATGGCTTCTCTCCCAATGCAAACTGCCCCATTTGCCCTCTTGGCTGCTACCATAACACATCACATGCTTTTAAAGTCTCTCCTCGTCCTGACGCCATCCTATTCTTACCTAGCACTGTGTGCTCCTCTCGCGTAACCACCCGCAACTCAATTTATCAACATCTTGCAATAGACAAGAAATCGAATACAAACCGATGGGAGGTTCACCTGATTGAGTTTAAATTTTGTGAAGACACTTGGCCCGATTCCCGACTCCAAAAAGCAAAGGCACAGCGCAGCATGCTTATTGCCAACCTAAACAGACAAGGATACAGGGAATTCAAGCTTCACGTGATCCTCGTTGGAGCTATGGGGACTATCTACAAAGACTATGCAGACGAACCTCTGGCAGACCTTAATCTGGACTACCATAATATTAAAAAACGGACAAACAAACTGAATGAACACTCCATTAGACATGCATCTGCACTCATAAAATCAAGGTATGCATTGCAATATAACACAAGCAACATCAGTCAAAGATTGGGTCTGGGTGCTACGGCACACAACCCCCCTGACCCACACTAATTTCTTTTTAATTTCTTTTTGTTTTGCGGTGGGGGGTTGCCTGGTGCGGGCACCTAAGTAACCCCCTCCCTTAATCATGTTGGCTGTGTCACCACAACCAGCGGAGTCTTTTCTTTTCTTTTCTATTTCTATGCTTGATATACGATTGAGAAGCATTATGAATTATGACCAACCGGCTAATCATTTAAAGAAACCATTCCCTTTCCCCTGCCCCTGCCCCTGGATCCTCCCACCTCTCTGATCCTGATGGCGTTAGCACTGCCTTGGGTGTGGAGGAGAGGTCAAACAAGTGAGCCCGATGCTCCGTCGCTAAAGACGGCTACAAGCACCAGTGACGCCAGCTCGAAGTGGCAGGGCAGAAAGGAACCCACAGCATGGAATTGAGATGAGGTTACTGAAAATCAGGAACCCACAGCATGGACCTTACCCCTGAGGAATAGGAAGCCCTTTTAAGCACACAATAGTGCTCGTGGTAATCTTCTACTACCTCTGCAAAAAATTTTCTTTGAAATATGCATGCTATTTGGTGCTTGCATGGCTGTGGCTTAAAAGACCATGCAAAATTTATATGGCTGGGAGCAATCTGTCATTCCTTTTCAGGTACTGCGTTGATATTGACCAGTTTTAAATCCAATCCTCTCATATTCCATTTATGCACTGACTAAGGTAATGCGTGCCCCCTCCTGCTTTGCATCTTGCATTATTTTGTTTTGCTAAACCCAGCATAAAAGCCCAGGTATTAGTCTGATACACAGTGATAACCCTTTTCTAGAACTCAGGAAAACAATCGTTTCTGTCGAGCGAGCTAGGAAAATTGTTGAGTATGACAAGCAAGCTTAAGGACTGTGCTGGTCAATTTAATTTGATTGAGTGATTTAATAAGAACCCTAGTTGAGACAAAAGAATGGAAGCAGATTGTAATTGCATGAAACAATGGTGGTAAGAGGGAGTGGGGTTGCCAACACTCACACTAATTTCAAGTAAAATCAAGAAGCGCTGTGCGCTTTGAGGGGTGCTAAAAGTAAACGCTACGACTACTCCCAGATAGCTGATGCACGCAAGGGCGTTGTCTGTTGACAGGCTTTGTATGCATCCATAGCCATGAGATGGAGGCGCTCCATGCACCATCGCCGGTTTTCTTCCCTCGAAGGATAAAGGGCACAGGCTAACGTCAATTCATCTCTTGTTTGATCATACCTGATGGGCAAGGAAAACAGAAGCTTATTTTTATTACGGGCTTCAATAGACGTTTAAACACAAACAAACCCATCAGAAAACCTGCTCGTGCGAGGGGGGAAACAGAGAGAGAGAGAGAGAGAGAGAGAGAGAGAGAGAGAGAGAGAGAGAGAGAGAGAGAGAGAGAGAGAGAGAGAGAGAGAGAGAGAGAGAGAGAGTGAGTGAGAGAGAGAGAGAGAGAGAGAGAGAGAGAGAGAGAGAGAGATAGTGAGAGACAGAGAGATAGA
>Ga0307968_1004444_pt1 | contig 11403 bp, 16 predicted proteins | sample OrgLakmetagen650_FD_201834 | JGI IMG/M metagenome (GOLD analysis project Ga0307968, IMG submission 201834) | Saline water microbial communities from Organic Lake, Antarctica - #650 | ecosystem: Environmental > Aquatic > Non-marine Saline and Alkaline > Saline | place: Antarctica: Organic Lake... | reverse complement strand
ACGCCTCCTGGTCACGGGCAAAGTTTGGGCCTCCGGCCCAAAACGAACCCCCCTTCCAACCCCCTTCCTAATAAAAAGGGTGTCAATCTGCTCAGAATTCAAGCAGCTATCTGCCTGCACAGTTCTTGTGTCAATTAATTTAATGCATGAAAAGTTATGGGGCAAAAATTGGTTTGCACACGCTCTTGCATCAACCACCTGTTTAGTGCACAAATCCAGCCAAAACCATTGCCGAAGCACATTTTTCCTTCATTCATGCACTTATGCATAATGCAATGCGTGAATTGCAAGTTAGGAATCAGTTGCTGGCAATTTGCCCTAAACACACCCCCGCGGCCTACTTTGGGGTGTTCCATGCATTCCTGTGACCAGGCACCCAGACCCCCCCTTAAATTAAATCACCCAACAAGGGTTCCAATTGAACGGGCTCAAGCTTTTCAATCAACACGTGACGCCAAAAAGTTATAATAACCGCAGCCTCCTGAGGTCACCCCCTTTTTTTGTTCTCAGCTCCCTGTGAATTTGTAAAATTTGCACCTTGCGCACTTTGCTGGCCTCCTGCTGTGTCATGCTAAATCAATGGCATGGACAAATTGTGTGATTTTCCCTGGATTTATAATGTGAGCAACGGTTTTATGTTTATTTGGTTGTTTGGCCAGTTTAGATGGTCCTCTTGTAACAAACTCGCTCTTTTCTCAGACTTGTCTGAGCCATCTCCTCTTGGGCGTTGCTTGAGCCGTTGATTCCTTCTCGCGTGGAGAGGGAGGAGACGTTAAACACACCTTTATGGGGGGCTTGGCGGACTCGAACCGCCGACCTCTTCCATATGGCTCATATTTGCAATCCATGCTTAAGCTGGTACCATGATTCGTCGTGACAGCTGGCTGTGCTTTTGTCGTTGTTTGCAGCCCCCTGTGACTGTGTTTTAACTTTGCAGGTCGCCCATTTTGCTGGTTTTCTGCTGGAATTGCTCCTGGCCTTTGTCCTTGTTCTCAGCCCCCTGTGGTTGTGTGTAACTCTGCAGGTCGCCCACTTTGCCGGCCTCCTGCTGGCAGTGCTCCTGGCGTATGTGCTGTTCGGGGACATTGTGGGGTGATGCCCAAGCCGTATGTTTCGCTGTCAAATTTTGTTGTTGTTCCTTGTTACATTTTCTCACGCTTTCTTTGCATTCTACTTGTACTTGATATAGCTACAGCTACAGGGATTATCCATGTACATATACCACATGCTCGTTTTATATGCAGTATGCTCTACATTGTGGTTGATAATTTGCAGAACGCTTTCCCCTCTTTGTGATTTATTTAGGTATTTTGATCTAGTGTTGGCCGCTGCAAGAACGAAAACTAGTGGGCACTGTTTGGCAGAGAACACCAACCCCATCAAAGAGCCGCGGATCAAGTACTTTAAGACTCCCAGAAGGGGTTATCTGGGTAAAAGCCAAAACATGCTCCTTTTTGCTTGAAAGGTGCAACTACTCACACGTCATCAAATTGAACCCAACCTAACTTCAAAATAATGCTGACTTTATAAGCTACCCGAGCATGTGCTCAGATTTAGAAAACTACGCAGGCAGTGAAAGTCACTCCCCACATTAATTAAGGAAAAGGAGCCGCTTTGGTACCGAGTACCGTAAAGCTCCTCCACCGCGAAAAGGAAAGGAAAAATCAATGGGGATCAGGAGGGCTGCCTGCAGGCTTGGCCTGGAACCGGCTCCTGATGAGAGTTGATAACAGTACTGAAAAGGGCACGTCTGGTATGGACAAGTTTAGCAGCAAAGTTAACAGAGTGCACTTGGAGCTTGGAGGCAAGTTTCTTAACTCTTTGAGAATCGAGACCCAGTTCTTTGAAAGGCTTCAGAGTGTGGGTGCTGTAGATGATGCCACCCACACACACCCAAAAGGATGATGTGGAGAGTATCGGAGGCTCCTTGGAGAATGGTGCGGACATGTTTGTGCTGTTCCTTTGCGGCATTCAGCTGGTTCTGAAGTCTGGTGTCCTCACAATACTTGATCTCGACGAGGTGGATGTCACGCCGAGTTTTGTTGAGGTCTTTAGGTCGGTGCTGTTTGGGGTTGGTGGCTGTACTATTAGTGGCTGGCGGTGCTGCTGAGGTGCTCCCGGTCTCCCTCAATTGCCCCCTGCCACTCTGAAGAACCCACTACCCCCCTACATTAGTTTGTTGTTTTTGTGTTTTTGCAGCGATGGGAGTAACCAGCACAAAATCTGGGCAGCTGGAGGTAAATCTGTCTTTATCTGGGAAGCGGGGTGGGAAGAGCCATTTGGGAACTATTATACTTTCAGCTGTTTCAGCAATCTGGAGATTTTGCATGGTCATCCGTTCGTTGCTGCCTATATCCGTGGAGACAATGCATGATCCTAAGGAGCCTGTTTTTCTGATAGCCTTAAGGATCATGCGGCGTGCTATGTTGTGTCTTTCGGTGATCATGTTCCTTATTTGCGTGTGTTGGCACCCAGAAAGGATGTGCAGGGCACTGTCTACTTGTGGGTAGAGGGGGCAAGTTTGACTTGTTTAGAGTTTGAACAATACCGCATGTTTTTGATTATATAGGGTGCCTGTTCTATATTTCATAATGATACATTTGGTCTTAAAGGGGACATCAGGTGATGTTAGGTAAGCATTGCGAGTGGCTCCATTGGCAGTGCCGTCCTTTATGAGGGTCTGGTAGTACGCATGGTAGTTCGCTTCAGTTTTGGCATTTCCCAATTTATGGAGAAAATACATGCGTGCTTGAAGGGCGTCACGGTGGTTTGGTAGGTACCAAAGCTTTGGGGGAGGAGACTGGGCCATGCTCGTTGTATGGGTATGATTATGGGCTTTTGTTTGGTTTTCTATGTCTTCTTTTGCAAGCCAGTGGATGTTGTAGAATGAATTTCCCTCAGGGCCTGCTGTTCTGATGGAGGTGTCTGTAATGTCGGAGTAGGTGGTGGCTAACTTTTTAGCAAGGGCGTCGGCATGCTCATTACCAATAATACCGGCATAGGACTTTATTTTGAAGAAGTGGATAGGCGATGGTGATTGGCGGATTGCTTTAGCAATGGATTGAAGGACATCTCCTTGGATGTGGTGGCGATGGAGATTCGGGTGTGACAGCTCCTTTCTAATTTGGTGCAGTGATGTAAGGCTGTCAGTGGCTATATGTGAGTAGCCGTGTATGACTGCAGCTGCTATAGCTGCTAGCTCTGCACGTGAGATGGTGTTGGTTATACCCATGCCTTTTGGGTTTACATATTGGGAAGCATTTAAGTGAGGGTGGTATACGCCTGATCCGGTGTCTTGCCCTACTTCATTCTTTTGGAGGCTGCCATCAGTGTAAGTCCAATCCCGCCAATCTTTTACCTTACGGGTTAGGTTCTGGCTGGAGCTGTTTTGGAGTGCTTCGTCGATATTACAATAATTATGAGGTTGGTCAGTGCTAATCAGCAGAGCACTTGTTTTATCTGGGCCTTTTGAGACTTGAGGGTGGTCATTGGGTAGCTTGTTAAATTTGTTGAGTCCTGAGTGTTGTCCGGGACTTAAGGCTGTTTGGTAGGGATGGTTATGTATGTTTTGAATTTCCCACTTTGCCTCAGGGATTTCTTTGGCAAGTTCTTTTAGCCAGTCTTTGTTGTGAGCATTGGGGCAGACCCTGCCCTTGGTGTTCCATATGGCAATGATCTCCAAATCCCAGGAGTGTTTGGAAAGTGGTATTTGTATGTTGTTCCAGAAGGGCACTTTTGCATATTGGAGTTGGTCTAATGGGATGGTGCTTAGGAATTTACATATGTGTGGTTATTTGCGGCATAGTGATGCATAGGGATTTGTGGTCATCTTTTTACTCCAGGAGGTGAGGAGCATGAATGTGGCTGTTTCCTCTGTGCTGACAGCAGCAGAGTAGATGGTGTCTTGTTGCTAAGAGCATGGTGTTGTCATGGTAAATGGGATGGCAGATGGAGAAACCAGAAAATCGGGAGGAGAAGGCATTGGTGTTTGCCCCAAACACTTTGTCCCTTGGGTGCTCACTTCAGTAATGGGGGAATTGGGGGTCATTGTCAAAGGGGGATGCCATTTTTCTTTAGTGACCAGGGCCCACTTTTGAAAGGCGGCGGTGATGTGGGAGGGGAGTATCCGTGCGAAAGAGTCTTTGATTTTGTTGTTCGTATGTTTAGAGGCAGAGATGTCTTTACGTGAAATAAGGCCTACAAGTTCTGATGCAAAGCTAAGGGGGTTGGACGTGATCGTGTAGACCGCTGCACTTTGCCCTGTCAAAGGCCTTTCGTAGTATGTTAAGGCGCTCGGGAGTAAGCAAACCTTTACACTTTCCGTCGACATTGTAAATACAGGCTACTGTGTCAGTGTACACTTCAGGAAGCGTAGTGTCATCTGGGGAGGATGGGATGCTCTTTTCTTGATACTCCATGAGATCAATGGTTGTGATCCAGTACTAATAACAGTGCCCTGTGGCCATAATGTCAGCCTGTGGGTTGGTGGGTTGGATGTCAAAGCTAACTTTGTTCCGAAGATCGACATTGTAGGGCTGGTACTTGTTGCCCTCTTGGATGGCAGAGAACCCTTGTTTTTGAAGATCATTTAGGTGTCCATCTGGTGCAGGCTGAGATAAGTTTGGCGCGGTGATTTGCTCTTTAAACTTTTGAGGCTCTGCTTGAAGCTTTCACACGTGTTTTGTAGTTCTTCTGGCTCCCAGGTTGGGTTCCATCATGGCATGAGACTTCCACAATCTCTCTTTTCTGAAAGTGGATGCAGCTTTTCTTTTCAATTTGGTTCAGATTGATACAGGCAGGGCAGGCCCATGAATCATTGGCATCAATAGCTTCCCTTTCAGTGGCGTTGCAGCAGCTTGTTTTAAGCAAGCATTGCCAGTGGTAGGCACGGTTGCAGACGTCACAGATGTACATGTCTTTAAAGGTGGGGAGAGGTCTGGAGATTTAAGTCCTAGATGGTAGAAGCAAATTTCACAGCTTGCGCATTTAATTTGGCTCCGGGCAATAGTCTTACTGGATTTGGGCACTAGTTCAGCTGATTTAATGAGGGGTAGGGCCCATCTTTCAATATTCATAGGGGCATGGTATTGTTTCTGTCTTAGTGGTGTATCATCTCTGTCTCTTTTCTTGGGGGTGAAGAACCTCCAATTATCTATGTGCAGGATGTCCATATCATCATAATAGAGTGTGTTGATGGCCTCTGTGGGTGTCATTAAAAGAGCCTTGTCCTTCTTGTATGTCCAGAGTTCTTGTTGAATGTGCGTGGTGCGCAGGGGGGTCAGGTTGAGGCTAGGAAGGTTATGGGGTATATCGAGGACTTCACATCTTGTTTTCCTTTGGGGTTTGCGCTGTGATGATGGTGCTGGGTGGTGTGCAATCTCATAGGTTGGGTTGTTGTGTATCTGGTAAGTTATCGGGTTGATGATATTGATATGCTGAGTGGGAGGAGTGATTTTTTGTGTGAACGCTTGTGTTGCATGGTGGTTGTGGCTAGTGATTTGTGAGCGTGTGGTGCGTTTGTTTGGCTGACTGTTTGTAGGTTGTGGTTCAATAGGCTAAATTATTATATGTGAGTTTAAAGCAACAGTGTCTATGATTTGAGCCAGGGGCGTATGTTGCTGACTTTCTGTTTGGCTGCGTGTCCTCTTTCTGGTGCCGGGGAGGACATCTTGTGTATGCCGTGCACGCTTTGCTTGTTGGTCTTGGGAGAGAGTGGCCAGTTGGCTAGTGGCTGCAGGCTCAGAGAGGCAGGTAGTAGCTGTAGTTTGTGGCAGTGGTATTGGCGATGTGCTTATAGAGTTGTGGTTCCTTTTTGTTTGGTTGGATACCCTTTGTGAGTAGCGTTGTGAGCGCGGGGTTTCCGTTTGTGGTGAGGATGGAGGCCCTTCCGCCGTTGTGGCGAGGGAGTGTTGTGTTTGGGGAAGCTCTGTGCGGGATATGTTGTCATGTGCTGTGCGTTACCTGGGTCGTGCATTTGGTTCTGTATATTGGGGGGTAATTTTATCTAGAAATGAAGGTGTAGGTACGTTAGCGTGACCTTAAATTTCTGTTCGAGGTTTGGTTGTGATTATAGAGGAGGCAGGGGATGTTTGCGGCTCTAAGTTTGGTGTGTCTAAAACAGAGGATTGGTATGGGTGTCCATTATTTGTTGGTGGACCTGTGTGTAGAGGTGGTGGGCCTCTGATTATGTTGTTTGTAATGGGGTGCCTGTGGTGTGTTGCTGAGCGTGGCTGTGGTGGGGGTGGGGGTGTTGTGTAGATGGGCAAAGTTTGTTGGGTTTGGATGTTTGCGGGATTTGGGGGCACCTCTTTGAGAGCCGATGTGTTAATGTGTGTGTCTAGGAGATCTGTGAAGGAGGAGTTGTTTATTTTGCGGTAATTAAGTAGGACAGACTGTTTTGAATTCCTTTCTTGGAGTATTTGTGCAATTGATGTTGGGCTTAGCTCCTGTGTTCCAGGCAGATTAGCAATGGCAGCAAGCCTATTTAGGGCTATGATGTGCTTTTTGTAATTGTTTTTAAATTGTTTGCCATTTTTCGTTAGCTGATGTGAGGTCATGGAAGCCAGTTATGCCGAGGTCCATAAGCGGTTTGGTAATGCAATTGATGAAGGTGGCTGGTGTTGGGGGGGGGGGGCTTTCGGGCGGAGGTGACTTCTGAGCTTGAGATCGTCTAAAAACATGCTATTTCCTTTCAAGGCTAGTGGAGCTTGCTGGCGTGGATGCTAGCGAGTTCACGTGCTCGCATATGTAGGTTGAGTTGCCGTTTTATTGGTAACGACGTTCCTTCTCTTGTGGAATGGAATGTAGTGGCAAGGGCCTTGAGTTGGGCGACCTGGTGGGTCAGGAGATGCATGGTCACAGACTGGTGACGTTCAGAAGGGTCTTCTAAGCTTGTTACGAGTGCTACTGCTAAGCGCCTGTGGTATCCCACGTAGATGGAGGGGGCACCCAGTCCAAAACTATGGACATCTTCACGGATCATGGCAGTCAGTGTGCTTTTCCATAAGTTGTGTTTGCTTTTGATCAACCTTCCAATCATTGCATCCCACTTATCCAGGTCTGGGTAGGAGCATGGTGTGACCGCAAAAGCATAGGCCAGACTAGGGATGATTGCTGCGCATATTATGTTCAGTGTTTGCCGTGGTGAGGCATAAGAGCCTTCAAGGACGTCAAACTTTTGCTTTAGGTTTTCGTCCATGTGCCTGTGCTGGTGCTTCCAATTGAGATCCATCGTCAGTGTGACTCCTAGATAGAGGAAGGGGGAGCTGGGTGTGATGTATTTTGTTGCCTGGTTTTGAACCAGTATGTTGTTTTTTAGTTGATGTTCGAGTGCTTCAGACGGTGTTAGGCCATTTTGGTCTTTAGAGGGGAACGCATTAAGACTACCCGTGACTTTGGTTTTACTGCCAGATATAATTAATCCGGCCCAATTTGAGTAAAGGGTGAGTTTATTTGCTTGCACATTAAGGTTTTTCAGGTTACCCGTGGGGCAGAGAAGGTCGTCTGCAAAGGAAGCGCTGCTGATGTTGTTGGCCAGATGTGTCTGAAGCTCGTTTTCTTTGGGGACGCAGGTGTGGACGTAGCCGCGTCCTCCTACATGCAGCCATCGCAGGAGGGGTTCCATTTAGAGAAGGAAAAGAAATATCAGCTCAGATATAGACGAGTCGCCCTGTGTACAGAATGACAGGACTAAAAGCACACGTCGTGCACCTATACCCTAGAAGGGTGCTTTCCAGGGGGAATGGCACATTAATTTGCAAATCTCGCCAACCATTTCTTAGTTGTTTTGCCCCATTCCTCTTGCAGAGATCTTTATTTATAATAAGGACTTTTAAACACTAAACATCACCGGATTTGGTGTGCTGGCTGGTCAGATCAACATGTGGCTGCTCAAAAAGTAGCGTTCACGCCGCGGCTGCTGAGGCAGGTGGCCGTAACTTGCGTGTTTCAAGCTCAGCTGCATTGGAATCTCTACATAGCAGAGCTGGACTTGAAACGTGCAAGTTATGGCCACCTGCCCTAGGAGCATGCAAAAAGTATACCCATTTTTGGCCTCAGATAACCCCCTCTGCAAGATTTCCCTGCATCTCAACAATTATTGGATGCCATATGATCACGCAAGTCTATCAATTTGAAACAATTCGAGCTCATTCATATCATTGGTGGCTGGAGAGAACTTGACAATTTGACACCACATGAGATTCACCATTCCAGCAGAATTATACGGACTTGTCACACACATTTTGGTGTACCTTGGGAAATGCTTCTGGCTGGTGGGATGACAGATGAAGAAATCATAAGCCTGTGCTGCTTTTCTATTTTAGCTTGGACATTCAGCAATCTTTACCGTGCACTTTCTTGCCTTCGCCTATCTCGCCACAACTTTTTGGTCCAAATCATGCGTCATAACAGGAATAGAAGGCCTTACAAGCTCAGGATCTGTGACAAATGACTGGCACTCTGTTCAGGATGAGGAACACAATTTACTGGACTGTCCGCATGAACATCTTGTCAGCCTTCGCACACAGCACCGCCAGCTTGTCTTCCCACCTCAGTATATGGATAGCCCAACTCGTTTGAGGACCTTCTTTGAACAACCAGACATGTCCAGTGTTGCCTCTTTTGTGGCTGAGTGTTTAGCCCTTTTCCCTTGATTTTTTCTTTTGATTTGGTTTCAGGCTTTTTCCAAGCTTCCGCTCAGATGCCCCCCAGAGGCATATATAGCGATGTAACCTTTAGCTTGTATTGCCAATTAAAATGTACTTTTTGGCACACACGGGAGGAGGTAGCTGGTAAATGGAAGGCCTCCTGGCTCAGTTCAACAGATCAATATTATCTTACAGCGCTTGCAGACATACTATGAAGGCTCTTACTTTTCCCATAAATCGTGAACAAATAAATGAAGGTTGACTAAAATGAAGCTAAGAAGGCAGAAATTTAAAGTGCCCAGTCATTTTGCGGTTCGACCGTTAAGTTAACAGATGAAGGACATTGCATCCTCATCATGGTGGTTTGATTACTAGCAAAATCCTGTGGCTGTGCAAGAACTGTCCTAAAGACTTATTTACTAATGCGGGAAGTGATGATGGTGACCGTTCTACTCCTCTGAACAGAATTGTGCGGCAGCGATTATGGCTGACCTTGGCCTGAAAAATTGATGACCAGAGAGCACGCTACGAGGCATTTTCCTTTGCTGAGATTTGGTGTTGCAACGTGCTGTTTGTCTGCTCGTGAAGCAGGACAACCACGGCAGAAATGTCATCTATGTACTGCCCATTGTACTCTGCCTCCCACCGTGTCTTTGCCTCTGCCACCTGCACATCAGGGCAAACAAGTTTTGAACGCGGACAAGGCAGTCGCTCCTGCCACCTGCACATCAAGGCAAACAAGTTTTGAACGCGGACAAGGCAGTCGCTCCTGCTACCTGCACATCAAGGCAAACAAGTTTTGAACGCGGACAAGGCAGTCGCTCCTGCCACCTGCACATCAAGGCAAACAAGTTTTGATCGCGGACAAGGCAGTCGCTCCTGGCATGGGTTGGGAGACGATGACACGTGTTTGGGTCGACAGGATGGAGGACAGCACGCAAGGAAAGAGCACAAGGAAAGAAAAGTAACGACACCCTAGTGTTAGTGTTGATGCTTCTGTCATGGATTCAGATGGATCGCTGTTAAGGGTCGAGCCACGCAATACCCCATCGCATCGGACAAGGGAGAGCACACATGGTCAGGATAAAACACATGGGAAATAGATAGGGTTGGCCAGAACCATTTATCTGCACTGTACATCTGACCGTATGTATGGTGGTTTGCTCGCCAAAAATACTGTATGTATGTACACTGTGTGCACCTAAAAATGTATGATTCTGGCCAACCCTATCCCGGATGGTAGGCAAGATACAATGAATGGAGTAAGGCAAAGTAAACCAGTGGGTCATCAAAAAGGGGTTACACGAGAGGGAGTCAGCCAATAAAAACGCACAGGGGAACTCACGCAAGCAAAAAAGCAGCTGGCACCTACTTGAACTGTATGTAAATATATTTACTAAATATATTCGTAAACACGTTTGTGTGTGTTTGTGTGTGCTTATGTGTGTGTATGCGTGTGCGTGCGTATGTGCGTGTGTGTAAGGGAGGGCAGGTGGGAGGGTGTGCGTGCACGTGTGTGTTTTGGTGTGTGTGTGCGTGTGTGTGTGTGTGTGTGTGTGTGTGTGTGTGCAGCGCTCTTACCAGTGCAGCACAAGCACGCATGGCAGCAGCGTTGTGGTCCTGAGCGGAAACGAGGGTGCCTGGCTGCTGCAGGGTAGCTTCTGCACCTGTGTACAAAAGTTACACGGTCGTAGAGTTGAAACGTAAGTAAGGACGTGAGCCTACAGAGCTGCAAACACTGTTGTTTGTGCCACCAGGATATATCGCTCCCTGTTTACATCCCTGTAATTAGTGTGCATCCGATCGATGTGCATCCGATCCGATCTGAAGGGGTTTGTCTGTCTGGAAGAGCGTGTGCCTGTCTGGAAGGGTGTGTGCCTGTCTGGAAGGGCGTGTGCCTGTCTGGAAGGGTGTGTGCCTGTCTGGAAGGGCGTGTGCCTTTCTAGTGTCTGGGTGGGGTGTGTTCCTTTAGTTTATGGTATGAGAGATGCCTTCTGCACTTGTTTCACGAATAAATAAATGTATCTGGGTACAGGTTTACAGATTTGCAAAATGAAAGAGCGGGAGTGAGGCGTCTCTGCGTCACTCTGATTTCAGCAGGTCTGCTTCTGATCCTCTGTTGCAAAACGAAGCACCCCAAGGTTGTAGGACATTGCAGGTCACTAGGCAAGGTCAGCAAATCAAGGTCAGGGTATTACAGGGGCAGATCATAAGGCCAAGGTTCAGAAACCGCATGTCACTAGGCAATTCAAAGTCAAAAGACGGATCGCAGAGAGCAAGCCGTAGTTGTATTGTGTAGGTCACAATTCCTGCAACACAATGAGCACATACACACACAAACACACAAACACACACACTTACATACACATACAATCACACACACACAATCACACATACACACACACAATCGCACATACACACACACACACAAACACACACACACACACAGAAACAAAACTACAAAAGCATGCTTTGTTTTGATTGTGTGTCATGTAAGAGGCTGTTGATAAACAATGAGCGCCAGGCCCATCCCCCTCTATAGACAAAAGACACACACAGACAAGCACACACGCAAACACACGCATACGCATACGCTCATACGCATGCACACACGCACACACATACCAACACACGTATACGCACGTATACACACACACTCACACACGCGCGCACACAAACACACGCACACACACACACACACACACACACACACACACACACACACACACACACACACACACACACACACACCCAA
>Ga0307968_1004440_pt1 | contig 11412 bp, 13 predicted proteins | sample OrgLakmetagen650_FD_201834 | JGI IMG/M metagenome (GOLD analysis project Ga0307968, IMG submission 201834) | Saline water microbial communities from Organic Lake, Antarctica - #650 | ecosystem: Environmental > Aquatic > Non-marine Saline and Alkaline > Saline | place: Antarctica: Organic Lake... | reverse complement strand
AATTCATTGCGTAGCTCAGAGATGGACTGGGTCAGCGTGGCAGCAAACGAGTCAAGCTTGTCAGAGAGAAACGAGTCATTGTCTGAGGCAGAACGAGAACCTTTCTTGCTACTCATTTTATTTTTTTAGGGTTAGGCCCAAATAACGCAAAACCACTAGTAGGCCTGCTAGCTGAACAAGAACAGCCTCGGGCTTTTTGCAACAGTTGCAAGTCTGCTTTGCGAAAAGACGCAGACGCCTGATGCGCATGACTTGTTTCCTAGCAGCTTGCTTGTTCTGATTGATGTGACCGTCCCCCCCCAGCCATAGCGTGCACTTCGTGATATCGCAGCGTGCATGGCGTGGTCATAGATCTTGATTGGGGGCTGTTGTTTTCAAAGGAGAGGAGGGGCATCAAGTGAAGGATTGAATACCTGGCCATCCTTGCCTCACCCACTACCTCCCCATCAGGTCTCTGCCCATATGCCACGCTGCGTTGGGCAGGCACGTCCCCACCAGTCACATGCTTCAACACAACGCAGAGCGCATCTCACAATTGTGTCCCTCAAGCAAATAAACAAAAGATTCCATTGGCGAGAATCTTGCATCAAAGGGCCATTGGTTTTATGTACGTCTCAACCAACGCATCCCCAACGTTACGTTGCGGCGCAAAAGATTTGAAAATGGAGATCGAAGACAAAACACGATCGAAGGACTGGAGGCACGCAGGACCAGGGCTGACTGAGCATGCATGTTCCCTTTCCCTCTGTAGCTCTCCACGACGCGCGCTCTTGCATTGATGAGTAGCAACAGCAGCAGCAGTGGCAGCAGCAGCAGCCAGTACACGAGTCCAGATCAAGGCCAGGAACGGATTAAGGGGAGGGGCAGGATTATGAAGGGAGAGGCGGAGTAGCTTATTGGCCCAGATCAAGGCTAGGAATAGGTTGAAAGGCACGATATACTCGAGAAAGGAAAAAGAACACACATTTTGTAACATTACCAGCACAGTTGTAATTGTAATGTTGTAATGCGTTAAACTCAAGCACATTTAGTTTAATGCGCACACAGGATAGGGAAAATATGAATATGGAGGAGTAAAAGCTGCTGTTCTCCTAAGACGCTGCTCTTCAGATGCTCTTCTGCGTTGTGCTGCCGAGCTTGTTGTGAATTGGAGTGTCTGTGCCTGGTGTTTTGAGGTGGGCAGGAGCCTGGTGTAGATTGCTTGCTTATTATCCTCGACGCATCATTTTTTTGTTGCTTTGCTAGTTCCTCATCCTTGCTTAGGATAGGTCCCTCCTGTGTGTCTACAATAGCAGATCCTGGTCGATCTTTAGCTGGTACAGATGGTTTTTGATTTTGAGGGTATTACATGCAAACTCCCTACTATCGGTATGCAGATAAAAAAGGCGAGACGCAAAGGAAAGAACGTGAGCACGAGAGGCTGGCTGAAAGAAAAAAGCAAGAGAGGCAAACAAGGGGTTACAAGGGGTTACCAGGATGGCCTACAGCCCGAGACTCAGGCTGATGGCAATTGGCTGGTGAAACAAAATCAACCAGTGTCGAAAATTGAAACTAAATCTGACACAAACTTGAGGAGTCTGTATGAGTCTTGATTCAGAAATGCATTGATCTCAAAATCAGTGATACTGTGATGACAAGCCAAGAAAGGAATAAATTCAGAGCTTGAAGGAGCAAATGCACGCAGTCTTAAACATTCCTTCAAAAAGGTCTCTGTATCTCATGCGTAGCTCGCACAATTCAGCACACTTGCAAAAGAATAGCACATGCTTCTCATCTTGAACTTCTCCACAATCAGAGGCAAGCAAGAGGTTTAAAAAGCTGGAGCTGATATAATAACAAGAACCAGTGGAAAGCAGGAGGGGCTGGCTGAACGGGGAAAAAGGCAAATGGGGAGACTAGTTGAGCTAATTCAGAGGGAAAGCGTTGAAGCCGGAAACAATACCAGGAAGATGCGCATCACTAAGGGAGGACTAGAAAGGCAGGGCAAACAGGGGACCGACTGAAACTGAGGCCTGAGTACCTTTGATACTGCTCAAGGAGCACCCAGAAGGCAGGGAAAGGCAGAAAAGGCAAGGAGCAAGCCAGGACACAAGCAAACTGAGCTGTAGCAACAACTGGTGCGCCAAAACAGACTCCCCCCCCCCAGGCCCAAATAACGCAAAACCACTAGTAGGCCTGCTAGCTGAACAAGAACAGCCTCGGGCTTTTTGCAACAGTTGCAGGTCTGCTTTGCGAAAAGACGCAGACGCCTGATGCGCATGACTTGTTTCCTAGCAGCTTGCTTGTTCTGATTGATGTGACCGCCCCCCCCCAGCCATAGCGTGCACTTCGTGATATCGCAGCGTGCGTGGCGTGGTCATAGATCTTGAATTGGGGCTGTTGTTTTGAAAGGAGAGGAGGGGCATCAAGTGAAGGATTGAATACCTGGCCATAATCCTTGCCTCACCCGCTACCTCCCCATCAGGTCTCTGCCACATGCCACGCTGCGTTGGGCAGGCACGCCCCCACAGTCACAGTTTGAACACAACGCAGAGCGCATCTCACAATTGTGTCCCTCAAGCAAAAAAACAAAAGATTCCATTGGTGAGAATCTCGCATCAAAGGGCCATTGGTTTTACGTACGTCTCATCAGAAGCACCCCCAACGCTACGATGCGGCGCAAAATTGAAAATGGAAATTGTAGACAAAACACTGATTGAAGGAATGGAGGCAGGAACAGGGCTGAGCTGAGCATGCGTGTTCCTTGTCCCTCTGTAGCTCTCCACGACGCGCGCTCGTGCATTTATGAGTAGCAACAGCAGCAGCGGCAGCAGCCAATACACAAGGAGGAGCGTGCAGCAGTATGAGTGGGGACGAGCAGTTCTGGCCGGACACCCTCGAGTTTTGGCCTGAACCGGACATGAACAGCCTGCTCTCGGGGCTAGCTGTCCCGCCTGCAACAGCAGGCTGCGAGCAGGACCAGCACCAGCACGAGCACCAGCACCACCCCCATTTCCTGCCGCATCTCTCGTTCGCCTCAGGCGCCCCGGAGCAGCAGCGGCAGCAGCAGAACCAGTACAACATCAACAACAATAACGGGTCCGCCGTGAACGATAGCAATAATACAAACGCATTTGATGCAGCAGCAGCGGCAGCTGCAGCGGCTGCAGCAGTGACAGGGGGTTCCACGGATGAACTAGGGCTCCTCTTCCCCACTCCTTTGGGAAACTCGGATGCAGCAGGAGTCTCAGGGCCATTTCACCACCCCCAGCTGCCCTCCTTGCCTGGCATTCCAAACCATCTGGGCATCCCAGGCCTATTACAACCGCAGCAGCAGCAGTTTTTCTCCCTCCCATCAAACTCAGGCAACTCTGGCGACCAAGGTGTGTTTGCAAACCTGACACCTCTAGGACGGACACAAGCACGCAGGCTGTGAAGAGCACGCATGTGCACTTGTGCTCATATAAAACCCTAACACGCATTTAAACGCACTGATTGCTGATGTTCGTGCCTTGAGCTTTCCAAATTTCTGAGATGGAACAGTAGCTGTTCACGCCTGCTCTTCCCTGATTTGCTTTGATTTATTGCCTTCCTCTCAACACTCAGGCCACTCTGTTCTTGCTCACTCCAGGCAAATCTCGCTTGCGGTGGACCCCTGAGCTGCATGGACGCTTTGTGCAGGTAATAATTACTTGGCCCACACACCTCGCCACAAGAGCACACCTCGCCACAATAGCGGCAATCCTTGCATCTGTTTCGTGCACTACTTTGGTCCCAATCATCAATAGTATTAACCCCCGACAACCTGCATTGCGTAACTGCATATATACCAAGCGTGTACACAAGACGTGCGTATGCGCACGCGCGTGCATACACATACGCGCTCTCTGACGCACCCACGCACTTACGCACACCCATACGCAACAAACACACACACGCACACGCATGGTCTAATGCGTGCACACAAGCACACACATATACACACATAAACAAGCGCACACATGCATGGATGCATGCATACACACACATACACACACCCAAACACACACACTCACACACACATACACACACACGCGCACACACACGCACACACACATACACACCCGCGCGCACACACACACACCCACACACACACACACACACACACACACACACACACACACACGTACACACACACACACTCTAATGCGTGCACACACATAGACACGCACACATAAACACACACACATATTAATTACAACATAGCCAATTTCCCTAATGCAGGCCGTTAATCAACTAGGGGGGCCTGAGCGTGCAACTCCAAAGGGCATCTTGAAACTAGTCAACTCAGAAGGCCTGACCATCTACCACATCAAGAGCCATCTGCAGGTAGGATGAACGTTACATCTAGCCCTCAACCCTTGTCTTTGACTGCAAGCTTTCCTTTAACTCGTGCGTTTTGTGTATTTTGCCCCAGCAGCAACGACATTTGTTTTCAGTATGCACTCTTCATAGCACACGCTGCAGACGCTGCCCAAGCGAGTGCTTGCAGGGTTGCAGTGTTTATTATATTTGCTAGCAATTCTGTAGCACCATTTCCAAGCTCGTCGCCCACAAAACTGTGTTTTGTTTTGCATTGTTCTTGCATGGCTGTCCATCGCTGCGCTTCGCAGTGCAGTCAGTAATAATTGGCCCTGCGACGCTGCTGGAGCCCAAATATAGGTCCAAACCATTGGTCCTTTCAGTGACTGTACGTTTGTTATCCCTGCATTACACACGCCATCATACACGCCATGATTGCCTTCTGTTCAATGAGGTGCCCCCCTTCCAATACACTCAGCCTCTGCATCGCTGAAGCACTGCCCCAGCATCGTGCTACCCCGTACATATTAAGGATAGCCAGAACCGTATAAACACACCGTATAATACCGTTGAAATTTTGTGGTAAAATTGCTGCTAAACATACCGTATGTAAACCGTATTTATGTAACCCGTGTATACGTGCAATTGTGCGGTTTTAGCCAAAAGCTTATTCGTACCACAAACAAATTGTCGCTGCCCACTGTTCGTCCCTATCATTTGCGCCATCAGGCCGATGATGCGCCCACCTTGCTGCACACACATCCTTATATTCGCAGGAGAACCGCCTCAAACAGTCGCAAACCACCTTCCTGCGCAAATGTTCCTATCACCTTAATCACCGTAAAGGTGCCGCCTCAAACAGATGCAAATTCGCTTGCCTTGCAGCTTTCTGTAACCGTCTATGCTGTCAGGCAACAAAGTACCCCCCTTTGCTCACTCAACCTCATCACTGCAGAACCAATGCTTTCTAGCTGACTGCCTCACAGCGCACACAAGCTACCCTATCATTGCTCACTCAACTTCATTTCACCGCAGGACCATTGCCTGCTAGCTGCTTGCCTCACAGCGCACACGAGCTACTCTTTCACCTGCAGCTATCACGTCGTGTGTCGTTACTGTTTAGCCAATGCAAAAACGGCGGAAGTGCTCATTATTCAGCAACTCATCAAAGAGGTGCTTGTACACACACGTACACACACACACGCATACACACACACATATACACTACACACACATACACACACATACACACATGTGTGCGCAGAAGTACCGCCTCAACATCAAGCTGCCCTCAGATTCTGGGGCGTCAGGCGGGGGTGGGGGGGGCTTCATGGGCATGGGAGGAGGCATTTTCCCCATGGGTGGCAGGGGCGGCAGGGCCAGCAGCATGGGGCCTGCCCCTGTTGGCCCTGCAGAGAGCCTTGGGGACAGTCAGGACCAGGTGTGTGTGCATGTGTTTCGTGTGGCTGGTGTATGTGTGAGTGTGGGTGTGGGGGTACAGTTACCCACCAGCTCAGCACCTGCATGCACGATACTGTTCCTTTTCATCCCCTCTCCTCACCTGCATATCACACGTGCTATAACACCTCTCTCTCTCTCTCTCTCTCTCTTTGTCTCTCTCTCTCTATATATATATATATCACTCACTCACTCACTCACTCACTCACTCTCACACACACACACATACACACACAAACACACACACACACGCGCGCACACACACACACACACACACGCACGCACGCACACACACATACTACCACAGGGCGGCGGCAGCGCCTTGCAGCAGGAGGTGCGCAGCAATATGCGTGAGGCTGGGCCCCAGCAGGCGTTCAGCTCAGCCCCCTCCCTGTTCCACAACCACCACCACCACATCCAGCAGCAACAACAACAGCAGCAGCAGCAACAGCAGCAGCAGCAGCTGGGCATGTGGGGCTCTGCGGGGCAGGTGCAGGCACCGGGGTGTGTAGGCGGAAGCTCTGACCCTGTAATCAGGAGTAGTAGTGCCGTTGCTGGCGCTGGTGCTCCTGGTGGAGCACAGCCGTCAAGTTCGATGGGGGGGGGTGCAGGGTCTACGACGTCAGGGCCGCTCACACCAAACCGCATGAACTTGGAAGGGGCCCTGCTGTTCCAGATGGAGATGCAGAAGAAGCTGCATGAGCAGCTTGAGGTGAGGTCCAATGGCAGGAAAGCAGGGTTGATTTGGGGCAGGTTTTGTGGAGCTTGCTGCTCTTAAGATGGAGATCGCTGCTCTTGGGATGGAGATGCTGCACGTTGTGTGTTCATGTGTGACAGTGTGAATTGGGGGGGCTTGGCTGCATGGCTGAGGGCAGATTTGACGGAGATGTTGCGTTATGTGTTTATGTGTGAGTCTATAGGGGGGGCTTGGGTGCATGGCCATGTTCAGGAACGAGGAACATGCAACGGAGATGTTGCCTTATGTGTTGCCTTATGTGTGGATGTGTAGGGGGGGCTTGGGTGCATGGCTAGGTTCAGGGCAGATTTGATGGAGATTGCTGCTGCTCCAGCTGGAAATGCAGGAGGAGCTGCATCAGATGTTCATGTGTGATTATGAAGCGTATTAGCCTTACTAAAAGAGAAATGAGTAAAGCTGCGGCGCTCCTGTTCAGGAGTCCTCGAGCAGATCTGGTCGTTGGCTAGCTTGCTACAAACCCTGAGTGCAGCGTTTGCCTAATGCTTGAGTCCTTACAATGCATACATGCAACACACACACACACAACATACACAACACATGCGTTTACACACCGCACGTAACCGCACCGTACGTACACACCGCACGTAACCGCAAACACATACCAGCAACACTCGTGTGCTACACACACACACACACACACACACACACACACACATGCGTGCAGTCCCAGCGGCAGCTGCAGTTGAGTTTAGAAGCACATGGGCGCTACATTGCCAGCCTCATCGAGCAGGAGGGCCTCGCAGGTTTGGAAAAGGCCCCTGGTGCAACAGCAACATTGCTTTTTAAGCACGGCCTGTGTGGCTGACACACACACACACACACACACACACACACACTCACACGTACAGAAGCCCACACACAACATGCATGAAGTCCCTGTGTGTGACAGCATTAGTGCTTTCTGGGCACTGCCTGTGTGGGTAACACACACATTCACACGCGCAGACACACACAGCACACACAAACACATACACAGCAATCCAACCCTTAGCACACACACTCACACTCTCGCATAGGAGGAGGGCAGACTGGGCTCAGCAAAGGGGGAGGGCAGGGCCTCAACTACCTTAACCAAGCCAGTGCAGTGCACACAGGCAGCATGTCGACGCACCTAGCCCTGGCAGGCCCAACTGACTCTAGCAGAGTAGCAGCTCCTGCTGCTGTGCTCACTTCCAGCAGCTCGCAGGTGTGATGTGTGTGTGAGTGTGTGTTATGTTCTGTATTTTATGCTGCCAGGACCTTGCTGACCTTTACCTGCTGCTGTGCTCGCTACCAGCAGCTGTATGTGTGTGGGTGTGGATGTGGGTGTGGGTGTGGGAATGGGTGTTGGACTGGGTGTGGGTATGGGTGTGGATGTATGTTTTCTTTGTTTTGTGCTGCCAGGAACTTTGCTGACCTTGCTGTCAAACAATATATATGGAAGAATTTTTGCATACTTGCAGCCACTCTCTCACGCTTCCAACATAAGCATTATTCGCACACACACTTGCACACACATACACACACACGCGCACACACACACACTCTCACACAAACACACACACTTACATACACACAGGCGGCAGAGCCGCACTCCACATTAGTCTCCCTCCCCTCCCCCCACCCCCCCCCCCACACCCACATGACTGTGGCAGTAGCCCCTGCTGCATCTGGCGGAAACCCAGCCATAGCTGCAGCAGCAAGAGCGTCCCCTGAGGCAATTCAATTGCACCCTCAGCAGCAGCAGCAGCAGCAGCAGCAGCAGCACCTGCCATTGGAACCGCAGGCGCAGCGGGGAGCAGAAAACGGGCTGCTTGCTGGGAGTGGAGGCAGCTTGGAGGTGGTGGCGAGCAATGATGGGCACCGCAAGAGAGGTGGGGGCGTGGTCTGTATACTGATGCCACTGCTCGGTTGTGAGTCAGCGTCTGCTTGTGAGCGGTTGGAAGAGGTGGTCTGTGTATAGCGATGCCTCTGCTCGGTTGTGAGTCAGCGTCTGCTTGTGAGCGGGTGGAAAAGTGGTTTGTGTTTTGTGGAGGAGGTGGTCTGCATAGGCGGGTACTGTGAGAGTTGTTAGCGTCTGCATGTGGGATGCTCTTGGTTTGGTATGAGTAGGGCTGGCCAGAACCGCATATGTATATGCCGTATATGACCGTATAATTGATCAAATCCCTGCAAGAATTAACGTGTAAACACCGTATATATATGGTTCTGGCCAACTCTGGGTTAGAGGTGTGCAAAGCTCAAGACAATTGCATAGGGTTGGCCAGGATTGTAGATATACAACGTATATGACCGTAAATTTGATGCCTTCCCTGCCAAAATACCGTATGTACACCGTGTATATATAATTATATATATATATATATATGTGTGGTCCTGGCCAACCCTACGACTGCGTCTAGCTGTGGCACATTGTCGTGAGAGAATATTTCACACCTTTCTTATCGCGCAGTCATTCGTACTTGTCTTGACGTCAGTTGTGGCAAAAGTCATGTTTCATTGTAAAGCACCTCAAAGCTTCCTCTGTCTCTTACGACCACATCGCTCAAACCCTTCAGGGAGGGAAGAAAGGCACGAGGAAGTCTGGTCAAAATGGTGTAAGCATAATTTCCTGCTTATGACACCATGTGTATATGGTTTCCATCTGACCCAATAGGCTTGTTCTCACTAGAGTTGTAGAGTTGGGTGGGGGGGAGGGAAGATGCTCACTTGAACCTGTTTGCTAGTTGCACACGTTAGTTGCACACGCCTGCACTTTTTTTGCCGTCATCATCCACCTCAATGTCGTCATCGTCGTCATCGTCGTCTTCTTCGTCACAAGCACCGCTTTTCGACAAAGTGTACGGTCATATACGATATGTATACACAGTTCTGGCCAACCCTAGTAATGAGGTGGTGCATCTGTTGTATCCAATGAGGAGTAATAAGGTATATACAAGGCATAGTGAGGCCATGGTGGTGCACGCAGCTTTCTTGCCGCTTGTGTTATGCTGGAATGCAAGGGGGCACGGCATGAAAGTGCGTCCTACCATAAACCTGACACTCATTGACATTCCACTATGTATTATGTGGCACACACACCATGTGCATCAAAACATCTTCCCCTTGCAACATGCTGAAATGCAAGCAGGCATGGCACACAGGTTCCAAGGTTCTGCGCATGCAAACCTACCCCATTGCTTTTTGTTCGCAGGCAGGCAAGCAAGGGAGGTACAGGGAGAAGTGGGCAGCAAGGACAGTCAGCAGCAGCAGGAGCAGCAGCAACCAACACTGCCTTGCACCGGTGTGTGTGTGTGTGTGTGTGTGTGTGTGTGTGTGCATGTGCGTGTGCGTGTGCGCGTACGTGTGCGTGTATGTGATATAATCAAATGTGGATTTTTTAGCATCCTCTCACATTCAAACGCAACCCCCTGCCTAACGCACCATCCCGCTAACCAGACCTCCGTAGGGTTCCTAAGGTATCGCGACTTCTACTTAATGCTATGTGCCTAGGTGCCAGAGCAATTAGTAAGCTTTCTTTGCGAGCATTTGATACTTGCAAGGTCAGCAAAATCACTCAACATTTGCCAGTTTTTGTGAGCTTTGGGCAATTCTATGTGCTATGCTCTCTGTTGAGACCTTCAACCATGAGGAGGTTTGCTGTTCTTTGGGGTCAACCACATTGGTAGGGTTGGCCAGAACCGTATATATACACCGTATATGACCGTAATTTTGGTAATTTCCCTGCCAAAAATACCGTATATACACCGTATATATATGGTTTTGGCCAACCCTACACATTTGTAACGGCAAATGATTCAGTTTGAATAGGATAAGGTGCATTTTGGCAGGAATTAAGAATCGAATCCTGCAGGCTCCGGCCAAGAATCGGCCAATCTTTGGCAAGTAGCAGGGTCCAAAACTTTTTATCTTCTTTGCATATCAAACATCAAACATTGCAAGGTGCCCAGACAAGAATTTTATAAGTTGCAATACTACCCTTAGGCCTACCGGGTTTGTGCCATTTGCAAGTATACTTTCACGCATGTTAGCAAATCCAAGTATTGTCGTTCGCGAATGATCACAGATTTGTTGAATTTTAAGCCTTTTTTTTGGGTTGAAATTGCTGTTGGAAATGTAGAAATGAGCGTAGGATGGCCGTGTGAAATGTACGTGTGTGTGTGTGTGTGCACTTGTGCTGGCTAAAATTTATAAAGCAAGGAATGGGACGCTTTGTTACCCTGCTGGAACTCGCACATTACCCGCACAGGCCCTGGAGAAGAGGTGCTGCTGTCGTGCGAAAAGCTACCTCAATTTGGGCATATGTGTGAGATGCTGATCCTGCCTGGCACGACAAGCCCTCAGCAGCAACATCAGCAGCAGCTGCAGCATCAGCAGCAGCCTAAGGGGGGGGTCCTTCACCCACAGGATAATTCGCCTCGCCACCACCACCATCATTCGCAACAGCAGCTACAGCAGCAGCAGCAGCAACAGCAGCAAGAGCAGCAGCAGCAGCAGCAGCAGCAGCAGCAGCATGGGCTGCGCAACGGCAATGGCTACATGGAGCAGCACTGCCCCTTTATAGATGACTTGCTGCACAACTTGTGCAAGAAGCCAAAGGTGAGGGATGCATGGACGAGTATGTGTGCTAGTGGTTTGTGTGTGTGTGTGCGTGTGTGTGTTGCTTTCATAGGTTGTACGTGCCTGCACTTATGCACATAATGACACGCACGCACACACAAACATGCACACGAGCACGCGTGTGCATGCATGTGCACCCACCTACACATGCATGAGCACGCACACGTACACGCACATACATACATACATACATACATACATACATACATACATACATACATACATACATACATACATACATACATACATACATACATACATGCATGCATACATACATA
>Ga0307968_1004439_pt1 | contig 11414 bp, 11 predicted proteins | sample OrgLakmetagen650_FD_201834 | JGI IMG/M metagenome (GOLD analysis project Ga0307968, IMG submission 201834) | Saline water microbial communities from Organic Lake, Antarctica - #650 | ecosystem: Environmental > Aquatic > Non-marine Saline and Alkaline > Saline | place: Antarctica: Organic Lake... | reverse complement strand
GCTGCGGCCTGTGTGGCTGTGTGTGTGTGTGCGTGCGTGCGTGCGTGCGTGTGTGTGTGTGTATGTGTGTGTGTGTGTGTGTGTGCGCGCGTGTGTTGTGTATTGAAGTGTGTATGTCTGTGTGTGGCTTTGTGTACGTGCGGCTGTGTGTGCGTGTCCACATGCAGCTGCGGCCTGTGTGGCTGTGTGTGTGTGTGCGTGCGTGCGTGCGTGCGTGTGTGTGTGTGTATGTGTGTGTGTGTGTGTGTGTGTGCGCGCGTGTGTTGTGTATTGAAGTGTGTATGTCTGTGTGTGGCTTTGTGTACGTGCGGCTGTGTGTGCGTGTCCACATGCAGCTGCGGCCTGTGTGGCTGTGTGTGTATGTGTGGCGTCTATGTGTGGTGTGTGTGCATGTGCTTGTGTGTGTGTGTGTGTGTTCACCTGCGGCTGCAGCCTGTGTGGCTGTGCGTCGGCCTTTGCCACCCCCTCTGCGTGAGGCCTCCTCCTCTTCCTCTTTGCTGCTGCTGTTGCTGTCGCTGGGGGGGCAGGGCACCTGCATGTGTGTGTGTGTGTGCGCATCTGTGTGCATGTGCACATGTAAGGGGGGAGGGTTTTAGCGTTTGCAAACAACAAATACACACACATGCACAATGACACACACACGCACACACGCACAATGACACACACACACACGCACAATCACACACACGTGCACGCACACACGCACCTGGACGTCTAAGCCCACCAAACGATGCACCGTGGAAATGATGGGAGGGGGAGGGGGGACAGCCACCCCTCCATTGCACATCCCTTCCCTGACTCCTCCTCCTCCTCCTCCTCCTCCTCCTCCAGCTGCTGCTGCCCACTTGCTGGGGCTGCCTCCGTTTGCGGTGGCAGGGTGTGCAGCAGAGGGGGCTTGCAGGTGTTGAGGGCAGGGGGTTGTAGGGTGGGGGAGTTTTATGCGCTGAGGGAGGGTGATGTCGGGCAGGTCTTCCTTGCCACCTGCGTGTACACACACGCACATACACACACACAGCGTGAACTCATGTGACTTTGTGTGTGTGTGTGTGTGTGTCTCTCTCAGTGAGCCACGGTCAACACAAACATGCGTAGCTTGACATGCAGGAGAAAGGGAGATGCCGGGAAGGTTTTTGCCACCTGTTAATTGATCCCCCCCCCCCCCAAACACACACCCACACCCATAGCCACACAAACACCCATACAGACGCATCCACCCCCTTCCGCACACCCACACCCACATCCACACCCTCACCCTCACAGACATACCCACAGACATACCCACAGACACTCACACGAAGGAGAGAGCAGCCACTCACCGTTGGGGGCGCCTCCGGGCGTGCGTGTGCGTGCCTCTGCCCTGTGCAGGCAGTTAAGGATCTCTCCCAGCACCTCACTGGCATCGTGCATCTCACTCTTTTCGATGCGGATGGCGCCAGTAGGTCCCTATGTGCGCGGAAACATCAGACATTGAATGCAGAGCCATTGTTGTAGAATCACAGACAGCATTATCTCACTCTCGTCAAGATGCGGATGGTTGGCAGTGCGCCACTGGACATAATTGGGTGACATAACTGGGTTTCTACACAGCATTTCTGTTCTTGTGTATCTCATTCTCGTCAATATGGGGATGGCAGCAGTGCGCCACTGGACATAACTGGGTTTCTACACAGCTGTTCTGTTCTTGTGTATCTCATTCTCGTCAATATGGGGATAGCAGCAGTGCACCAACGGACACGCAGAAGCATCCGTCATTATATACAAATCCATTGTCACACTATCTTGTTTGAACACAGCTGTTCTGTGCTTGCTCTTCCCACTCCCGTCAAGAGGAGGATGGCAGCAGTGCGTGCATAACTGTGTCACCTGAGTTAATTACTGCGCACGTATGCTCGCGCTCATCAAATTATGACAGCAAACATCTTCTCAGCTTGTCACGTTTCCTACTTCGACAATTGAATGCCAGATCATCGAGGGTCCTCGACACCAAAGTGAACGTGTAAGCGAAGCGTGACCCTTGCGGCCAGAAAGGCGGAGGAGATGAAGTCATACAGGCAGGAGCACAAGCACACTTCCACCAAAGATGCTACACATACGTGTTTTGACTAGGCTTAGCCAGAACTGTCCTATACACTGTATATGACCGTATGTTTGGCAATAAACCAGCCTGAAATATGGACAAGAAATGGCAGGGAAATCGCCAAACACACCGTATATACACTACCGTATATACATATACAGATGATTTTGGCCAGCCCTAGTAATGACGCACCCATCGTCAAATAATCCAAAGGAAAACCAGATCAGATGACAAACAGCCAGATCAGGTTCCAAACAGCCAGATCAGGTGACCACACAGCCAGAGCAGGTGCCAAACAGCCAGAAAAGGTGCCAAACAGGCCGAGCAGGTGCCAAACAGCCAGATAAGGTGCCAAACAGGCCGAGCAGGTGCCAAACAGCCAGAAAAGGTCCCAAACAGGCAGAGCAGGTTCCAAACAGCCAGATAAGGTGCCAAACAGGCCGAGCAGGTGCCAAACAGCTGCTGGAAACAAAAGATTGAAAAGGTGTGCTTAGAAGCACGACCTTTTCCAAAAGCGGTAGTAAGCGCTACCATTCAGAGTTTAGAAAAGCATCCTGCTCCCTGCACCGTACGCAGCAGGGCTGTGAATCAAGAAAGAGGGCTGTGGATCAAAAAAGAGGGCTGTAATTTAAAGAGGGCTGTAAGTTAAAGAGGGCTGTGAGTAAAAAAGAGGGGGCTGTGAATCAAAAAAGAGGGCTGTGATTCAATAAAGAGGGCTGTGAATCAAAAAAGAGGGTTGTGAATCAAAAAGAGGGGAAAACTCAGACACAGGATCACAGAGAAACATAGCGCCAGACCACCACAGCCTCACAAGTAACACTGCTCACACACACCACCAAGCATCACCAACTTCCATACAACTAGGGTTAGCCAGAACCATATATATAGTGTATATACGGTATTTTTGGCAGGAGTAATATAAAATACAGTCATTTACGGTGTATATACACGGTTGAGGCCAACACAAAGTGTAACTCATATACGGTGTGTAAATACGGTTGTGGCCAACCCAAAGTGTGTAACCCACCCGGCCCATAGCGTCCAATGCCTCTCTCAGCTCCCAAGGGGACACTGCCAGCCCTCGCCGCAGGGACACGTTGGTGTTGGAGGACAGGCGCTTTGTTTGCTGCGCGCATTGAAATAGGTAGGTGTTGGAGGACAGGCACTTTGTTTGAAATAGGTGTTGGAGGACAGGCGCTTTGATTGAAATAGGTGTTGGAGGACAGGCGCTTTGTTTGAAATAGGTAGGTGTTGGAGGACAGACGCTTTGTTTGCTGCGCGCATTGAAATAAACCACTTGCATTTGTGCAATGGTGTGTGTTGTGTGTGTGTGCGTGTGTGTGTGTATGTGTGTGTGTATGTGTGTGTGTATGTGTGTGTGTGTGTGTTGGTTCCCTATGTTCTGAAAGGGTGTCTGGTAGGGACTTGAGCACAAGTTTTGGCTGACAACTGGCCGACATAGGTGCGTTTGCATGCCCATCGTGGCGTAATGGAAAGCCTGAAAATTTGTGTGCGTACACCCAACATTGCTGGCTTTTGCCGCTGCGTCGCCCACCATTTATATACAAAAATCACACACATATATACACACAAAAGTCACACTCACCCCCCTCATCGTGCTGTCTACACGTAGCTATCAAGACACATGTACATGAGACACAACGCACACACACATGTGTACACACTTACGCACACACATACACACACATACCTTGCTGCTCTGCTTCTCCTCTAGCTGCCCTTGCTGTTCATCTACGAACACACATACACACACAAAAAACGTACACACTCACGCACACACATACACACACATCTTGCTGCTCTGCTTCTCCTCTAGCTGCCCTTGCTGTTCCTCTACGAACACACATACGCACACACAAAACGTACACATTCACGCACACACATACGCACACACACCTTGCTGCTCTGCTTCTCCTCTTGCTGCCCTTGCTGTCCCTCTCCCTGCACTGCAGCCCCCGCCCCTGAACCAGCAGCAGGCAGGGCGTCCACCTCTGCCGGAGGAGCAGCTAGAGCGTGGAAGATGTTGCAAAGCGCGTGCAGCACCGCCGCGTCCGCATCTGTATAGCGTGGATGGAGTGGTTTTGAGAGAACACGTGGCATGAAGAGGAGCAGCAAATGCGCGTGGGTGTTGTTGCGTGGGTGTTGTTGCACAGCGCGTGCAGCACTGCCGTGCCTTTATATGTGATTCAGTGGTCGCACGATGCGATTTCTGCTGATAGGAGAAGTCCGGCTTACAAAGCACAGAGCCGTTTTTTTTTACTGAAGTGCCAATGAAACAGTGCCTAAGATTTCCTTCAACTCCTTGCCAAAACCGCAGTACCTCTGCCCTCAACCCACACCCACACTAAACAATATTAGTCACGTGCTGCGAATTTGCGTGAATCTGGGCATCGCAGCACTTGCCCTAATTTGCCCTTAGTTGGGCCACTTTTGGGCTGAGCGCAAGTGTGCGTGACCCTTAACATCACACTGTGTGTGTCTCTTAACATCACACTGTGTGCGTGACTCTTAACATCACACTGTGTGCGCGACTCTTAACATCACACTGTGTGCGTGACTCTTAACATCACACTGTGTGCGTGACTCTTAACATCACACTGTGTGCGTGACTCTTAACATCACACTGTGTGCGTGACTCTTAACATCACACTGAGTGCGTGACTCTTAACATCACAGCACTCGCCCTTAGTTGCACAATTTAGCGCTGAGTGCCAGTGTGAGTGTGCATGACTCTGGGCATCGCAGCACTTGCCCTAATTGCCCTTAGTTGCGCCACTTTTGGGCTGAGTGCAGATTTGTGTGACCCTTAACATCACACTGTGTGCGTGACTCTTAACATCACACTGTGTGCGTGACTCTTAACATCACACTGTGTGTGACTCTTAACATCACACTGTGTGTGACTCTTAACATCACACTGTGTGCGTGACTCTTAACATCACAGCACTCGCCCTTAGTTGCACGACTCAGCGCTGCGTGCCAGTGTGAGTGTGCGTGACTCTGGGCATCGCAGCACTTGCCCTCAATTGCCCTTAGTTGCCCGCAGTTGCTGAGCGCCAGTGCGTGTGCGTGACTCTGTGCGTGTGCGTGACTCTGTGCGTGTGCGTGACTGTGCGTGTACGTGACTCTGTGCGTGTGCGTGACTCTGTGCGTGACTCTGTGCGTGACTCTGGCCATCACAGCACTCGCTCCTTCTGCCCTTTAGGTATGAGCTGTGCATCACCAACAATCACTGACCTGCACTATGGCTGCCCCTGCTGCCCTTGCCAGCCTCTGCCTCTGCCTCAGCACTCCCCTTCGTGGTGGCAGCACCTCCCTCTCCCTTTTCGCTGTTGTCGAACAGCTCGCTGCTCGGGCCAGGCACACCATCTGCCCTTGGGGAGGAGGAGGACACACCCTACAAGAAGATGTACGTGCATATGTGTATGTGTTTTTGCATGCGTATGTCTGTGTCGTTGTGTGTGTGTGTGTCTGTGTCTGTGTGTGTGTATGTGTGTTCAGTGTGCGTGTGTGCTTCCACTTTGTCATTTGTTAGACTTCATGACTTGATAGGCGCAACATTTTCTCTCCATCTTGCACAGCAGCAGCACAGTGACACAGAGGACATGTGTAGGGTTGGCCAGAACCGTACATCTGCACCGTATATAGCCGTATGTATGGTGATTTCCCTGCTAGAAATACCGTATGTACACCGTCTAGTCCTATAAATGTATGGTTCTGGCCCACACTAGACATGTGACACGGACAGACGGCCTTCTGCAAAGCTGAGAACTGTTGGGCAGCGTTCTGGGGACACTGCTTTTCAACATGATTTGCGTACATTTACATCCATACAATGATGCTTTTCAACACAACTTGCATACATTTACATCCATACAACAATGTGTCCAGCCCATCACCTAGAAAGGGCTGGCTCAATTCCACCCAGCAGACCTTTAGCACCATAGTGGATGTATAGGGATGGAAGGGCTGGCTCCCTTCCACCCAGCAAACCTTTAGCACCATAGTGGATGTATAGAGGTGGCTGACGTGGGTTATAGGGCACCAGCAAAGGCTTGCAAACAAAAACTAAGGTTGGCCAGAACCGTATATACACACCGTATATGATCGTACATTTGGTGATTTCCCTGCCAAAAAATACCGTATATGCACCGTATATATATGGTTCTGGCCAACCCTACCAACAACTCAAATCAGTCGTAGCACTCCCTCCTTGCTCAAAGACTTTGATTAGCTGGCTAAAAGTAATGTTATGGTGGAACTTGTGGCCGAATAATCAACATAACATGTTGCCAGTTTGGACAAAAATGGCGCTGCTGTCTTGTACGGACTGATGTCCAAACTGTGAGCAATTTTTGTTTGGGCCTTGCTGTACGGCTAGTAGTTCAAATGGCTAATAATTTAACGGGTAATTTATAAAGTATAGAGTTTTGGTTTATGTTTCAACATAAAAGAGCCTGGAAATCAGAATCATGTTCTCCATATCTCACCTGAGAGGTGGCTTTGGTGTAACTAGGTGTTGCTTGGGTTGGAGTGCAAGAGGCAGAGGAGGGAGGCAGCTGCAGACGCAACAGGGCCTCTCGAAAGGGGCGAAGATGCCACAAGCTCTGGATAATGACGTTCAGGAAGCAGTTGTACTCGCCTGCGTGTGTGTATGAGTGCATGTGTATGTGTGTGTGTATGTGCATGTGTGTATGTACGTGTACGTGTACGTGTGTATGCATGTGTATGTGAGTGTGCATGTGCGTGTGCGTGTATGTACGTGTAAGTGTATATGTGTGCGTATGTATGTATGTATGTATGTACGTGTGTGTGTGTGTGTGTGTGAGAAGAAACAACGACATTGCCACTGCAGTCTGCTGCGCAGCCTGTGCAAGAGTTGCTTAGAAAGCTACGTGTGTGTGAAAAAGGAGAAAAGAGAAAATGCCACTGACACTCTCATTCACGACAGCGTCCAGAAAGCAGTGAAACACTAACAGACTCTTATTCAATACAGCGTCCAGGAAGCACTGATGCAATCAACACTGACTCGACACAGCGTCCAAGAAGCAGTAACTACTTCACAGACGCTTATTCAACACAGTGTCCAAAAAGCAGTGATGCACACCCAGATATTTATTCAGCACAGCGTCTGAGAAGCAGCGAGGTATTCATGGACACTTACTTAACGCAGCGTCCAGGAAGCAGCATTACACTCACAGACGCTCATTCAGCACAGCGTCTGAGAAGCAGCGAGGTATTCACGGATACTTAATCAACACAGCGTCCAGGAAGCAGCATTGCACTCACAGACGCTCATTCAGCACAGCGTCTGAGAAGCAGCAAGGTATTCACGGATACTTACTCAACACAGCGTCCAGGAAGCAGCATTGCACACCCAGACGCTCATTCAGCACAGCGTCTGAGAAGCAGCGAGGTATTCGTGGACACTTACTTAACGCAGCGTCCAGAAAGCAGCATTGCACTCACAGAAGCAGTGTTGCACTTAATTCAGAACACAGCACTCAGGAAGCATTGATGCACCCACCCTCTCCGTTGCGTCCAGGAAGCAGTGATGCACCCACACACATTATATTTAAAGCACAACACTCAGGAAGCCCACCTTCTCCGTTGCGTAACCCCCGCACGAGTTGCAGGCGACGGGGGGGGGCACCTCTGCTGCTCTCGTACAGCACCACGCCTGACTCAGTGAGGCGCAGGGCAGCGGCACCAACCTGCGTGCATGTGTGTGTGCGTGTGTGTGCTTGTATGTGTGTGTATTTGTGTGTATGCGTGTGTGCATGTGTGTGTGCTTGTATGTGTATGTATTTGTGTGTATGCGTGTGTGCGTGTGTGTGTATGTGTGTGCGTGTGTGTATGTGTGCTGAATACCACCATGGTACCTGCCCTACCTGCATATCACAATATATTGAGTGTGCACATGTACGTGTGCGCATGCACATGCACACGTGTGTGTTTGTGCACATTTTTGTGTATGTGTGTTCCTGTATGATGTATGTACGGTATTTATAGCAGAATGTTTGCCGTACATACGGTCATACACGGTGGTGTGTATACGGTTCTGGCCAACTCTTCAACATATCATACAGCCCACTTCCACCCTACCTTAGCCTTAGGCGCCTCCATGAAATTGCCCACGGGCCTGGTGCCCACACGGGGGGGGGCCTGTGCTATTTGCTGGCTCTGCTGCGCCTGTGATGGTGTTAGGAATAAGAGGCATTGACATTAGAATAAGGGGGTACCGTGCTGCTCGCTGGCCCTGCTGCGTCTGTGGTGGTGTAGGGAACAAGAGGCATTGACATTAGAATAAGGGGGTACTGTGCTGCTCGCTGGCTCTGCTGCGTTTGTGGTGGTGTAAGGAATAAGAGGCATAGGAAGAAAAAAAAGGGGATACTGTGCCGCTTGCTGGCTCTGCTGTGTCTGTGATGGTGTTAGGAACAAAATGCATCAAAGTGAGGACTAAGAAACGTGTAATGGTACAAGGTGAGACAGTACTTGGGGGTTGTACACATCAATAATGAAGTCTGCAACGAAATTGAGATACAGAGATGCCTGCTCATCAACTAGACCTGCTGCGTCAATGATGTGTGCAGCATTGAAACCAACTAGCATATTGTGCTTCGTTGCAGGAGCGGCTTTGGCATTGCTACACCTGTTGCGTCTGTGACTGTGTAAAGCATGCAATAAAAAACGTCAAGAGTAGAGGGTTCTGACACGACACAGATGTTATTGTTGAGAGATCAGCCACGGCTCCTAAAATAGAGCGCCTGCGCGCCCCAGAAATAATCTGACTGGCGCAGGGTACTGATTTGAGTGCTCACTTACTGCTATAAGTGCTTTAAGTGCTTACTTACTGCTTAGGTGCTTACGCAGTGTTCGTGTGTGGGGTTCAATATTTGAGCGATTGCCCACCACCCAGGAGAAAGGAGAAGCTGCCGCTGCTGAGGAGTCACGACCAGATGGCTTGCACACATGCAGAATGCGCACGTGCACTTTTCACGTCAACCTAGAGTACAGTCTTCACACATGAATGATGGTCTGACACTGAAAACACGAACACCTGCTGCAGCTGAGCTTTTCTTTTTCAATTGTTCTTATCAATACTGTTTAGAACAGTTTTTGTTAGTCGGGTTTTCAATGTCCAGATATAGAGCAGCCAGGACAGGCAGCTTTGACTGCAGCTTGTCTTAACGCTCACACACTTTAGAAAGAAAAGATGTTCTATGCAACACCATAATCACAAATTGCCTGCGACTGCTGAGTGGCCAGGACCGGCAGCATTTGCCTGCAGCTTGTCCTTTTGCTCACATCGCCTTACAACACAGCATACATTTTCCAGTTACCTGCTGCTGCTGAGGGGCCACGACCGGAAGTTTTGACTGCAGCTTGTGCTGCCACGCCCCTCCCGCAGAGCTGGCGGGGTGAGGGGTGGGGGTGCCAGGGGGAACAACAGAGGAAGACGAGCTGTGTGCGGAAGTAGAAGAGGCTGGGCCTCCTCCTGGCTTGTCTGTGCTGCTGGCGTGGGAGGGGGCAGAGGAGGGGGGGCGGTTCACGCTGTCCTTTGCGGCAATGGCGGACCAGGAGAAGGGGGCGGCCGCTCCGGATTGCTGTATGTACGTGTGTGTGTGTATGAGTGTGTGTGTGTGTGTGTGTGTGTGTGTGTGTGTGTGTGTGTGTGTGCGCGCGCGTATGAGAGTGCAAAACAATGCATGCACTAGGGTGTGTGAGTCTGTGCAAGCATGACCCACCTGCTGTGCGGCTGCAGACCTAGGGGTGGTGGAGGCAGAGGTGGGCTGCTGCTGCTGCTGCTGCTGTTGCTGTTGCTGCTGCTGTTGCTGCTGCTGCTGTTGCTGTTTGGGGGAGGGCGTAGAGATCGAGGCGGGTGCCCGAGGCTGGACATCCTCAGCGGTCGCTGCTGCTGCTGCTGCAGCTGTGGGAGCAGCTGCAAGCTGTTGCTGTGGAGGAGGGGTTTTCAACTGTGCCAACGAAGGGGCTGCTGCTCCTGCTGCTGCTGCTGCTGCCGCTTGGCCGGTGGTGGTGGGCTCTGGCGTTTGCGGCTGCTGTTGCTGCTGCTGTGCTGCCGATATGTGGTGGGGTACTTGATCTATGTTGCCGCCTCCACCACCACCATCGCCATCATGCCCAATATCTCCTCCTTGCCTGCACACCCCCTGACCCTGCTGCGCCTGTCCCTCCGTCTGGGAACCATCAGCAGCCACGCTTGCGTGCGCTTCTGCAGGGGAGGAGACGCCTTGCTGCTGCTGCTGCTGCAGCTGCTGCTGCTGTGTGTGCTGCGCCTGCTGTGCGTACTGAGGCTCAACCCCGGAAGGGTGGGGCTCTTCGCTGCTGCTAGCGAGGAGGGTAGTGTTAGGTGCACCCCCTATAGTTGCGATGGGTGGAGGAACTGCCCCTGCCCCAGCTGTTGCAGCCGCTGCCATCATCAGCATGTGCTGCTGCTGCTGCTGCTGTTGCTGCTGCATCATGTGCATCACGTGATGCTGCTGCTGCTGCTGCTGGTGCTGGTGGTGCTGCATCATATGCATTGCGTGCTGCTGCTGCTGCTGTTGCTGCAAGTTCTGGCGCAGGTTTGCCCTGCGCTCGCCCCTGGAGCCCCCCATCACTACTGCTGCAGCTGCAGCAGACGCAGCAGGGCCGCCGTTCATGTGAGGCCCGCCTCCTGATCCTGCAGAAGCAGGCAACGAGCAGTGTGCAGCCATGCTGCCATGTTGCTGCTGCGGCGGCGGCGGCGGCTGGGGTGGCATGCCTGTAGAGCTAGGAGTCCCTGGGCCCCCATTCACCCCATCACTGAACAACACACCCCCCGGTTGAGCAGGCGAGCTAGCCCCTGCTCCTGCGACCAACTCTGGCGTAAGAGGCTTGGAGTCGTGCGACAGCTGCTGCTGCTGCTGCTGCTGCTGCTGCTGCTGTTGTTGGGAATGCGGGGGGGAAGGCGGCTGCTGTTGCTGCTGCTGGGGGGGTGTTTGGGGAGCGGGAGGGGGTGTGGCTGAGGAGCGGAAGCCGGAGGGTACAAACGGCTTGGCACCCACACGCAGCGATTTGCCCAGTCCACTGCCCCCATTGCCACTCCCACCCCCGCCACTTTCTTGCAGTGGTGTCGAGGGTTGGTGCTGCTGCTGCTGCTGCTGCTGCTGTGGTTGGTGCTGCTGTTGCTGTGACGGCAAGTGGTGCTGCTGGTGCTGTTGCTGCGGGACGCCCTGCTGGCCATGTTCAACCCCTTGTGGCTGCTGCTGCTGCTGCTGCTGTTGGTGTTGGTGCTGGTGGTGGTGGTGCTGGGAGGCAGGGGGCGGGGGGGGTG
>Ga0307968_1004437_pt1 | contig 11417 bp, 12 predicted proteins | sample OrgLakmetagen650_FD_201834 | JGI IMG/M metagenome (GOLD analysis project Ga0307968, IMG submission 201834) | Saline water microbial communities from Organic Lake, Antarctica - #650 | ecosystem: Environmental > Aquatic > Non-marine Saline and Alkaline > Saline | place: Antarctica: Organic Lake... | reverse complement strand
ACTGGAGTTCTTGCGTAGTGAGCGTAGGCTGAGATCTGGCAAGCACTTTGCATAAAGTGCTGTGTACTCTCGTTTTAGGCATTCCTTTTATGCCTTGTTTTAGCTCGGGTTGTTTTCTGTTTTAGTCCTTTTATGCCTTGGTGTAAATGACAAAGCCTACAGCGAACTGTAGCATAGAACTAAGCATCAAGCACTGCGCAGCAGGCACAGAGCAATCAGGAGGGACTTCCTCTACCACTTTCAGCATCAGTTAAAAAAGTGACGACGAATGGAAGGGTGTTCAACAACTGAACAAAATTTAGATTGCACAGGGCTCATGTTTTGAGCACGTTGGACTGGAGAGGAGATTTGGTCACACAAGAACACACAGTGACCCTTTTTAAGGCCAAAGATGTTTTGCGTCACACGTCTGAACAAAGGGGAGTGCCCAGGTTTGAGCAAAGAGGATGAACAAAGGGGAATGCCCAGGTTTGAACAAAGAGGATGAACAAAAAGGAATGCACACGTCTGAACAAAGAGGAATGCCCAGGTTTGAACAAAGAGGATGGACAAAGAGGAATGCCCAGGTTTGAAAAAAGAGGATGAACAAAGAGGAATGCCCAGGTTTGAAAAAAGAGGATGAACAAAGAGGAATGCCCAGGTTTGAAAAAAGAGGATGAACAGAAAGGAGTGCCCAGGTTTGAGCAAAGAGGATGAACAAAGAGGAAAGCACACGTCTGAACAAAGAGGAATGCCCAGGTTTGATCAAAGAGGATGAACAAAGAGGATGAACAAAGAGGAATGCCCAGGTTTGAAAAAAGAGGATGAACAGAAAGGAATGCCCAGGTTTGAGCAAAGAGGATGAACAAAGAGGAATGCACACGTCTGAACAAAGAGGAATGCCCAGGTTTGAACAAAGAGGATGGACAGAAAGGAATGCACAGGTTTGAGCAAAGAGGATGAACAAAGAGGAATGCACACGTCTGAACAAAGGGGAATGCCCAGGTTTGAACAAAGAGGATGAACAAAGAGGAATGCCCAGGTTTGAACAAAGAGGATGAACAAAGAGGAATGCACACGTTTGAACAAAGAGGATGAACAAAGGGGAATGCCCAGGTTTGAACAAAGAGGATGAACAAAAAGGAATGCCCAGGTTTGAACAAAGAGGAATGCCCAATATTGCAGGCTGATAGCAAACAGAGTTGTTGTGATACAGAGGGGAGCATATACACAGTTGCGACACATTTCTTTCTGTGGGGCTCTGAGCACTGTTTTCCATGCATGGATGCCAGCATGAGTTTGGCGATTGCAAGTTGTGCAAATTGGCACCCCCATGATAACAATGTAAGAGGACGCACTATGGGAACAGAGCCTTATACCGTATCCTCCTCAGCTTTTTGTGAGGTGCACACACGCTGTGACTGTGAGTACGGAATCCAAGACCTTTTCTTCTTAACACTGTTTGATTGCGCACTGTGTGCACACAGCCTTATACCTCATCTTTTTCCTCTGCAGAGATGCTCGCTGTGTGTAATAATGTTATGACCTGCTGCATTCCTTTGGCATTGTAAGGGCGTACACGATCACCCAAACAACCTGGCTGAAGGTTACCCCCCATTGTAACCATTACTGGAAAGGGCGTACACTGTATGCACAGAGCCTCAGGTCCGGGGACACCCAGCACTCACCAAGCGTTGGGATCTCCACACACACGTCCAGTAGGTGCAACAGAGAAGCTGGAATGCCGGACTGCTCGTTGCCAAGCAGCAACACAGCAGCACGTGGGAAGGTGAAGGACTGGAGGGGGACACTGTTGGTGGCTTGCTCCACACCTAAAGAGATAATGATGGGGACGTTGTGGCTGTTTAGCAGCTTTAAAGAGGTGAAGGACTGGAGGGGCACACTGTTGGTGGCTTGCTCCACACCTGATGAGATAATGATGGGAGCATGATCGCTGTTTGCATTGCATTTCCACGTATTTCACTGTCGGTGGCCTGCTCCACACCTGCAGAGATACTGATGGGAGCGTTATCGCTGTTTGCATTGCATTTCTACGTATTTCACTGTCGGCAGCCTGCTCCACACTTAGCACTGTGGGCAGCCTGCTCCACACCTGAGGAGATACTGATGGGAGCGTTATCGCTGTTTATATTTCATTTCCACGTATTTCAAGGCACAGGTGTAGGCGCTTGCGTTGCCGCAGCAGCGTCAGCGCCCCTAAAGAGCTCTGCAGATTCAGAACGCATGCCCTGCTACAAACTCATTTGTTGCTGGACCAGTTGCTGTCGGGCAGTGTTGAGCGATGCGAGTGGACAGGGTACCTTACATTATCCAACAAGCCGTACAATAAAGGCATGCGATGGCATCAATTGCAAAATAAAGTCTGTATGACAAATCAAATAATTGAATCCATTTTAGCTTGCATGGGTAAGTAGATTACATAGGCTCAGGCCTTAGGCAACTTTAGGCTTAGTTTTTCCCTCTTGCTGCTTCTGTGTCTCTTATCTCCACTTCTTGCTCTGTGAGCAGGTTGGGTGTCAACGGCCTAGGTGCCCAGATCTTTTCCAGAAGGTCTGGATTTTAGCCAGTTCAGTGTTCTTTTTCGTGTTTTTGAGTCAGTTCCTTGGTTGTGGCCTCCAGTGTAATTCCCCTCCTACATTCGATGGAATCAAGCCGGATATATAACCTACCTACATGTGTGTGCTACACAAACCAGTAATGGTTAGGGTTGGCCAGAACCATATATAAATATACGGTGTACATACGGCATTTTTGGCAGGAAAATCACCAAATATATGGTCATATATGGAGAATATATACGGTTCTGGCCAACCCTAGTAATGGTGGGAAAGATGTACCAATAATCGTGTACCCGCTGTCCTTAAGTTCTGTCCAATAATCGTGTACCCGCCGGACTTAAGTTCTGGCCAACCCTAGTAATGGTGGATCAGACGCACCAATAATCGTGTACCCGCTGGACTTGCGCTCTGATAGAAACGTGGCCACATCTGACGGGCCCACTTCCAGCACTCTGATGTGCCTCTCTGAAGTCACGGACTGCGGGCAGCACAGCTTGAACTCATACATGAGCGTTGAAAATATTGTAGGAATGTGGCCACATTTGGCGCGCGTTTACTATGATGTGCATATGTGAAGCCGCAGGCCGCAAGCAGCAGCACAGTTGATGCTGTAGCACCAGAGGAAATCGGCTACAAAACAGCGGACAGACGTGCCTCAACCACTGATGTGAGAGATCTTTGAAGATAAAATTGTAAACATATAAAACAAGTTTCTGAAAAGGTGGAGCAAGATATGATGGGGCCATCCTTTGCCTGAGTTATGAGGTTTTGAAGTCTTAGACGGCAAGCAACACAAGCAACACAAGAAAGAAAAAACTATGGAAAGTAAGAGGCATGCCTAAAACAGCTGTTGTGATACATGCACAATGACAATGAATGGAAAAGCAATGCAGGTATGCACAAACACTGGCATGGAGTAGGGAAGGATGTGTTTTGCAACACCGAACTGATGCAGGCAGAGCTAGGTGCACAGCGCTCTACCAGGAACGCTACCTAGTTTCATCAGGGGGCTGCAGCACTGCCACATCTAGCTAGGTAGGCAGCGCTCTACCCGGAACGCTGCCTAGATTCATCAGGGGGCTGCAGCACTGCCACATCAAACTGCTGCCTAGATGCATCAGGGGGCTGCTGCACTGCCACATCAAAACGCTGCCTAGATTCATCAGGGGGCTGCCGCACTGTCTCACATAAACCATTCTTTCTGACAGTCCTTGTTGCATCATGCAGCAAAAGCCTGTCGACACACAAACGCAAACCCAAGCGCCACCCCTCTCCACGTACTGCTGTTGAGTTACTGCTGCGAGCGTTTCGTTCTGACGTTGCCTGGCCTGCTTCTCAAAATAAATAATCGTTGCCATATCACCATCTAATGCGCGGAACGAAATCCTGCCCAATCTGCCTCTTGACAGCATCCATCGCCCTTCAATCCTATGAGTGGTGCATTTCTGAAAGACATCGCCCCATCTGCTTCTTGACAGCATCCATCCCTGTGTAATCTTATGTGTGATGCGTTTCTGCAAGGCATCGCCCCGCCTGCTTCTGCCAGGCATCGCCCCACCTGCTTCTTGACAGCATCCATCGCTGTGTAATCCTATGTGTGATGCGTTCCTGCAAGGCATCTCCCCACCTGCTTCTTGACAGCATCCATCGCTGTGTAATCCTATGAGTGGTGCATTTCTGCAATATATCGCCCCACCTGCTTCTTGACAGCATCCATCGCTGTGTAATCTTATGTGTGATGCGTTTCTGCAAGGCATCGCCCCACCTGCTTCTTGAATGCATCCATCGCTGTGTTATCTTATGTGTGATCCATTTCTGCAAGGCATCGCCCCACCTGCTTCTTGAATGCATCAGTTGCCACCACTGCTCTGTTTGGTAGAACCAATGCCTCCACTGAAAGCGATTCACACGTCCTGCATATGGAAACAGACAAATGAGCAAAGGAGCATATGGAAACAGACAAAGGAGCAAGGATTTTATGAAGCTGTTATGCATACACCCTCTGGATTGCATTTTTGAAGTTTCTACTTCACCCTCTGGATTGTTTTTTTGAAGGAAATAAAACCCTCTGGATTGTATTTTGAAGTATTTATACCCTCTGGATTGTATTTTAAAGTAAAAGAAACCCTCTGGATTGTATTAGTATACACCCTATATATTAGTACACACCCTCTGGATTGTAAGTATACCCCTCTAATTTGTAAGTATACACCCTCTGGATTGTATTAGTACACACCCTATATGTAAGTATACACCCTCTGGATTGTATTAGTACACACCCTATATATTAGTATACACCCTCTGGATTGCATTAGTATACACCCTTTGGACTGTATTAGTATACACCCTGTATATTAGTATACACCCTCTGGACTGTATTAGTATACACCCTCTGGATTGTAATTTTGCAGTATCTAAACTACGTACTACATTTTTTCATTGCATTATATTACATTGTTTCTTACAAAGCGCATGTCGTTCTTTATTTCCTTACAGTGATCATGCTGTTCCTTTGATGTTAAAAAGCCCCATAGGAAGCTTACAGCACCAACAGCCTGTGCACGGTGCCTGGATAAGCAAAACCGCCACATAAACCACAAAGGCTCAACAAGAGTGCAAGGTACTAAAAGAATAGAAAAAGAAAAAAGAAAAAACTACGCAGGCAGCAAAACACTCCCTGCATCAGTTAAGGAAAAGGAGACACATTGGCCCGAAAAATGTGCCGTGACTGTGTTGGGCCAATGGCAGCCTATCAGCCTCCACCGTATTTGGCTGCCGGCAATTCCCATTGGTAAACACCTTGATACTAATGAGACAATGCCTTCATCGGCAAATTCGACAGAACCTCTTAGGAGTCCACTTTTTGGGACAGGGATGGATGGAAAGTGATATTGAATTTTGTACCATGCATCCATGCAAGACCAAAACGTGCATAGCAAGGGCTGTGCAAGAAGTAAGATGCCTCGCACCAAAAAGTCACTTACATGATTCTTTTCCATTTTATGATGCCTACATGAATCAGATATATCTGAGTCATTGCACAGAAACAAAGGGTTTTCACTTGCACCAAACCAGCATCAAGGTTGATGTACATTCTTCCTTACAAAATCTAAAGTGATCCAGGGAGTAATATTCCCCGCATCAGTTCAGGCAACGGGTCCATACTGACGTCAATTGCGGTAAAGCTTCACTATCACAAAAACCTTAGGCTACATACAATGGTAAGGGTGTCACCATGTTGCTACGCTACAGACGTGTTAATATATAAGACGTGTTCATATATGCGCACGACACATCATGCAGCAACAAGGAAGAGCAAAACAACTGCTGCATAACATATGTGCACAACACATCATACAGTAACAAGGAGGAGGAGCAAAGCAATCGCTGCATAATATATGCGCACGACACATCATGCAGCAACAAGGAGGAGGAGCACAACCGTGCATTTTGAACGAGAAGATTCGAGTGAAAAGTTGAGCAATCGTCACTCATAATTGTGCACAGCCACGCATTTTGAACGAGAAGATTCGAGTGAAAAGTTGAGCAATCGTCACTCATAATTGTGCACAGCCACGCATTATGGACGAGAAGATTTGAGTTAGAAGTTGAGCAACCGTCACTGAAGAAAGTGCACAGCCACGCTTTTTGAACGAGAAATTTGAGTGAAAAGTTAAGCAACCGTCGCTGGTGAGAGTGCACAGCCACGCATTTTGGGGGAGAAAAGTGAGATGCACAGTGAGGATTCGAGTATCTAGGGCTGGCGAGAACCCTATATATATGGTGTATATACCTATAAGGTATTTTTGGCAGGGAAATCACCAAATATACGTTCATATACAGTGTAAATAGACGGTTCTGGTCAACCCTTCGTGTATCGTATGTGCTGGGAGAGTGCAGCATAACTTGCACCACACACACCATCATCCTTGCACCATACACACCATCATCCTTGGTTCCTTGGAGGCATCATCAAACTATTTAATGCAAGCAAATTCATACTGCGCGGCAATCGACTCACATTTTATGATTCAGGCACAACAAAGTGCAATATCACTTATTGATATTGTGTAATATTAAAATCATTAAATGTGATAGGGTTAACCCTTCAAATCATTCATTATTTTATCACAATATAGCCTATAAACATTGCGAAAATATGGCGAACACAAGAGTGTCATCATTACTGCACACAGGCATTGAGCACAATAAGCACCGAATATGTAGTATGAAGTCCTTTCTCTGTTGGTTACATGCAGGCTTGGAGCATATCACACACATTGCATCCAGCATCAAAGCTGTCTGTTGCACTGCACCCTTTCTATCTCTACCTCTATCTTCCATCTCTAAACAAACAAGTCTGAAAAACATACGTAGGCACAAGTTAAGAAGTAAGCACCAAAGCAACTTCAGCATTAACGGCACAATCCACGTGCTTGAGCAGACAAACAAAACATAAAGAGTAAGCACCAAAGCAACTTCAGCATTAACGGCACAACCCACGTGCTTGAGCAGATAAACAAAACATAAAGAGTAAGCACCAAAGCAACTTCAGCATTAACGGCACAATCCACATACTTGAGCAGATAAACAAAACATAAAGAGTAAGCAGCACGTCTAACACCAATGCAAACAATGCATCGTTTATTGGAAGCATGTACCCCTAAACGGACGTCCATACCACTCAGCATTCACGCACCTGCACAGCCCTGCTTGGTTTGGGACGTTGTCAAGGAGGGACCCACATACGACGAGGCCAGGCTGAACCTGAACAAGCAAAAGCACAGCAACAATTTCTGAGAAAAGCACGCGATCAACAGATTAATAGAGTCTTCCACGCACCCATATGCAAAATGCCACGCATGCACGCACTCACACAACGCACGCGCGTGAGCATGCACACCTTGCGATCTTGTACAAGCTGCTCCAAGCCCTCGCAAACTCCCTCATGCAGCATTGGGTAGGGGCTGCTGCTATGTGGCGTCTGGGAGCTGGCAGATACAGGAGGGGCAACCTGGGGTCTAAACTGTTGGAAGCTAGGGGGGGCGGTGCTGGCACCTGCTCCTGTGAGAGAGCGTGTGCGAGTGTGTGTGCGTATTTGTGCGTGTGTATGTGTGTGTATGCAAACGTGTGTGTGTGTATGTATGTGCGTGTGTGTACGTGTGTGTGTGTGTGTGTGTGTGTGTGTGTGTGTGTGTGTGTGTTTGTGTGTGTGTGTGTGTGTGTGTACATCATTGAGTGAGAACATATACCCATTTAAATTTAGCCCACTGATTAGGTCGTGTGTATGGCACAATGAATTAAAAAACGACACCATGTAAGGAATTGTGAAATTGTGGAAAAGTGTTGCCCTCAACACATAAAGGCATCGCACCCAACCCAAGGTTTTTTTTATGCCCTTATTTGCTGGTGCCCATCCCCCTCATGAATCCATCCATTTCCATCTAGGCAAAATATTGCGCAGCAACCCCAATTCCATGGAGAAATTTTGACTAAGATCTCTTCTGCGGCCAACCAACACATACCATCTTCATAACTCTCGATCTTACCTGCATCTGCTTCGCCTCATCTATTAACACCACCTGCTGCAATTACTTGTCATTTCCCTTTTTCTGCTCTCCTCTACATCCTACAATCTACACCATCAGCAGCATCTCTGCTGCAGCCCCCCTCTATTCTCCTCCTTCCCCCCTCCTCTATCCCTACGCCCTCTCCCACACCATCAACAGCAATCTATGCTGCAGACCCCCTCTACTCTCCTCCTTCCCCCCTCCTCTATCACTACGCCCTCTCCCACACCATCAACGTCAAGCTATGCTGCAGCCTTTTTCATCCTTTTGATTTCCTCTTTCTATCCACTCTCTCCCAAACACCATTACCCTCAAACCCAGACCCCCTGCAACACCCCTTCCGCCAAAACCAGGACGACGCAAACTCTACCCCACTCCCCCGCACCCCTCCTTCATACCTCCACCTACAGCGCCCTCTGCATTGACACCACCCATCTGCTGCAGCCCCCCCTCGCCTTCATCAAGGCCAGCACTGGAAACGCCAGAGGTTGTAGCTCCTGCCCCCCCCCCTCGCGCAGAACGGCTGACTGCCTTGACAGCTCCAGGTAACTGTGTGTAGCGAGTTGATGTATTTGTGTGTATATGTGTGTGTGTGTGTGTGTGTGTGTGTGTGAGGGAGAGAGAGGGAGAGAGAGAGAGAGAGAAAGATAAAGAGAGGGAAAGAGAGAGCGAGAGAGTAACGGATTACAAGCAAGAGGGGCTGCGTGCGGTTCATTGCCGGAGTTGAAAGGTCGAGAAAAGGAGCAATTGAAAAGGAAGCAGTGTGAAATGTCAAGGAAATGAGCAACCCGGTGTGCAAACGTGAATAAACCAGCTGAAGAGCCACCAACACTGCCAGACTTACAGCCAGGAATGGACTAGAACAACATGACAGCCATCCGTGCATGGAACTGCTAGAAAAAGTCCACAACCCTGCGCCGGAATTCCCATGGTTTCTGAGCATCTAGGGTTGCTACAAAGCGCGCAAAACACTGACCAACATGCTTTATGTATTACAATATAACAGGTATCTAGTGCTGTGAAAAAGCGTGCAAGATTTAATCGTCTGGTGCCGGAATGTTCATTGGTTCTGAGCACCTAGTATGTACTTAGTATGCACCCAATACGCACCTAATATGCACCTAGCATGCACCTAGTCTGCACCTAGTCTGCACCTAGTATGCACCTAGCATGCACCCAATACACACCCAGTATGTACTTCGTCTGCACCTAGTATGTACTTAGTCTGCACGTAATATGCACCTAGCATGCACCTAGTCTGCACCTAGTATGCACTTGGTATGCACCTAGTACGCACCTAATACACACCTTGTATGTACTTAGTACGCACCTAGTATGCACCTAGTATGCACCTAGCATGCACCTAGTATGCACCTAGTATGCACCTAATACACACCTAGTATGTACTTAGTCTGCACGTAATATGCACCTAGCATGCACCTAGTATGCACTCAGTACGCACCTAGTCTGCACCTAGCATGCACCTAGTCTGCACCTAGTCTGCACTCAGTACGCACCTAATATGCACCTAATACACACCTAGTATGTACTTAGTATGCACCTAGTATGTACTTAGTCTGCACGTAATATGCATCTAGTCTGCACGTAATATGCACCTAGCATGCATCTAGTCTGCACCTAGTACGCACCCAATATGCACCTAGTATGCACCTAATACACACCTAGTATGTACTTAGTATGCACCTAGTATGTACCTAGTACGCACCCAATATGCAGTTATGCAGTCGCAAGCCAGCGACTCACCAGCATTCCTAAATCAAGACTCATACAGACTCCTCAAGTGTGTGTCAGATTTGGTTTCAATTTTCGACACTGGTTGATTTTGTTTCACCAGCCATTTGCCATCAGCCAGAGTCTCGTAGGCCATCCTTGTAACCCCTTGTAACCCAAGCCAGCGACTCACCTGTGCCAGAATGTCCATGGGAAGGCGGTCCCTCGCGTGCAAATGCCACATTAAGCCTGTGAAATTGAAGAGCGAGTAGGAGCATTGCCGCTTTGATTCCCCTTTCATCTGTTTTGAAACAAAGAATAACGGACATCAAGCCTGTAGGATGACGAGGACGAGTAGGAGCAGTGCCTTGTTGATTCCCCTTTTATCTGTTTTGAAACAAAGGACAATGGACGTCAACGATGTCCTTTGCAACACGCCAGGTCAGGGTGCATGGTTGGCTGCGTGAGTTGCATCGCAAAGTGCAACTCCTCGTTTGAGTGAGCACTGTGGGTAATCTGTACAGTGGTGAGGGGCACAGCGATGTACCTGTATCCACCCTGTGTGTGTGTGTGTGTGTGTGTGTGTGTGTGTGTGAGACCACTTTGGGTACAGTGGTGAGGGGTGCGGATTGCCTGGTGTGCAGTGAGAGCGACACCCTCCCTTTATTGAACATGCTTGCTTGTAATTGGCTGGTGTGCAGTGAGAGCAGCCCCCTCTCGTTATTGAACGTATAATTGCAATTGGCTGGTGTGCAGTGAGAGCGACACCCTCCCTTTATTGAACATACTTGTAATTGGCTGGTGTGCAGTGAGAGCAAGAGCCTTGCATTTAAACACATTCTTCATTGGCTGATGTGCAGTGAGAGCGACACCCTCACAATTTCACAATTTCACCATTCATTGGCTGGTGTGCAGTGAGAGCGACACCCTCACAATTGCACAATTTCACCATTTATTGGCTGATGTGCATTGAGAGCAACACCCTCTCAAAGAGCAGCTAGCTACAACGGCAACATTTGAGGGCGACCCAAGACACTCGAACACACTGTTTTATGCAACAGACGCTGCTGGAATGACCAGTGGGGTTGCTCCCACTGTTCTGCAGTGCATCTACAAAAGAGGCGATAACAATACAGGCGTTCGAAAAAGCCGCTGCTGAATACACCAGTGGTGTCACTCTCATCTTCACACAGTGCATCCACAAAAGAGGTGGCATTAGCACAGGTTTATGTGTGAGTTACTGCTAGACTTACCAGTGGTGTCACTTTCATCTTCACACAGTGCATCCACAAAAGAAGTAACATCAACATAGGTTTATGTATGAGTTTCTGCTAGACTTACCAGTGGTGTCGCTCTCCCCGTCCTGCAGTGCATATACTTGGGCCTGCTTGATGCCAAAAACGCCTGAGCGCAAACGAGTGTAAGTGTGCAGATGAGCTACCTCAGTACGCAGTACGATATCATTTTCGCTCACGGCAATGAGCTGGCTTTTCCTGACAGTTTGGTTGAACAGCCCCAAAACGCCTGAGCGCAAACGAGTGTAAGTGTGCGGATGAGC
>Ga0307968_1004436_pt1 | contig 11418 bp, 13 predicted proteins | sample OrgLakmetagen650_FD_201834 | JGI IMG/M metagenome (GOLD analysis project Ga0307968, IMG submission 201834) | Saline water microbial communities from Organic Lake, Antarctica - #650 | ecosystem: Environmental > Aquatic > Non-marine Saline and Alkaline > Saline | place: Antarctica: Organic Lake... | reverse complement strand
CCAGGCGCGGGAAAATTTTGAAAGGCAAAACCGCAACTATTTCCAAAGCCCCTTAGGGCAGCCCGCACTTATTTTCAACAAGGCTTAGGGCAAACCGGAACTTTGAAAATACGCCTGAACAACACTGGGCACGTATGATTTTTGGGCTAGACCCCCCTGAACCCCACCCCCCCTAAACCCGCCTTCCGGTGCCCCCACCCGGACAAAAAGTGTACAATTTGCTCCTTTTCCAAATAGGCATCCATCTGCTTACTCATCAAGACCTGAAACTGAAGTGTTGCAGAGTTATGGGGCAAAAACTGAGATACGCGTCCGCCCATGCACACGTGATCTACCAGGCACCTATAACTGGCTTGCACAGTCCCACTTTGCTTCCATTTCTTCAGAGTTCCACTGACTATCTCATGCTGGCACAATCCTGTAAGTTTGGGGTAAATTGCTGCTTCATTGGCTTGACTCACCCCGCGGCCTGCTCCCGAGCGCGTGTGCCTCTGACTTTTGGACATGTCCACAGATCCCCCCCCCCCCCGTTGAAACCCAATTAGCTCAAAAAGGTTGCCAATTGACTGGGCTTGAGCTGAGGATTCCGCTGATATATTTAAAATTTTGTAGGAGTGGCCCAGTAAATTTTTGGAGGGGGGGCAGGGGAGGGTCCAAAAAACTCGGATACCCCCAGACCCCTCCCCTCCCCCCCCCCTCTGATTGGACCCATACATATATATATATATATATATCCATCGACAGCTCTCGATGAGAGAATTCCGAATATCTAATTCTTAATCGATTTGACACGTGCCGTCCAAAAGTTAAACTTCCTGGCGCCTCCTGCCGGTTAAATAATGTTTTTTGCCCTCCGGCATTGTTTATTACAATCCTATTTTGAGGCTCCAGGGTTGTCCGGGGTTGCTGAAAAATAAGGTTTGGTGGGTGGCTGAATAGTGATGAGCGGCTCCCCGGGGCCTCCCTCGCTCCCCTCCCAGGCCCAGCCCCAGCCCCGTCAGCAGCACCTGTTGTGCCCCAAGAGGTCGACCAACGGAAAGCAAGCAGCTTCAATCCGGCAACGAACGCCGACAAAGCCATTGATTGTAGATTGAGGTTTGGGTTGCTGGTGTGGAGGTTGAGGATGAGCAAGCTGCAGTGGTCGCACATGCAGAGAGCAACAAGGCAGCTCAGCAGTTGACATGTTTGCCCAGGGTAGCTCATGCAGACAAGGTCACGCACCCTGGCCCATGCCCAAGCTATACCATCAGCACGCGCAAGCATGCGCAAACATGCGCAAGCACGCGCAAGCAAAACAGACAGCGGCAGCAGCAACAGCTGCAGCAGCAGCAGCAGCAGTGAAGAGAGCACCAATGCACATGCACACGCACACGCACACACACACTCACACACACACACGAACTGGCTGGGCTAAATGCCCACCAGGGTTGGTGCAGGAATGGCTTAAATATTTCTTGAAAGGGGTTACCTGGGGTTACTTTTAATATTAATGGATTTTTGGTTTTGGGGTGAACACGGTAAGGTGTGGTATCTGACAGTCTCGTGAAATGGCATGGGGAGTATACGTTCCCAGTGAAACAATGCCCTTCTTTTTGGTGGTGAGTAATTTCTTCTTGCGTGGCCCCTTTTTTGCGTTAGACATGGGGAATGGTTTTTACAGCCTGTGTGAATTCTGTAGCTAAGTATATTGCCTTTCCAGGGTCAGCAACCGCATGCAGCGTGGCGTAGAGGCGTTTAAGCGCCTGTTTTTGTTTTTGTTCTGCGTGTAAAAAAGCGCTAAGTCCTGCTGGAGTTCGTTTGAAGTGTGCACCTCTGCTGATCACGAACCCCCCATCCTGAACGATCATAGTATACCCTCATGTATAGATGCACATGCACACAGCCAAGCAAACCCAACACATGCGCTTCCTTGCAGTTGGCAGTCTGCTGCGTTCGAGTCTGTGTCCCAAAAGCGATCGTATGTCTTGTCACCGCCAGAGATCTACGCTGAGATCGCCCATCATGGTAAGCACGTCTGTGTAAGTTATTACGATTTAGCAGGTTCTTGGTGTTGTTGCACTTCATTGACCTGGGAAGTGAGCACTGCGTAGCTTTTGGACTGCGCTTTGTTTTTGAAACGTGCAGGAAAGGGGCAGGAGACCTGACCAAACAGTGCACTTGCTTACTCAAGCAAAGAGTTGTTTGTTCACAAACTTTAGCAGCCTCAGAATCACACTTGAAGTGCAATTGGAGGTTGCCGTGCACAAGCTTGTCCTCTTCAATGAAGCCGTGCCATAATCAACTGAAAGCAAAGTCGTTGTGATCAAGCTTCGTCACTGGCTTGTGATTTCCGTACAAATAAATCCTCCGACTAGCTTGTAAGTACTGTACTTTGAAATCCTCTGACAAATGCAGCAGCTTGTCGAACGTAGCAACAGTTCCAAGTGGATGGCCTATGTACCAATTTGGCCCCAATGCCACGTGGATAAGAATTAAGAAGCGTTCCATTCATTACATGGTTAAAACAAGGGTCAGATTTAATTCCCCACACATGATCCTTCCATCTCATTTAGGAAGATTATCGTAATTCTTTGGCTGCAACTTCCGCACGTAGCAAGTGTTGGTTGCGCAAGTATTGAGTGGTTGAATTGCAGGGGCCTGCAAGGTTGTATGAGGGTTCAAGCATCCAGCAATGCAGTGTGAGGATGTCTAAATGGCCTGAAAAGTGTTGTATGTGCGCGCGCACAAACACACACACACACACACACACGCGCGCACACACACACACACAAACACACACACACACACATACACCCAGGGTGCGAAAAGGCCAAATTCAGCTGGTACAAAATCCTTATGTTATCCATTTTAGCGGGTGCCTATGTGGGCTTTGGCTACACCACAGCCCTTCAAGTGGGGGGCCTTATGGATCAAGCACCCTCAAACCCAGACAAGTCTGAGGCAAGGCGCGCTGCTTACAGCTGTCCGTGCAATGTGTCTTCTTATTGGTCTTCATATGCATGTCTCAGTAGTTAAAAAGGAGGAGGGGGGGGGAGCTAGTGTGTGTCAGGGTATGTTAATATACTTTTGAGGGGAGAAAGGTTGTTTGCTGCTTTGTGTTGCAGGTGGCTAAGTGTGTGTGAGCGACTCGCTCTTTTTTTGTAAGTCTTACGCAGTGGCCTTGTTAATGTTTGGTGTGAACGGCCTCTTTTTTGCTTCAGCTCTTAGACCGTGCTCTGCCAAGTTGCAGGCGCAATGCACGGCCCTGGGACTGTAAATGGTGTCACGCTGGTTTTGTTGCTACTTATCCTTACAGCATGTGCATGACAACATGTCACTCTCGTCACAATCACTCTCGTCATAGTCACTCTCGTCATCGTCACTCTCGTCTAGTCACGACACCTCACGGGTTAAGCAAGCTCAAACGCCTCATAACTGCAGCCATGGTCAGAATGACCGGGCAATTTCTGCTCTCATCTGTGCTCTTCAATCCAGAAAATATCACTGTCCCTTCCCCCTTGCTAGGATACGCTGTTGTAGTGGTTGATGGTGTTAGCTCATATAAGAAGAGGAAAAAGGGTTTGCGCTGGTGCAAGCAAATACACAAAATAACTCTGACCAACACATATGTGCAAGCGCTAACACACACAGATACACGTGCACACGTACTTATGTGTTCCTTCATTTTTGAGAAATGGTTGTCACTGCCCGTGTAACTTCAGTGCGGACGCACTCACACACATACACACACAGATATACACACACAGATATACACACACAAATATACACACACAGATATACACACAGCTATGCTCACACAGATAGACACACACAGATAGACACAGATAGACACAGAGATACACAGATAGACTCACACACACACACGCACACATATATATATACTCACAAAGGTACGCACACACAGATAGACACACACATATACACACACAACTGCACTGCAGGTTAACCGAGGTGTCTTCAATGCCCTCGTTGGCGCCATGGGCTTCCCATTTGCCTTCACCATCATTGTGGTGTGCGGGGCTGAGCTGTACACCAGCATGTGCGCCTACACTGCAGCAGCTTGGTGGGAAGGCAAGGTGTGTGTGTGTGTGTGTGTGTGTGTGTGTGTGTGTGTGTGTGTGTGTGTGTGTGTGTGTGTGAGCACAAACAAAAGAAAGCCAATCAATGCTAGCAGATGAGCTGCCATTGCAAAGGGTTTCATTGCAGAACTGCAGAGCTGCACGCCAGTATGTGGCAGCAACCGCAGCAACTTGATAGGAGGGTGGAGCGCGTGTGTGGGGCCTCATTACAGTCAGCTTGCCACTATGAAAAGTAATGCGGTTCAGTGTCGATGAAAAAATAGTGAGCAAGCTTCATTTCCTCTTGTTCCTTGTTTGGGGCTAGGACCCTTTCCGTCTGAATGCCACCCGCTGCGTTTAGGGCATGTTTTTACGGCAAGTGCAAGAAATGAGGAAGGTTTTGTTTTGCCACTTTGCTCCTCACACACTTTGTCCTGCTGCTGCTTCAAGCTCACCCTGCTACACACCATCTGAATGCACTTATCGTTCATTTCCTTGCAACAGCTTCTGCGTGCCACTCCGTCTGTCCATGATTGCACTTATCGTTCACTTCCTTGCAACAGCTTCTGCGTGCCACTCCGTCTGTCCATCTGTGCCACTCCATCTGTGTACTGCGATGCACTGTATGGTTTTGTGCATACAAGGCTTACAAGGAAAAAAGGCCTTCAGTCAAGAAGTATGACTGCTCGCCTGTTCAAAAAGTAAGAAGTTTATCAAGGAACTGTATGGTTTTGTGTACACATAACTGTCCTTGCAGCTCACCATCCCGGACGCCATCCGCATGCTCTTTATTTCTTACTTTGGCAACTTTGCGGGCACTGCGATCATGGTCGGCTTCTTCTACGCGGCAAACACATTCAAGGGCAAGGATGGCTACCTCATATATGGAGCAGAGCACAAGGTTTGATCATTCAGAAAACTTCTCCTCCCCTCTGGAACCTTTAGGTGACGTGCTAACTTGGCTTACTCCTAGTTAATTCAGATGCAAAGAGTGATTTTCACTGCTTTTCCCCTCAACGTTTCCTTGACGGTTCTAAGTTGCAAAAAACAGGGCGACCAACACGGAAAGCAATTTGACAGGTCGAACAGGGGCACAAGGACAATCTAACACCGCAAAAGGGGGGTAACAAAATTTACTTCTATGTAGGTGCCATCTCTCCAGCTTCTACTCTGTGAGTTCTGTTATACGTTGTACGCGTGCCAATTCAAACGCCAGCGCGACCACTTCCGTCACACCTGTTACACCTGTCACCTTTCAGCACCCAAATCACGGCTTGTTACATATTTATCTGACACCACATAGAACATAGACCCTCTTCTGAAGCCTCCATTATCGCCACCGTCTGCTTGCCAGCTGTACTGTGACTGGCAACATACAGGCGTTGGCAGTGACACCAATCACACTGCGCCTGGCGCCGTGACTTAAGTATTTCTGATCCAGGAGCCATGTGCTCACCTCACCTTACCCATTAGGCACGATACATAAACAAGAGGGATACGGTATGAATTGCGCAGGCAGAAGTAACCTCTACTCGCATAAAGCGTGAGTAGGAGACACGTCTAAGTACCCAGTACAGCCACAGGAATTGTTCAAGGCTGATCTGCGCCGCTTCCCTGCGACTCACACACGCCCTTCTGCTGAGATACATACAGGGATGGTTGACGTGATTCTCTTATCTTCCAATCTCGATGCTCAATCACACCCGACTGAAACAGGTCAGTGACAGCTGGGGCGCCACCTTGGTCAAGGGCATCCTTGCCAATTGGCTAGTGGGCATTGCAACTTGGATGGCCAATGCGGCGCAGGCAAGTTGCTGGACTGCCTCAGGCTGGTTGTCTTCTCTGTTTGTGTTTTGATCAAAGCCAGTGGCTCGGCGCAGGCAAGTCGCTGGACTGTGTCAGGCTGGCTGTCTTCTCTGTTCGTGTTTTGATCAAACCCAGCTGGCTGTACGCCACCTGCGTGCATGTGTTTATGCATACCTAGGGTTGGTTGGCCAGAACCATATATATACGGTGTATATACGGTATTTTGTGCAGGAAAATCACCAAAATTACGGTTGTATCCGGAGTATATATTCAGTCCTGGCCGCCCCTATGCTGCATACCTGCAAACAGCACATCGCCCCCTGTCTGTTTCATATGATGTGCTTCTAAAGCAGCACTGAATCCTCGTCAACAACTTGGCACGCCTGTGTGTTGTAAGGCAAGTATTTGGGTAATGATTGCTGCCGCTACCCGCACTTGCACATGAGGAATTTGCCAACACCTGTGTGCAGAAAACCTCCTTGCAAGTAGTTTCATCTGACGTCTGCACTGTTCCACCTAATGTGTGAGCATCGTAAAAGGTGGATAATATGAATGCCTCGTCATGTAATCACCTATGGCTCCCCACACACAGGACTTGACCGGCAAGTTTGTGGGCATTTGGCTACCCATCTCAGCCTTTGCTGCTATCGGCTTTGAGCATTGTATCGCCAACATGTTTGTGGTGAGTAACCTTGGCCCGACACTCCTCACTGTATCGCCATGTTTGTGGTGAGTAACCTTGGTCATGTTTGTGGTGAGTAAACTTGGCCCGACACCCCTTACTGAGCTACTACACTCACGTATGTACCTTAAAGTAAGGACGGCCAGAGCCATGCGTGCACGATGTATGCATGTAATTCAATAGAACGCTGTTTGCACAACAAATGCAGGTGTGTGCACAACAAATGCAGCAGACACTGTATTATAGGACTCTGGGCATGGACGCCTCCGATTCAGACTTGTGTGGTGTGTCCTGGTTCAGTTCCCGTTAACCCTAGTCTTAGCATTACGCAGCCAAACCATGTGAATTAACAACACCGGAGCACACAGTTTCCCCCCCCAATGGTGGGTGTGCCACCCAAACAACTAGATCCCTTTTCTCCTACATCTTACTACACTCAGCCTAAAACCTGTGAACAACTATAACCACACGTGATGCTGATTTTGGCCTGAGGTAACAGGCGCGGTATGTATCCACTGTGCTCTCATCATGTGCAGGGCTGTGTGTGCGCATGCATGATGTACTGCATGTACTGTTTGTATCCACTGTGTTCTCATCATGTGCAGGGCCGTGTGTGTGCATGCATGATGTACTGTTTGTATGCACTATGTGCTCGTCCATGATGCACTGTATACTGTGTAAGAAGTAACTCCCTGACCAAAATATGTGTTCTGTCAGGAATTAGGGATGTCAGATAGTGCTTCTTCTCAATTTTACAGTATTGATAGGAGAGGCATGAGTGCGCAACCAAAAGTGGACAGGCTTTTGTTCAGACGCTCCTCTCTTTCTTCAACACATACACAGACATACACAGACACACATAGGCACACACCACAAATAGCACACATGCACTCGCACATAAGCACACAAGCACACACAAATAAATACCGTGGCTGCGTCTGCATTGCGTCATGTCTAAATGCTTGGTGGGGATGTGTGTCCTTTTCTACAACTTCCATAATAAACTAATCACTACACACACACACACACACACACACACACATTTACGTATTCAGATACCTATGGCCATCGCTCACGGAGCAGACATTAGCGCGAGGGACTTTGTGGCTTACAACCTCATCCCCGCAACCATCGGCAACTGGATCGTGAGTGGCACTTTCTACAATTAATGGAGTGAAATGTGGGCTGCGTCTCTCAATTAATGTAGCAATGTTCTGGGAGGTGCTGAAAGAAGTTGTGTCTGCCTCAGGCCTGTGCTAGTACGGTCAGACGGTACGGTACGATTAGGACGGTACGGACCGTATTTTCTTATAATACGGCGTATAAGCGTATTTTGGTGACCGTACTTTACTGTGTAGACGGTAGAATACGGTACGGTGTACGGTACGGTGCCAAGTTGGCACTGCCAGTGCAAAAATGGCCTCAGAATGGCCTCTCCGCCCCAAAACCTCCCATTTTTGCTCCCCGGTGTGCTCCTCCCATGTGCTGACGCCACACAATGCTCCCATGAACGACCCTGAGGCTAGGTTGGGGTTGCATCAGCTCGGGGGAAGGCCCCAGCAGTGGCTTGCATGGAAACTCAAAGTCGGACGCAGTACTTGATTCCTGTTCAATCTTTTTTCATTAATAACTGTTGCATAAAGCAAAGAAATGTTATTGGCCCAAACTGGAGCCAATTGGCAAACTACGGTCAAAATCGTACTGTACGGTGGCACCGTCCTTGTATGGTTGGGATAGTACTTTTCAAACCGACTGTACTAGCACCGTCTTGTACGGTGCAAATACGGTACGGACCGTCTAGACGGTCAAACAAGCCGAAAGACGGCGCAGTAGCACAGTAGCACAGGCCTGATCTGCCTGCCTGCGTCCTGCCTGAAGCCTGTGCCCTGTCTGAGGCCTGTGTCCTGCCTGGAGGCTGTCTGTGCCCATATTGAGTTTAACTTTGTCCTCGTGTCCAGTAGTGGTAAGCAGCTACAGATGAGGTGTTACAGGGTTGTCCGGATTATGTCACACATTGCTGTGGTTTGATATATAGGTGCATCAAGGAGTGCGGCACAAGCATGCAAATGCCATACACGGCCACTAACAAATGAACATGACCTTTCTTAAAAATATGCTTTAGCCCAGGAAGTAGGCATCAGGTTGGTTGTCCATGTGCGACTCGTCTTCTTGTACGGTTGGCAGCAGAAAACCTGTTGGGGTGCTGCTCCCCATCAGCATCTGTTCTGCATTATTTAACGGAGAGGTGCAAGAGAGAGAGAGAGAGAGAGAGAGAGAGAGAGAGAGAGAGAGAGATAGAGAGAGAGAGAGTGGTTACTCTTCAATCTCTTCGAGCTTTACCTCGTACTCATAACTGACCCACATACTAACACTCCTTATTCACGTAGCGCGCACAGACTCAAATTGCACGCACACACAGACAAATTTACATACGCAATGCAGGGCGGTGCCTTTTTCGTTGCAACCAGCTATGCTTTTGTGTACGGCCGCACCCCTCCACGCATTTACGCCTATGTTGAGGGCAAGGTGCACTCTTTCGCTCCACCAACTAAGGGCAAGAGCATAGAGCCCATGAAAGGCTCAATCAAGGGTCTGTGACCATTCCCAAAGCGCTTATGTTTCCCTTTGTGATGTGAGAAGCGGCTTTGTTGCCTGGTAGTTGGTAGTCCATATAATCCCCATACATGGATATTTTACCGCCTAGAGCTGAGATTACACACCTTAGCTCCATATTGTTTGCCTTATGCTTGCCTTATGATTACTTGCAACATAGGATGCATGTGTATATGATTCCTTGCAACATAGGATGCGTGTATATATGATTTCTTGCAACATAGGGTGCATGTAGGCCAGAGCAATGAGGGCATGGTCGTGTCATGAGACAGTTGTGACAGTTGCGTGAACGGTTGCTAGGCTTCCTAAGAAAATGGTTACTAGGCTTCTACGGTTGCTAGGCCTCCTAGGAAATAGGTAGTGAAGCCATTAGGTGCTGGCATCTGAGTGGCTCTATTGGACCTGCTGTAGGAAGGTAAAACTGCCAACTTTTTATGTACGCTGACTAAGCAATCTTTCCCTTCAGTATGCTAAATGTTGCGCATTTGTCAGCACAATCTTTTTCTTTCTTTGAGGAGGGGGTAGGACTGTGCAGATCCACCTAAAATGTTCTCACCTCCTAGTACCTGTGTTGTCACGTGCTACTTGTGTTGCTATTAGTACAGATGTTTATTTAGTATGGTGCTGCCTGTGTTGCTGCATGAATGTGTGGGAGCAGCTTTGAGAGTTGAACTGCTTGTGAATTGCCAAAGAATGTGCTATTTGTGTGTGTGTGAAAAATAGTCTGTAAACCATGCACGTAATTAGGTTCACCCAACTTGACAGTGGTTGGGTGGAGGTCAGTCAGAGGTCAATGATGGCAGAGTGAGGGGTTTTCAACTAGAGATACATTCCCAGATTCAGTCAGTGGAGAGTGAACTGGCACTTACTTAGTCCGGTGATGCACAGTGAACTTCGTTTCACTGATTTCTTTCGTATTCATGATATGGTTGAGCTGGCCTTACGTGAACAGTGGCCCTTCAGATACAACTTGTACATGTGGCTTCTTTTTGGCGAGGTATTGGTGTTTTGTTCCTGACCAGCAAAAACACTGACTACAAGCTTCGTGAATATTCTGTCAAGGATGCCTCTTAAACGAGTACAGCCAGGTGTGGGTGTACTTTCTTCTACGCACAATCCCTCTGATCTTCAATAAGTGGTTAACTTAATTTCAGGGGGGGCTTTACAATGGTTACAGAGGGCGGTTCCCTTCAGCCAGAGGTTGTTTGGTTGATCGGCTGCTGACTGGTCTCGGCCAGACACAAATAAATCGATAAGCTCAGAAAGGGATAATAAGGGTCAATAATAAATCCACAGATAAATCCATAAGCTTAGGAAAACAAAAGAGAACGCTCCGCAGCACGGATGTGTTAACAAGGTTTACCAAAGGTCTTCAGTCAAAAAGTGCGAGTGCTAACCTGCTCATACTTAGCAACTAATTTATGGATATAATAACAATCATCCTTATCCTTTTTTCTAGTCCATCAACCCTAGCTTCTGTTATCCTGGTTACTCCTATTTGCAGGTTGGCTGGTTATCCTGGTTATTCCTATTTGCAGGTTCATGATTCTTCAAGACCATTTGCAATTAGTTCCTTTCGATATGGATGAACATAACATTGTTTCCAAGATGTCTAACAATACTCGAGGTGGTGCACAGGCCTCTCCTGCCGTCCTCTACTCCCAATCCCATTTGAAAAGCCCTTCCCCTTTTTAATAATTATCGAACGTCCCAATAACATTGAACAAAACATTCCCGACGGGACCTACCAACACAACACAACCTTCCAAGTAGACATCAAAGCCATCCAGATACGTGTTATTCACGCCCATCGAAGGAAGAGGCAGGCATTTGGACCCCAAACAGATTTCCCCAAAAGACAGAAACATTACATTCTGCTAAAACATAAACCCGCCTCAGGCATTAGATAAGGTAAGGTAAGGTTACATCGCTATATATGCCTCTGGAGGGCATCTGAGCGGAAGCTTGGGAAAAAGCCTGTAACCAAACCAAAGAAAACGCTAGAAAAATCAAGGGAACAGGGCTAGGCACTTAGCTACAAAAGAGGCAACACCAAAAATATCAGGTTGGTTCATAAAGGTCCTCAAACGAGCTGGGCTATCCTCAAACTGAGGTGGGAAGGTAAGCTGTTACTGTGTGCGAAGTCTGACTAGATGTTCATGCGGGCAGTCCAACAAAATGTGTTCCTCATCCTGAATAGTGTGCCAGTCACATCTGTCACAGATCCTGAGCTCATAAGGCCTTCTATTCCTGTCATGA
>Ga0307968_1004432_pt1 | contig 11422 bp, 16 predicted proteins | sample OrgLakmetagen650_FD_201834 | JGI IMG/M metagenome (GOLD analysis project Ga0307968, IMG submission 201834) | Saline water microbial communities from Organic Lake, Antarctica - #650 | ecosystem: Environmental > Aquatic > Non-marine Saline and Alkaline > Saline | place: Antarctica: Organic Lake... | reverse complement strand
CGAGACCAGTCAGCAGCCGATCAGCCAAACAACCTGGCTGAAGGTCACCCCCAATTGTAACCATTGTAACCATTGTGCCCAAACTTCTTGTCAGCCAGGGGAAGTTTGAGAACGCTGCTAAGCACATTGTTCCTTTGTTAATTCTCTTGCCTCGAACCAGACGCTTGAAAAATTGCAGCTGCTAATTGTTTTCGTTTGGCTTTTGAGGTGTCGTTCTCAAAGGTTGAGCAGCCATCCCAGGCTGAATGCCTTTGTAAGCCAACTAAACTAAACTAGTAGTTTGAAGGTCACATGTCTTAGCAAGTTCTTGATTCTTGGAAAGTGACACCGCAGCAAAACGCCGGCAATTTGAGCTAGCCTAGGGTTGACTTCAAAAACGGTTGATTTCAACCGCACGGTTAATTTCAACCGCAAGGGGTTGAAATGCGGTTGAAAATTTTTCAGCCGTGTTTCAACCGCTTCAACCGCATTTCAACCGAGCCAGGAAATTTCTGACGAGCTCAATCTCCTTTTGCTGGAAAAAATAGAAGGCTATGCTGGTAGTGATAATCATCCAACCTTTTGGCAGCCCAACCATTGTTGCTACATCAGATCAACAACCATCGCGCTTTTTGATTCCTTTCTCAGGCAGCAGAGCACTACATTTGGAAAATTAATCTGAGTTCTCTTTTGATTTCTTTGCGGCTGGCCAAAACCAGTCAGCAGCCGACCAGCCTAATGACTAGGCTGAGGTTAGCCTGAAGTATAAGCATGGCAAGCATTGTGTAGGCATAGCCAGCATGCACGAAAGATACCTCCTTCAGATTAATACATGTTTAACTATACTTTTTCCTTTTTCTTAAGGCTCTAGTTATCTAATGCCCTAGGGTTCCCAAAACCTCCCCGTTTGACTGATGAAAGCAACCCTCCTGCTCAAGGCAACCAACAGAGAAGTTCTGCATGATGCACAGTCAATGAGCCTATAGAGCTTGAGGTACAGTCAATGAGCCTATAGAGCGTGATGTACAGTCAATGAGTCTGTAGAGCATGAGGTACAGTCAATGAGTCTGTAGAGCACGCAAACCTGCCAGCCTGCTGCACAAATCGCCATACGACATTTACTATTGGCAAACACCAACAGTTTAGGTAAGTTTGGGTTACAAAGGCATTCAACCTGGGATGGCTACACGACTCGTGAAAACGAAAATTGCCTCAAACAAACACCAAGAGCATCGGCCCAACATTGACGTTGAGTAAGAAATAAAGCCTTTTCATTCGTCGCAGCCAAAAATGAAAACGAAGGAAAGCCGTCACATGCTCGCCGCTTGAAGCGTGCAGCATAATGACACGGCTCCCCTAATCCGTACCTTGCCTGACCTGAATAAAGAGCGCAGGACTCCCTGGATCCCAAACCCATAAGACAAAATAAAAAAATCAATTGGTAGTGGAAATACGGTCAATACAATGAAAGGAGGGCCCACACCCATAAAAAGGCGAAGCTCCCCTCTCTTGCTCACCTTGCATGCTTTCTGACAAAGAGCGCAGCCTCCTCTCTGCATCCCACACCCGTACAAAGACATAAATGCACACCACCCTTCTTGCCACCTTGCATGGCCTCAAGGAGCGCAAACCTCTCTAGGTCTTGCACACACCTTCTCGTTCTTAGCCATTTGTAGACAGAACGCCGAGTGGATGGATTTATATGGAATTCAGTACCTGAGTGGCTTTGTTCATGCTCGATTAACATGTATGTGGGGGAGAGGTGTATACACTCCCTGCCCAAGTTTTCTCTGCTCATAAGAGCCACACAACCCATCATTCTCAGCATCATCAGCACCTCCATGCCGAACTCAAACGGCATTCGCGTGTTTGAGCCTGCTTATACATACACGACAGTGTCCAGATCACATCGACCAGGAATCGGCTCAGTGCCCTTGGGCTCGTAAACTACATCGACCAGGATTTAACTCAGTGCCCTTGGGCTCGTAAACCAGGGGGGAAGTCACTCACGTCACGTGCTACTGTCTTTCCTTCCACACCGGAACGAACACAAGCCTGCAAACACCATAAACCCCAGGTATATGTACACCACCTGCACGTGTGGTGTGTAAGGAATAGAAACACAATGGTGGTGTGTAAGGAATAGAAACACAATGGTGGTGTGTAAGGAATATAAACACAATGGTGGTGTGAGCAAGCGGGTGAACAATTGGGTGGATAAATGGACTGGGCGACAGCTGCTATTAGGGCATCCCACTTGTGCATTTAACTATCCCACTTGTGCATTTCACTGATGCATCTCACTAGTGCATCTCACTAGCGCATCTCACAAGTGCATCTCACTAGTGCATCCCACTTGTGCATTTCACTAGTGCATCTCACAAGTGCATCTCACTAGCGCATCTCACAGGTGCATCTCACTAGTGCATTTCACTAGCGCATCTCATAGGTGCATCTCACAAGTGCATTTCAGTAGTGCATCTCACTAGCGCATCTCACAGGTGCATCTCACTAGTGCATTTCACTAGTGCATCTCACAAGTGCATCTCACTAGCGCATCTCACAAGTGCATCTCGCTAGTGCATTTCACTAGAGCATCCTACGACTGCAGCGTTTCTCAGTGGCGTCGTCGTAGCAGCCCAGCTTGTATGTGTCGTGTGGTGTAGACTCATGGCAAAGGAATAATCTTAGTCAAATCAAACCAGGCAAATGCAAATCACGGTCACAGTGTCGCAAACAGCCTGCACGTGTGATTCGAGCAAAGGCCTTAATGTTTGAGCGGAAACCTTGCCCAGGTTGGCGAAGACCAGCACAAATGCCCATCAGCCTGACATCTATGGCTGCCCATCAGCCTGACTTCAGCCTTCCGCCTGACATCTATGTTAGCCTGACATCTATGTCAGCCTGATATCTATGTCAGCCCATCAGCCTGAATCTATGGCTGCCGCTTACCCCCTTCGCAAACCCTTTGGAAACCTTACCCAGCAGTGAATGATCCCCGAGTTGACCAATGAATCTGATGGGGGCCAGGACCGCACATGGGGTTTTGGTATATTGTATATTGTATATATGAATATGCAAATTACCCATATACTGTAACTTCATAAAACTGCTGTGCTGTGTACAACTGTATGTATGGTATTTGTTTTGCTTAAAACACTACATACACGCAGTATGTAAGCAAGTACATATGTTTAATTTTGGCCAATTTTATTTGGGATGCGTCTTCAAAAGTCAAATGCATTGGTGGCATGAACAAGCAGGGGGGCCTCCAGGGCCACGGCACGCAATTCTAACTAATCAAGGATTGTTGGCCAGAGCCATAAATATATATATATATATGTATATAGAAATACGCTTGACTGCGCGTGTGGAAATTTCCCTGCTTAAAATATATGTATGTATGGTTCTGGCCGACCCAGAGAACAAGCAATGACGACAAACAATGACGAGTACAAGCAATGGCGCACATAGTCTGCACGTGTGATGAAGCAAGGGGAGATCGTGCTTCCTGGATTGCAACCCACGCTGTGACCATTTTAGCATCATTTCAGTGTACTACTAACAGCCTTTTCAAGCTGTGGCTAGTCTCTGCTGTTTCTCTATTTCGAATTTCGGTGGGGCTCTGGCTAGTGTAAAAAATCGGGTGAGAGCCTCTCCCTAATGCAAGTTGGTGCTTTCCAGCGTTTCCTTTTACTTTTCCTATGTTGACCAGGGGGTGTGGATGGCAACAGAGGGTGTAGTCATAACAGGCATACATCGTGCGCTTTTGATTCTTGCTTTTTATGTTTGCGTGTGTCCAATGCTGCAGACAGTTGCAACTCATGCACAAGCCATTTAACAAACCTCACAAGTACAATTTGGTGCAGCACCTTTCCCTACTTTATGCCGGAAGGAAAGTCAAAACCGTATTCAATTTTGGTTTATTTTCTCTTTCTAATCGACTCGGCTTTGCTCATGTTGTTTGCACATGCTGTAAATTTGCTACAAGCATGCGATGTGCAAGCATGCAAAAGGTCACATGAACATAAACACACACGCAGATGCACGCACGCACGCATGCACGTGCTCACAGGCACACACACACTCTCCCTCTCCCTCCCCCCCACCAATCATTTACACGAGCCCACACATCCACACAGAGAGCAAGACGAATGTGTGCACGTATGCGCACGCACCAGATACATGCACATACACATATTTAGACGCATATACTTGCACACACACACACACACACACACATACACACACACACACACACAAATCACACCTTAAAGCAGTTTCCAGCTGCCATCTGAATCTGATCGCCAGAAGGGGTGCCTCTCCCCTCCTCAGGAAGGTACCACTCTCCTATAAACCTGGGGTTTCACAGCAAATGTGTATGCTAATGTGCGTGTATGTGTATGTGTGTATGTGTATGTATGTGTGTGTATGTGTGTGTGTGAATGTGTGTGTGTGTGTATTTGTGTGTGTGTGTGTGCGCTTATGCGTGCAGTGAAGGCACGTGTACATCTCTGTTAATACTATAATTCTTGGAAATCAAGACCGTGCAATTTTAAGTTTGGGGGCAACCTAGGGAGCCAAGGCTGCTTCACTGTGACATATGCTCAAGCTCCCTCACTTGTAGTTGTGTTGTATGCACACTCCAAGGAAGGCCATGAAGGCAGCCCCAAAAGCACTCATCACTGAACAAAATGAGCATCCTGCGTGCGTGTGTGTGTGTGTGTGTGTGTGCGTGTTTGTAAGCGTGCGTGTTTCTGTGTGTTTGTTTCTGTGTTTGTGTGTGTGTATGCACGTGGGTGCATGTACATGTGAATGTGTGCATATATGCGCGTGATGTGCGTGTGCTTGTGTGTGTGTGTGTGCGCGTGTGTGTGCGTGTGTGTAAAATATGTGTGTGTGCATGTGTGTGCTGTGTGTGTGAGTGTGTGTATGTGTGTGTGCATGTGTGTGTGCATGTGCGTGTATGCGTGTGTGAGTGTGTGTGTGTGCATGTGTGTGTATGCGTGTGTGTGAGTGTGTGTTTGTGTGTGTGCATGTGTGTGTATGCGTGCGTGTGAGTGCGTGTGTATCTGTATGTGTGTGTGTATGTGTGTGTGTGTGTGTGTGTGCGTGTGTGCGTGCGTGCGTGCGTGCGTGCGTGTGCGTGTGTGTGTGTGTGCGTGTGTGTGTGTGCTTGTGTGTTTGTGTGTGTGTGTGTGTGTGTGTGTGTGTGTGTGTGTGTGTGTGTGTGTGTGTGTGTGTGTGTGTGTGTGTGTGTGTGTGTGTGCGTGCACAAGTGCGCACGCGTGCGTGTACACATGTATGAAAGTGCTCACCTGTAGCATTGCACATCGCAGCTCAGTGGTTCCTCCTCTGTATATTTCAGCAATGTCCCCTGATTGCTTACTACTATTTTATATTTCAATTGTTGCAACTGTAACAATTCGTGAACGATGGTGGATATGAACCAATACGTGAGAGTACGGCAACCCAGAAATGAGTCGGAGGTTGAAGCCAAGCCCGAGGTAGTGCGTGTGTCGACGAGTCACCCGAACTTCGAGTCTTTGCATTTCTCGACCGTGCGATGGATCAAAGCTGCGTTTTTCCCAGCGTTTCTCACTTGGGAGCCCTATGCTCACCCTCTTCCTTCTTGTGTGCTGCCCTCAACATGAAGAACGTGGTCCGGATCACGGGAAGAGGCCGGATGCGGACCTACATCACACTCGCTCTGGAGCTGTTAAACGAGAAGGGGTTCAGCGACCTGGAGTTCGCTGCGATGGGAAGGTTAGTGTGCACATCCAAGCAAATGAGTGTGTATGAGTGTGTATGGTGTATTGGGCATCCAAGCCATGGGTGTGTGCAGGAAAGGGGGGCTGTTCTTTTGATTTTGCGGGCAGCTTTGTGCGCACGTGCAGAGACAGCTGCATGCTACTTCCGCACAAGCTGGAGTAGGAGGAGGATTACAGAATTTCCCCCAGGAGGGGGGTGCTTCTGGGGGGAGTGGCAACGGACCCACCCGTGCTGTATTCTAGAAGGCACACACATTACCACTTGCTCGTTCTTACATTGCAGAGCAATCAACATGGCTGTCCTCTGTGCGGAGATCATGAAGCGCAGGGTAAGTCCAGCAAACGCATGTAAGCAAGCATGTGCAGACACACAAGTGTGCATACACGCAACACACACACTCACACACACACGCACACACACATACCCAAACACACACACACAGACATACAAACACACACAAACACACATATGCACACACACGCATATACGCACATACTCATACACACATGCACGTTCTCATACGCATATTTGGAACACACATATACACACACATACACATACACACACAAGCTTGCGCGTGCCCACGCAAGCGCACACATACACACATGAGCCTGCATGCTCAGGCACACCTTCCTACACACACACACAACACACACACACACACATACACACACACACACACGCTTACACACGTTCACACACAGATCACTGGCCTGCACCAAATTACCGAGCTGGCAAGCCTGGCGCTCACTGACGTTTGGGAGCCAAAGCAGGAAGGCCTTGAGAGTGAGTGGTGGCTGTGTTTACTGATAACGACAGCATGCACACTAATTAGTTTGCTGTTAGCGGGAGGGTGTTAACATTTGGAGGGAGGAAAAGAACAGGTAGACCTGGGTAGACTAAGAAAAGAGTACATACTAATACATATGTTTGTATCACATGACACTGTTTGTGCATACAGCCCTGCACGTGACCCGCAACGCCTCTGCCATCCGCATCAAGCTGTCTCGCACACCCCTGGACACCACCAACCCCGGATACCAGGCGCCCTTGCCTGCCGATCAAGTGCAGCCCATCCAGGAAGACGAGGTGTGTGTGTTTTTATGTTTATGTATGTAATGTTTATGTATGTGTGTGTGTTTGTGTGTGTATTTGTTTAAGCAAATCCTCTTCTTATACACTTCCACTCGCACTCGATACACCAAACATGCCCGCACACTTTGATTCTGTATTCTTCTCATTCTTGCACACTCCCACTTGCACTCAATACACCACACGCACACACGCACACCCCAGTCCTCTATGTTTCCCCCGTTCTCACCCCCTGCCTTGGGCACTGTGTGCAGCTGGACGAGATGGATACTGCTGAGCGTGTGCGGAGGCCTGCGCGCGGGCGCGGGCGTGGGCGTGGGCGTGGGCGTGGGCGTGGCGGAGGAGGCCGAGGTGAGGGGTGCTCCTGCATTTTTCAGGCTGCACAAATCCTTGCGTGATTGGGAAACGTTGTGGGTTCAGCTCATGTGGGTGTGGGCGTGGCGGAGGGGGCGGAGGTGAAGGGTGGCACTGCATGTGTCAGGCTGCACAAATTCTTGAATTAAGAGTAATTCCGTTTTAGAAGAGATTTTTTGTGCTTGGGCGTGGCTGAGGGGGTCAAGGTTAGGGATGGTGCTGCAATTCTGAAACTGCACAACAAATTGTTGCATGATTGATTTGTTGCATGATCGATTTGTTCGGCACCTTTTCATGTTGCATGGTCGATTTGTCGCACGATAGATTTGTTGCATGATCAATTTGTTGCATGATCGATTTGTTGCACGATCGATCGTTGCATGATCGATTTGTTCGGCACCTTTTCATGCCTGGTGCCATTGTGAGCGGCATTGCTTTGGTCAGCGAGTACAAAACTAAGGATGGCTTGGCAGAGAAAGCCATTGATATGGTAAATGCTTGATCATAAACAACAGTTGTTTATGTGAGAGAGCTCAGCACATATTGCTACGGTCAGCGTGTTGGGAGTTTGGGGAAATTTGTTGGTGTTCCGCAAGTCCACATGAAACAGGCATGCCAGCTGCAAAATACGAATCCTGAATGTGTGTGTGCAAATGCTTGTGTGTTTGTACATGTGTGTGTGCGTGTTCATGTGTGTATGTGTGTGTTTTTTTATGTGTGTGTTCATGTGTGTGTGTTCATGTGTGCATGTGTGTGTCTGCGTGTGTGTATCTGCTCGGTTGAAGGGATCAAGAACCTAGTAGGCTACACCAAAAAATGTACTCCCATCCTGTGGGCAAATGGCACGCTGCCTGTCTCTGTGTTCTTTTTTACTGCTACCTCAATTGTGAGTGATCGTGGGAATATACCGTGATGTCATGAAATCTTGCATGAAAAAGGCAAACTAAAGATCCCAGCTCGCTAGTGGCGAGGGTACAAACCCACGGCTCTTGACTTCACTAATCAAGTCCTGAGTGTATCCGTTAGATTCAGCCGCTCACGCCTGTCTGTCGCTCTACCCAAATTGCACAGGAGGTGGTAACCGTGGCGAGGAGGCTGGCGGCAATGGTCTGCCAGAGCACTTGGGAGAGGGGACAGTCCAGGTGGGTGGAGCGTGTGTGCCTATTATGTGTGTGTTTGTGCGTGTGCATGTGCATGTGCATGTGCATGTGCATGTGCATGTGCATGTGCGTGTGCGTGTGCGCTTGTGCGTGTGTGCATACCTACGTACTCTGCCAGAGCACTCAGGAGAAAGGATAGTCCAGAAGGGGGGGGGGGGGCGATTGTGTATATGTATGTGAGTATAGGTTAACGTGTGCGTGTATGTGGGTGCATGCCGATTGTTTTAAGTTGTGTTACCCGAGCACACAGGGGGGGACACAGACCAGGCTGTATTTTTTATCACCACCTTATGCAATGAGAAAGCCCTCGCAGTGCGCTGAGGATTACATTATAATTTCCACGGCTGATTGCCGTTCAAGCGTTTTTTCCTGTGCATCTTTCTTTCACGCCATATTCCTTCCTTCACGCCATATTGGCACATTCAAAGCCCGCATAGACCTCTGAGATCTATGTTTCGCCTTGAGATGTTTGTGACTACGCTTTTATAACTACCTTACGCTTTAATAGCACCCTTACGCTTTTATAACACCCTTGCAATTTCGCGCTGACCCCTTTTGTCTTTTCTGCGACCACGTTTTTACAACATCTCATTCCTACATGTGACAACGTGCCTATCACACGCACACCCCTTTTCTTTGTGCTAAAGGTCCATACCAATTCTTGTACACGTGGGTGTGTGTGCGTGTGTGTGTTCTGTGTGTGTGCACGCATGCGTGTGCTTTGGGCAATGAAGGTCATTGATTCTTACTCCGTACCTTGGTACGCTCCCCTGTACCACACTCGCCCTCCTATCCACTCTTCCAGACCACTATTTCATGGCGCGCGCGCACACACACACACACACACACACACATGAACACACACACATCCACAAGCACACATATACACACGCACACACACTTTCATTCCACAACAAACACCTCATACCAATTGCATGCGCAAATCTGAAGTCTGCGTTGGGTAACCAAGTTAAAAGTGTCCGTCCTAACAACTCTCACGCTGTTAGACCATTTAAATCCACCACTCACACTTCATGCAAACACCTACCCCACACACATCAACACACACTTCACCACTCTCACTTCTACCACACACACTAATTACTCACTCGCAGCATGCTGAGGGAGGTGAGGGTGGCGAGGGCGGCGAGGGCGGCGGTGGCGGCGGTGGCGGCAGGCGCGGGCGCTCTCGTCGTGGACGCAGGTGTGTGTGTGTGTGTGTGTGTGTGTGTGTGTGTGTGTGTGTGTGTGTGTGTGTGTGTGTGTGTGTGTGTGTATATGTGTGTGCATGTGTGTGTGCGCGCGTGTGTGGTGCGTTTCTTCAGTAGGTATGTATCTAGGGGGGAGGTGCTGGTATGGGTGTGGGTGAGACAGATGGTGGTGTGAGTTATGTAGTGGGTTATGTAAACTATTGTAACTGTTCTAGATGGCGCCAGCGTGTAAAGCTTGTTCACGCACCGACAGAAAACATGTTTAGGCAGAAAGATGGGGTGTTGTTTGCCACGCTTGTTACCACACATTCATTTAAGCAAGACGCTTGTTACCACACATCCATTTGTGCAAGTAGTTTAACTGCTTCATCGGCTGTAATATTCTAACCCCCCTTATCAAACACACACACACACACACACACACAGGTCAGGCAGAGGGCGTGGGCGTGGAGGTCGCAACGGCACGGAGGGTGGCCCCTCTGAGGTCGCCCCTGCCCCTCAGTAATGAGGAGCGATGCTCAGCCGTATCGCCATCTGCACGGCGGTAGAGGCACACAATGCACCTGCGAGACGCGGGCTAGCTTAAGTGGAAGCGCAGCGCACCCCCCCCCATCGAGCGTGCTGGTCACATGGATCGACGTTGGGCCTGTTGTTTAGGACCTCCTAGATTGGAAGGAACGGTGGACAGAACTGGTGGACGAGGTTGTCAGTGAGGAAAAAAGCAAGGCCGGCAGTGACAGTTCCGCCAGAGCCAATTCCCGCTGTGCAGCTGACGTTCATCATCAAGTCTACATGCGTGCTTGCTTGCTAGAAGCCTTGGATTTCATGCAGCCAACGAAACTAGGTAGTTCTATTTCGGATGAGCTGCGTCGTTGATGTGCGCTTTGCGTGATTTTTAAAGTGATGTATTACTGTAAATGAGATCAGCTCTGGGTCACCGCGACATGGACACGGCACGACACGTTAGATCATATGGCCCTTTTGGCCCGCTGGGTGAATTTTGGGATAGATAAAAGTGGTGGTGTGTCAATAAGAGCAAAGCCCTCTGTTCCCTATCAAGTGGCTTACAAGTCAATTTCAGTGAGAGGATTTTAGTTTAGTTTAGTTTGGATTACAAAGGCCTCCAGCCTGGCATGGCTGCTCAAGGCGGCACGTGCTGGATTTCAGGCACCTGAGGACTCCTTCCAACTTTCTGCTGTGTAACCCTTACCCTTACCCCCTTCCAACTTTCACGCTGGATGTGACGACGTGATCAGGCAGTCGTTCCTTCCTGTTTCAAGCTTTACAACGTTTTACAAAATAAAGGCCTACAGTCAAGAAGTGCGACTGCTAGCCTTCTGTTAAGTGCCGAACATATATCGGTCAGGCGAGAAATTGTCAGATACCTAGTAATGGATGGATGCATAATTACTGAGTGGTCTTGGGGGTCGGCGCATGATAAGTACTAAACTAGTTATTTCACGGGGAAATAACCATCGTGTCTAATCGCAGCAGTGTGCTGCAGGCGGCTGTTTCAGATATGCTGGCCTAGGCAGTCCAGCATACTCTGCAGCCAAAACATTCCAGAGGTACCATGCTGCGTTCCAGATGCATAAAACGCGGCATGGAACCTCTGGAATGTTTTGGCTGCAGAGTGTGTTTTTTTCACACTTGCGCTCTGTGCCAGGACTGCTGCAAGGTCCCCATCCCCCACCATCCCACCCTCCGCTTGAGCCCTTCCCTCACCTACTCCTTCCCCTCCCCATCCCCTGCTAGTCCCCCCTCCTTCCCCCCCCCTGATTGCTCCCCCTTGCTCCCACTGCCCCCTCTCCACCCCCCTGCTCCCACTGCCCCCTCCTCACCCCCCTGCTCCCA
>Ga0307968_1004426_pt1 | contig 11427 bp, 13 predicted proteins | sample OrgLakmetagen650_FD_201834 | JGI IMG/M metagenome (GOLD analysis project Ga0307968, IMG submission 201834) | Saline water microbial communities from Organic Lake, Antarctica - #650 | ecosystem: Environmental > Aquatic > Non-marine Saline and Alkaline > Saline | place: Antarctica: Organic Lake... | reverse complement strand
GCTCCTCGTTATCCTAGGCTCATTGTTATCCTTCATCAGGCTCCAGAAGTTGCTACTCGACCTTCTTTTTAAAACGTGTCTACTTGACGTGTGCTACCTCCCCACTCCTTTAAATAAGTAAAAGAGTGATTACATCAATCACTCCTTTCACAAGATGTTTCACCTTGCGTGTGCTTCCCTGCACCACCTTTTCGTGCCACCCAACTCCCCCTACACAGGGTACTTAAGCGCATCACGCACACCTCGTTCATGCTATAAACACCAACTCCTCCTTGCGTGTAATTTCCTGCCACACCTTTCCGTGCCACCCAACTCCCCCTACACAGTTGCGCTCGTGCTTAAGCGCATCACGCACACCTAGTTCATGCTATAAACACCAACTCCTCCTTGCGTGTGTTTCCCTGCCACACCTTTCCGTGCCACCCAACTCCCCCTACACAGCTGCGCTGGTGCTTAATCGCATCAAGCACACCTCGTTCGTGCTATAACACCGACTCCTCCTTGCGTGTGCTTCCCTGCCACACCTTTTCGTGCCACCCAACTCCCCCTACACAGTTGCGCTGGTGCTTGATCGCATCACGCACACCTTGTTCATGCTATAACACTGACTCCTCCTTGCGTGTAATTTCCTGCCACACCTTTTCGTGCCGCCCAACTCCCCCTACACAGGTGTGCTGGTGCTTGATCGCATCAACGGGGTGGCGTACGTAGACATCAGTGAGAGAGCGGACATTGCACTCGCTGAGAAATGGACTGCTGAGCTGGGGTACAAAGATCTGGTGACCTTCAGGTACTGTCGCACAAAGAAAACGTTTGGATGAGCTGTTTATAGGGTGGGCCAGAACCATATATACACACTGTATGTACACACCGTGTATACACACCGTATATACACACCGTATATACACACCGTATATACACACCGTATATGGCTGTATATACACACCGTGTATGACCGTATGTACTATGTATGGTGATCTCCCTGCCAAAATTACCGTACATACACCGTATATGCGTATGTATGTGTGGTTCTGGCCCACCCCCGCTGTGTACTACATATTGTGTGCATGTCACCGGCATCTGCGTTGCTTGGCTGATCGTACAATGACACCTTTGTAAGGCAAAAGGATACGTCATACTGGCATCTGCGTTCTTGGCGGATCAGAGGTCAATGGCTTACTAGGCGGGGCTGATTTCCGTACTGACACCTTTGTAAGGCAAGAGGATATGTCATACTGGCATCTGCGTTCTTGGCGGATCAGAGGTGAACGGCTTACTAGGCGGGGCTGATTTCCGTATTAATGGCTTTGTAAGGCAAGAGGATACATCATACTGGCATCTGCATCCCGGCAGATCAGAGGTCAATGGCTTACGAGGCAAATTTGATTTCCGTGTTGTGTCATTGACTCCTACGTGACGGCTTTGTAAGGGAAGATGATACGTCATACTGGCATCTGCGCTCCTTGCAGATCAGAGGTCAGCAGCTTTTACAAGGCGAGACTGATTTCTGTATTGTGTCGTTGGCTCCTACATCCCTGGCTGGTTGCAGGTCAACTGACTTAAGAGGCAAGAGCGTGTACCATACGAACGTGATGATGGCGATCGGGAGCGGCGTGGCAATCGTGTGCGCAGACTCTGTGAAGGTGAGTGTGTGGATGTGTATCTGAGCTCTGTGGTGAGAGTGTTCAATGTATGTGCGTGATGATGGCGATCGGGAGCGGCGTGGCAATCGTGTGCGCAGACTCTGTGAAGGTGAGTGTGTGGATGTCGTATCTGAGCTCTGTGGTGAGGGTGTTCAACGTATGTGCGTGATGATGGGGATCGGGAGCGGCGTGGAGATCGTGTGTGCAGACTCTGTGATGGTAAGTGTGTGGGTGTTGTCTGAATCCTGTGGTGAGGGTGTTCAACGTATGAGCGTGATGATGGCAATCGGGAGCGGCGTGGCAATGGCACTATGTGCGCAGACTCTGTGAAGGTGAGTGTGTGGGTGTGTCTGAGTAATATGGTTTGCAAACTCTGTGATGGTGAGTGTGTGGGTGTTGTGTCTGAGTATTATAATTTGCAAACTCTGTGAGGTGAGTGTGTGGGTTGCCTTATTGCTTGCTACGTGCAAAGACTCGGCAAATGTCTTTGGTTTTTGATTGCTCACTTTATGTGCATAGCTGTGTTGGAGTGAGTCTGGGTTTATCCGTGTATGCAAACTTCATGTTAAAGCCAGCCTAGGTCTATCCAAGTATACAATGCTATGTTGAAGCAAGTCTGGGTCTTTCCGAGTTTGCAAACTCTATGTTAAAGCGGGCTTGGGTCTATCCGAGTGTGCAACGCTATGTTGAAGCGAGTCTGGGTCTATTCAAACATGCAAACTCTATGTTTAAGCAAGTCTGGGTCTTTCCGAGTTTGCAAACTCTGTGTTAAAGCGGGCTTGGGTCTATCCGAGTGTGCAACGCTATGTTGAAGCGAGTCTGGGTCTATTCAAACATGCAAACTCTATGTTTAAGCAAGTCTGGGTCAATCTGAGTGTGCAACGCTATGTTGAAGTGAGTCTGGGTCTATCCGAGTGTGCAAACTCTATGTTAAAGCGGGCCTGGGTCTATCCGAGTGTGCAACGCTATGTTAAAGCAGGCCTGGGTCTATTCGAGTGTGCAATGCTATGTTGAAGCGAGTCTGGGTCTATTCAAACATGCAAACTCTATGTTTAAGCAAGTCTGGGTCTATCCGAGTTTGCAAACTCTATGTTAAAGCGGGCCTGGGTCAATCCGAGTGTGCAACGCTAGGTTGAAGCGAGTCTGGGTCAATCCAAGTATGCAAACAACAAATGAAGAGGTGCTTTTGCAGTCAGAGATTGCATCTAGCCCCTGTACTTGAATACTCACTACCTGCTTAGAATATGCATATTCAGTCGAGTTTTGGGGTTTTCAGCTCCATTTGGGTTTACAAGTCCATTTCAATTATGCGGACAAGGACTGCAGGCGCTTGCTCATGTTCATAGGGTTGTCCAGAACCGTATATATACGCAATATATGACCGTATACCGTACTGTACCGTAACGAGGTTTGAAAAACCCAATTGATAAGCCCCAATGCGAGCAATGCGAGGGGGGCAACACATAATTAATAAACACAATGCGAGCCTATGCGAGGGCCTTCTGGCCCTATGAGCTGTACCTACATGCATATGCACGCGCGTGTGCGCGCGTACGTATGCGCATGTGTCTACACTATTTTGCAGGCTGGGCTTCTGCTCATAATTAGATGCTACAATACGGTGTGCAGTGCACACACACACACACACACGCACACACACACACACATACACACACATACACACACGTGCACACACACGCACTCGTATCATCATAGAGCAGGAGTATAGCCGTGCTTTTTTCTCAAAACTTCCCCGCACCCACAATCATTTCCTTTCCTCACCACTCAACGCGTCGGATGCCAACCTAGACTGTCCTATAGAACCAACTACCTACAGGGGTCATGCTATCTGCGTGTGTTTATTCTATCCTCACCCTTTCAAATGTCATCATAGGTTAGGCCAGAACCATACATTTATAGGTATATACGGTGTATACACGGTACTTTTATCAGGGAATTTACCATACATACGGTCATATATGGTGCAGATATACGGTTCTGGCCAACCCTAAGAGGATGCCATCCAGCATATTCATCCAATTGTGAAATATGCCATGCACATCATGTGCATTCATTGTCTCATTCCTTTTCCCAATGTAGGATGCTGGAGAGAGAAATCGCCTGTTATCGTCATTGAGCAGGTTGGTGTGCAGTTTTTAGTACCATTCGCTGAGTGGCTGGTGTCCTCACTGCAAGACATACAGTATACCCAACTCGTCCGACAAAAGTGTCAACTATTTAGAGCAAAAGGGTCGTCTACTTTGAGCCTTGGTACAGATCTTTGAGTATTATTCACTGAGTGTCTGGCTTCCTCACTGCCCAGACACACACTTGCAAAACTTAACTTGTGCAACAAAAGTATTCGCTACTTAGAGCAAAAGGGTTATCTGCTTTGAGCCTTGGGCGAAAACTGAACGAGCAAGCTTGATCTTGTTCCCTTTAAGGTTGCATTTGTCAGAACAGAGAAAAACCTGCTTTCGCTGTTCAAGCAGGTCTTAAGCTAGTTTTTGCCAAAAGTTCTTGTGAATGCTAGCATTTGCGTTTGCTAATCGTGATGTCCGTTCATCTGTGTGCATGACACACACAATCAGACCCACGTTTGCATTTGCACATATATGCACTCACACACAAACACGCACACATGCACACACACACACACACACACACACACTCAAACACATGAATTCTCAGGACGCATGAAGTGGTTGAGATCAGTTTGTCCCAGATGGACTCACTGTGCGGAAATGCCCTGGAGCTGCGGGATGTGAGGGGGGTGCCTATTATGGCCATGTCCACACAGGTATGAGCCACTTTGTAGATGGCCAAGTCCACACAAGCTTGTTTTAAGCTTTTGTGCTCGTGGACATGTCCACACGGGCGTGTGCCACTTTGTGGGTGGCCATGTCCACACCAGCTTGTTTAAGCTCTTTTTTCGTAGACATGTCCACACAGTTCAGCGCCTATGTGCTGTGCCTATTATGGCCATGTCCACACGGGTGTGTGCCACTTTGTAGGTGGCCGTGTCCACAACGTGCCTATAATGTACTGCGCCTATCATGGCCATGTCCACACAGGTGTGAGCTGCTTTGTATATGACTATGTCCACACAAGCTTGTCATACAAGTTTTGTCACACAAGTTTTGTCACACAAGTTTTGTCACACAAGTTTTGTCACACAGGTTTTGTCACACAAGCTTGTCACACAAGTTTTGTCACACAAGTTTTGTCACACAAGTTTTGTCACACAAGTTTTGTCACACAAGTTTTGTCTCACAAGCTTTGTCACACAAGTTTTGTCACACAAGTTTTGTCACACAAGTTTTGTCACAAGCTTTGTCACACAAGCTTTATCACACAAGTTTTGTCACACGCTTTATCACACAAGTTTTGTCACACAAGTTTTGTCACACAAGTTTTGTCACACAAGTTTTGTCACACGAGCTTGTCACACAAGTTTTGTCCCACAAGCTTGTCACACAAGTTTTGTCACACAAGTTTTGTCACAAGTTTTGTCACAAGTTTTGTCACACAAGTTTTGTCACACGAGCTTGTCACACAAGTTTTGTCACACAAGTTTTGTCACTAGTTTTGTCACACAAGTTTTGTCACACAAGCTTGTCACACAAGCTTTTCACACGGTTGTTTTTAGCTTGTTAGTTTGGTTCGTGGACATGTCCACACAGTTGAGCGCCTATGTGCACGGCCATGCCCACACTGTGCCTGTGATGGCCATGTATTTGTAAACCCTGAACCGTGTGCTGCAATTGTATCCGTTTGCTTGCAGGCGTACTGTTTGCTTGCAGGCGTACAATGCGTTCACGGAGCAGCAGCGAAAAGCCATTCTACAGCAAGTGTCGTCCATCATACACTCGCTAATGTTTACTTGCAGGCGTACAATGCGTTCACAGAGCAGCAGCGGGAGGCCATTCTACGGCACGTGTCATCCATCGTGCACTCGCCCATTGACACCCTGGAGAACGTGGGCGGGGGCGGAGTGAGGTGCACCTTGGCTGAGCTGTTTTAGGTCATTTTCCCGAAAACAATAGATTGACTTATTTCAGATTACTATAACCTGGAGAACATGTGTGGGGGCAGAGTGAGGTGCACCTTGGCTGAGCTACCTGAGGTCCAACTCATATCAAGTTGCTGCTTTCAACCTGGACTTTTTCCTGTCCATGTTTTCATGCATCTTGGGAAAATGGTGAAGGTGGTGTGTGTGTGTGTGTTTGTGTGTGTGCATGTGCCTGTGTGTGTCTGTGTGTGTGCGTGTGTGTGTGTGCGTGTGTGCGTGTGTGTTGTGAGGTGTGGGAGCCCTACCATCTTAACTGAGCCTGGAGTTGACTATGTCAGGATGCTTTTTTGGCTTTAGTTTGCATGGGGTACTTGTCAACATCATGACTTAAGTGTGGAATGCCTTGACTCAGCAATTCTAAGCCTCTGTGGCAGCAGCTCGGCTCTATCTTGGTCGTCAGCCAGGCATGGACGTTTTTTCTCAGGTACTGATGTAAATAATAGGAAAAAGATAGTACGCTGTGTTTTGTTCTTACCATCATGACTGGTGTTGTTTATCCAAAGAGGGGTCCTCGGACTGCAGAGCCCTTGTCTTGAGAGAAGACTTCGCAGCTTACTTTAGTAATAATGAACAACCTATCTGGTTTACAGGACAGGCTCATTCCCTCCGGGCTCGTCCCGGAGGGAATGAGTGCGAGTCGGCATTTGAAACTCGCCCACGATGCGAAGGTCGCAGATTTTCGGACCCTCTTTCTGTAGGTAATCACGACAGCAGCAAACGGTTGTTGGTGCTTATGCAAAACTCTGCTGATCCTCATTGCGTGGCCTGGCCTTAATTTAGGTTTATAGGGTTTCTCGTGTGCTAATGTTTTAGCGCGCTCTCAGAGGCTCTTCTGGCAAGATCTGGTCTTAGTGTCCGGCGATGCAATAGTCGCAGCTTGTTAAGATGACAGCTGCCACAGAAGTCGCTTAACGTAAGGCAAGGCAAGGTTACCACGCAACAACCTATCGTCAGTTCTATTTTGCTTGCATCGTGAAATGCATAGGGCTCTGTCATTATAACCAAGGAATAAATAAAATGCCATTGATTGCCAGGCCAGCTGATTTGAAAGTGTCCAAAACCAACTGCCTGTGTGCTGTAGACTGGGAATCAGAGACCAGGAAAAGGAAGTCATCCAAGTAGTTTATAAGCCGAACCCCCCAAAAGCGCAGGTATAAAGAAATGGTTCTCATAAGTTTTGTGAAGCACCAGGGGGCAGAAGCAAGACCGAAAGGAAGGACTCTGAAAACATAGAATTCACACTCCAATTGAAACGCAAGGTACGTGTAATATTTGGGATCCATATCCACCTGGTGGTAACCGCTGGCAAGGTCAAGAGAAAACATGAGGTCATCCAGGTCTGCCATCTCAGTCAGTACTAGATTGAGAGAGTCCATGCGAAAAGAAGGTACCATCAGAAATGGATTCAAGGTCCAAGATCAAACGTTGTTTGCCATTTGATCTAGTAACAACGTTCAAGGGGGACACATTTAGGCTGGGTATGCCACTTCATAATAGCATTTGCGCGGAGAAGGTCAAAAATGGAAGATGTGACAAAATCGCTGCAGGCCAGTGCCTCTTTGTTATTTTGTTGGAAAAAAGGTGGTGCTGGGCTTGGGAGAAAGGACCAAAATAAGGGGAAAACATGCTGCACCCACTGAAGTACCCACTCGTCTGAACAATTTTCCAACCACCAAGAACGATGCCGCTTCAGCCCACCTGAAGACGTAACTGCCGGCTTTTCTGGGCCTGCATCAAAGGAAAGTGAAAAGGAAGCCCGAGCCCTGAAATATGGGAAGGTTACACACACGGGCAAGAAAATTAAGAATAAAGAATAATAAATAATAACAAGGTCAAAGTGGTAGGCCCTGGGCCTCCGTGGTGCCTGGCACCTTGCAAGCCTGGCCTGAATCAGTTCAAGGATTAAGGTAATAAATGCGCGGGTTCAGGCCTGGCCTTGATGAGATCAGGGATCAAGGGAATTAATCATGCAACTTCAGGCCTGGCCTGGGTCAGTTGTGAACATGTGGGGCAGGCCCTGGGCCTCCACGGTGCCTGGCACCCTTCAGGCCTGGCCTGGAAAAAGTACCTAATAAAGAGAATTAATTGCCGGGTGCGTAGTGGTACCAGAAAAGAAATTGCCTCAAGAATAAAGGTTTGTAGGAATGGAGTAATTAAAAGTTACCTGTGCCCAAAGTTCCCCAAATCAGCGTGGAGTGCCGTTGCAATTATTGTATGTAGCCGTTGCACCCTGGCCTACGGAAACCGTTTGCAGCAGATTGGTTGTGGCCATGTGTGTGTGCACAAGACGTGTAAGGTGGGCCACTACGATTCCCTCCCGCATGACCATTAATATAAGGGGGTGGAGCGGGGGGCGGCATAGGAAAAGTAGGGGCCGGATGGAGTGGTGCATTATAATGTTGTTGAGGCAAGGAGTGGTTCCAAGTCTGAGTGGTAAAAGGTGGGCGGCGTTTGGGAAGAAAGGGAACAGGTGCTTTACTGACATCACCAGCCTTCACGCCCAACTTCTTAGCGAATTTCTTTGTACCAGATGGCAGGTGACTGTGGTTTAGTGCGTTGTCGAGTTTGTCCCAACCGTATGTCGCTCCAAAAAAGAGATTCCCGATGGAAATCTACGCTAGGCAAACATATTAGAGAAAAAGTTTTTTGATGTTGAGTCCTGAGTGTTTTCCGGAACCTAAAACTGTTTGGTAGGGATGGTTATGTATGTTTTGAATTTCCCACTTTGCCTCAGGGATTTCTTTGGCAAGTTCTTTTAGCCAGTCTTTGTTTTGAGCATTGAGGCAGACCCTGCCCTTGGTGTTCCATATGGCAATGATTTGTAATTCCCAGGAGCGTAAGTGGTATTTGTATGTTGTTGTGCGGCAATTTGATGCATAGGGATTTGTGGTAATTTTTTAAATCCAGGAGGGGAGGAGCATGAATGTAACTGTTTCCTCTGTGCTGACAGCAGCAGAGTAGATGGCGTGTCTTGTTGCTAAGAGCATGGTGTTTTCATGGTGAATGGGATGGCATATGGAGAGCCCAAAAAATCGGGAGGAGAAGGCATTGGTGTTTGCCCCAAACACTTTGTCCCTTGGGTGCTCATTCCAGTAGTGGGGAAATTTTGGGTCATAGTTGAGGGGGGGTGCCATTTTTTCTTTAGTGACCAGGGCCCATTTTTGAAAGGCGGCGGTGATGTGGGAGGGGAGTATCGTATCCGTGCAAAAGAGTTTTTGATTTTTTTGTTCGTATGTTTAGAGGCAGAGGTGTCTTTACGTGCAATGAGGCCTACAAGTTCTGATGCAACGCTAATTATAATGGGAGGAGGTTGGACGTGATCGTGTATACCGCTGCATTTTGCCCTGTCAAAGGCCTCTCGTAGTATGTTTAGGCGCTCGGGAGTAAGCATACCTTCCGTCGACATTCTAAATACAGGCTACTGTGTCAGTGTACACTTCAGGAAGCATAGTGTCATCTGGGGAGGATAGGGTACTCTTTTCTTGAAACTTCATACGATCAACGGTTGTGATCCAGTACTCACAATGCCCTGTGGCCGTAATGTCAGCCTGTGGGTTGGTGGGCTGGATGTCAAAGCGAACTTTGTTCCAAAGATTGACATTGTAGGGTTGGTACTTGTTGCCCTCTTGGATGGCAGAGAACCCTTGTTTTTGAAGATCATTTAGGTGTTCATCTGGTGCAGGCTGAGATAAGTTTGGTGCGGTGATATGCTCTTCAAACTTAGTGAGGCTTTGCTTGAAGCTTTCACACGTGTCTTGTAGTTCTTCTGGCTCCCAGGTTGGGTTCCATGAGACTTCCACAAATCTCTCTTTTCTGAAAGTGGTACGGCTTTCCTTTTCATTTTGGTTCAGATTAATACATGCAGGGCAGGCCCATGAATCAATAGCTTCCCTTTCAGTGGCGTTGCAGCAGCTTATGTCATATCACATGAGTAGAGTGTCTTTATCAGCAGCTTAGCTTGCAGCAGCTTATGTCTTTAAAGGGTGGGGAGAGGTCTGGAGATTCAAGTCATAGATGGTAGTTCGCAGCTTGCGCACTTAATTTGGCTCCGGGCAATAGTTTTTTTGGACTTGGGCACTAGTCCAACAGATTTAAAGAGGGGTAGGGCTCATTTCTTTCAATATTCATGGGGGCATAGTAAGTGTGGTATATTTCTGTCTTAGGGGTGTATCTTTTCTCTCTTTTTTGGGGGTGAAGAACCTCCAATTATCTATGTGCAGGATGTCCATGCATATCATCATAGTAGAGTGTGTTGATGGCCTCTGTGGGTGTTATTGAAAAAGACTTGTCCTTCTTGTACGTCCAGAGTTCTTGTTAAATATGCGTGGTGCGCAAGGGGGTCAGGTTTAGGCTAGGAAGGTCATGGGGTATATCGAGGACCTCACATCTTCTTTTCCTTTGGGGTCTGCGGTGTGATGATGGTAGGGCTGGGTGGTGTGCAATCTCAAAGGTTGGGTTGTTGTGTATCTGGTAAGTTATCGGGTTGATGATATTGATATGCTGGGTGGGAGAAGTGATAATTTGTGTGAACGCTTGTGTTGCATGGTGGTTGTGGCTAGCGATTTGTGAGCGTGTGGTGCGTTTATTTGGCTGACTGTGTGTAGTTTGTACTGAATTACTATTTGTGAGTTTAATGCAACAGTGTCTATGATTTGAGTCAGGGGCGTATGTTGCTGACTTTCTGTTTGGCTGCGTGTCCTCTTTCTGGTACCGGGGAGGGTACCTTGTGTATGCCGTGCACGCTTGTTTGTCTTCAAGGTGTTTTGATGGTCATCATTAGTAAATGTTGAGGGGCTGTGCATACATGCTTAACCTGGTAGATGGTGTTTTGGCATTCCATGACTGCTCTCGTTCGCTTGTTGGCCTGCCTAAATGGTACGCGTATCGGTCCCATGGCCCGTCGCACAGGTATGCGTGTGGGGCTGGTTTCCGTCGGATGTAGCGCTTGGGGGCAGAGCTCAGATATCATTTTCGTTCCATGTCCAGGTGGTAGGCGGTAGGCTAGGCATCTAGTGTGTTGCTTGAGTCCAAGCAGTCACTGGGCGGTGTTGGTGTTAATGATTCTTTTCTCTATACATTCTCTATACATACAGGGCTGTACCATCTAGGACGAAGGAGCTCGCTTCTGTTCTATTGGATGCAGACCGACTTGAACGTAACAAATCTAGAATTTTTTGAGAACATCTGGGACAATCGAACACACGCAGTGCCCCAGTCACACTGCAAGAGAACGGGAATGCAAGCACTGACTGGCACCTGCCATTCAAGCGCAACGAGAGAGGGGACACAGACTCTAAAACGAATTGTAAGAGACTTCTTCACACTGAACAATTGATATGCTTTGAGTCCCTGCTAATCTGCTACTACATCTGATTTCAATTCAATTTTTTATACATTTGTTTTTGCCACGCTTTCAATGACTCCACCTCTTTATTTATCGCCGTGTGTTGGTCCTGGCAGATGCATGATTGTTTTGGCTGGTTTTCTTCAGTGCTGCAACGTCACAAACAGCGTTGTCCCTTTTTCCCTTAAGGTTTTTTTGTAGGTGCTACAAGGCTGATACTAAATCTTGCTTGCCTGTGAGGAGTGATGGTAAATTCAAGCAGGTGAATGTGCTGGTGCCTTTGATGGCACGCCTGTTCAGAGTGTTGTTGTCTGAGAGTAAAGTGCCTGCGTGCTGGAAGGTCGCCAAGCTGAGCCCCATCCATAAAA
>Ga0307968_1004421_pt1 | contig 11435 bp, 10 predicted proteins | sample OrgLakmetagen650_FD_201834 | JGI IMG/M metagenome (GOLD analysis project Ga0307968, IMG submission 201834) | Saline water microbial communities from Organic Lake, Antarctica - #650 | ecosystem: Environmental > Aquatic > Non-marine Saline and Alkaline > Saline | place: Antarctica: Organic Lake... | reverse complement strand
TACATACATACATACATACATACATACATACATACATACATACATACATACATACATACATACATACATACATACATACATACATACACACATACATACATACATACATACATACATATACACATACATATACACACACACGCACACGCACACGCACACGCACACACACCACGCACGCACGCACGCACGCACGCACGCACGCACGCACGCACGCATGCACGCACGCATGCATGCATGCATGCTGTTCTAACCAACCCTACAAAGGGTTGCGTGCAGCAACTGAAGGAAAGTAGGAGGGGTGGTGGCGGGAAGTGTTCGGCTAGATATAAAGTCACGGGAAATTGCAGAATGCGTGGAAATGGGAATTCAGGAGTGGTTGGTGGCAAAAAAGCGACCAGGTGGATTTGGAAGCCTGAGGAAGTCACAAGTTGGGATGAGATCAGGAATGCGTAATATTTGGTAGAGAGAGCGAAGTTGCACCGCCTTTTTTGTTAGCACATATTTTAGCACACATAGCACACATATAGGGTTGGCCCAAACCGTATGCACACACCATACATGACCGTATATTTGGACATTCCCCCGCTAATTACCGTGTATACACCACACATACGAGTGTACGTATAGTTTTAGCCAACCCTGCACACATTCAATCTATGGAGCGTCTTTGCAGTGACGTCATTGCATGAAACCCCCCTTTTTCCTGCTGTCTTATTCAACCGCCATGAAAGTTGAATGTGCACACCCTCTTTGCCCTTGCAAGCCTAAAACGTGCCACTACTGTCTCAACACATCCTTTTGGCAACAAAGTGAACTCAAAGGATTTGCACGCCAAGTTAATCCAGGTGACTGTAAACTCTGAAAATACATTCATAACACAGTTAGTAAGGTTGAACAATGACAATTTTGCACGTGGGCTTATGTCACTTCACACACTGGCATGCTTGTATGCGTAACCCTATATACGCTATCATAGGTATTACGTTTTGCTGAAATTTTACATACTTGAATCCTCACACTGACGTGCTCATTCGCACACTACTTCCCAAATCTAGGTGCTACACACCGCCGAGCTCTTACATAACGTCAGCGCACGCTTTGACAAGTGCCGTGCCCAGCGCTATCAGCAGCAGGCAGCAAACTCTCGAAAGAAGTCGCTTCCTCTAAGAGGTACGCATGTCCCTCTGGATTAACCGATGTCCGTGCGTGTACCTGGATTAATTGACGAGTTTCTACTGACATTGCTTCCCAATTTCATGTGCAACATGCGCTTGTGTACGCATGCCTCTTCTAAAGCTGCAATGTTTGAAAGTGTAACACATGCACTTGTGTGCGCACGCCTCCTCTAAAGCTGCAAGTTTTGTATGTGCAACTCATGGGCTTGTGTACGCACGCCTCTTCTAAAGCTGCAAGTTTTGTAAGTGCAACATGCGCTTGTGTGCGCATGCCTCTTCTAAAGCTGCAATGTTTGTGTGTGCAACACATGCGCTTGTGTGCGCATGCCTCTTCTAAAGCTGCAATGTTTGTGTGTGCAACACATGCGCTTGTGTGCGCACGCCTCTTCTAAAGCTGCAATGTTTGTGTGTGCAACATGAGCTTGTGTACGCACGCCTCTTCTAAAGCTGCAGTATTTGTGTGTGCAACTCATGCGCTTGTGTACGCATGCCTCTTCCAAAGCTGCAAGTTTTGTAAGTGCAACACATGCGCTTGTGTGTGCACGCCTCTTCTAAAGCTGCAATGTTTGTACGTGCAATACTTGCGCTTGTGTGCGCATGCCTCTTCTGCATTTGCATCAGCACAGCGCTGACAGCATCACGTTGTTAATTGGGGTGACAAAACAACGTCATATCCATTTCAGCGTGCAGATCATTGTCCACAATGAGGTCATATTACATGTTGTCTCTCCACTTTTTTTGGCGTTTTGAAATATGCGTACTCGCTCATGTGCGCTATCGTTTTGAAATATGCGATGTTTTGAAATATGCGTACTCGCTCATGTGCGCTATCACAAGCGTGCGCGTGCACACACACTCGCACACTAAAAACACACACACACATGCACACAAACACACACATGTACACACAAGTACACACTCACCAGCTGCAGGCGTCCAGCAACAGCCTCAGAGAGGAACTCACACACAAATACACTCCACTTACATAGAATTACACCCCACTCGCTTGCAGGTCACCAGCAACAGCCACGCATCTCTCAGGGAAGAACCTGCACTCGCGCACACACACACACACTCACATACACACACACGTGCACACACACACACACACACACACACACACGTGCACACACACGTGCACACACGTGCACACACACACACTTACCAGTGTACACAAACGTGTCCACACACATGCACATTTACGCATCACTTACTTGCAGGCCTCCAGCAACCGCCACACAGCGCTCAGGGAGGCATCCTCTTTCCTCCCCCCTCCCCACCTCATGCCCCTTTTACTGCCAATGCTGACAAGGATGATGGTGGTGGTGGTCATAGAGGGGGTGGGTCTGCTCAAGCTGCCCTGAACAAATTTGGCACGTCGTTCCTGGGGCATGTTCGAGAGGCACGAGATGCGTTGCAGGTAGGTTTGGGAGTGTGGTGAAATGTAGAGTGGTGGTCATGGAGGGAGTTGGTCTTCTCAATCTGCCCTGAACAAATTTGGTTCCTGGGGCATGTTCGAGAGGCACGAGATTCTGTCCAGATAGGCTTTCTGGAGGGGTGTGATCTAATTCTGATGAAGGGGGATGGCGATGGTCTATAATTGTAGCAGAGGGGAATGCGAAAACACTTCATCAATGGAGCGGAAAAGAAACTAGGAAAGGACAAGAGTTTGGGCTCAAATTGCCCGCTTGTTGTCGATGTGGGTATTCCACCAAAAGCGCATCAACAGCTCCCAAATTTCCAGTGCAACAGACTTTCAGTTAGAGTCTACACTTTTAGTATATTAGGGGGATGATTGAGGTACAGCATTACAGCGCCACTATGACTGACACCACCCCCCCCCTCTCACACACTCACACACCCAGGTCCGCTCACTCCCTTGGTTTCCGTGTCATTCAAAAACGTTGGGGTTAGCTGTCTGAAGCCCCCCAAACACCAACAAGCTCACTCCCTTGGGTTCCGTGTCATTCAAAAACGTCGGGGTTAGCTGTCTGAAGACCCCCAAACACCAACAAGCTCACTCCCTTGGGTTCCGTGTCATTCAAAAACGTTGGGGTTAGCTGTCTGAAGACCCCCAAACACCAATAAGCTCACTCCCTTGGGTTCCGTGTCATTCAAAAACGTTGGGGTTAGCTGTCTGAAGACCCCCAAACACCAACAAGCTCACTCCCTTGGGTTCCGTGTCATTCAAAAACGTTGGGGTTGGCTGCCTGAAGACCTCCAAACATCAACTGCATGTAACGCTCACCCATAGGGTCACCCAAATGGTCATCCCTCAACAGGTCAAGCTGTGAAATTTGAATCCGTTATTTATTTACAGCGGCCATGTGTAGGGTTTGCCAGAACCGTAAACATACGGTGTATATACAGTAGTCTGGGCAGGGGTTTCATCTAATTTTAATCATGCACGGTGTATGTAGGTTCGGCTAGAACCATAAACATACGGTGTATACACGGTAGTCTGTGCAGGGATTTCATCTAATTTGCAGTCATACACGGTGTATGTAGGGTTGGCCAGAACCATAAACATACGGTTGGCAGGGAAATCACCAAATATACCAGAGGGGGGACACTGGGCAAAAGCCAAAATATGCTCCTTTTGCATGAACGGCGGAATCACTCACACGTCACTTCATCAAATTGGACCCACCCTAGCTTCAAACTTATGCTGACCTTATAAGCTACCCGAGCATGTGCACAGATTTAGACAAGTCGCCCTGCGTACAGAATGACAGGACTAAAAGCACACGTCGTGCACCTGTACCCTATATGGGTGCTTTCCAGGGGGTATGGCACATTAATTTGCATATCTCGCCAACCACTTAGTGTTTTTGCCCTATTTCTCTTGCAATGATCTGTATTTACTCTAAGGATTCCAAAACACCAAAAATCACTTAGTTTGGTGCGCTGGCTGGTCAGCTACAGCATGTGGCTGCTCAAAAAGTAGGGTTCACCCCGCGGCCGATTAGGTATGGGCCCCCTAATTTGCGTGTTTCAAGCTCAGCTGCATTGGAATCTACATAGCAGAGCTGGTGCAGGGAATGTTTTGCTGCCTGCGTAGTTTTTCTTTTATTTTATTTTTGGCAGAGCTGAACTTGAAACCTGCAAGTAAGGGGGCCCATACCCTAGGAGCATGCAAAAACCGTACTATTTTTGGCCTCAGTGTCCCCCCTCTGCAAATATACGGTCATATACAGCATATATATATATATATATATGGTTTCAGGTCAAGCCTGCAATCCTCCCGTTCCCCATTGATCTTTTATTTTGGTGGAGGAGTTTTATCCGATATTAAAGTGGCTCATTTTCCTTATTTAATGTGGGGAGTGGGTTTTCACTGCCTGCGTAGATTTTTTTACGGTTCTGGCCAACCCTAGCCATATGGCGAATGCTACGTATCATGCAAAGCGCCAAACGTCCCACCACACTTTTTGCACACTCGTCATGCACATGGTCCATGTGTTTCTTTGCTCGCTTTCCTCTCTTTAAATGCTTGCAGGAGTGCGCATCCCCAGCACCCACAGCGGCGCTATTATATGTTTCATATAATAGCGCCAAACTTGACAAAATCCCGGGCATGCGTTTTACACAGCGTGCTAATCGTTCCATGGCATTCGAATCTGCACTCGTCATGCACGTGATCCATTTGTCATTCACGTGATCCATTTATCGTCATGCACGTGATCCATTTATTTCTTTTGCGTTTTTCTCTTCAAATGCTTGCAGGGAGTGGACATCCCCGGCACCCACAGTGCCTCATATAACAACGCCGCACTCGACAGAGATTCCGGGCAGCTGCAGCCGCAGCTACAGCAACAGCAGCAGCTGAAGCAGCAGCAGCAGCAGCAGCAGCAGCAGCTGGACTTAGAAAATTCGAACCTGGTGGTGAGGAAAGGTTTGGCATGAGAGGTTGTTAAGATGTTATGGCAGGCAAGCAAGCACGCAAGCAAGCAGCTTCCGGTGCAAGTAAAGGTTTGGGATGCTTAATAGTACAACAGCAAAGATGTGTAATGCCGCAAGCTGAATCTGCAGCAACACAAATCACACCGACGCACATGCACACAAATACACACAAAAACATACACACGCACACATGCACACACGGTCACACACACACACACACACACACACACATGCATGCATATATCTGCACAGGCTCAGTTGTCGGTTACCGCGTCTCAAGCTCAAGGGATAGAGTCAACAATGCAGGTATGTGTGAAATCGATCATAACAATGCAGGTGTGGTGATGTGAAGATGCATGCAGGTGTGGTGATGTGAAGATGCATGCAGGTGTGGTGATGTGACAATGCATGCAGGTGTGGTGATGTGGCAATGCATGCAGGTGTGGTGATGTGAAAATGCATGCAGGTGTGGTAATGTGACAATGCAGGTATGGTGATGTGACAATGCAGGTATGGTGTGGTGCAGGTATGGTGTGGTGCAGGTATGGTATGGTGATGATGTGGCAATGCATGCAGGTGTGGTGATGTGACAATGCATGCAGGTGTGGTGATGTAAAAATGCAGGTATGGTGTGGTGCAGGTATGGTGTGGTACAGGTGTGGTATGATGATGATGTGGCAATGCAGGTATGGTGAAGTGAGATCAATCATAAATGCACGCAAAACTTACACACACAACACATTAAACTTGTCAAATGAGACCTGGGGCAGCATTCATGTTAAGATCAAACCAAGTGTCAAGAAAGTAATAAATGAATGAGACATAAAGGATAATGTGTTTTCACGTTCTCTGAATAAACATATGTGGCAAAAATAGAGCTTGCCTGATTGTTTTAAGGTTTACACGAAAAGGCCTTCAGTCTAGAAGTGTGACTGATAGCCCTTATGTGTAGTGACTGCATAGCCTCCATGTGTGGCAGGCTTAGAGCTTACCTGGTTGGTTTGAATGAGACCTTGTCCAACGCAACGCAAGCTTCATCAGTGCAGCTCCATTGTTGCAGGCAAACAAAGCCGCGTGACAAATCGGTGCCTGCCTGCCTGCCTTTTGTCTGATCTTATCTGGTCATAATTATCTGTCTGCCTTGTGTCTGATCTTATCTGGTCATAATTGTCTCTGTTTTAAAATTGTTATCGTGATTGCCATCAGCTATGGCAATTGTCATAATTGCAATTTGCCTTTTGTTTGGTCGTAATGTCTGCCTCTTATCTGTCTTTTATAATATGAACAATGTCACACTATCATACACGATCTGGATTAGGAGGAAGAGACTAGCACGGAAATGGAAGGAAAATGCATGCATGCTCAAAACTCCTTATATCATACCGATCTCACAATGAATCCGTGCCTTTTTGAATGCAGGACATTGCTGTCCTCAACCAGATGTTCTCTACGGCTGTGCTGCACCAAGCAGAGGCCATAGAGTCCATCTACACTGCAGCAGTGGACGCTTCTCAGGTGTGTGTGTTTGTGTGTGTGTGTGTGTGTGTGTGTGTGTGTGTGTGTGTGTGTGTGTGTTTGTGTGTGTGTGTGTGCCAGTGAGAGCTAGTGCTGAACAGTCCATGACCTGTACCTATTGCACGTATGCTATAGAGTGTGTTGGCTACACAGGTTATCTATGGAAGACATTACAGGACGCCTGTTAGGTGTGTGTGTGTGTGTGTTTGTGGTGACTTTAAATAAAGGCGTAAAAGTGTGTATGCTGCACAGCCCATCTCCCTTGAGCGTTGGCGATGCATACGTGTAGCGTTAGCCAGGACCATATATATATGGTGTGTATATACGGTGTTTTTGGCAGGGGAATCTCCGATCATACGGCCATGTACGGTGCATATATACGGTTCTGGCCAACCCTACACATGTGTTTAAGGGTTGTGCACAACTGCATGGTGCACCTTGTATGCCATGGTACAGTTTTAAGCCTTGGTAAGACTAGGCCATGATAAGACTAGGCCATGATAAGACCAGGTCATGATAAGACTAGGTCATGATAAGACTAGGTCATGGCAGGTCATGACAGGACTAAACCATGATAAGAATAGGCCATGTTAAGACTGGGCCCCATGGGTGCTTAACCCTTTGAGGCCATACTCTTTGAACTGAACCCAAAGAGTATGGCACGAGCTATGTGGTCACATTTTTCAGTGGCCAAGCTGAACTAGGTGTTGCTGTTGAAGTTTGTAAAGCCGCAAGTGAAATTGTCAGCCAGTCGTTGTGCTTGGTGGAAGCATGGCAAGTGTTTGCATGACCACCTTTTAGCCATCCTGCTAGCACATTTTGGTGGTGCCCACCTTTTAGCCATCTCGCCGGCATTTTCAAGCTATCCTTTGTGTGAAGTGTAAGGGTCCTTGATGGAAACGGTAAAGGCTGGGATTTGAGAAATAAAGCTCGTGTGAGCGGAAAAAAGGAAGCTTTAAATTGCACGTTACACGTGCTACTTCCAAACCCCCCAAAATAACGTTGGCCTCAATACTTTTCACGCTCTTGGCTCGCACAGACTAACGCTGTTGATCCCTTTAGCTTGTGTGTGTGTGTCAGCTAAGAGCTCACAAGCATCGTTGTTCTTCAGGCACGTCCTGCGGCTTGCAAAAAAAATAGTATTTTTTCTCCTTCGTTTCTTTTTTATCATTCCTTTTCTTTTTGGCGAAGCCCCAGTCATGGGGCGCAGCCCCTAGGTTTGCCGTCTTCCCAACAAAGTTCACACCAGGGCGCGCAGGCCCGCCCAGCGCACCCCCCGCCCCCAAAACTTGCACAGTTACCCAGACTTACAAATCAGGCAGCCCTGCGGTGTCAGGGGGAGGAGAGGGGCAGGGGGTGGTGCTGCTGGGCGCACCCCGGAACGAAAGTTTGGAAAGTTGAGAATCATGGCCTGGCCAGAGCCACGCAGCCGACGTCCATGTCTGAAACTTGGCAGGCAGGCCGAGCAAAAATTGTTGTCGGGGCATACCAGTTTTGGTGACCAGGGGTGCAGTGAGAAGTGCGGTGGAAAGAACTGACTCAATGTTTGGTAGCTGGAGGAAGCTGCCCGGCGCTCAGCCCGGCCCATGCCCCCCGAACATCATCTGAAAGCACAGGCGTCGACAAGAGACGTGTCTGAGTGTTCCGGCTGGATCCGGGGCCAAGGAGAGGCGGGACGAAAAGTTCGCTGCTCCATGCAAGCACACGACTGGGTGCACGGATTTCCACAATTTAAGTTGCAAGGGATTTGAAAAGTAATGTTTAATGACGCGATGACGATGGGAGCGTGTTCTGAGAGGATGCGAGTCTCCATGTTTGACTGACAGATGTGAGCAGATTGAAGGCATGCATGCACGCACACGCGCACACACACACGCACACACACACACACACACAAACACACACTCACAGAAACACACACGCACATACGCACACACGCAGGCATGCACGCACGCACATACGCACACACACACACACATACACACACACACTGACACACACACAAACACACACACACAAACACACATATATAAGCGCACACAAAGCACACACAAGTTGCCAGTTCACAGCGCAAAAGGCTTCGCCAAATTTTCAGCATCGCTTGCGATGCTTCCCCCTACTTGTCTTTTACCGTGACTACCCTAAAATCACGTATGTGGGTAGCTGCCCGCTCCTCGTCTTTGCTTCACACGGAACAGCAGCGTTTTCTAAGTGCTTGCTCTTCTCAGACTGCCATGTGACATGACTCATGCCATTGCTGCAATTGTTCTGACTCTTCTTTGTACTACTTCAGTACCAAGCACAAACCCTCCCCCTACTCTCATCTCATGTTGCTGCAAAAACCCTTATCTGATTTTGCTTTGTGCTACTTTATCACACCAAAAGTAATTTCCTCTGTCCTCATTTCTCAAACCTCAGATCTTGCTGACACTCTCGCCCCTGCTTCATGTCTGCCAAAAAAGCGCTGTCCTTTCTCACCCACTGCCACCCTCTCACACTCGTACTTTGCAAAGAATGTATCTACTGGGAATGTGGACCTGCGCAAGGCAGTGCGGTATGGAAAGTCCTCGCAACGCCAGGTTCTGGTGCTGCTACTCGCTGCCACCCTTGGACTGCTCTTCTTAGACTGGTAAGTTCAAAACATCTTACAATTGCGTATGTGTGACGCTTTTTGGCTTATTTTTTGGAGCTTAATGCAAACTCCTCGCAACGCCAGATTCTGATGCTGCTGCGCGCTGCCTCCTTTGAACTGCTCTTCTTAGACTTGTCAGCTGATATAAAATGATGTGTGCGTGTGTGTTGCCTGTGAGCTTGGAAACGTAGACCAGATTGTTACGAGATTAATGGAACAACGCTTTGCAGCAAAGTATAAAAATTTGTGTAGGCGGTGAAAAACAATTCACGCTTGGAGTTAGGAACAGAAGCCTCATAGGTACTGCAAAAGTACAACAGTAACTGCTGTTAGTTTGGCGATCTGGCCAGCACATCTGGGATGGAGTCCTGTGTACTTTCAGGTTTTTAATTAAGCAGACTTGAAGATTCACATCGCCTAAGTGCTTGCCACACAATTTGCCGCTGCCACCAAGTATCCGCGTAAAAGGATTAAACTGTATAAGTTTGCAGTGATTTTGTTTTGTCAGCAATTGACTTGATATACAGCACTTTGGTATTGTTATGAGAGAATACCTTGTCTGTGTGGCTTGGTAATAGTATGTGTCGAGAAGAGGACAGCAAGCAATATTATCAATGAGATCCAGATGAGTCCTCTGCTTGCAGAAGAAATCCTGCTGTCTACTGAACAAGCAGTAAAAGAACATCTTTCGTCTAAGAACTCCAAACCCCTTTAAAATGCTTGGCTTCCCACCTTGAGTTCACTTATTTATTAGGCGAGGGTCAGCAAGGTGTGGAAAATAGATTATCCAGACAGTTCAACCACTTTCCCAACCACTTTATTTCCACATAATAAAAAAAGGGTAAAGAATTACGCGGAAAAATGAATTCGATTTAAAATTAAACTGCAAGTCGCAAGTCACCAATTCATTCGTTTTGTGTGCGCAGGTTCAATAGCTAGGACCTGGGCAGCAGCAACCACACCGCTGCTCGGATAGACATCTTGGACATTCAGGCGTAGAACATCATGCACGTAAAAACGTTGCTCTTAGTTTGTGGCCTGATTGATGCATGGCAATCATGTTTACATCAAATATTTGTAAGATATTATTTGATACGTTGATGCGCTAAAATATCCACCGCAGAATACAGAGGGGAACATGCAAATTTAGGGAGCTTTTCTGGAAGTGGCGGGATTGACTAGGGGAGAGTAGGAGCACTTCAGCGGCCTTGGGCAAAGCTATCGACACCAGTGATTGCCTACCAACGAGGTTGGCGTGAAATCTAACTACTGTTACATGTACTCAACCTGCACCCCTCAAAAAAAAAGTTTTTTACCCTGACCGCACCAACCCGCACCCCTCTCAATCAATATATAGCTTAGTGCTTGCCACACCAATCCGCAAGGTCAAAATGCCCTCAGAACTGCACCAAGAGACTAGAAAGGCACCAAGACTCAGAGGTGCATTCCATGACACAATAACATTGTCCAAAAGCACTGAAAAATTGAAATGAGTCTGGTTTGCTCAGTCATCCAGTGTGTGTCAGCTGGCAGCTGGTTTTGCCTTTAGTCTTTCCTTCTCAATCTCTCATCATCATCTTCCCCATCCCTGCTTGAAATTCTGCCTTCCACTAGCTGTTGCTACTCAAGCTGCTCGGCGTTTGGGAGGCCTTGCAGAAGCTGGCCATCCCTATCTGGACACGCCCCACTGGGCTTTCTTTCCCACTCATGACCCGTCAAAAACTCAAAAGCAATCATTTAAACACAGTACGCAGTAACCCGCACCCCCTCAAAGATTTTATTCCGCACCCCCAAAAAACAATACTTTTGCGGTGTGACATATTGTCACTACGGAGAAGAAATTAAGATGGTATCTGTAACGGCTGCTGTATACCAGACACTGGCTACCACCACTCAGGAATGATGGCATAAGGATTTGCAATAAGATCCAGAAAGCATTCATTGCCACGAATCATCATTCCATCCTTTTGTTTATTTGTTTAGTTTGCATTACAAAGGCCTCCAGCCTGGCATGGCTGCTCAACCTATAGGTCCCAACAAATAAATAAATCAAAAAGATTGACAGCTGCACTTTTTTTTTTTTTTTTTGGTGGGGGGTGGGGGTTGTTACACGGTCCTCAGCAAGGGCCTGACAGAATGAAGGAAAAAAAACCTATAAGACTGGGAAAAGGAAAACTCCTGCCTAAACAGAAAAACCCTCCTTGAAAAAC
>Ga0307968_1004420_pt1:0-7500 | contig 11437 bp, 11 predicted proteins | sample OrgLakmetagen650_FD_201834 | JGI IMG/M metagenome (GOLD analysis project Ga0307968, IMG submission 201834) | Saline water microbial communities from Organic Lake, Antarctica - #650 | ecosystem: Environmental > Aquatic > Non-marine Saline and Alkaline > Saline | place: Antarctica: Organic... | reverse complement strand
GTGTGTGTGTGTGTGTGTGTGTGTGTGAGTGTGTGTGTGTGTGTGAGTGTGTGTGTGTGTGTGTGTGTGTGTGTGTGTGTGTGTGTGTGTGTGTGTGTGTGTGTGTGTGTGTGTGTGTGCGTGTGTGCGTGCGTCCCACCTTTGCCTGTGATTTGTATGCGTCTATATCCGAATCTTTGTCTGCATCTAAACCTTCTGCAAGGGGAAGTCCATCCACAATGCGGGCTATCAGAGTTAAGCGAACCATTCCTTTATTTATAAAAAATCGACAATTTCTTTTACCCGGAATGACGGGAAAATCGAGGCATATTGCAGAAGTAGCTCATTTGAAGGTTAGTAATAAAAATATTCCAGGGGGTGAGAGGGGCGGGAAGAGCCTTGTTTCATGAGTGCACGAGAAGAGCCTTGTTTCATGAGTGCACGAAGTCACTCATGAAACAAGGCTCTTCTCGCCCCTCTCCCCCCCGAATATTTCTGTTATTTTTTTTCAAACTTTACAAAAGACGGGAGGTGCTGGTTTTGGCTGTGTGAGGCGCAGTCTTTTAAACTGGTGATTTTGATTTTAGAAATTCCAACTGAGAAGTCATATAGTAATAGATACATTTCAACCTACCGTGATTAAAGCGGTTAAATACATGTGAGTTTAAGTAGGGTGAGAGGTTGGAAGCGGCTTGGAGGCGTCGTACTTGATGTGAAATTCCCGAGTGAATAGATAGAAGGAGAACAAAAACGAGGCTTATTTAAATAGAGGTTGTCTCGCACTTGCTTCAAATTCCTTTCTTGCTCAAACCTTTTTTTACCAGTCTTGGAGGTGTGGTGATGCATCCGTGTATCACGTAAATTTAAATTCAGCGCTCTGCGATGTTTGTCCGTGTGTGATCGATTGAGGGGGCAAATTTGGGTTTTAAGGTTTAATTTCTTCATGTTCTCCCCCCTTTTTTGTCAATCTGTTTTCTTCTTCAGGGTTTTTCTCTCTGATATCTGTCTGTCTGTTGGGAATCGGGGGGCATCAAATGAAGCAGAATTATCCTACCATCGGCAATCATTGCACTCATTCTGGCACTGATTATTTCAAGGCAAATACATTACACTTGCATTAGTTCAATGACATTGTAAGGAGAACGACAGAACCAGAGCCAAATTGGGCTGCCACATAGCATAAAGAAGAGACTGAACTTGAGGTTGCTCTAATTTACTGATTATTTAGGCGTGGATGAACAAACAAAGGAGACGTGTAGACTTACAAATCTTGAGTATGTAAGTTAAATCATTTGCCGCTCTGGTTTACGCCTGGAAATGTGATCTTTATGTGACGTCGTAATTTCGTCGTGCCCCAAACCATTAAACCATTGCATGAACCCAACATTCTTTACTCTGACTTTGTTTACCTGCTGTGAAAAAGGAGGGCATCCTTCACCTCTTTTTGTTTGTCTTTCACAAATGGACGATTCCTTTTTCACAGAACTCGCTGGCACTTTCACAACCTTTTCTGATGCAGATGCACTCCTCACAAAAGATTCAACAACACACTACAAGTTAGAGTTACGATAGTGATCACCCAAGGCGGCTTTTGACCTACCTTCTCCACTGTCCGACAACAATTGGATCCATGGACACTTGCAAAATTAGCCGGTCCAAGTTGCCTAAAGCCTTTACACTGCTACCCAAAAAAGGGATGAGCGAGAATTGCATAACTAATTACCAATGCAGCACGACGTCTCTATGTAACTCAAGCCACTCAATGAAGTTTTTTGGTGTATGAATGATCGAGGTAAACCCTTTAAGTAAGACAGACATAGACTGCAGATTCAGTTCCTTTCGCTTTCCTGTTAACAGTTTATATGCAAAATACAACCAAAGCGCAAAAGTTTACTTGTCTGAGTCTAACAAATTATAAATTAGTTTACTGAAAATCAACCACAAGTCACAAAAGTAGCTGTGAGTAAATAAGTTTCTTACTTACACAAGATACGCGCAAGTTAGACCGAGTTGTCGTACCAGTGGTCGTCAAACACAAGCAGACCTGCAGCGCTGCAGCCTCGCTCCTTGAGCTCTGCTTAGTAAAAGTTACTTCCTTTCTTACTTTCCATCACGGATTTCTTTGTTTTCTATGCTCCGACCTCTTCTTTCGTAGTAAAGAGTGCCTCCGTGCTGCATGAACGTGGACGTGTGGGGGGGTGCAGCAGTGGTGTGCAGCATAAATAATTTGAACTTCCGATTCCACAACAATTTATATTACACTGTAATTGATGATAAAAGTAGATTGACAAAAGAAGGGCGGGGGGGGCGCAGTTTAACTGCGTGCCCCCGATCGATCATACACGGGACATCGACCCAGAAAGCGCTGAATGTGAATTTCTGAAGTATAGACACATCACCACGCACTGGTCAAAAAAAAGTTTTGAGCACGAAAGGAATTAAGCAAGTGCGTAGACGGAAGAACCTCTTTTTAATTTAGCCTCCTTTTGTTCTTCTCTCTCTTCACGCCAAGTGAGTCCTGCAGCACATCCGGTGTTCTTTGTTCACACAGCCGGCACTCGGGAATTTCACACCAGTCCGATGCCTCTCCAAGCCGCTGCCAACCTCTCGCTCTCTCATGTCCACCACCGCGCAGGTCAAAATGGCCGAGGGAAAGACCCATCTTTCTGTGAGTGCCCGCGGAGGCGGTGTTTGCTTGTCTTCTCGAACAGCTTCTCTCCGCGCCCTCCTCTCTCTTCCTCTCTGTCCCTCCCTCTCCGTCCCACTGACACGCTGCTCCCCTTTCCCGTTCGCAGATTGTCATCTGTGGCCATGTCGACTCCGGCAAGAGCACAACCAGTGAGTTTGGGGTGACGCAGGTCGCATGCGGGTTTGTGTGATTTCACTACGGGCGCCCTCCTCCTTCCTTCCACCTAGCTGGGGGTGAAGAGGAGGGGCAGGAAAAGGGGAAGGAGGGAGGAAGGGATGGAGGGAGTACAGGGAGGAAGAAGGAAGGCACCTGACCCAGCATGGGCCGGGAGGCCCCACAAACAAAGCTGCTCCCTCCATTCCCTCCTTCCCCTTGACTGTTGTGCCCCCGCATCCCACGCCAGCGCGCCTGTCGTTGCCCGCACAATTGTGCGCTCTAGATGCCTTGGGTGTTGCGCGAGCCTTCTACACGCACCTCCACTCACACTCACACTCACACACACACACACACACACACACACACACACACTCTCACACACACTCTCACACACACTCACACACACACACACACACACACGCTCTCACACACAGCCGGTCGCCTCATCTTCGAGCTGGGCGGCATCCCTGAGCGTGAGCTGGAGAAGCTCAAGGAGGAGGCCGCCCGTCTGGGCAAGTCCTCTTTCGCCTTCGCGTTCTACATGGACACCCAGAAGGAGGAGCGCGCCCGTGGTGTGACCATCTCCTGCACCACCAAGGAGTTCTTCACGGAGAAGTACCACTACACCATCATCGATGCCCCAGGTGAGAGGCCACAGTATTGGCTGCCCTTTCATTTCAGTGCCTGCCCCTGTTCCCTTGTGCTTGTGCCCCGCAGCAGCAGCAGTAGCACACTTCCCAGGCCGCTACTCCCAAGCCGGGGACACTCGACGAAACACGCAATTTAAGAACTTACTCGACCTCGGTCACCCCCTCCTTTCCTTTGCGCCGTACAGGCCACAGGGATTTCATCAAGAACATGATTTCCGGCGCTGCCCAGGCCGATGTGTGCTTGCTCATGGTGCCCGCCGACGGTAACTTCACTACCTCCATCCAGAAGGGTGACCACAAGGCCGGTGAGGTGCAGGGCCAGACCCGCCAGCACGCCCGCCTGATCAACCTGCTGGGTGTGAAGCAGCTGATCGTCGGTGTGAACAAGATGGACTGTGACACTGCAGGCTACAAGGTGGGTTGGGCGATGTGGGAGTGGGGGTAAGAGCTTATAATTCCTGGCCAGTGTGCAGTGGATTACCACCATTACCGCATCATAGACACTGGTTGTCATCAAAGACATGCATGGACACGTGCACGAACATGAACACACATTGTGCGCTTCCAGTTTGTGAACAGAATAAAGCAAAATGCTGACTCTCATTTCATCCTTGATTTGTCCTGTGAGATGTCAAGGAGGACTCAGGTGTGATGTTTGCAGTGGAAGAATCAGGGGGACGCATCCCACTTATTTCCATTTAATCAGCTATTTAAATGAGAAGTTCTGTCACTGCGCCCATCACGTACCTCCTGTTCCTGGTTATATATGTGTCTGCGATCCTGCTGTGGTCATCAAACCACAGTGACCATTTTGTCCAAGCCAAGGGTTGTGCTACAACTCTTTGTACAGACCTACCATCGGCTACTTTCAGCATTTTGGCACTTCTATAACCAATGCTTATTCAACTCATTTCGTCAAGTCATCTGGCTTGAATGCAAAAGCAAAGTTTAATTGTCGAGGACATGCAGGCCGCTTGCAATGCACCATATTTTGTGAATTTTCTCTGATTGTCACTGTAAGCAGCGGTCTGTCTGGCCGCATAGAACCTGTTTTAAGCTCAAATTTCCATAAACAAAGATTATATATCTGGTCTTTTATCTAAGTTACGCACACACCAAACGCAAACACACACACACACACACCCACAGGAGGAGCGCTTCAAGGAGATCAGCGATGAGATGCGCCACACCCTGGTCAAGGTTGGCTGGAAGGACTCCTTCATCAAGGAGAGCGTGCCCATCATCCCCATCTCTGGCTGGATGGGTGACAACCTGATCAAGAAGTCTGAGAAGATGACTTGGTGGAAGGGCCAGGATGTGAAGAACATCGGTGAGCAGAGGAATTAGGGGTGGGGTGGGGCCAGGAAACAATTTCTTAAGAAACTGGTAGGCATGTTTGTCAGCACCTATGTGCCATGTTTGCAATACATCAGCCACGCATCCTACATATGTGCCTTCTACGGAAGATATCAGAGATACATCACAACTGTCATCTTTTCAGCTGCCCCAAGGAGATGTTGGATATACATATAGTCCTAACTCTGGTGAACTCTGTCCTCCTTGCCTGCAGCTGGTGACAAGATCCACATCGACACCCTGCTGCACGCCTTGAACGACATGGCCATTGTGCCCGAGCGCAAGACTGGCGCCGCCATGCGCCTGCCCATCTCTGGTGCCTACAAGATCAAGGTAAGTCAGCCGTGAAATGCCTGGATGGACCTTGCTATTCAAGAATAGCGTGCCTATGATCTCCATTTCTGCGTGGATGGGTGTCAACCTGATCAAGAAGTTTGAGGGGCCGAATTGAATTGGTGGAGTCAAACCACAAAATGCCTGTCCTGCCAGAACTAGCTCCTGAAGAAATAGGCTGCAATGTGAGCATTTTTAAGTCCTCTTCAACATATTTGAGGGCTTGGAGGGTATTCAAGATTGGGGCGTGGTCACTGGTGATACATGACCTGTAAAATGAAGCATAACTTACAATGACAATATGTGCTGTGCAGGGTGTGGGAGATGTGCTGGCAGGTCGCGTTGAGCAGGGCGAGGTCAAGCCCGGAGATGAGGTCATCTTCCTGCCCACCCACACCGCTGCCAACCCTTGCGTCGGCAAGGTCTTCACTGTGGAGATGCACCACAAGCGTGTTGAGAAGGCCGGCCCTGGTGACAACGTGGGCATGAACATCAAGGGTCTGGACAAGGGCAACATGCCTCGCTCAGGTGTGTTATTTTCAGAAGCAGGAGGAGGGTGTTTTTCAGGACTTCAGATAGAGAGCCTTGATATTTTGCCAGCTGTGACAGCAAGGCTTTGTTGCTCGTTTTTTTTTTGCAGAGTGACGTGTATTGAACAGAGCAAGCGGCTCGCATGGAACACTCACGGCCTGTTGCACATGAAATTTTTGAGTTATGAGGCTCGCAGCTTATCTATAACTAAGTTCTATGACAGCGTGTCAGCGTGACCTGAGTAGATGACCCGTATGATATGTCAATTGTGCCACTCCTGCGATTTCACATTTTTAGGAGTGCTAACATGCATAGATGCTCATATCTCTCATGCGCATTGACCATGTGAATGACCACAATGCTACATTGTTTGCACGGTAGTGCTGCAAGTGAATTTTCTATGCTTGGTTTTTGCCTCGATATTTGCACACTGTACGATCAGCACTGTCCTGGAATCTGTCCGTTTCAACACTCCCTCTTGTTGTGAATGCAGGCGATGTCATGATCCTGAAGAGCGACACCACCCTGCGACCTGTCCACGACTTCACCGCCCAGATCCAGACCCTGGATATCCCCGGTGAGAACAAGGTCGGCTACTCCCCCATTGGCTTCGTGCGCTGCGGACGCTCAGCTTGCCGCATGCAGAAGATCAACTGGAAGGTTGGAAAGGAGACTGGCGGTAAGAAGATGGAGGAGCCCCATGCCCTGAAGGCTAACGAGATGGCTGAGGTCGTTTTCGCCCCCTGCCAGCCCCTGATTGTGGACAGCTTCAAGAACTGCGAGGGTCTGTCCCGCATTGCCTTCCTGGACGGCAACACCGCAGTCATGCTTGGCAAGGTGGTTTCCACCAACATGAAGTAAGCAGCACCAGCAGCGCAGTGGCAGCAAGGAAGCAGCAGCACCAGCATGACTGTTCAATGAGTGAAAAAGTGTTTGAGACATGGGATGGGGGCATAACTGTTAACAGGCACAGTCAAGCGCTGAGATGTGTATCGCAGACGTGTCATTTCCATGCCATATTTTGAAGGTGACACGTGCACCATTTCTTACTTACGGCACTTAAAAAGCCAGCCGAAGCACCAGGTAGCACTTCTTTGTAGATTAGTTGCCCCGTAAGCTGCACAAGGCTGGTCGTGTGTGCATGCCACAGACACACCAAGACAGCTTGAGAGTGAGACTCCTTTGTAAAAACTAAACAGGTTAATACTAGAGTTTGCAGAGTTTCACAATAAAGGCCTTAAGTCAAGAAGTGCGACTGCTAGCCCGCTCATACGGAGGAATAATTAGTCGCGGAGGTTAGTCTGGATTACAAAGGCCTCCAGCCTGGCATGACTGGCTCAACCTTAAGTTTAGTTTATATATTAATGGTAACATTGAGGTTAAACCTTCAGCCAGGTTGTTTGGCTGATCGGCTGCACGCAACTTAAAAATGCTAACCTTAAAGATACGAGAAGAAGCTTGGAAATTTGAATCTAAACCAAAAAAATCCTAGAGAAAATAAAGGGAAAAGGGCTAGGCACCCAGCCACAAAGTAGGCCACACCGCAAATATTAGGTTGGTTCAAAAAAGTCCTCAAACGAGTCGGGCTATTTTCATATTGAGGTGGGAAGATCAGCTGGCAATGCAGTGTACGAAGGCTAACAAGGTGTTCATGCGGACAGTCCAGCAAAATCCTGCAGAACAAGGATGGCCTACAGCCCGAGTCTCTGGCTGATGGCAATTGGCTGGTGAAACAAAATCAACCAGTGTCGAAAATTGAAACTAAATCTGACACAAACTTGAGGAGTCTGTATGAGTCTTGATTCA
>Ga0307968_1004419_pt1 | contig 11443 bp, 11 predicted proteins | sample OrgLakmetagen650_FD_201834 | JGI IMG/M metagenome (GOLD analysis project Ga0307968, IMG submission 201834) | Saline water microbial communities from Organic Lake, Antarctica - #650 | ecosystem: Environmental > Aquatic > Non-marine Saline and Alkaline > Saline | place: Antarctica: Organic Lake... | reverse complement strand
CAGACTCCTCAAGTTTGTGTCAGATTTAGTTTCAATTTTCGACACTGGTTGATTTTGTTTCACCAGCCAATTGCCATCAGCCAGAGTCTCGGGCTGTAGGCCATCCTTGTAACCCTTGTAACCCTTGATCATGGACAACTAGGCTTTCAGGGCAGCTGCCTGAACAGACCGTGGAGATTCTCCTTCTCAAATCTGATCTCAAACCAACCCCCTTAAATCCGATCTCAAACCAACCAATCCATAACGGCGGTGCTCAATTTTTGCACTGCATCATACTAGTGTTAATGAGATCCAGTACGACGAATCATCTCTGGCCACTCCGACCCTGCCAGAAACAGCGCCCCTCCCGATAAAACCACACATGAGGAGCCGCGAGCGTGCTGCCACAATAACTTCCATGACAGCAGCAGGAAGGGAGTTGCTAGCGCGTAACTAGCTAGCCTGTGGTGTCCATGATCAACTTGACGGTGTCCATGAGGGTGAGCAGGTTAACATCGTTCACGATGTAGATGGGGGCCACTTGGCCAAGCACGTTAGGCGCTCCCTGGGCTGCCGCCGCTGCTGCAGCTGTGCTGCTATTGGGTGGGTTGTCCTCTGCGAGGCTGGATCCGCCTGCATGTAATACAAGGTTTACAAGTTAAGCCATCAGTCAAAACGTGCGACTGCATGTAATACAAACACAGGGCATTTAATACGAATACATCTGTTTTAAACCGTGCGTACACGGGTGCTGCTGCAATGTTGCAGCTGCTGTGCATGCCTTTTGTGCGCTGTGCGGTGCTGCTGCTGCTACTGCTATATGGAGTGCCCTCTGTTGGTGGGGCCCTGGCGAGTGTGAGCAGTGGTTGGAAAGTCTCTCCTAAATCACGCTGGTACTTATCGGTATGAACTCTTTATTCTATTATTGTAAGAGAGGATCTGCATGCAAGGCACACGCGTGCAACAAACACACACACAAATGCACGCACACACACACACACACACACACACACACACACAGGGCACACACTTCAACGTACTGGTCAGAAGATGCCGGCCACAGGCAGTGCATATTTCAAGCAAACCTGGAATTTGCAGGCTAAAGCACGTGCACCACCATGTAGCTCTGAGGCAATAAAGACTGTGAGGCAATGAGACTGTAATTACTTTTGACACCGGGCAAATTACGAACCAATTCGCATGTACACAGATGGAGCACAGGAATGTAGCCTACACATTTCTTCATAAAGTTTAGTTAAGTTTAGTTTGGATTACAAAGGCATTCAACCTGGAATGGCTGCTCAACCTATGAGAATGAGGTAAACAGGTAAACCTTTCATAAAGGAAACTGAGAGAATCGAGACACACCCACACTTGTCCACACCCATACGCGTACCCACACACACGTGCATGTACCTGCTAGCACCACCCTCAGCTTTGAGCCAGCAACCCAGCTCTCTACGCTTTCTGGTAATTGCTCTGGTGGTGTGTGGTGTGACTGTTGTGCCCTCAGCCGTGCCTCTTGCAGTTTCTGCATGTGTGTGCGTGTGTGCGTGCGCACGTACATACTTATATGCTTATATGTGTGCACGTGTGCATGCATGCAGGTATTTGTGTTGCATGTGCATGCTGCATGTCAGACTAAGCAAAGTGCATTGCTCAATGTTGAGAGGATGCTTGTGAACGGGCCGCTTGCACCAAAAGGTCGTCGCCCTAACTCAAGCAAATTCACATTTGCATACAATACCAGCATCTCAAATTTGACGCAATTAATGGGATTCAGCATTGATACACTGCACACACAAACACTTGTGCGCACAGTTTATACGCACGCAAGCGCATGCGCACACGCGCGCACACACACTTTTGCAAATTGATCCAAACTCTGGTTGACGCACCACCTTCGCACTTGCAGACACACACATGCACGTGCACATACATACACACGCATGCACGCACATACACACACACCCACAAAGCCAAAAGCACTGACACACAAACACAAACACAACCATGCAAACACACACGTACACACCCATGCTGGACAGTTATGGCTCTGGTTGCCATACCACCTCCGCACGTGCACACACACATGCACGTGCACATACATGCATAAGCACGCACGTATACACACATACACACACGCTGACACACACACACACACAAAACCACAAGCACTGACACACACACAAACACAACCATGCAAAACACACGCACGCACACACTCACGCTGGACGGTTTTGGCTCTGGATGACGTACCACCTCCGCACGTGCACACACACACATGCACGTGCACATACATGCATACGCACGCACGTATACACACATACACACACGTACACACACACGCTGACACACACACACAAAACAATAAGCACTGACACACACACAAACACAACCATGCAACACACACACGCACACACTCACGCTGGACGGTTTTGGCTCTGGGTGACGTACCACCTCCGCACGTGCACACACACACATGCACGTGCACATACATGCATACACACACACGTATACACACATACACACACGTACACACACACGCTGACACACACACACAAACCACAAACACTGTGACACACAAACACAACCATGCAACACACACGCACGCACACACTCACGCTGGACGGTTTTGGCTCCGGGTGACGTACCACCTCCGCACGTGCACACACATGCACGTGCACACACATGCATACGCACGCACGTATACACACATACACACACGCTGACACACACACAAAACCACGAACACTGACACACACACACACAAACACAACCATGCAACACACACACTCACGCTGGACGGTTTTGGCTCCGGGTGACGTACCACCTCCGCACGTGCAGACACACACATGAGCGCATCCAGCGTCTCTTTGCCAAAATATTCAAACAGCTGCTCAAACACTTTGTACCATAGCTGCATCTGCAAGAAGGTAAGAGCATGCGTGCGCGTGTGTATATGTGTATATATGTAGGGTTGGCTAGAACCATATATATACGGTATTTTTGGCAGGGAAAGCACCAAATATACGGTCATATACGGTGTATATATACGGTTCTGGCCAACCCTATATATATGTGTATGTGAAGTGCTAAACCTGTCATGTGCATAATTGTCACTTGTGTGCAGTGTTTTGAAAGAATGAATTGCATATAGCGACCCTTGTAGTAAAGAGAGATGCAGGAAAAATATGTGGACTAACCTGTGTGCCTCCACGTGGGTAAAAACGCAACATAGCAGTGATGACAATTTCCTCTATCATCCTGAGGTAGGTGTGAGAGAGAGTGTGTGTGTTTGTGTGTGCGTGTGTATGTGTGTGCGTGTGTGTGCGTGTGTGTGTGTGTTTGTGTGTGTGTGCGTGTGTGTGTGTGTGTGTGTGTGTGCGTGCATGCGTGTGTGCGTGCGTGCGTGCGTGTGTGAGAGCAGGTGTATGTGTGTGTCTTTGTATGTTGACGCATGCTTCAAATGTGCTGCCCGTCTTTTTTTGTTGATACACAGAGCGCCGCTCAGCGCAAAAACTGGCCTTGGTTGAGGGAGCTCAATCCAATATCGTACTATTGTATTCAGGGTTGTCCAGAACCGTGTACCTATCTGCACCGTGTATGACTGTTTGTATGGTGATTTCCCTGCCCAAAACACTGTATACACACCGTACAAACCTATACATGTATAATTCTGGGTTCTGGCCAACCATAGTTGTATTTCTTTGGTAGGCGGTACATGCTCACAGCTTAAATGCTCGCAATGCTTTAAGGGCTGTGCCATTGCTATGACACCAGAACTGTGCAATGACCTGCATCAGCTTGACCTGATCAGGACTGTGCAATGACCTGCAACAGCTTGACCTGATCAGGACTGTGCAATGACCTGCGTCAGCTTGACTGTGCAATGACCAACACTGCCACAGAACGAAGGCCAGAACAGAAGGAAGGCCAGAATACAGACCAAGAATGGTAGTGACGGGCGTCTATGAATTATAATTTATATTTTGTTTGTCCGTTCCTCACTGGTGGCTTTTAAGTATGCACAGGCACGCACACACACATACACACGCTTGCACGCGCACACACATGAACACAAACACTTGCAAGCGCACACACTCACATATGCAAACACGTGCACACACGCAACACACACACACACACACACACACACACACACACTCAGAAACTCACTTGACTGCTTTCCCGGGGGACACAATGCTCTGAAACATGAGACTGTCTACAGTGGCTGTCGCGCGCGTGACCTCATTATTGGCCACCTACAATCAAGTATTTATTGACAGTATGTGAAATCGCCATAACACAGGCATGAAACAGTGGCCGCCACGCGCGTGCCCTCATTACTGTCCGCCTACAATCAAGAAGTATGAGGCATTGAACAGAACGCATGAATTCACCATGAAACCAGAGGTTATGAAAAATTAACGTCGTGCGTGAGTGCTGATCTTCAGAGTTAATCACATTGCTTGTCGCACTCATGCGTGCTCATACGCGCTCATGCACGCTCATGCGCGATCATGCACGCTCATGCGCACTCATGCGCGCGACCATTTTGGAGATGCCATCGACATATGGCGTGTCTGAGAACTTAGATTGTCATCAAGAAGCATGGGATTGCTTTCCGGATGAAGTGCGTTCGTTATTTACCTTTTGTCACGAACACCTCCCCTCACACCTTGAGCATGCACTTATCGTTATATATCTTTCATCACTCTTGAGTACTTGAGCATGCTCTTATCGTTATTTACCTTTTGTCACAAACACCTCCCCTCACACCTTGAGCATGCACTTATCGTTATTCATCATTCATCACTCTTGAGTACTTGGGCTCTTATCTTTATTCATCTTCTGTTACGAACACCTCCTTACACACCTTGAGCATGCACTTATCATTTTTTATCTTTTGTCACTCTTGAACATGCACTTATCATGTTTATCTTTTGTCATGAACACCTTCCCCCCCACACACCTTGAGCATGCACTTGGCTTGCAGCCCTCCGGGTAAAGGTGCACTTGGGTCAGCGCCAGGCCAGCCCACGTCCAGCGCAGTGTTGAACAAATCTGTGTGTGCATTTCAGCACTTGCTTGTATTTTTTTATGTATGCGTGTGTGTTTGTGTGTTCGTGTGTGTGTGTGCGTGTGTGTACATGATTGTGTGTGAGTGTATGTGTGTGTTTGTACACGTGTGTGTGTGTGTGTGTGACTTGAGCAGCAGCTGCTAGAATCATCAGCTGCTAGAGGCACACCAAACCCAAACATGTACACACAAAACACATACGCGCAAGTACGCACACACGCGCACATACACATGGTGGTGGGCTGGAACAAAATTAAGAACACAGTGCAAGTTGAAGGATTGATACATACGGTCCATGGTTTATACATTCAGTCTACGATTTATAAATACCGTTTGTACATACGGTCTATGGTTTATACCAGAGGGGGTTATCTGAGGCCCAAAATGGGTATACTTTTTGCATGCTCCTAGGGCAGGTGGCCCTAACCGAGACGTTTCAAGCTCAGCTCTGATATGCAGCAGGATTTCAAAGCAGTTAAGCTTGAAACGTCCCAGTTAGGGGCACCTGCCTCAGCAGCTGCGGCGTGAACCTTACTTTTTGAGCAGTCATATGCTGTATCTGACCAGCCAGCGCACCAAACTGAGTCATGTTTGGTGTTTTCAAACACTGTTTTGAAATGCTTGAGAAGAATAAAAATCATTGCAAAAATAATGGAGCAAAAAGACCAAGTGGTTGGCGAGATATGCAGAACAATGCGTCAGTCCCCATTCAAAGCACCCATCTAGGGTACAGGTACACAAGGTTTGCAATTAGTCCTGCCATTTCCTACGTAGGGCGACTTATCTAGATCTGAGCACATGCTCTGGTAGCTTATGAAGTCAGCATCAGTATGAAGCTACATTGGGTCCAATTTAATGAGTTTAAGTAGTTGCCCCTTTAATGCAAAAATGAGCATGTTTTGACTTTTGCTCAGATAACCCCCTCTGCTCATACGGATACAGTCTACGATTTATAAAAACCGTTTATACATACGGTCTACGGTTAATCAGAGATGGGTAATATAACTATTTGGTATCATGCTAAATTTGTGTTTTACATTGCATTTGCCGTATATTAAAAATTTGTCATTCTACGTTTAAAAACAGTTTTGGACTTTTAAGTGACTAAAGTGCAGATGTGCCAGCAGGAATAAATGGAGCAAAGCAGCCAAACAATTAAACATGACTTCACCAGCAAGATATAACAGCCATTGCGTGCAGATGTGCCAGCAGGGAAAAATGAAGCGAGGGCAGCCACAGCAAAAGACGTAAATTTGCTGGCATGAGCGCGCACCTCCGTAACATGTCATGAGGAGGCCTAGTAGTTTGCCGTTGTGAGCAGCTTGAGGGTTGCTGGCCAGCAAAGCAGCCAGACGCTCTTCATCAAGCTTGAGTGCAAAGTTCATCCTGTGCGTGTGTTTATGTGTGTATGCACGTGTGTACGCATATATGTGTGTGTGCATGTGTGTGTCGTGGTTGCTTGCTTGCATGTGCCTGTACTTTATCCTGTGTGTGTGTGTGTGTGTGTGTGTGTGTGTGTGTGTGTGTGTGTGTGTGTGTGTGAGAGAGAGAGAGAGAGAGAGAGAGAGAGAGAGAGAGGGAGAGTGGGGACAATTGTCGATAGTGTATGTGTGTTTGGTTGGCCACCCTGGAACCCTAGTTGTGTGTGGTCAGGCCAAACGCTTTGGGGTCACAGGCTCCAATCCGCCTCGTGGTCAGGCCAGACTGTTCAGGGACACATACACTATATATACAGCCTGGTGATGTGAGCACTGAGCTGTCCGACAGCAACGTCTCCGTTTCCTTGGTTCATGCTTGAAGTGCCGTCACCGTCCATGCGGACACTTTCATTTGCCAAATAGTTCTTCTTGCGAATCGAGTCAGGGGCCTGCCATCTGAGGTTTCACTTGTTTGTAACTTTCGCATGAAACAGCCCCTCGTATTTTGCCGTTTTTGAATACTCATGCCATTTGCCCCTATGCCACGTCTCATGAGTGGGTGGGTTGACTCTGCATGCTGACTGGTACGAATATATGTACAAAGCATAAGAGAAAACGAAAAGGAGGGCCGGGTGCGTGTGTATGTGTGTATGTGTGTGCGTATATGTGTGCATGTGTGCCTATGTTTGTGTGCGTGTGTGTGTGCGTGCGTTGTGTGCGTCTGTGCATGGGTGCGTGTGTGTGTGCGTTGTGTGCATGTGTGTGTGTGTGTTTACCTGCGTGCTAGTAGCTGGCCCACCACAGGATTCTTGAGCACAAGATGCCTAGCCGCAATATCATTCTTTGCGCCACCAATTCCCCTGTGTATGTGTGCATGCGTGTGTACATGTGTGTGTGTGTGTGTGTGTGTGTGTGTGTGTGTGTGTGTGCATGCGTGTGTACATGTGCGTGTGTGTGGAAGCGTGTGCATGTGCGTTAATGTGTGTGCATGTGTGCACATGTGTGTACGTATATGTGTGCTGTTAGCACAAAAAGACTGTGATTTGATCAATTATTGCTATTGGGGTCGCAGTGCTGCTCAGGCATCATCATAAGCACACACACACACATACACACACACACATGAAACGCAGCACGACTGAGTCAATTGAACAAAGGAAAGTTGCTTACAGCACACACACACACACACACACACACACAAAAGGCAGCATGTTGTGGATGATTAAGTCAGTTGAACGAAGCTGCTTACAGCGCACTTGGCAATAAAATATCAGATATGTTTTCGTGCACATGAACAAAGAACACGGCTTACGTCTTATCAGCTGTATCAAGTCCTCACGTATCGGCCAAAGCACGGCAACAAGACACATACAGTACATTAAATATGTGTGCGTAGGTAACACCTACTACCACATGAATGATATAAGACAAGGGTTGGCCAGAACCACATATCTATACGGTGTATATACGGAAAATTTGGCAGGGAAATCACCAAATATATGGTCATAAACAATGTACATATCAGTGTTTTTTTAAGGAGACGTATGACGTCTAAAGACGTGAAACCCCTACTTTTGGGCGTGGGGGAAAGACGTGAAACCAAGGATTTGGGCCCCGGGGGGTCTCCCGGCAAAAACCGACCAAGGGCACTTCGAGGCCTTCGTGGGCCCTTCGACGGCCAAAAATTAGCCTCAGAAATCGAGATTTTTTAGAATTTCTTTAAGATGGTTGGTTTGCCTGAAAGAAAGAGAACCAAGCAGGGAGAGAGTGATGGAAGGTATAAAGATGGGGGAACGCATGGTGACCAGAGCCATGCAGTCTGCACGGCTAGAGCAGAAGGATAGGCCTCCCAAGTACACACAGAAGGGTATGCCACTGGAGAGAAAACAGCCTGCGCGTAGCAATTGGCTGCAAGATGGAGGTCTGGGAGAGGACAACCTGTACTACCTCTGCTGCAGCATTTGCAGCACCAAGGTAGCAGCATGCAAGTTTCAAAGCCCTGCCCAGAATATCAAGACCCATGGAGGCAAGCCAGCTTCATCAGCGTGCAGCACTGAAATGGCAAGAGCTTCAGGACAGGAGGGGTGTGTTGCAAGATTTCCAGGCAGCAGCTGCACAGCTCACAGGAATGGCTCAGCGCTAAGGAGCGCCGTGGAATTAGATAGACTGGAAACCCAATAAGAACAGGACAATTTAGAGCTTCCCGAACAATTCCAGACAAACGTTTTTGATGTTAATGCCACGTGTGAATCTCAACACTTTCACTTACCTACACCATACGCCAAGAGGCCTGCGGGCTGGGGCAGCAAAAGAAAAAGACGTGAGAACCCAGGTTCTCAGATTGGCATATTAAGGTGGGACGTGAAATGAAGATTTTCCCAAATTCTTAAAAAAACACTGGTACATATACGGTCCTGGCCAACGTTCTGGCCAACCCAAGGTAAGGTAAGGTAAGGTAAGGTTACATCACTATATATGCCTCAAAGGGCATCTCAGCGGAAGTTTGGAAAAAGCCTGAAACTACACCCAAGATAAGACAAACAAGTAAGGTGAGGCACACAGCACACAACCACGCACCTAACAGGTGCTTAAAACTAGTGCCTAGATACTCACGACCTTCCTCAGAATGGTTGCGGCAATACCAGCCTCTGCAATGCTCAAACACGCCTGTGTGGCGATGGCTGTGTTCCCACCATACACTCATTATAAATCACAAGTCACTGTGTGGCGATGGCTGTGTTCCCACCATACACTCATTATAAATCACAAGTCACTGTGTGGCGATGGCTGTGTTCCCACCACACACTCATTATAAATCACAAGTCACTCACCCAGATGCCGCCAGCGTGGCGGCAGCAGCACTGGCAGCCGTACCACTGATGCTCAAACTTGCCTGTTTTGTGATGGCTGTGTTCTGTGTTCCCACCGCACACTCAATTAAAGTCACTCACCCAGATGCCGCCAGCGTGGCGGCAGCAGCACTGGCAGCCATGCTGCCATTGCTTGTATCTGCACCAACTAGCTTGGCAATGGCAATGGCTGCTGCCGTAACGGCCTTGGGATCTGCAGCAGCCACCATCTGCTGCCACTGCTGCACCAGCACTGTGTGTATGTGATGTGTGTGTATGTGATGTGTTTGTATGTGACGTGTGTGTGTATGTGATGTATGTGTGAGTGCGTGCCTGTGTGTGTTTATGAGTATGTGTGTGTGTATGTGTGTGTGTGTGTGTGCGTGTGTGTGTGTGCACCTGAAACAAAAAGAATCACGCAGGTGCACCCTCACCCTCACCCACACCCACAACCACACCCACGCCCACGCCCACACCCACCAGAGTATATCCAAACCTACACATCTTCACCAACTTGATCACCAGTTCACGTATATACACATACACTGTTATATTATAATAATAATTATTATTACTATTATTATTATTGTACCCTTGATCACCTGTTCACGTACATACACATACACTGTTATTCGCCCACTCAACCAGATTTACTAAACCACCTGATACCTCTCCCCCCAACCCCAACTGCACCCACAACACCGCAACCCTCACAGACACACCCACCTGACGCCTCTTCCCCTTCTGAGCTGCTCCTAGGACTCACATCTCCACTGCTACCTGCGGCCTCTTCCTGCTTTATTGTGCTGCTCATGTCGAACAGCATGTCCTGCACATACAAGTGCGAGTGTGAGTATGTGTATGTGTGTGTGTGTGTGTGTGTGTGTGTGTGTGCGCGTATGTGAACATCCCCACTGCTACCTGCAGCCTCTTCCTACTTTATTGCGCTGCTCATGTCGAACAGCATGTCCTGCACATACAAGTACGAGTGCGAGTGTGTGTATGTGTGTGCGTGTGCGTGTGTGAACATCCCCACTGCTACCTGCAGCCTCTTCCTGCTTTATTGTGCTGCTCATGTCAAACAGCATGTCCTGCACATACAAGTGTGAGTGCGAGTGCGTGTGTGTGTGTGTGTGTGTGTGTGTGCGTGTGTGTGTGTGCGTGTGTGTGCGTGTGTGTGAACCTAGTGCACCCTGTCTGGTATACACACTCTGATATATAGTTTGGTGCACATGCTCTTCCTGCTTTATTAACTGCTGCTCATCTAAAACAGCATGTCCTGCACGCGCATGTGCTTATGTGTAGGGTCGGCCAGAACCGTAGATATACACCGTATATGACCGTATATTTGGTGATTCCCTGCCAATAATACAGTGTATACACCCTATATATACATGGTTCTGGCCAATCCTACTTCTGTGCTCACACACTCTTACAGACGCTCTTCCTGCTTTGCAGAACTGCCACTCTGATAGAGATAGCTAGGGTTGGCCAGAACCTTTAAAATACGGTGTACTTACACAGAACACACAGAATACATTCACACACACACCTGGATAATCGCAGTCACACTGTTCATGGTGGCCTTTTGGTCTGGCAGCTTGACGTCCATGACAAAGCTGTTCTCAGGGTCTAGGCTGAGGTTCAAGGGCACACTGTGCGTACACACATCGCACACGCACACACACAGCATAAAGCGTTGTAAAATTGTAGGGGCTAAAAAGATGGCTGTTGATGAGGTTCAAGGGCGCACTGTGCGCACACACATCGCACATGCACACACTCAGCATAAAGCGTTGTAAAGTTGTAGGGGCTAAAAGATGGCTGTTTCCAGGGTCCAAGATGAGGTTCATAGGCACACTGTGCGTACACAGAGCAAGCTACACACACACTCACAATCAAGCAACGTGTACGATTTTAAAGGTAGAGAAGATGGATGCTCTCAAAATGTAAGCTCAAGTGTGTAGGCACACCGTGCATGCACACAACACACACTCACAATCAAGCAACGTGTACGATTTTAAAGGTAGAGAAGATGGATGCTCTCAAAATGTAAGCTCAAGTGTGTAGGCACACCGTGCATGCACACAACACACACTCACAATCAAGCAACG
>Ga0307968_1004418_pt1 | contig 11443 bp, 11 predicted proteins | sample OrgLakmetagen650_FD_201834 | JGI IMG/M metagenome (GOLD analysis project Ga0307968, IMG submission 201834) | Saline water microbial communities from Organic Lake, Antarctica - #650 | ecosystem: Environmental > Aquatic > Non-marine Saline and Alkaline > Saline | place: Antarctica: Organic Lake... | reverse complement strand
GAGGCACCTGCACAGGACTACAGCAAGCACATCAGCAGCAGCATCTACACAGTCATTGGACACCTGCAGCAAGAGGGTAGTGACCAAGGCTTGTGTGGATGCAGCTGTTGCACAATTCATCTATGCTGCAGGCACCACCTTCTGGGTTGTGGTAGCAATAGGCAAGTGATCATGCTACGTTCTGAGGGGCTGGGAGTTCCTCTGGGGGGCTCTAGAGGGCTGTAAGTGCCTCTGGGGGGCTCTAGAGGGCCTGGGAGTGCTTCTGGGGGGTTCTGGGGGGCTTGTGGCTGCAAAATTTGTAGAAGTGCCCAAAATCGTATTACACGGAGCAATTTGAAAATTACGGTTAAATACGTGATAATTATGATACGACGTATAATACACCTACGCCGTATGGCCCATCCCTGCCTCATTCTGTAACTTGTCCCGCTCTTTTAATACAGGACTCGACCACAAAACGATCAATTTGCCTTGCACAGCAGGAATTGGCTGCTTAAAATGTATAAATACCTGTTCAACCATGGTTGCAAAGCATCTTGCCTTGCCCCCCATCACACACAGTTCTATGGCGACAACTGGGCTGGTCTGTTCGAGGCCATCACCGGATATGGCCTGGGTGGCTCCTCTATTGCCCTGTTTGGCCGTGTGGGTGGCGGCATTTACACCAAGGTGCGCTTTCTAATCACAGTGTTGTTGCTGCACAACGCTGCCTGTATATGCTTTCCCTTTTTGCAGTAAATGACCATGAGAGCTATTTCAAACGCATTTCCTGAAAACTCCTCAACAAACCCTTCTCTCACTCCCGACCATCTCAGGCTGCTGATGTTGGTGCTGATCTGGTAGGAAAGGTGGAGAAGGACATCCCCGAGGATGACCCCCGTAACCCTGCTGTGATTGCCGGTACGTGAAAACAAGGACTGCCACCAGATTACCATTGTGTTATGTTCCTTGTCTTTGTCTCTCAGTGCTGGGCAGTTAATGTCGTAATATGATAGTGTGTCCTATACAGAAGCAAAGCAAGTGGTCTCCATTGCACTAATCAAGGTAACCAGCTGTAATATGCACACTGCTGACCAGCTTAAATATCAGCTTTGTGCTGATACACCGTATTTTCATTTGTACACCATGTATACGATACGGTTATGGTACGGGCAACTTTGTATAATACAACCTGAGAAAAACTGCAGCCTAAGAAAAACTGCGACCGTACTTTGCCTTTAGCAGGGGAAAAAGAGGTCGTGGGTTCAAATCCCTGTCAGATTTGTGTTTTGTGCTTTTTTGTTAAACAATGCCTTATACATGTACCTATGTTACAAAAGTGTTTTTGTGCCAAGAATGACCCTTCTTGCGCAAAATAGGCTAATTCCAGCCTTTTGCAACGTACGTCAACCATACGGTATTTACCGTAGTTATGATATGTCCGTACCATACCGTATCTACACCATACCGTATAACCATACACAGTACTGGTATAACACTATTCCTTATAATCGTGTGTAGTTAGTACAATTCTATTTGAAAAGCGGAAGCTTTTGCCTCTTGTAGCTATAATGAGGATAAACGATGGATTACGCTTGCAGATAACGTGGGTGATAACGTGGGTGACATCGCTGGCATGGGCTCCGACCTGTTTGGCTCCTTTGCTGAGGCTACCTGTGCTGCCCTGGTGCGCAGCTATCTATTTTAACTAGGGTGGATTTCAGTTTCGCAATGCTGGTGACCTCTTTGATCTGTACTTCATGGCATAGCCCCTGTTATGGTGTAGCTGCAGTACAATGATTGGCACTGTTATGGTGTAGCTGCAGTACAATTATTGGCACATGGTGGACAATCTTCTGGACAACACTAATTCCTTTCCACAGTGGGCTCCCTTGTAAATTGCAACCATTTGGTAGTCAGAGTCTTCAGTTATTTTAGCATGGCTATGTTTGCAGGTAATTTCTTCTGTGTCTTCTTTGGGTGTCGACCACGACTTTGCGGGTATCTCCTTCCCCCTCATGATCAGGTAAAGATGGCCCTTTACGGATTGCAACATTGATCTCATGTTTGTTTGAACTATTTGCCCTCCAGCTGCTCGTCATTGTGATAAACACATACAGCTTTACTCTGTGCCTCAAATTGCAGTGCTGTTGGCATCGTGGTGTGCATCCTCACCACGTTTGTGGCCACCGACCTGTACCCTGCCAAGAATGCCAGCCAGGTAAAACAATTGCATTAATGGCAGCTTTTTGTGCATGCTTGTTACGGTGTGATTAGGCAATCAAGTTAAAGCTCATGTGTCCATCCTGTTGCTCCACCCTTTCAGGTCGAAAACACCCTGAAGATGCAGATGATCATCTCCACAGTCCTCATGACCCCGGTGCGTCAAACTTTAGGAACAGCAAGTGTGCCTAAAAATAGCAAGTGTGCCTAGAAACTGTCAAAACTGTGTTTTGGTTTGCACTGTCAATGCTGAGGAGGTACAAGGAAAGGAGCTACTGCTTGCTTCAGATAGTTGAAGTTCTCCAAGGGAAGCTGATAGATGTGCTCTGCTTCATGTCATGTGTGTGCAGGCTGCTTTCCTTGTGGCAGTGTCTACTCTGCCCCCAGAGTTCACTCTGTCCGTGCCCAGCGCCACTCCTGGCCAGACCTACGACACCAAGACCGTTAAAAACTGGTGGGCACTTGCAGATTGTGAGAGCAAGTGGCAGGAGAAAATTACAAATTGCTCCTATCTCACGCTGACAATGAATGCTACCCCTCATCAATATGTGCTCTTCATTGCACAATCCTCCTGCAAGTGTTTTGCCGCATACGGAGAGTGGATGCAACCTCGTATGATTTCAGGTACCTGTTTATCACCGTGGCCACCGGTCTTTGGGGAGGCCTGCTCATAGGTCTGCAAACTGAGTACTTCACCTCTAACCGCTACCAGCCTGTACAGGTGTGGGTCTTATTTTTTTGACAGTTCTGCAGAGTTATGGTCTGACAGTGCGTTCCTGCTTGCCATTAAAGGGAGGTCAACGTTAAGCTGCCATCTAGTTGTAGGGGTACTCTCTGATGCAAAATAGGACCTTTGTTTTACTAATGATAGCAAGTAAAAGATGTTTCAAAAATGGTGCTTCGCTCCAGAGCATGCACATCCTTGCCTGGATCCTTGTGCCCTTGCTCAGGATGTGGCTGACTCGTGCCGCACGGGTGCTGCCACAAACATCATCTTTGGCCTGGCCCTGGGCTACAAGTCCTGCATCATTCCCACCATTGCCATCGGCGCAGCCATCTACACCGGCAACAGCCTTGCAGGCATGTACGGCATTGCCACTGCTGCTCTGGGTATGCTGGGCACACTTGCAACTGGTAAGTGATTTTGCAGCATCGTTTGAGCTCACTGATGCCTTGCTTTTCCATCTGTAGCTTCTCCAGGCCTGTGCACGCCCTCCACATTTGACGCACACTTAGAACTGGAGTCTTGCTGTTTTCTTACATTCCACTTATTTTACCTCAAAGCAGCCCATCGTTGAGGCTGCAACTCTGGAATGAGCGTGAAACTCCCTGAAACTCGACACGTATACTGGCTGTCGAGTTTCAGACTGGCTGTCGGGTTCCAGACTGGCAATGCCCAACCCTACATGCGTTCCTTGCGCGTAATGCAGGCCTGGCCATCGATGCTTATGGCCCCATCAGTGACAACGCCGGTGGCATTGCCGAGATGGCTGGCATGGGCGAGGATATCCGTGAACGCACTGATGCCCTGGGTACGTTTTCTTGACTTTCTTGTGTGAAACTAAAAATATGGGTAAATAGGGTGATTGATATTGCCAGCGAGGCTCGACGGGCCTTGTCAATGGCAAGGTTTGTCGGTATAGGCCCAAGTTGGTGCATTACGGCTAGAACTTGACTTCTGAACTTGTGCGGATTAAATCTATTATTTTTGGCTTGTATTTTAATGAGACCGGACTAAAAAATATAGGAATTGTTAGGAGTGTCTCATGATGTGTTGCCTGGACAGGCATGCGCACAGCAGATTGGCCGTTAACTTCCGTATACTCTAATAATATTACAAACTAAGTTAACTGTCGTACAAAATTAGTGCCCATTTTGGGGTGCCTGGGAAGGCAAGTCGGACATTTCCCTGAACAAGACTGACATTGTGATGTGCCATTTTCTGCGTTTCCACAAGCAAACGCATAAACAAACACGTTAAATAATGTACAATCATGTGTTTCATTTTTCAAATTCTAGGGATTTCCCCCTGAATTCCCCCTATAAAATGGACACCCTATTTGGCCGTCTAGGCTTTGATAGCAGTGACATCAAGGCTCGACGAGGCACACCCTTATTAATAATGACGTCGAACAGGTCAACTAGGCTGAGGGATTCAACTTCTAATCCATTTTGGCACCCTTTTGCTGATTTTCTTGAAGGAAAGTGGGTTATAGTTGGTCGCCCCCGTGAACAACCCACCCAACCAGTCTCACTTAACGTGCAAGCACCTTATTTCGCATTTTGAGCATGCACAGGGGTATGTTACATGCATCTGGCTTATTCCCTGTGATGCTGACCCCACGCCGTCTGAGCCCCATGCACGCAAAATTTAGACCCCCTGAATTCTGGCTATTTCTGGCCTGCAAATTTGCCGAAATTTCTGCAAGCTGCGGGGTCAGTTCTTTTGTTTCCATTCCTTGAGAACCCACAGGCGCTTCTGCATGGACCATAATGGCTCCCTTTGACCATGTGTGTGTGTGTGTGCGTGTGTGTGTGTGTTTGTGTGTGTGCGTGTGCGTGTGTTTGTGTGTGTGTGTGTGTGTGAGAGAGAGAGTGAAGCTTTGATCAAGTAAAACAAAACGATCGTCAGAACTTGCAAACACACCTCCTGGGCCCGCACAGGGGGGAGAGGGCAGGTGAGGCTCAGGCAGCGAAGCGGTAATCCTGAAAGCTACAGCTTTCCTCCCGGTTTTTCCTCTTAGCGTTGCGGCCAAATTATATGACATCGACAAAATTTAAATGGGGTCAATCAGTGGCCTGGTCAATTTTGGCATTTGTTTCCCACTTGACATAGGGGCGCTTTTTCCAACTGTGCCTTCCCATTCAGTCCATGACCCCAAACTCACACCAGGGTTGCGGTCAAACTAATGACGATTTATGAATTTTAGAGGGTGCAGAGCGGTGGACTGTGTGAAAAATGGTGCCTGTTTTGCTTCCTGACATTTCTTCGCGCCCAAATATCTACCCAGTCTCTGCACCTCTCCCCAACCTTCAAGCATCTGCTGAAAGAACAAACAATCAGCTATCCAATGCATGTCTCAAGTCACGGAATGGTGGAGTGGGTGCAGAAATATGCTTGCGCAAAGTTAAGTGAGACTTTGGCTGGCATGGGGTTGAGTTGTTCGTGGGGGCAACCAGTTGATATCTCACTAACTGCCAGATTTTCACTCCTCTGCAATATTTATTCTTTGTTGTCAGGACTCAAAAGGACAATAGCTCAATCTAATGCTGTGGGTGCTATGTTTAGTATATATGGCAGCAATAAACAAGGTCCACACTCGGATTGATCAGGCACGTGTGCGGTTACTTGCAATTCTAGGTCAGTTAGCCAAAGATCTACATACCCGTGCTGAGCATGCCTGTCTTCCATCAGCCCCTTTTGATACCTAGCACCTGGATGGGTTTGTCTTGTAAATCAAAATAGGTTGGATGGTGTACACATTTTACCATAAAGCAGGTACCCAAAGTGGGATGCTGAATACATATTAGTCCTTCGTTCCAAGATATGGAAGCCAGATATACTAGCCATTCCCTCTGCAGGGTTCCCAACTCTCCTTGAACCAGGTGCAAGCCCACTATCTTTCAAAGTTGACCTTGGCAAAAGCCGATCTGATGGCCATTCTTATGTCGAAATTGTTCATCAGCTGCTGTATTGATCGCATAACAGGGTGGCCACCAAAGAAATGTGGGTCGCATGTATAGGCTTACGAGTGGATGTGGTCATTAGTATTGTAGTAACTTGCAGTTTTCATGGCAGCAGATACATATTTGTTCATGGCAGCAGGAGAGTCTATGAGGGCCGAATTTTAAAGGCAAATTCAGGATTTTTCTTGTGCCGTACCATATACACCTGAACTGGTACCGTGTGTGTTGCACTATATACACCTGAACTGGTACATATGGGTGTTGTACCAACTGTATTTTGACCCTGTGCTAATCGCTACTCATTAGAGCCTGCATTTGGCTTTCTGCTGCCCTAGTGAAGTAAGTATGCAGGTGTGTGTGCATGTGTGCAGATGCTGCTGGTAACACGACCGCCGCCATCGGTAAGGGCTTTGCCATTGGCTCTGCTGCCCTGGTGTCCCTGGCTCTGTTTGGTGCCTACATCACTCGTGTCAAGATTGACCTGCAGCAAACCTCCATCCTGGACCCCAAGGTATGTACGCACCTGTGCGTTAGCACAAACATGCATATATCAAATTTGATATTTATTGCGTCAGTATCACACATGCGTGCAGACAGGTATCTGTGTGTGCACACCTTGCAATGTGCATCTGATATTTTGGCCCATCAATGCAGGGGTGTTGCAAGCTCCTTTCTCTATAATCCTGCTGTTTCTTCTGCTGTCCTTCTGTCTGTTCATGACCCGCATTATTGTTTCCTCGCGTGCATGCAGGTGTTTGCCGGCCTCCTGGTGGGTGCTATGCTTCCCTATTGGTTCAGCGCCATGACGATGAAGAGTGTGGGCAAGGCTGCTCTGGCCATGGTTGAGGAGGTCCGCCGTCAATTTAACACCATTCCAGGCAAGTTCAGAAGTCCTTTGATGGAGTTCGCTTGTAGGATTACTTGAAGGCAAGGTGGAAGCACTTAATTTTTGCTGCAACAACACTAGCCAATTTTTTTCCAAGTCCCTCTGTAGGGCTCGCACCACAGCTGCCATATCAGAGAGGTCTGAGATATACCCCATGCTCTCCATTTACTGCTTCGCGCTGATGGAGCGCTTATAACTTAATTAGATTGTGTCAATTGAGTGCTAAGCTCTACTAAAGGTCAGCGGTAGTGCTTTGACCTGCACTTTATTCTAGTTTACGGCAGCAACTCTGTCAAAGTGAGACGAATGTCCCTTTTTTCTGTTGTTCTTACTGTGGTTTGTTATCACACCAGTCCATGTCGCTGCTGCATCCAGGTTTGATGGAGGGCACTACTCGTCCTGACTACAAGGCCTGCGTGGCCATCAGCACGAATGCCTCCCTCAGTGAGATGATTCCCCCCGGTGCCCTTGTCATGCTAACCCCCGTGATTGTGGGCACCCTGTTTGGCGTCCAGGTGCGGCTGCACATAGTTAACAGCTCCTACATTTTTATGGTCTTGGCAGCAAGTCTGTGCGCAAGGCAGAAGACATGCCCCCGACATCCTCGTGCTGTTCTGGATTAATTTTGCCTTGAAAGGAAGCTAGAGCAGTTCACCAAATTCTGCTCAAGCCACTATGGTAAAAGCCATTGATCTTGTAGCCTGTAGTGAAATTACCCAGCAGAGTCACGTCTGCTGTTGTAGCATCTTATTTTATGAGGTGAGGCCCTTGCTGAGAAGATATTTACGAAAACGGCATTAGCTGAGGGTTAAAAGTCCGTAAGTGCAGGTGTAGCTGTCCCAGTACTGGGATGAATTGCGTGCTACTAGTGTCTAACTCCACAAGGTTTTGGGACATTTGCCAAAAATCAGAGAAAGCTCAGTCTATAACAGGACTTGAAACCTCTTGAATTCCAGAAATAAGGTGCTGATGCCGATAAGGCTGACTATTGCCTTGTATGCACAATTACTCAATTGTGTTGATTTTCGGTCTCCACAGGCTCTTGCAGGTGTGCTTGCCGGCGCCCTGGTGAGCGGAGTGCAACTGGCCGTGTCTATGAGCAACACCGGCGGTGCTTGGGATAATGCCAAAAAGGTGCTGGTTCACATGGGCAGGTTTCCTGCGTTTGCAATGCATGCGCCTCATCCAATGGCATTCAGAGAAGCCTAAACTGTCATGCACCATATGAAGGGTTGCCAAAACCGTACATGCAGGGTTGGCCAGAACCGTATACCACCTTTAATATACCGTATAAACCGGACATGGTTAAAATTCGAATTCCTCCCAATTAATAATTATCATAAGGGGTGTCATTTCGTAGCTTTTCAAGAGCTCTGATTGTGTATCCCACTCATACTTACCAAATTTTTTTTTTTTTTTTTTTTTTTTTTTAGGGGAAATAAGCTTGCCCAAAGGGGCCAACACTCATACAAGTACTCAGGCACACACCATTACTGTCACAAAATTCAAGTAAACCATAAGCACAAAACCCCTCTTCTTCCCCCACCCCATATAATTACCCCATTTGTGTATGCATTTGTGTATGCACGTGTGTGTGCGTGTGTGCATGCGTGCGTGCAAAAAATATACGTGTGTGTGTGCAAAAGGTAAGGTAAGGTTCGCTATGTATGCCTCAGTACATTTCTAATATGCCTCAGGGGGCATCTGAGCGGAATCTTGAGCCTGTGACCATGCCTAGCTAGAAAAAAAGGGAAACGCCTAAGAGAAACAAGAAAAAGAGATGGAATGATAGAAGGAAAGTTGGAGAAAAAAGCGAGAAGCTGGAAGCCCAAAAGGGAGCTGAAGCATAACTAGCAGAATTAGTTTGATTTGAACACAGAGAGTCTTGAAGGAAGCAGTGCACCACGTTGACATGCCGAAGGTCAAGCCAGCTTTATAACCAGAAGCAAAGTAGCAGGCGGACCTAATAGGCAGGCGCAAGCAGATGTGTGTGCAAAATATTTGTGTGTGTATTTCGCCATGCACACCTGGGGGAAGGCACTGATGTGTTCCGGGTGCAGCTTGCCTAGGACTTCCCTGTTGGTGGAGACAGAACGGAAGGAGGATGAGGTTGGACACGCACACATTTGTGCGTGAGTGTGCACGCATGTGTGTATACACGCGTGCATCTGAGCATACAAGTTTGCGTGCATGTATTTGTGCGCGTGTGCGGGGGTGCGTGCATTCACATTTGCGTGAGTGTGCGTGGGCTGTTTCTGTTCCTGCATCGTCTTCGTCCCAGAAACCTTCAGTGGGGTTGGCTTGCACGCCCTTAGGGCGATTCTGCTCATACTTAAACTCTGGTGCTTCTTTATCTGCTGCTATAAATTTTGCTATCTAACCATTGTATGCTGTCAAACCATGTGAGGGATTCCCTTTCATTGAGGGACACAGTTTTCATACAAAACAATTGTATGAATTGCCCAAAAAGGGGCTTTGGAAGTTTGTGGTCTCAAAGGCCAGTGATGGAAGGTCGCTTTTGACCACTCATTCAAACCGTATATGTGCGTATATGTACGCCTAGCTAAAACTCATATACAGTCACACAGATTGGGATCCGGTGAAAAAATATTTGTACGGCAAGAGGCCCCAGTGAGCATAACTTTTGGACGTCAAGGGTCAACCCCATTAAAAATTACATATTCGGAATCCTGAGATTGAGAGCTATCGATTGATATATAAATGGGTGCGATCCGAGGGGGTCGGGGGTGGGTGGTCCCTCGAGGGGGTGTGGACTTTTTGGGACCCCCCCTCCAGAATTTTTCTGAGCCACTTTCACGAAGTTTTAAATATATCAATGGATTCCTGAGCTCGTAAATTGTCTATTGGCACCCTCTTTGAGAAAATTAGGCTAAATGGGGGGTCTGTGGATAAGCCCACAAGTCAGAGGCAAACGCGCTTGGGTGCAGGCCGCGGGGTGAGTCAAGCCAAAGGAGCAGCGATTCACTCCAAACTTCCAGGATAGTGTCAGCATAAGATACTTAATGGAGATTTGAAGAAATGAGGCAATATGGGGCTGTGTAAGTCAGTTGTGGGTGCTTGGTAGGTCATGTGTGCATGGGCGTCCGTATCTCAGTGTTTGCCCCATAACTCTGCACCACTTCAATTGCATATCTTGGTAAGTATGCAGATGGATGCAGAATTTAAAAAGGAGCAGAATGGTACCCTTTTCGTCCCAGGGGGAGCAGTATTGGGGGGGTGGGGGGGGTGGGTGGTCTTTTTGGGCCTCCCGCCGAGAATTTTGGCATGAATGAAGACGCCGTATTTTAAGAAAAGGCGGTCCGTACCGTCTGACCGTACTTGCACAACACTGATCAGCTTGCAATTCAAATCCGTACTGGTCAAAATTGTACGCACAGGGGCATCCTCCCTTTATATCACGTCCTTTTATTAAAACATATTGCCAAATTTGCCATGCAGTACATTGAGGCTGGCAACAGTGAGCATGCTCGTGACCTGGGACCCAAGGGCTCTGATTCACACAAGGCGGCTGTCACCGGTGACACGGTGCGTGTTGCTGTCCACTGCTTTGCAACTAGAAGTAATTACTAGTAGCAACAGTCGTATTATACGAGAAACGGGTGGGTATGCTTTTGCTGGTGTTAGACTAACTAAACAGACAAGCCTTGGTTATTCCATCACCCTGAATGTTGTCACAATGCTTGCCTCCAAGCAGGTTGGTGACCCCCTCAAAGATACTTCAGGCCCCTCTCTGAACATCCTCATTAAGCTCATGGCTGTGGAGTCACTGGTGTTCGCACCTTTCTTCGCCAACTGTGCTGGTGGAAAGGGCCTGTTCTTCCACTTCTTTGGTCTGTAAGCAGGTCCTTGTTGCAACTGTTAAGGATCCTCGCCAATACACAAATACGGCTCATATATATTCGCCTTTCATTTCTGAAAGATTGAAATAAAGGAGGAGATACTTGACCTCGGGACTAATCTTCTTTGCATGCACATTAGAGCACATTAGCTTGGAAAGCTTCCAGTCCATGTGATTTAAACCTATGAAAATACGATAGCTTTGTTACAGCATTTAATTTTACCGGCATTTTTGAAGGATAAGGCTCGGACTGCGATAATTCTATTATCTCTAGTTTACACTCCTTGTTATATTTAGCTAAGTTTAGTTTGGATTACAAAGGCCTCCAGCCTGGCATGGCTGCTCAACCTATAGGTCCCAACAAATAAATCAATCATAAAGATCGACAGCTGCACTAATAAATTTGTAGACTTCTGAGTTATGTTGAAAAGCAAAACCTTTGATATCACCTTCAGAAATATTATCAAATAAACGGATGAATTGGTGCCGTAAATGTTCGGTACCGATATATGAAAAAAATAACTTGTCTCATCTTGAATGTAATCCCCGCTTCACACAAATTGCAAACACGTGCACTCCTGTCCAGACTCCTGCCATATAAACCAGTTCCACACTTCAACCCATGTCCTCGAATCCTGCACCGAGCTACGTTCAAGGGTTACAAGGATGGCCTACGGCCCAAATCTCTGGCTGATGGCAATTGGCTGGTGAAACAAAATCAACCAGTGTCGAAAATTGAAACTAAATCTGACACAAACTTGAGGAGTCTGTATGAGTCTTGATTCAGGAATGCATTGATCTCAAAATCA
>Ga0307968_1004415_pt1 | contig 11446 bp, 15 predicted proteins | sample OrgLakmetagen650_FD_201834 | JGI IMG/M metagenome (GOLD analysis project Ga0307968, IMG submission 201834) | Saline water microbial communities from Organic Lake, Antarctica - #650 | ecosystem: Environmental > Aquatic > Non-marine Saline and Alkaline > Saline | place: Antarctica: Organic Lake... | reverse complement strand
TATGTATGTATGTATGTATGTATGTATGTATGTATGTATGTATGTATGTATGTATGTATGTATGTATGTATGTATGTATGTATGTATGTATGTGTGTATGTATGTATGTATGTATGCGTGTGTGTGTGTGTGTGTCACTGATGTCATGCACCTGTGTGTGTATGTATTTGTGTGTATGTGTGTGTGGTTGTGTGTGTATGTGCGTGTGTTACGCAAAAAAGGTTAACGTGTGTAGGAGTGTGAATTGCACTGCAGGTGTGCCTCGCAAGTGTGTCTGCAGGTGTGCCTGTAGTTGTGCCGGCAGGTGTGTCTGCAGGTGTGCCTGTAGTTGTGCCTGCAGGTGTGTCTGCAGGTGTGCCTGTAGTTGTGCCTGCAGGTGTGTCTGCAGGTGTGCCTGTAGTTGTGCCGGCAGGTGTGTCTGCAGGTGTGTTCGCAGGTGTGCCTGTAGTTGTGCCTGCGGGTGTGCCTGTAGTTGTGCCGGCAGGTGTGCAGGTGTGTCTGCAGGTGTGCCTGTAGGTGTGCCTGCAGGTGTGCCTGTAGGTGTGCCTGTAGGTGTGTCTGCAGGTGTGCCTGTAGTTGTGCCGGCAGGTGCGTCTGCAGGTGTGCCTGTAGTTGTGCCGGCAGGTGTGTCTGCAGGTGTGTTCGCAGGTGTGCCTGTAGTTGTGCCGGCAGGTGTGCCTGCGGGTGTGCCTGTAGTTGTGCCGGAAGGTGTGCAGGTGTGTCTGCAGGTGTGCCTGTAGGTGTGCCTGTAGTTGTGCCTGCAGGTGTGCCTGCAGGTGTGCCTGTAGGTGTGCCTGTAGGTGTGTCTGCAGGTGTGCCTGTAGTTGTGCCGGCAGGTGTGTCTGCAGGTGTGCCTGTAGTTGTGCCTGCAGGTGTGCCTGCAGGTGTGCCTGCAGGTGTGCCTGTATCCCAGACATAACAAAATCAGCAAAAGTCTGACCTTCAAAGCTCTACACGACGCGCGCACACACATACACAAATGAAGCAACTCATACACACATGCAACAACACGTACACACACGCACGTGCACACACACATATGCACAACCATACACACACATGCACGTGCGCACACACACTCGCAAATACAGACACACAACATACACGCACCTTGCCCTCCACGCGCATATACATACACACAACATACGCGCATACACAGACACACAACATACGCGCATATACAGACACACATAATACACGCACCTTGCCCTCCACGCGCCCTGTAAAGTCGCCCTTGACGGACACATACCAATCCCCGTTTTTAACATTTGCACGGTGAAGGGCTTGAGGCTGCGTGTCACTGAAGGTGAGGTCCTCTTGATACCTGTGCGTGTGCGTGTGCGTGTGCGTGTGCGTGTGTGTGTGTGTATGTGCATACGTGTGTGCGTGCATGTGCGTGTGTGAGTGTGTGTGCTCGTGTCTGTATGTGCGTGTGCGCGTGGTTGTGTGTGCCTGCGTGCGTGCTCGTGTATGTGTGTGTGCGCATGTGTGCGTACGTGTGTGCGTGCATGTGGGTGTGTGTGCATGTACATGTGTGTGTTTGCGTGTGTGTGTGTGTGTGCGAGTGTGTTGTGTGCGTGTGTGTGTATGTGTGTGTGCGTTTATGTGTGTGTGATGTGTTATATGTAAGTGCGTGCGTTCATTTGTGTGTTGTGTGTGAGTTGTGTCTACGCTTTGTGCGTGTTTGTGTGTGTATTTGTGTGTGTGTATGTGTGTTTATGTGCGTATGTGTGTGTGCTTGTGTGTGCATGTGCGTGTGTGCGTGGTTGTGTGTGCCTGTGTGCATGCTCGTATGTGTGTGTACGTTTGTGTGTGTGTGTGTATGCGTGCGTGCATGTTTGTGTGTGTGTGCATGTGTGTGTATGCATGTATGCGCCTTAATCGTATGTGTGCGTGCTCGCATGTGCTTGACATCGCTTGAGGTTCGCGCATGGCTGCTAGTTGAGGCCTCATCAGGGCCGGGGGCAGCAGGAGGGGGGGGAGCAGAGGGAGGAGGAGCGGGGGACTTCCATCTGGAGAGATTTTCATTCAGTCAGTTTGGTGCTTGCATGTTGCCACACAGGATGCAAGCACTCAAGCCCAGCACTCATAGGGAGGCCTGGTCAGGAGGGGGAGCCTTTTGCTGGGATGGCTCACTCTCCCCTTGCTGGCTGACCTTTCCCTCTTCTTCCCATTCTCACAGTGTCATTCTCACTGTCATTTCCAGAATTCACTGCAAATCACCCGGAGCTACATTTATAAATTTACCGGGTACCCCGGAATCGCAAGGGCCGTCGCCCCTGCAAATTTCCGGGTACCCGGACCAGCTTTGGGCTACCCCTCCGGGGCAGCCCATAATTTTGTTAGTTTTTCCAGGCCCCGGACGGGTTGTACTTCCCTGGTGCGTGTATACATTGTTGTGTACGTACGTGTGTGCGTGCGTTGTGTACTTGCTCGTGTGTGTGTGTGTGTGTGTGTGTGCTCGCGCGTACGTGTGTATGCGTACTTGTGTACGTTCGTGTGTGCGTGCGCGTCTGTGTGTGTGTATGTGTGTGTGTGTGTGTGTCGAAAGGAGACGTCAAGAAATTTACAGCAAAAGTGGGTCGTGGCTGTTGATTGTCTGGGGGCCAGAGCATCAGTGAAGGGTGGGGTGGTTGGTTTGGGGGGGGGGGCGAGGTTCTTATTGAGCAGAAGGGCACTGGAGGGCAATGGAAGCTGCCCAGGAGCATAGTGAATCACACATAACAGCATCTACACACGTACGTTGTATACCTGAAGCTGCCCAGAGGCATGCATAAATCACACGTAACAGTGCTATACATATGTTCCGCCTCAGTGGCTCTTGTGCCTTCATTTATGTGTAGGGTTGGTCACTACCGTGTATGTAGGGTTGGCCAGAACCGTATATATACATCGTATATGACCGTACTTTTGATGATTTTCCTGCCAAAATTACCGTATATACACCGTATATATATGGTTCTGGCCAACCCTACGTATATGCACACTGTATATGACCATATGTATGGTGATTTCCCTGCTAAAAATACCGTATATACGTGTGTATGTGTGGTTTTGGTATACATCGGAATATATGCATGGTTTTGGACCCGACCCTATTTATGTGGGGAGTGGTGTTTCACTGGGTGCTCCTTTCTCCTATCGTTCTTTGCGTTGTCCTGACCACGGGCCCCCAACTTGATTAGGCGTCATGGGTCAGTGACCATTACTTTTGGAATAGGCGGATGGGTCAGTGATCATGAGTCAGTGATCAGTCATGGGTCAATAATCATTACCTTTGGAACAGGCGGATGGGTCAGTGATCATGGGTCAGTGATCAGTCATGGGTCAGTGATCAATACATTTGGAATAGGCGGATGGGTCAGTGATCATGGGTCAGTGATCAGTCACGGGTCAGTGATCAATACATTTACAAACCCTGATCTATGACAGGCAACCTGCGTGTGATGATCTGTGATCCACAAAAAAAACTGTGATGATTGGGGTTGGCCAGAACCGTGCAGTAACACCGTTTACCGTTTATGCCTGTATTCCTGGTGATTTCCCTGTGCCAAAAATTTCCGTCTACCTATACACCATGTATATAAACTGTATATGTAGGGTTGGCCAGAACCGTATATTTACACCGTATATGACCGTATATATGGTGATTTCCCTGCCAAAAATACTGTATACACACCGTATATATATGGTTCTGGCCAACCCTACATATATGGCGTACAAATATGAGATATACATACAATATACACATGGTGCTGGCCAATTGCAACGATGATCTTTGGTCTATGTAATGACCTGTGGTGGTTAATGGTACACAACTTTAATGCATCAGTGATCGAATTCAAGACCTGGACAGCAAGGATTTACCGCCGTTGTCAAGCTCTGAGCAAAAGCTCATGCCCTGCTTAAAGGTTCAGGTTAGGAAAGCCCCAGGGCAGTTCCTCTAGATAGAAAAGTGCCACATTACTGCCAAAATGGCCATCATATAATTGAATGTGGGGCTTGAAAAAACATTGGTACGTCACAAACTGCAGGGCTTGAAAATACATTGTAATAATTTCCATAGGCCCATTAGCCCTGCAAAATGAGCATTTTTGAGTACAATGGAGCTGCCATCATGGACATGGCGGGCAAGGACTGCGTGGCCATTGGTGGCCATGGCAGGCAAGGAATGCGTGGCCATGACTGCGTGGCCATGGCGGACAAGGACTGCGTGACCATGGCGGGCAAGGATTGCGTGGCCATGGCGGGCAAGGACTGCGTGGCCATGGCGGGCAAGGACTGCGTGGCCATGGCGGGCAAGGACTGCGTGGCCATGGCGGGCAAGGACTGCGTGACCATGGCGGGCAAGGATTGCGTGGCCATGGCGGGCAAGGACTGCGTGGCCATGGCGGGCAAGGACTGCGTGGCCATGGCGGGCAAGGAATGCGTGGCCATTGGTGGCCATGGCGGGCAGGGACTGCGTGGCCATATTGTCATGGCGGGCAAGGACTACGTGGCCATGACTGCGTGGCCATGGCGGGCAAGGAATGCGTGGCCATTGGTGGCCATGGCGGGCAAGGACTGCGTGGCCATCATTGCCATGGCGGGCAAGGACTGCGTGGCCATATTGCCATGGCGGGCAAGGACTGCGTGGCCATTGGTGGCCATGGTGGGCAAGGACTGCGTGGCCATTAGGAGTGACCATCGCTTTGGTTTTGTTCTGGTTTGGGGTTTGGTCAAAGGTTTGGGCTCACAAACTTTAACGAACATCAACGAACCCTGCTCCCCACAAAACGAACTGAACAACCTTGGTTTAAACGGTGGCCGCAGTCAAAGAGCCCACAACCCATGCGCAATAACAATAACATTTAGTCAGCATATATGTAAAGTCTGACAGTCAGGCCAGCCATGCCTGTGAGAGTTCTTGCCCCAAAGCGGAAGAGTGCATTCACGTATGTAGGAACTAAATTAGATATACCTAAGCACCCCTGCACACTCAGTTTGTGGCGGGAGTTGCCCAGATTGGCAATGTGGAATTCCCTGCCAGAAAGTGGATTTCCAAAAGCTCCTCCCCGGTACCATCAACTTATCAGGGGTGTTTGCAATAATTTTGGGGACATGCTGGTGAAGGTCCGCGGGTCGAGGGTGAAGGTCTGGTTTTAGACCCCCTTTTGGCAGGGAAATGTGGAGTTACAATCAGGCAACAACCGCTGAACCGCTTGGGGTCGCGTTTGTCGAATCATGTGTGCTTGCTGACCAGAGCCTGATATTTTTTTATCTCAGCTGTCAATGCCCACTACGGCCCATCTCAAGCGTTCCAGACCATAATACTTGACAGGGCATGCTCTGGAAGCATACCAAAGGGCTTCCGACACTCAGGTGATGGCCAGAAAGCTTGTTTCCAGGGTTTCTGGAAATGCACCATTTTTGCCCAGCAAACAGGCCCACGCACTAAGGCCTTTAGGGCAAAATTCCAATCCCCCTCTTATTTGCTTTGGTGGGTATAGTTTGACCCTAAACGTATCTGGGAACAAAAGAATTGGTGAAATTTGGGCCAAAACCCGCATATCTACATCGATACCACCTTTCTGGCAGGGAAATAAATCCAGCCCCCACTCCACACCCTTAACCCCAAACTCATTACTTTTTGTGCAGAAGTGTAACATTGACAAATAGAAACCGGGTGACCTCAGATGTGCAATTTAGGAAAGGGGCATTATTTCACCTTTTTGGGTGGGGCTTGGCTGGGCTGACAGACAGCGGCCAGAACCCAAGAGCCCACAACCCACCCGCAAAAACATACAGTCAGCATTATGGTGAGTCAGACCGTGGCCACGACCCAAGAGCCCACAACCCACCAGCATAAGTCAGCTTCTCCTCGGGCGCGGCGGTCCTGATCCTTGAGGCACAAATTATACCTGAGCACACACAAATGCACACACATACAAGAGCACAGGATAAATAACAATCAAGGGTTCGTGATAGCGGCACTTTGGTTGCGGCGGACTTTGAGGCACAGATTGTGCCTGAGCAAACACACACATACACACACACGCACACACACACATACGCAAACACAGACAGGGTTTAGAACCATGCAATGAAGGTGACCGAGTGTGCTCTCTGGAACCACACACACACACACACACACACACACACACAAACACACGCATAAACACACAAACATGCACATGCACACGCACACACACTCACACTCACACTCACACAGCTCAAATTTTGTGTTGCATCTCCTGCTGCTGGAACAAACACTAGAATAACGCAAGGCGGAGTTATGCTCTTCCGTCTAGTGCGCGGTCGCACATGAACGGAAACATGCCCTAAGGAGAGAAGGCAGCCAATTTGTGCCGACCACACCTACATTGCTGCGCTCACACCTTCTTTGCTTTCTCACATTTACCTTGCTGCGCTCATGAGTGTACGTGCAGAGATGGAGGGATGCCTTGTGAAGTCAGCATTGACGGACAACGAGATTTCCGTGGTGTTAAAGTCCACGCCGCAGTCTGTGTGTGTGTGAGTGTGCGTGTGTGTGTGAGTGTGTGTGTGTGTGTGAGTGGACTTGCGTGTGTGTGTGTGTACCTATGGTATGTGTCTATTTGCATAGGCATGGCGTGCACCTGTCAAAATAAATGCGGTGTAGCCAGACACATCCTCACCGGTTACACGCACGCGTACACACACACACACACGCACACGCACACACGCACACACACACGCACGCGCACACGCACAAAACACACCTGCGCGGCAGCCAAAGCGTCCCCAAGCCTTATATTCCCAGGGCTGTTGGCAGGTCCCATCTCCACACACAGGGTCCTGCCAAATGGGCAGCAGCACCTGGAGCGCAGACAGGTGCACATGTGCGTGTTTATGAATGTGTGTGTATATGTGCGTGTGCGTGTGTGCGTATGTATGCACGTGTGTGTACGATTGTGTTTATTCATATGTGTGTGTATGCATGTGCGTGCGTGCACGTGCGTGCGTGTGTGTGTCTGTGTGTGTGTGTGCGGGCGTGTGTTTCTGTGTGAGGTGTGTGTGTTTGTGTCTGTGTGTTTGTTTGTGTGTATGAGTGTGATGTGTTAGTATGCGTGCAGGCTTGTGCGTGTGTGTAGTGTGTTTGCCAATGTTGTGTGTTTAGGCTTGGTGGGGGGAAAGCTGGGGGGGGCGCACAAGTGCACGTATATTGTGTCTATGCATGTGCGCGTGTGTGCGTGAATGCGTCTGTGCATGTATGCCTGTGCGTATTTGTGTGTGTATGCATGTGTGTGTGTATGTTTGTATATGTGTATGTGTGTGTGCATGCGTGCATGTGTGTATGCGTGTGTGTGTGTGTGTTTGTGTGTGTGTGTGTGTGCGCTTGTATTGTACATCGTCAAGTCCACAGCGAAGGGACGCAAGTGCCCCCGTACAAGCTACTGACCTTTGAGCCCAGAAATTCTAGGAGCTCATCTCCACTTCGGAAGGTGACACTGGTGGAGCCATCCTCAGGCAGGAAAGCCTTCTTAAGGGTCTGCACCACATCCCCAGACTTGTACGCACTCGCCTGCAGCGTGGGAGCAAGGGTAGCAGCAGCTGACACAACACACATGCGTTTGTTGGTTGGAAGAGGGGAAAGCACCGCTTGCATGCTTGCCACAGACAACACAAGCTTGCATACCTGGAAGTACAGAATAATCATGTAGGCTGCCACGAAGGAGGCATACCATCCCACATGCCTGTACTTTCGGGCCATTTCAACGGCAGCCTACGGGCGTCGGGAACCAATGGGCTAGTGGTTAGTTTGGTGGAGGTTTTCTCAGGACCGAAAACGAGCGAACAACCCATGCGCCAACAGTAGGCCACACTCACCGCGACCTTCTGCTGCACGGCCTTTGCAATCTCCTCGTTGGCAGGGTAGATGTCCACCGAGCCCACCTCGTCCTGCGCACGGGTCGTGGACTGCTGGTCAGAGGTGAAATGACTCTGAGACAAGCTCTCCCCCCGGATTGGGGCACTACAAACCTTGACGACACGCTCCCCTGACGCATACTGCGCTGCGATGATACTGCCTCGACGTCCAATTCTGTCCGCAGTCAGCGGGGCCATGTTGCGTGCGTGCCTTCTTCTAAATTAAATAAATTTGAAGCCTTCTGTATAAGCCTGTTGCCGGGAAGCGGTTTTACACCGAGGACGAAGGGGCTTGTGTTATTCAACATTTATAGGAATACGCATCAAATAATTCCCAAGAACGACACGCGAAGCCGATTCTGCAGGATCTGCCAGAGAAGGAAATGAAGGATTAAGCACCCAAACGATTCAGTAGGTTGAACAGGGGCAAATTTTGAGCATTTTTGCAAGGCCGCAGCTATCTGCAGATGAAAATCCTGGAATGTTGCAGATGGTGATAAGTTCTTGGTATTTTGTCTGAGGGGGGACACTGGCAAAAGCCAAAACATACTCCTTTTGCATGAAAGGTGCATTACTCACACGTCACTTCATCAAATTGGGCCCAACCTAGCTTCAAACTGATGCTGAATTTATAAGCTACCAGAGCATGTGCTCAAATTTAGTTAAGCCGCCCTGCGTACAAAACGACAGGACTGAAAGCATACGTCGTGCACCTGTACCCTAGATGGGTGCTTTCCAGGGGGAATGGCACATTAATTTGCATATCTCGCCAACTACTTAATCTTTTTGCCCCATTTCTCTTGCAATTTTTTTTTTTAATATAAGGACTTCAAAACACTAAAAATCACTGGGTCTGGTGCGCTGGCTGGTCAGATGTAGCATATGGCTGCTCAAAAAGTAAGGTTCACGCCGCGGCTGCTGAGGCAGGTGGAAGTAACTGGCAGGTTTCAAGCTCAGCTGCAATGAAATCCATAGCAGAGCTGAGCTGGAAACCTGCCAGTTACGGCCACCTGTCCTAGGAGCATGCATAAAGTAAACCCATTTTGGGCCTCAGTGTCCTCCCTCTGGTATTTTGCGACTGATGGGTTAAAGCTGTTTTGATCTAGGATCTAGTACTGGACGCGCATGTGTGCTTTTACAGCGCTGAGATCTGAGAAAATGAGAGCCTGTCTGTTGGAGGCCCTGGTTGGCAGGTGTTAACAGTATCTGGTAGGCAAGCTAGGGGAGGGTTTTCCACCCTTGCTGGCCAGAAGATGGATGAATGGGGATGGGCGTCGGTGTTAATATGGATGTCATGTCCACTTTGATTTTCCGCAGAGCACTATGCTATGGCATCAGCGCACTGCCAGCATGAGCTTCAATCTTGTAGAGATGGATGGTGTCTTTAGAAGCTGGGTGTGGTGTACGATGGTTTAGGAGTTGGGTATGTTTATACATTATATGTCATACATACGCGCTGGGGGTAGAGGATGCTATTTCTTATTTGCCACAGTGCACCTGTTGCAATATGGGTACGTTTATCAAAGCAGCAGCAATTCCTATAAGCTCGGCCCTGTTTATGGTGTTTTGTTGTTGCTTGTCCCTCCAGGTTTTACCGTGGTGGTTTTGTTGGATTGAGGATGGTACACTCCAGTCCCAATTGACTGAGAGCCTTTCTTTGTTGGAAAACAACAAACCGGAACTTAGCTTGTTTTACTTTATGAACAGGCGAGCAGTCATACTTTATGACTGAAGGCCTTTTTCTTGTAACCTTGTAAACCTTGCTTTGATAAAATTTGTGGCGTTCTACATAGGTCAAGGGGAAATAGCAAACTCCCTACTACAAGGTTGAAACGAACTGAAAGTTGATAAATAAGAAGGAAGCAAGAAAGGCAGGCTGGAAGAGATAAAAGAAAGTATAGGGGAGGCAACCAGGTTGATGAGAAGAAGGGAAAAACGTATACGAGAAGGTCAAGCACGGGGAAGAAAAAAGGAAGGAAAGCCTGCGTACTTCGGTGCCTACTTAAAAATCAAGGTTTAGGAAGACAGGGCTGTAAAGAGTAAAAAGGCAGTTGGCCGATCTAGCTACACCACCGCGAGGCACTCAACAAAAACACTAGGGAAGCTAAGAGTTAGCCAGGAAAAAAGCGGCAAAGCCATTGTGATGACTGGTGCGCCAAAACCAACTCCAACACAACCCAAAGAGAAGGAGAGCTCCCCTACAGAAAACGCACGCCAACACGTCACTCTCAGCATTACGAGCCCATACTAGGAGACAAGAAAGGAGTACAGTGAGCTAAAGGTTTAGACAACAAGAGCCGGGTTGTTCTACTAAGAGCCGAGAGCAAGGCGGGGAAGCAGGCCGACCTAGACCTAGAGCAAGGCGGCAGACACGCTACTAGTAGGACGGGAGCTGCAGCGAAACAGCTAAGGAGCCGTTTGGCCTAGCATACAAAAAGGGGTGAGCCTGGCCTAGGTCAGAGAAACTGGAGACACTACCTTGGCAGGTTGCAAAGTCTTTCAAGGCTGCGAAGAGAAGATCAACTGCCCTAATTTCTACTGCTGCGGGCTCTAAGCCTGTCCCGGCTAGCGTACTAAACATCAAACCCCTAGCTCTCAACATGGCAGCAGTAAGGGCAGCAAGGCACACAACATAATACCACACTTCCTTCTTTACTGTTTGGCATGGCTGCTCTATCAGCCACACATGCTGTGGTAGTAGCTGCACGGAAAATGGGAGGTTGTGTTGTATGGCTCGCCTGATGGCGGAACGAAGCTCCTGTGCAAGTCCAGAAGACGTGCTCCCATAGCTGCAGCGCCTGTGCAGCACGTGTCAAGGCGGCTGCATGTTGCCAGCCACACGGGCAAACGTAGCTGTCCCCCGCTTCATGGGCCAACTGTGCCCTCCTGCTCCCACCACACCATGCTGGAGTAGGCGCCACCGAACTTCCTTCCAATTATTCTCCCATTGGAGCCTCCATGCCGGGCGTACTCGCACTGGGAGCGCCTCTGTCTTGATAACAATGCAACTCACTTTGTGAAAGCGCAATCACCGAGCAGGAGCCTTGAGTTCAGCAAGTTTTTTGTTGCACATGATGAAACGAAACATGGCTGTGTGTATCACTGGTGCCACGATGTGTCTACTTTCTAAAGCCAGAACAATAACAACGCTTTATTTGTTCCTCCGTGAACTATTGCTTTGTATGAGCAGGCTAGCAGACGTACTTTTTGACTGAAGGCCTTTTTTTGCAAACCTTGTATCAATGGTGCCACCAGTGTTTGCATTTATAACTGTATTTCTTGAGTCTTTGAAGGTCACCCCCCACTGTAACCAGCTTGGTTGAATGTAACCATTGAGTCTTTAAGGAGCCTAGCTACGCATTCTTGGCAGTATCCTTTTAGTGGTTGGTGGTTCAAGGGAAGGCTGGTGCCTGCGTTTCTAATGTTCCAGTGTGCCTTCGTGTGCCTTCGTGCACACGCCCGGAAATACTCGGGAGCGGCTAAGACTCATACGGCGGAGCAACACGGCAGCCCTCAGCGTGGTAGCCGTGTAGCCGTGGCAGCCACAACCAGGGCCCGG
>Ga0307968_1004412_pt1 | contig 11450 bp, 15 predicted proteins | sample OrgLakmetagen650_FD_201834 | JGI IMG/M metagenome (GOLD analysis project Ga0307968, IMG submission 201834) | Saline water microbial communities from Organic Lake, Antarctica - #650 | ecosystem: Environmental > Aquatic > Non-marine Saline and Alkaline > Saline | place: Antarctica: Organic Lake... | reverse complement strand
AGATGTTTGAGTCACGCAGAATCGGATCATTGTCTGACGAGAGAGAACGAGAGGAACTTCCTTTCTGCTTGCCAGCCATTGTATCGTCCAACTGTGTTCAAACCAAGATTTTTCTATTCTTTTTTTTCCTCTCAGGCAGGATGGTGTTAAGGAACTCGCACGAAGGACGGCTTCAGTGTAACAAAAATAGTGGCGCTGCGCTTGGGGACCCTAGGTCGTGCATCTCATCATCATCAGCATGTTACGTGGATATATATGTGTCGCACCAAGCACAAAAATGGCATCTGTCGGATTACCCTTTTCAGCAACGTTTCACAGCAAGTCTTGTGTAAAAAGGCATGGCAGGTGTGCAAACTTCCACAAGCTATAAATATTTATAGGTGATGCAATATGTCTGTTAAACTTCCTGAAACCTGCCATTCTCAATCCCGCAGCACTTGCACCGAGCACACGTCACCACAATAACAAGTGGTCGGAATGCAATTGTGCTGCAGCGATGTTTATTTTACTTCCTGCTCATCGCGAAAATGCAACAACATGACTACTCACTCGGGAACCAGGCTTGCATTTCGCGGCATCGCCATTTGAGACGGTAAGGCCCAGTATGTCTTAAACTTAAGTTTTCTTTCCAGCTGTAAAAATTTTATATCAATAAGCTCAAAAAAAAGCGTCATGGTTGCCAACCAGGGCACTGTTCAACAATCGAAAAGCACCATCCTTCTCAGCATGAGCTTCTTACTCGATTTGGCAACTAAAAATATGTACGCTAAAAGAGCCGCTTTTTAAGCTATAAGGCTCTCAGTTTCTCTAGCAATCCATAAGCCCTGCTAGATAGACACTTCGTGTCCTAGGGTCCAACTCGTTTGCTGCACGTTACATCGCGTTGTTTCCTGCACGGACAAAACCCACAGAATGGGGGCACACTGCACGTTAAAACAACATAAAAATTGTAATGATTGGTCCTGTGTGCTGAAAACGATTTGTTTGTGCCTGTCACCTTGTTTGCGCATTGATTTGTATCCAGTTCTAGCTTGAACTGTTTACATAAGAATTATTTGACACAAGCTTACACAATTGATTGCTTTTTGTTTGGTGTGAAACGGTCAAGTAATAAGGGAGATGGATATCCTTGGTCAAAGTGTCGCGTTGTATGCAGTAGGTCCTCCCCCCTATGTGTGGGGAGGACCTACTGCATACATTTATTAAAAGCTACTATAATTAGGGGGGGTTGCCTACTATGTCCTTAGATTGGGACAAAACAATAGGCAGTTTCAACCTCATAGCAGGGAGTTTGCTATCTCCCCTTAACCTATGTAATACGCCAACATGAACAGGCACGGTCGCTCTCCCTCAAGGATTGAACATGTATTGAAATTTGTGTTGTTCACTCCCACGCCCAGATTTTGTGCTGGTTACTCCCAGCGCTGCAAAAACACAAAAACAACAAACTAATGTAGGGGTTTGGGTTCTTCAAAGTGGCATGGGGCAATTGAGGGAGACTGGGAGCACCCCAGCAGCACTGTCAGCCGCCACCAGTACAGCCACCAACCCCAGACAGCACCGACCTTAAGACCTCAGCAAAACTCGGCGTGACATCCACCTCGTTGAGATCAAGTACTGTGAGGACACCAGACATCAGAACCAGCTGAACGCCGCAAAGGAACAGCATAGACCTTTGCAACATTCTCCAAGGAGCCTCTTGAAGGAGCCTCCGTTACTCTCCACATCATCCTTTTGGGTGTGGGCGGCACCATCTACAACACCCACACTCTGAAGCCTTATAAGGAACTGGGTCTCGATTCTCAAAGAGTTAAGAAGCTTGCCTCCAAGCTCCATGTGCTCTCTTTGAACTTTGCTGCTAAACTTGTCCATACCAGACATGCCCTTTCCAGTACTGTTATCAACTCTCATCATCAGGAGCCGGTTTCAGGCCAAGCCTGCAACCCTCTTGATCCCCGTTGATTTTTCCTTTCCTTTTCGCGGTGAGGAGCTTTACGATACTCGGTACCAAAGTGGCTCCTTTTCCTTAATTAATGTGGGGAGTGGCGTTCACTGCTGCCTGCGTAGTTTTTAATTTTTTCTTCAATCAATCACTCACTCCACCAGATTTACCGCTCAGATGTGTTTTCTTTATATTCATTATCTTATCCAACTCGTTTTATTTCTAATCTCCATTGCAAATCTAATGGTATGGTCCTGGCAGATGCTTGATTGTTTACTGATTTTATTCAGTGCTGCAATGTCACAAACAGCATTGTGCCTTTTTTCCTTTCCAAGTTTTTTGTTGTGGGTGCTTCAAGTCTGGCTGTAATGGATTTATTTGTGGCTGGCCGAGAGCAATCAGCAGTTGATAAGCAAAACAAGCCCCCCTCATAACCATGGTGTCCTAGTAGGATGGTGTGAAGGGTATCATGTGGGCCGACGTTCTTATTCTTTGCTTTGAACAGGAATATCATTTCGAACGAAGTGAACGCTTCATTTGCATTTTCTGAAGGACACGTTAGGTGTGAAGCGGTCTACCACTAACTGGGCTGTACTCCGAGAATAATGTGGATATGAACCGTTGCAATTCTACTGGTTTCGGTCAGCTGTCAAGCTTTTCAATAGTATGCTTAATACCAATAGTGACACTTTGCGGAGGGTAGTCCAGGCTGATCTCAATTTACAGCCTCCTCGTTGATTCAAGTGCCTGCTGGACAGCTCAATTGCTGAGCGCTTTTCAGGGACTGCGTGGGTGTGTGTTGTGTGCACGTGCTGTTCAAACTGGGCATGCTATTCCCATGCAAGAGTTTACTGCAGACTTGAAGCATAGGATGAGAGGTGTTTGGAGAGACGCTGAGTTGGTGGACCCCAATACGCACAACAACAAACTGGCCACTTATCATTCTTGGTTTGCCATCCCTTTTTCTAGAAGTGAGCCTATGCCAATTAATGTACCACGGTATCTCCATATTTATCTGTCCAAACATGTTATGCGCAATATAAGTAGATTCCGCTTGCGTGCGCATACTTTGAAAGTTGAGGCAGCAGCATGGCTTGAAGATGGTTCTTGCGTATGTGACCAATGTCCTGGTGAAGATGAACATGTTCAGAACGAGGTGCATGCTCTTTTAATTTGCCAAGACCATCGAGTTTGTGAGCTGAGGAAACTCTTTTCCTCTCTGTTTACACCTTTTTTTGAGGACATTTCAGCAGTCCAACCCTTTTTGCTGCAACAGGTCAACAACCAGCTTGTTCATGATTTCCTTTCTCAGCAGAACAATATACTTTTTCTTTTTCTTTCTGAGCTTATGGATTTATTTGTGGCTGGCCGAGACAAGTCAGCAGCCGATCAGCCAAACAACCTGGCTGAAGACCAACCCCCATTGTAACCGTAACCGTAACCATTTCAAACGAATAATTATTTTCTTTTTTCCCGTTACATTCTGTTTTCAGTGTGCTGGAAGGTACCAGCGCCAGACCCATCAGCCCAACGTAGTGTGCCGGTCCTTTGTATTCTAATATAATCTTTGCTTTGAGCAGAAAGCGTTAAGGTTACAGTTGAAATTAATGTCATACACAAGCAGTGAAGAACAGGATCGTGACTCCAAGGCCAAGTTAACAATATTAGTAGTTTGAAGTTGAAAGCTAGATCAGCATGCCATTTGCCATCAGCCAAAGTCTCGGCCTGTAGGCCATCCTTGTAACCCTTGTAACCCCTTGATCAGCATGCATTAGCGTTTAACAAAATTCAAGATAGTGCTAGTTCTTAAACCAACAAAGAATTCACAATGTGAGATGGCTAACAAAAGTCACCTGCGTTCCAACACAAATGGTTTGACATGACGGAGTAATGCGCAAATAATAATATTGATAAGCACCAGCTGTGGGTATTAAGCAACGCGTCGTGTGACATAAAAATACATGCAGGTGCCTTGCGTTGAGCTTATCAACCGGGTCTAAGCATTCACTATGGTGCTGAAATTAGACAAACGATTTCTGATTTCGAGGAACAAATCAAAGGTCTAAGCCCATGACAATGAGGAGACGAAAGCAAGAACAGGTGAGCGCTTTGGTGCAGTCAACCCTAATCATTCAAACAATGAACACGTTAAATCATTTAATAGCGTGGATGCGAACATAAGCAAGGTAGTTTAGAGTCACCTGAGACCACCGCACAACTACCCAGTATTTGTTAGCGTTACCTAGTTTAGCGTCACCTCAGACCCCTGGCAACGGATCACCAGGGTCGGCTTTGGACATACTGGAATAAGGCAGTTGATGTTGGTTAAGAACAAACTGAGTTCAAAGAACACTGATCATTATATATAATTAAGAACACCCCGTCATCACCCTACCTTTGCTTTCAAGGCTCACGAGCCCCAGCTGTGAAGCGTCACACACACACACACAAACACACACACAAACACACACACACACACACGCACACACATACACACAAAACACTATGGGCAAGGCATCGACGAACGATGTAGAGCAGCACGGTTCAAATTCAAGCATTTTGTAACACAAGTTAGGCTACCACTCGCGTGCTGCAATTACACTGATGAGAGCCAAGCCCTCAAATAACACGCGACCACACACACAGTGTTGTGTCATAACTCGCAGCACATCAGCAACAGCTCAGTCAGTCATGTATCAGTCTCCAAAATTGTGTGATCCCAGGCACACATAGGCTGTATGAGGATCCAAACGCACACGCTTGTTTGCGCTGCAAATAATACCAAAACTAAAATCCAGGGTTTCCAGCCCCCCGAACACGCATACAACCCCCTGTACAGTCAGACACAACCCGTAATCAAGCACCCACAACCCCCTGAACACACACACGACCCCCAGACGACTCTCATACTGCTCGCAAAAAGTCCCCTCTGTTTGCAGATGCCAGCGTGCTTTTCACGCCACCATGTCCTCATGAATCGTGAAGCGCCCAACCTACACGCACACACGCACACACATGACACAGCACATTCAATGAGCAAGCGACCCAGCAACAAAAAAAATCAGGGCGCAAAGGAATGGGGGCATGAAAGCAAGTGATGTAGGGGTTACGTTTCTCAAGGGGGTTACGTGATATATAAACGCCTGTGATTTATGAAGGCTTGTGATTTATGAGCGCTTGTGATTAATGAAGGCTTGTACTCTTAAAAGATTAAAAGATTATAAGAGTATAGGAATAAAAGGCTGCTACTACTCTTTACATTTAAGGATACATTATGCATAAATGTAATGTATAAACCGTATAGAAGATATTTATATGGTAATTTCTCAGAGGGGGCTAACGGAGGAAATGCCTGAAAATGCTCAGTTTTGCATTCAGAAGGCAGCCACTCACAGCCACTTCATCCCATCGACACCATTTTAGTACCGTAGTGTAGCTGGCATTGAGAGCTACCCGAGCGTGTGCCCAGTTTTATGTGGGTCGCTTTGCGTGCTGAGATAGACTGGATCAAGCACACATGGTGCATTTAAACCCTAATGTGTTGATTTCCATGGGAAAAAGGCTCAAATCCTCATAAAACACCAACCACTCAGCCGTTTTCTTTATTTTTGTTGCAATGATATTCTTTTACAATAAAAATTTTACACCATTAAAAATATCCCAGATTGGAGCAGTGGGCGAGTTGGTATGAACAGTTTGTGGTAAAAAATGGCCTGCACGCCACAGCAATTTAAGCACACGCCCCAGAATTGGCAAGCTCCAATTTTTACATCTATGGACAGGATTCATATTATGTAAAATTTGGAGCTTGCCAATTTTGGGGCGTATAAGTCAAAGAGCATGTAAAAACTTGCCCGTTTTGGGCCTCAGTTAGCCCCCTCTGGTAATTTCTTCTATAACCTATAAGATTTTAAAAAGATTTTAAAAGAATTAAAAACTAAAAAACGGATATATAGGTTCCTATATACGCGTTTGTCTTAATACGCGGAGATCTAGAAGAAAAGTGCATTGCCTGCCCACTTCCCCTAAGGGAAGGCCCACAGGCGGCGAGGCTAAAGGAAGACACTCACGATTAATGAAGGCTTGTGATTTATGAAGGCTTGTGATTTTTGAAGGCAATAGGGCCAAGAGTCTGACGTGCTGAATGCAAAAGATGCACAGCAAGAGCAAAAGAAAGATGTCAGACGCACCAACACATTTTCACGCACGTATGTACAGGACTTTCTGAGACGCACTTAGCTTGCATGTGGCACACCAAGCAACACACACACACACAAACAGCCGTCATGCACCTCTCACCTTCCTGGCTTGCTTGCTCGTGGGAGTCAGCGCTGGAGAGACGGTAGGGGATGGAGCAGCAGAAGAGGCCGCAGATTGCACACCCTGGTGTGTTCGTGTGTGTTCGTGTGAGTACAAATGAGAATGCGTGTGAGTGTGTGCATGTGTGTGTGAGTGTGTGTATGTGTGCGCGCGCGTGCAAGCGTGTCTCTTAAAAAACAAAGCAGCAGAGTAGGCTGCATGGAGACGGCATGTAGCAACAAGGCTTTGCTATGATGAGCCAATTATTTGGCAAAAGCAAGTGTATTTCGTTGCACGTCGTTGTAATCTACACAACAGTGACTGCGACAAACCTGCATTTGCTGCTGCTGCTGCTGCCGGTCAGCACCACTGCCGTTACAACTAGGGTTGGCCAGAACCATACATTTCTAGGTATATACGGTGTACATGCGGTGTTTTTAGCAGGGAAATCACCATGCATACGGTCATATACGGTGCAGATATACGGTTCTGGCCAACCCTAGCCGTTCCCCATGACCTGCGCTGCAGCAATACACTTGCTGGTCCCTACCTTCTTAGCTGCTGCGTTTCCTGCACCCCCTGCGGCTGCCCTTTCGGCTGCTGCAGCTGCTGCTGCTGTGGAGTTGCTGCGCAGCGCATGGTGGTGTCCTGGGAGCGGTGGGGGCTGCTTTGAGGTCGGGCAAGGGGAGGAGGGGGTTTGTACTTGAAGCGCCAGCTGGCAAGGACGACGCTGGTGCAGAGGTGATTGCTGTTGTTGCTGGCCCTGCTGCTGCTGCTGCTGCTGCTGTGGGAAGGAGAGTGAAGATGAAGCAGAAACATGCTGCTGCTGCTGCTGCTGCTGGTGCTGCTGCTGAGGCTGCTGCTGTTGTGGGGAGGAGGAGAGTGAAGGACCTCCTGGGGTGGAAGAAGAAACAGAAGTCTGCTGCTGCAGCTGTTGCTGAGGCTGCTGGTGGTGCTGTTGCTGTTGCTGCTGCTGCTGCTGCTGCTGCTGCTGCTGCTTATGGTGGTGGTGGTGCTGCTGCTGCAGCTGCTGCTGAGGCTGCTGGTGGTGCTGCTGCTGCTGCTGCTGCTCATGGTGGTGGTGGTGGTGCTGCTGCTGCTGCTGCTGCTGCTGCTTATGGTGGTGGTAGTGCTGCTGCTGCTCAGTGGCATGGCAACCCCTCTCTTCGTTTTCCTGGAAGTCTGCCCACTGGCTGAAAGACCCTGGGCTTCCACTAGTGTCCTGAGAGCATGCTCCCACCTGCGGTGCCATTTTGCAGGGTCGCTTGCAACCTTCACTAAAAGTGAAACGAAATCCTCACGCGTCTCTGCACGGCATCATTCAAGACGTGGCCTTTCGCTACCACTGGTGCATGCCTGAGAGAGCATGCTTCCACTGGCAACACCAGTTTGCTGATCTGAGGCTGAACGCAAGCATATCCTCATTCCCGAAATTCCTGAACAATTTCCGCCAATCAATGACATCTCCATGATTGGGGTCGATGGAAGGGGCATTGCACCACTTATGGTTAGGGTTGGCCAGAACCGTATATATGCACCATATATGACCGTGTATTTGGTGACTTCCCTGCCTAAAACACCGTATATACTCGGGTGTATATATGGTTCTGGCCTACCCGTAATATAGCAGGTGCCTCAGAGTCATAGTATTGTCATAATATAGCAGGTGTATAAAAACGTAGTATCGATATGGTTGTGGTTGTGGCCAACCCTACACTGGTGGTGTACTCAAGGCCGGGAAATGTTGCAGCATCGTCTACAATGAGTTGTGCTACCAAATGTGCATACCAGCGAGAGCGTGCCTCCAGCTGCAAAATCAATTTTCATTTCCCAGCGTCGATGCATCCTTCATAGATACCTTGCATCCTTTATAGATAGGTAAGTGAATCGGAGCAAGTCGGCAGCACCTTCTAGAAGACGCTTTGCTACTTCTGGTGCATGTACCCTGTCGAACGCTTCTTTGCAAGCTCTCATTTCCACTATTGGGACACTGGCATACCCCATTTTTGTATTTTGGAACACCGCCTGAGAGCATGCTTGTAGCTGCAGCATTACCTTCCAGAGTCGGTGCATTCCTTGTCATGTACGTGTTTTACACACGGTTTTCCTACTACGGGAGCATGCCTGAGAGCATGCTTGTAGCAGCTGCAAGATTTGCAGGACTCACCAGAGTCAATGCATTCCTGGTCAAAAAAGCTGTCCTGCACAACAAGGTTTTCCTACTACGTGTGCATGCCTGAGAGCATGCTTGTAGCAGCTGCAAGATTTGCAGGACTTACCAGAGTCGGTGCATTCCTGGTCAAAAAAGGTGTCCTACACAACAAGGGTTTCCTATACCACAGGTGCATGCATGAGAGTAAGTTTCTCGCTGTGCAAGGCCAGGAGGGATTACGTTTAAAATCAGTAAAGTACCTCGGCAAGAAAATTACTCACAAACACACACACACTCACACACAAATGCACACACACACAACACGCACACACGTACAAACTTACTTGCACGTTGAGCACAGTAGCAGGCATGTCAGGAGGCCGGCCTGGCTGCTGTCGCCCTCCTCTCTCCAACGATTGCAGGAGCCGTTGCTGTCGACACTGCCGGAGCTGCTCTTGTTGTTGCTGCTGCTGGAGCTGCTGGTGCCGCTGATTATAATCATGGTGGTTTTGCTGCTGGTGCTGCTGCTGCTGCTGCTGCTGCTGCTGCTGCTGTTGCTGGTGGTGCTGCTGGTGCTGCTGCTGGTGCTGGTGCTGCTGGTGCTGGTGCTGCTGCTGCTGCTGCTGCTGCTGCTGCTGTTGCTGCCAATTGTACTGTTGCGGGTGGCTTTGCTGCTGCTGCTGCTGATCAAAATGGTTCGCACATGGGGGGGCCATTCGACTGGGATGCCTGCCTCCCTTATTTGAACCACCGCTGTCGTTCGACAACTGGGCAGCTGCAGCCAGCTGGTTTTGTAACGCCAGCCTGGGAAATGTGTGTATGTGTGTATGCGTGTGCATAGGTGTGTGCGTGTGTGTATATGTGTGTATGTATGAGTGTATGTGTGAGAGTGTGCTTGCACATGCCTGCTAGGATTGCAACCTGATGCTTCCATATTTAACATATAACATCCACGCGCGCCCAATGTAACCATGCACTACATTCACACGTGCTTGCTGGCTGTTCCATACAGCGCATTCACACAGGTGCCAATCATACCCATGCATGACATCCCACGTCAATTGTACCCATGCATGACATCCGCCATCATGCATGACATCCGCCATTCGTCAATTGAACCCATGCATGACATCCCACGTCAACTGTCCCATGCATGACATCCGCCATCATGCATGACATCCGCCATTCGTCAATTGAACCCATGCATGACATCCCACGTCAATTGTCCCATGCATGACATCCGACATCATGCATGACATCCGACATCATGCATGACATCCGCCATCATGCATGACATCCGCCATTCCTCAATTGAACCCATGCATGACATCCGCCATTCGCCAATTGTACCCATGCATGACATCCCACGTCAATTGTCCCATGCATGACATCCGTCATCATGCATGACATCCGCCATCATGCATGACATCCGCCATTCGTCAATTAAACCCATGCATGACATCCCACGTCAATTGTCCCATGCATGACATCCGACATCATGCATGACATCGCCATCATGCATGACATCCGCCATTCGTCAATTGAACCCATGCATGACATCCCACGTCAATTGTCCCATGCATGACATCCGCCATCATGCATGACATCCGCCATTCGTCAATTGAACCCATGCATGACATCCCACGTCAATTGTCCCATGCATGACATCCGCCATCATGCATGACATCCGCCATTCGCCAATTGAACCCATGCATGACATCTGACATCCGCCAATTGTCCCATGCATGACATCTGCCATCATGCATGACATCCGCCATTCGCCAATTGAACCCATGCATGACATCCATAAATTGTATCCTTACATACCATCCACATGTGTCTTCCACGCATCAACACCGTACGCTTCTGCTGGTTCAATACATATATCATACACACGTGCCTGTCACTTCACACATGAATTCCGTACGCTTCTGCTGGTTCAATACAGAACATACACACGTGCCTGTCACTTCACACATGAATTCCGTACGCTTCTGCTGGTTCAATACAGAACATACACACGTGCCTGTCACTTCACACATGAAATCCGTACGCTTCTGCTGGTTCAATACATATCATACACACGTGCCTGTCACTTCACAGATTAATACCGTACGCTTCTGCTGGTTCAATACATAACATACACACGTGCCTGTGTCTTCACACATGAAATCCGTACGCTTTTGCTGGTTCGATACATATCATACACACATGCCTGTGTCTTCCACGCATCAACACCGTACGCTTCTGCTGGTTTGATACATAGCATACACACGTGCCTATCACTTCACACATGAATTCCAAACGCTTTTGCTGGTTCGATACTTTACATACACACGTGCCTGTCACTTCACAGATTAATTCCGTACGCTTCTGCTGGTTCAATACATATCATACACACGTGCCTGTCACTTCACATGTAATCCGTACGCTTCTGCTGTTTCGCCACAAACCAACCATCCACACACACCTGCTGTTCTCATGCATACCATCCACACGGACCTGCTGTTCCCATGCAAATCCTTCACACGCACCTGCTGTTCCCATGCAAATCCTTCACACCCACCTGCTGTTCTCATGCATACCATCCACACGGACCTGCTGTTCCCATGCAAATCCTTCACACGCACCTGCTGTTCCCATGCAAATCCTTCACACCCACCTGCTGTTCCCATGCATACCATCCACACGCACCTGCTGTTCTCATGCATATCATACACACGCATCTGCTGTTCCCATGCAAATCCTTCACACGCACCTGCTGTTCCCATGCAAATCCTTCACACGCACCTGCTGTTTTCATGCATATCATCCACACGCACCTGCTGTTCCCATGCATACCATCCACACGCACCTGCTGTTCTCATGCATACCATCCACACACCGCTACCCACACACGTACAGCTCTCCCTTTCCTCACCTGCTCGACCTCCGAGGGGGAGAGGCGGCTGTGGCTTGCTGGCGTTCGAGAGGGTTCTGGCTGCAGGATGCTTGTGGGGAGGTGAGGGGAGGAGTAGCAGCCTCGGTGCTGGCAGTGGTGGTGTGGGTGTGAGTGGG
>Ga0307968_1004410_pt1:2500-11456 | contig 11456 bp, 14 predicted proteins | sample OrgLakmetagen650_FD_201834 | JGI IMG/M metagenome (GOLD analysis project Ga0307968, IMG submission 201834) | Saline water microbial communities from Organic Lake, Antarctica - #650 | ecosystem: Environmental > Aquatic > Non-marine Saline and Alkaline > Saline | place: Antarctica... | reverse complement strand
CAATGGTGTGTGCAGCAATGGTGTGTGTATGCAGCAATGGTGTGTGCAGCAATGGTGTGTGCAACAATGGTGTGTGCAGCAATGGTGTGTGCAACAATGGTGTGTGTGCAGCAATGGTGTGTGTGCAGCAATGGTGTGTGCAACATTGGTGTGTGCAGCAATGGTGTGTGCAGCAATGGTGTGTGTGTGCAGCAATGGTTTGTGCAGCAATGGTGTGTGTATGCAGCAATGGTGTGTGCAGCAATGGTGTGTGTATGCAGCAATGGTGTGTGCAGCAATGGTGTGTGCAACAATGGTGTGTGCAGCAATGGTGTGTGCAACAATGGTGTGTGTGCAGCAATGGTGTGTGTGCAACAATGGTGTGTGTGTGCAGCAATGGTGTGTGTGCATGATGGGTACAAACACACACACGCATATTTATACATAAACACGCAGAAACACACACACACACACACACACACACACGCACACACGCATAATTACAAACACAAATACACACACAGGATGAGGTCACAAAGCAGCTCATGCTGCAGCAGCTGCGAGCGCAGCAGCAGCCCCCTACCGCCCCCTTCATGCTCCCCTCCCAGGTGCGTTGCTTGCTTTCTTTGCATGTGTGTGTGTGTGTTTGTGTGTGTGTGTGTGTGAATGTTTGTGCGTGTTTGTAACGTCTATATGACACACTTGCTTCTTTTTGCGTGTGTGTATATGTGTGTTTGGTTTGTCTCAGATTGAGTGCAATTGTGTGTTATGCTTGTCTGCATATTGAATGTACCTGTGCCTTCGTGTGTGTGTGTGTGTGTGTGGTGTGTGTGTGTGTATGTAATGGTGTGTTTACATGTGTGCACGTGTACATCCTGCGTGGACATCTGCATTTGTAATCACACAGTTGAGACTCAGGCCCTCTGAGCTCACCCAACTTGTTTAAGCCACGCCATACAAACAAGCCATACTGCACAAGGCGCACCACCCTCACCACCTGAGCTCACCAAATCTTGTTTAAGCCACGCCAAACAAACAAGCCATACTGCACAAACCGCACCACCCTCACCACCTGAGCTCACCAAATCTTGTTTAAGCCACGCCATACAAACAAGCCATACTGCACAAACCGCACCACCCTCACCACCTGAGCTCACCAAATCTTGTTTAAGCCACGCCATACAAACCATACTGCACAAACCGCACCACCCCCACCACCTGAGCTCAACCAACCTTATTTAAGCCACGCAATACAAACCATACTGCACAAACCGCACCACCCTCACCACCTGAGCTCAACCAACCTTATTTAAGCCATGCTATACAAACCAACCATAACTACACCGCCCTCGTAATGCACCACGCACCACACCATTGACACACACACACACACACACACACACACACACACACACACACACACACACACACACACACTCGCACACGCCTGATGCAGCAGGGCCAGCAAGACCTCGTGCCTCATGACGGCAGGATTGAAGCAGCTGACGATTGGAACCCAGGGGAGTTTTCCCGTACCTCCGCACACAAATTAGATCAGCAGCACCTGCGCCAGCAGCAGCAGATGATTGCGGGTGCCTCAGAACGCATGTCGGACTTTGTGTCGTGCGTCTCCCATTCCGAACGGCCGTCGCCCGAGGATATGGTGGTGGTGTGCAGCGTGTGTGAGGAGCAATGGCCCACCGCCCGCTTAGAGGACCACTCTGAGCTGTGTGCGGTGCTGCGGCAGGTGCGTGTGTGTATGTGTGAGTGTGTGTGTGTGTGAGTGTGTGAGTGTGTGAGCGCGTGTGTGTGTGAGTGTGTGTGTGTGTGTGAGAGTGTGTGTGTGCGTGTGTGTATGTGTGTGTGTGAGGACCATTGGCCAATCGCACACTGAGAGGATCACTCTGAGCTGTGTGCGGTGGTCCGGCAGGTGCGTGTGTTTTAGGTGTGTTTTTACGTGTGTATGTGTGTGTTTGTGTCTGTGTGTGTGTCTGTGTGTGGTGTCTTTATGTGTCTGTGCGTGTAATTTCAGTGGCCCACCACGTGCTATGAGGAGTACTTGAGTTGAGTGCTTAGATGAATCAGGGCTTCAAACCCCTTTGTTTGAACTGTTGTTGTGGAGCTATGAATCCTTGAGCAAAAACATGCACCTTTCATGCACCAACTGCTCGCATGCAGCTGGCTTCCTCTGGGCTGTCTGTGGATGGAATGCTCACCACTTTGGCCAACGTCATCGAGGAGCAGGTCAGTGTTGCCTCTGCTATTGCAAAGCTAACAGTTTGTCAAGGAGCATTTCTTTTACGGTTGCCAGTAAGGATTAGGTTAGAGTGCATGAAGGAGCAGGTCGGCTGGCCAGAGTTCCTGTCTTTGGTGGTCTCTGTAGTTTAAAAAAAAACTACAGGTATAAAGCGACTCTTTGGCCAACGGCATTGATTGGGAGCAGGTCAGTGGTGCCTTGTTTGATGATGAAAAGGTGCAAGCAGCTTGCTGGTGATTGCTGCACCAATAAACGGCATTGAGGAGCAGCAGGTCAGTGGTGCCTTGTTTGATGAAGAGTTGCAAGCAGTTTGCTGGTGATTGCTGCACCAATCGACGTCATTGAGGAGCAGCAGCTCAATGGTGCCTTGTTCGATGAAAAGTTGCAAGCAGCTTGCTGGTGATTGCTACACCAATTAACGTCATTGAGGAGCAGCAGGTCAGTGGTGCCTTGTTCGATAAAAAGGTGCAAGCAGCTTGCTGGTGATTGCTGCACCAATCAATGTCATTGAGGAGCAGGTCAGTGGTGCCTTGTGTGATGAAAAGAAGACTTGCTGATGTTTGCTGCACCAGGCACCCTCATTAAGGCGCAGGCCAGTGTGCTTTCCTGTCTTCACTTGTCTCGTTTATTCCTATGAGCAAGGACGATATAAGTTCCTGTCTTTACTTGTCTCGTTCATTTGTAATGAGCAAGGACAACTTAAGGGCGGTGGACTAGAACTAGTTATATTAAGGACTGCTATAAGGACTGTGCTTATACTGTGTGGACAATACTTGTCTCAATTATTCTTAAAAACTAAGGATAGTGTTGCTGCCCAATGACGTCCAGTTATACAAGCAACAGTCGAAACTCATTGTTTTCCCTCTGACTGTGATTTCAACTTGTCTAGACACACAAATTTACACAAAAAGAATCTTCCCTAACGCATTCACATGCATACACACTCACAGACACACACACACACACACACACACACACACACACACACACTCACTCACTCACTCACCCACTCACTCACTCACTCACTCACTCACTCACTCACTCACTCACTCACTCACTCACTCACTCACTCACTCACTTACAGATGGATATGGGTGAGCTGCACCCTTCCTTGAGGCCTGAAGTTGAGAGCTTGGTACACTTGGCACGCACTGGAGCAGCACTACAGCCTGATGGATCAAAGGTGAGTGAGCTGATTGTCGGTGCATATTTCATCAAATTGCAGGTACCCACTGTGAGTTCATTCTTTGTAAACTGGCATGTTCCAAGGTGGGTGCTATTTGCGAGTACTCATGAACGTGGCAGGTACGAGACAACGTTCACCCCAAAATGCGTCCCCCCTACACAAACTCTTTAGCTCACTCTGGAGGTTCCCTCTACTCAATTGTCAATTTAGCAGCCAGAGCTCGCTGGGAGTCTGCATCTTGGAACATTGCCCTAGTAATTAAACACATGGTAGTGTGCAAACTGATCTCGTCAGGTAGGCTTGTAAAACCTAGAACAGGACGATGGGATTGCGATCAGTGTTGTGCACCTGACGCTTGACGGCGTCAATGGTAAATGACGCTGACGGCAGGAGGGTGTTTTGTTTTTATTTTTGTCCAATTTCTAGGGTGGACCACCCTGAGGGACCACCCACCCCCCAGACCCCCTTCCAGTGCCCCCACCCAGACAAAAAGGGTACCATTCTGCTCTTTTTGGAATTCTGCATCCATCTGCATACTCATCAATACCTGAAACTGAAGTGTTGCAGAGTTATGGGGCAAAAACTGAGATACGGACGCTCATGCACACATAACCTATCAGGCACCCATAACTGGCTTGCACAGTCCCACATTGCTTCCATTTCTTCAGAAATCCACTGACTATCTCATGCTGGTACAATCCTGTAAGTTTGGGGTCAATTGCTGCTTCGTTGGCTTGACTCACCCCGTGGCCTGCACCCGAGCGCGTGTTCCTCTGACTTTTGGACATGTCCACAGACCCCCCCCTTTTACTCAATTTACTCAAAAAGGGTGCCAGTCGACTGGGCTTGAGCTGAGGATTCCAAATATATATTTTGTATGAGGAAGTAGACATGCCGAAAAGTTATGCTTCCTACACCCTCCTGCTGACGGCGTAATTTATGTCAAATTGACGGTGAAAATAGTAAATTACGCCGTCAATCGTCAGAGTTAGTGACGGTAACGCCGTTATTTACAATCGTCATTTACGGTGCCATTTTTGAATGACGCCGTATGTGCACAACACTGGTTGCGATGCGCACATCATAAACACGCTGTATGACACTTTCCTGATATGAAACCTGTGTAAGCCCTTGTACATCCAAGCTAATCAGTGTTGTGCACATACGGCGTCATTCAAAAATGGCACCGTAAATTACGATCGTAAATAACGGCGTTACCGTCACTAAACTCTGACGATTGACGGCGTAATTTACTATTTTCATCGTCAACTTGACATAAATTACGCTGTCAGCGTCATTTACCATTGACGCCGTCAAGCGTCAGGTGCAAAACACTGAAGCTAATGCTATTCTATACCGTAGGGTACCGTAACCGATTTAGAAAAACCCAATTATAAACCCAAGGAGCGAGCAATGCGCGGGGGCGACATTTCATTAAAAAATGCGAGCCTATACGAGGGCCTTTTGGCCCTCTGAGTGGCACATGCATGCGTGTGCATGCGAGCGTGTGCGCCTGTGTATACATATTCATGCACAGGCATGTGCGTGTGTGTGTGCAAGTATGCACACGCATGTGCATGCGTGTGTGCACGCATACATGTACAAGTGAGGCACCCGTTTGCACTGCTGCTCCCCAGAGAACCCTCACACACACACACACACACACACACACACAAACACACATACACACACACACACACACACAAATACACGCACACAAACTTGCTGCTGATGCCTGAGGTCAGTCTAGGCCTACCAGGTGGCCTCTTCTTTATTGCTGCTGCTGCATCCTGCTCTGGCTTTGCTGCCCTGTCCTCTCCCGCCCTGCACTTGCCTCTCTCTTGCTTGCTGCTCTTTTGCCGCCTTGCACGTGCCTCTCTCTTGCTGCCCTGTCCTCTCCTGATCTGCACCTGCCTCTCTCCCTCTCTCTCTCTCTCTCTCTCTCTCTCTCTCTCTCTCTCTCTCTCGCGCGCGCGCGCGCTCGCTTGCTGCTCTGCCGCCTTCTGACTTGCTGTTCAATTACTGGGCTCGAAGAAGTCGCCCACAACAATCGGTCTATGCCTTGAGGTCTCCTCCCGTTCATGCTCACACAAATCAAACAATTTTGCCAAATGCGAGATCCGCAAGGCCTTTGTATTCCAGTTATTTTTAGTGCTCGCGACGCACCACGAGGGGGTCAAAAACGTTCGCGGTACACGGTGATCTAAGTGCCGTACAGAAGCTCATACAGGCACGCACAGACCCACACGTACACGCACGCACGCATGCACACACACGCACACACACACACACACATACACACACACACACACGCACGCACACACACACATGCACACACACATACACACACGCACACACAACCACACACACACACACACACACACACACACGCACAGGTCCCTCCCATGCGCTGCCACTCCATCCACGGGGAGCTCGCCCAAATGGCAGACTCATTGGCTTGCCGAGACCTGGCCACCATCACCATCACCTACGCAAAGCGCATGCTACGTTTGGTAGAAGACAAGGTGGGGACAGATGATGAGTGCGTAGGGTTGGCCATAACTATATATATATACGGTAAGTGTATGTATATATATACGGTTCATATATATGTGTGTATGTATATATAGGTTCTGGTCAACCCTATGAGTTTGCATAGTTGAGTTGAGCTTAAGTGAGGCTTTCATCTGCTTCCTGTGCTGCCACCATCACCATCTGCAGTGCAGAGCGCACTAGAGCAGAACACCTGTTGCCTGCCTTATGGCGCATGTGTGCATGATCCAGTGCAGTGATGCCTGCACCTAGAGTGTGATGGAAGGACATGCTCGCATACTGGACCAGTCCAAGCAAACTGATCGAGATGCATTTGTTTTGTTTCTTCCCTTTGTCCCATGCCTGCCTGCATGGCCACAAGGGCCGCACACACACACAGACACACACACACACACACACACACACACACACACACACGCACACTCACACACACACACACACACACACACAAACACAAACACACATGCAAAAACACATGACACACACACATCTATGTGCACACAGGTGACGCTGCTGTATGAGCCCTTCTACATTTCCCATCCCAAGCGCACCGACGAAGAGGGCCGCCCATTAGAGCACTCAGGCAACAGCACGCCACGCAGCGCGCCACAGGTGTTCATTTAGTGTGTGTGTGTGTGTGTGTGTATGTGTGCTTGTGTGTGTGTGTGTGTGTGTGTAGGGGTGTGTGGGTGTGGGTGTGGGTGTGGGTGAGGGTGTGGGGGTGGGGGTGGGGGCGGGGGTGGGGGTGTGGGGGTGGGGGTGTGTGTATGTGTGTGTGTATTTCTGTGTGTGTGTGCTTGCACTTTGTACTTGAAGAACCTGAGCTTGTGTTGTTGTATTAATTTGCCTTGGTGACAACGCAGCTGCACGCGCACAAAGCACGCACCGCTACACCCTCTTTGTGGGAATGATGCGGCTACGGGGCGATTTTGCTTTGACCTGTTTAGCGCGTCAGTTTCAACTTCTTGAGGTCTTCCCCATCATCGCAGGGTATGAGCATCGACGAGTTTGAGATCATAAAGCCCATCAGCAGAGGTGCCTTTGGCCGAGTGTACCTGGCTCGCAAATACAGCACCGGTGACTTATTTGCCATCAAGGTAAGCTTGTGAGGTGGCTTGGTGCAGAGCGCAGGTGGCTTGGTGCAGAGTGCGGGTGCAGAGTGTGGGTGCCAGCAAGCTAGAGTGCAGGTGCAGAGTGCGGGTGCAGAGTGCAGAGTGCGGGTGCCAGCAAAGTAAGCTTGGTGCAGAGTGCAGGTGCAGAGTGCAGAGTGCGGGTGCAGAGTGCAGAGTGCAGGTGCCAGCAAGCTAGAGTGCAGGTGCAGAGTGCGGGTGCAGTGCGCAGGTGGCTTGGTGCAGAGTGCGGGTGCAGAGTGCGGGTGCCAGCAAGGTAGAGTGCAGGTGCAGAGTGCTGAGTGCGGGTGCCAGCAAAATAAGCTTGGTGCAGAGTGCGGGTGCAGAGTGCAGAGTGCGGGTGCCAGCAAGGTAGAGTGCAGGTGCAGAGTGCGGGTGCAGAGTGCTGAGTGCGGGTGCCAGCAAAGTAAGCTTGGTGCAGAGTGCAGGTGCAGAGTGCAGAGTGCGGGTGCAGAGTGCAGAGTGCGGGTGCCAGCAAGGTAAGCTTGGTGCAGAGTGTGGGTGGCTTGGTGCAGAGCACAGGTGGCTTAGTTCAGAGCGCAGGTAAGCTTGGTGCAGAGCGCAGGTGGCTTGGTTCAGAGCGCAGGTAAGCTTGGTGTAAGAGCGCAGGTGACTTGCGAGCCATCAAGGGTGTACCTAGCTCGCAAATACAGCACCAGCAATTTATTTGCCATCATGGTATGTTTGGTGCAGAGCGCTGTGGTTTGCAAGCTATAGATGATGTACCTAGCTCGCAAATACAGCACTGGCAATTTATTTGCCATCAAGGTAAGTTTGGTGCAGAGCGCTGTGGTTTGCAAGCCTAAATGATGTACCTAGCTCGCAAATACAGCACCGGTGACTTCCTTGACATCAAGGTAAGAAGGGTGCAGAGCGCAGGTGGCTTGCAAGCCATCAAGGGTGTACCTAGCTCGCAAATACAGCACCGGCAACTTTTTGCCTTCAAGGTAAGTTTGCAGGTGTGGGTTGGCCAGAATTGTGTATTTATGCGCCGTATATATGACTGTTTATTTATAAACCGTTTATATGACTGTATATGACCGTATATTTGGTGATTTTCTTACAAAAAGCACCGTACATACACCGTTTATAAAAAATATATGATGTATAAATATGGTTCTGGCCGACCCTTTAAGTTCGGTACAGAGCGCAGGTGGCTTGCTTGCCATCGCGGGTGGGCAAAATGTTTGCAAGCAATGGGGCAAGATGTTGCAATCAAGGGTGGCCTGTACACCATCAAGATGTTGCAATCGAGGGTGGCCTGTAAACCATCGAGATGTTGCAATCGAGGGTGGCCTGTACACCATCGATATGTGTGTGGGCTCAGACAAGCAGCACTGCCTGTTTTGAGCCGTTGGATTTGGCACCACCAACCATAACCACCAACCATAACCACCAACCATAACCACCAAACATAACCACCAACCATAACCACCAACCAGGCTCAGACAAACAGCACTAGCCCATCTTGAACCCTTGGATTTGGTATGGATTTGGTATGGAACCACACGAAAAGTGCTGGTGATCTTGAACCCCTTGGATTTGGTATGGATTTGGTATGGAACCACACGAAAAGTGCTGGTGATCTTGAACCCCTTGGATTTGGTATGGATTTGGTATGGAACCACACGAAAAGTGCTGGTGATCTTGAACCCCTTAGATTTGGTGCGGGCTTAAAGATACGGAGATACGACATCTGTGTATACCGGAAAGGCAGGCAAAACGAACGGTTGTGACCTTGCCGAACGTTGCTCAGCACACACATACATGTAATGATATCACGTAACTTGCTTGCATGCCATCAAGTCTGGTGCACGTTTAGACATTGAGTTAAGGTTGACACACACACAC
>Ga0307968_1004407_pt1 | contig 11457 bp, 13 predicted proteins | sample OrgLakmetagen650_FD_201834 | JGI IMG/M metagenome (GOLD analysis project Ga0307968, IMG submission 201834) | Saline water microbial communities from Organic Lake, Antarctica - #650 | ecosystem: Environmental > Aquatic > Non-marine Saline and Alkaline > Saline | place: Antarctica: Organic Lake... | reverse complement strand
TAAAGCTGCTGTGCGCCTGCTGCTGCCCCGAACCCGATTCGCTGTTTGCCTGAGATGGTTCGGCCCCCCCGCCCAGCGGACGAGGGGGCAAGTAAAAATGTGTCTAAGGTAGCGCTGTAAAATGATTAAAAAAACTCCTCCACCACGTCTTGAGCAGCTAAGGTGTGAGGTAATATACATGATCATGAAATGCTTGCAAGTCTGTTGTGCTGACAATCGTTTTTTGGTTCACTCGTTCTCGTTCATCATGCCTGTGGTGGTGTGTTGGGACAGCGATGGCCTGACTAAACGATGCTGTTTCGCAAGGCACGACCCTGTTATTCATGCGTTAAAGACCACTTTTTTTTGCCAAATAAACGTTTAGTACTGGGAACATGCTGTTGATTCATTGAGAAGCGCTTAGCAGTCACCTTACCTTGCCCTGTGCAACCCCTCAAGCAATACTTTTTGTTATTTAGGAGGAGGAGGCGGGGGCGGAAGCTCCATGTTCGCTGGATTGTTGGATCCGCTGTTCGGTGGCCACTCCACGGACTCCTTTGGAGGCAGCTCTTCGACTGATGCCTTCAAGGTACGTGTGTGTGTGTGTTGTGTCCCTCTTTCAGGTGCACTAGTGGACCTGTTGATGGGTCCATAGACTTCCGCCAACAAGAAGCTGGTCTTCTTGTTGTATGGCCCCCACACGCGTGTGTGTTGTCCCTCTTTCAGGCCGCTCTGGCAGGATCCACAAGGGATGCCAGCGATAGAGGCAGTGCGCAGACCCATGCCCACCAGCAGCACCACCAGCAGCAGCGCATCCATCAGCAGCACCAGCAACACCAGAACCAGCAACAGCAGCATGAACAGCAACAACAACAGCAGTACCTGGTGCAGCTGCAGCGGCAGCAGCAGCAGCAGCAGCAGCAACAGCAGCAGGCGCAGCAAGCAGAGCAGAGGGCGTGGGACAGTGAGGGTCTAGAGAGTATGGCGACAGCACTTGCCTCTATGCCTCCCTCCTTAAATGACCTGAATCGCGGCCAGCTGCCAGAGCTACTAGGCTTGCAATTGCAGCAGCAGCAGCAGCAGCAGCAGCAGCAGTTCCAGCAGCAGCAGGCCCCCCACCTTTCCCCCCTTGGTCTACCACATCTGGAAGTTTCAGAGAGTGAAAGCGGGGTGGGCAGCCCCATGGGGGGTGGCTTTGGAGATGGTGCGGACACAATGCTGGGAAATGAGGTGAGCTACTCCAAATGATGGTTGTACTTCCGTGCGGTACTGTTTGTTGGTGATGGGCGTGTGTTCTGTTACGTTTGCATCGTGAGATGGCGGTGGATTATGTACAAGTAAAGCAAGATAAAAAGCGAAAGAGTGATACGAGAGATATCACTTTGCTTCGCTCCAAGAACTGGAGTTCAAGTGTTACACACTGAACTCAGCAGTTCATTTACGGGAGCTGGTTTATAGGTTTTGATATTGTGCTGGGTACAGAGTGTGCTTGTTCCCCTGGAGATGGCGTCCAGGTATGAAAGGGGTTTAGCTCCAAGTGTCCACATATGTCAATGTCAACAATGGCATTGGCTGCTCAACTTGGTCAGTCTCTGGAAGCATTGTTTCAAGGGAAAATGAAGAGCAAACGTCAATGTGCGGAGATAGGGTACACGTTGGGCACCCCCCCATTGCATTTACGTCCAGGATGATCCTGCCTCACTCTTTGCTGTGGGTGATGCTGATCTCGCTGACTGGGCGGCCTGCAATTAGGGACAGGCACTTCTTCTGCTGGCTGCCCTTTCCTTTGGTCCTCTATTTTTTAATTTCGTGCCTGTGTGCAGTGGCACAAATACGCACTTGCTATTGACAGCAGCAGAAAGTCGTGCTGGTGCAGCATAACACCCGCATACGTGTACAGGCGTGCACGCACATACACACACGTGCGCGCACACACACACACACACACACACATGCAGGCATGTACACACACACGCACGCACGCACGCATACACGTACACACACAAATGCACACAGGGCACCACGTTTCGTGTGGACATGGGCGCCATGGCCGCCCTCCTCCAGAGTGCAGCCACCAGCATGGGCCAGCCGCAGCAGTACCAACAAGATGGAGATGGAGGGGGCGGCATGATCATCCCTCCCGGCACCCCCCTACCTTCCTGGCTCACAGCAGGCCTCACAGCAGCAGCTGCTTTTCAGGTGGGTGCGCTCTCTAGTGATATTCCTACAGACGAGCTTCGTGCTGCAGGCTCTAAGCTATTTCAAGATGGGCGCACTTATTTGCAGGCTTTTCGTTTGCTACGGGCAATGTAGTGTAGACAGTAACTGCTGCATGCTGACAGGAATGCTCTCTCCCTGTGACACAGCTCTTTTGGCTTCACAGCTACAGCTGCTTTTCAGATGTCTAGGAGAGGCGTTCTTTGTCTGGAAGTTTTACAAGTGCCAGGGCGACTTTATAAAGGGCGGGATCTTTTAATGGGCAGTCCACGTTTCATTTATACACACACACTCACACACACATACACACACACGCACACAGAGCTTTTTCTACACCATCGCTTTTGCAGGAGGAAACAGAAGCAGCCCTTACCTTGAAACAGCAGCAGCAGCAAAGAGGAGGAGGAGGAGGAGGAGGAGGAGGAGGAGCAGCACGCAAGGTGGCAGAGGGATTGCTGGGTCACCTGAGCGGAGGGAGTAAGGGAGGGAGTGGGACTGCCAGTCCTGGGGCAGGGCAGTCTGAGCTGCAAAAGGAGGTGCTGGAGGACTTGCAGCGAGCCATGCAGGCGGCTTCGTTGGAGGACGAGAGCATGGTGAGTGTGACGGTGGCGAGCGTGTGGTTGGGTGTGTTTGAGTGTTTGTGTGTATGTGTGTGTGTGTGTGTGTGTGTGTGTGTGTGTGTGGATTGGTGGAGAGAGACGGTGTACGAGTGAGGGTCTCCTCATGTAAAAGACATACTGTGCGTGATTCTTGCAGCTTTGTTTGAGGATGAGAGCAAGGTGAGTGTAAGGGCGTGCGGTTTAGTGTGTGTGTGTGTGTGTGCGTGTGTGTGTGCGTGTGTTTGTGTGTGTGTGTGCGTGTGTGTGTGTATGTGTGTGCGTGTGTTTGTAGTCTAGTGTGTGTGTGTGCGTGTGTGTGTATGTGTGGTGTGAAGAAAGAAGGTTGTTGCAAGGTGGCTAAACACGGTGGAGCGTGAGATGAGCGCAAGGTGCATTATAATATTATAATAGTAGGTATGTGTATGAAAAGAGGAGAGAGGGGGTTGTTGCAAGGTCGCAAAGTGGAATCTGCCGCGTGCGTAAGGGACGCCAGGTCTACATAGTCCCCTTAACTTGGACAGGATGCTGTTGATGCAATCAGAAGGGCTGCTAGGCACACATGGCTGAGCTGTGTAGATGCAAGCAGCTGGCCTGCTTGGCACATTTGGCAAAGCGCATGTTGGTGACTTGCTACATGAAGTATCCGTACTATCATGTCAAGTGACACACTACAGTACTCATAGCACCGTGGACAACTCCGAGTCTCTTATGGTGTGGCATGAGCATTTCAGCGACCATAAATAAATGGCCTTGCATAGGCTCACATTTTGTCAAATGACTAGGTCCTTTAGACCTCTCACATTGCACGCATTGAAGTTGATTAATTTGGGATTTATAATTCATGCACTGGTTACGGGTCGTCATGGTAGGCATGGATAACACTTAAATTAGCATAATAAAACTACACTGCCCGCACAGTTTACGCTCACAAGCTCGCACGCACACTCACAGGTACATGCGTTCACGCATATGCGCACGCACACACAAGTTTTCACAAACACTCCTCTGCAGGGCAATAACGGAGGCAACAATGGAGGCACAGAAACCGCCAGCAGCTGCAGTGGGGGTCGCATGTCCAAGCACTTGTGGCTGGGCAATCTTAACACAAAAGTGCCTCGTTCGGTGCTTAGAGCCGTGTTTGAGCATTTCGGTGCAGTTGAGGATGTGGTAACCTTTCCAGGTGCGTGGTTTCTGTGTGTGTGTGTGTGTGCGTGTGTGTGTGTGAGTGTGTGTGTGCTGTGTATGTAGGTGAGCAGCTACTTGTGCTGTGTATGCTTTTGTGTGCATGCGTGTGTGCATGCATGCATGCATGTACATCTTTATGAGTGAGCAAATGAAGTTAGATAGCCACAGAGGACGTATATTTGTGCTTTTGTGCAAGCTGCTGTTGAGCTCAGTTGGGGTCCTCAGTTGTACGTGCTGCTTTTTTTAATGCTTGTGCATGCAGAAAAAGAGCACCTCTAATTGTGCTGATGAATGGCAACGCAGTGTTTGTTTTATCCGCACCCAGTTGTGCGTGCCTGCTTTGGTGGTTGGTCATCCAAATAGTGGGATCACGTGTGTATAGCTTATTAAAGGAGGTTATATCGTCGTGCGCTTGTCATCATGTTCATACACCACGCACCTTGCAGGTCGCATGTACGCTTTTGTGAACTTCCGTAACTCTGACGAGGCCAAACGTGCCGTGGCCACGCTTAACGACAGAGAGGTATGTGCGAGTATGTGCGTGTCAATGATTCTTGCTTTGTCAGAGTTTAGGGCAAGCACCAAGGAAGTTGTGAATTTGTGCGCGTACCGTCCGCACTTTCGATCACTGTCCCTAAAACAATTTAATGTAATTTTTATGGAACAAGGAAGTGAACACTTGACACATAAATATGCACAGATGTTGTCTCCCATGAACATGCACACACACATACACACACACATGCACACAACCTTGTTTGCAGGTCTCTCCCATCACAGGCCAGCGCAAGCTAGTCATCAAGTTTCGTCCCTCGAAAAAAGCCCTTGGCAAATCTGCTGATGGTCCAGGAGCTGAGGCAGCAGCCGCTGCAGCAGCACAGCAAACTGCAGACACTGACGAAGGGAGTGAGGCGTCAACTGGGCTGGAGAGCTTAGGTGCGTGAAAAGATGAGGAGGCTCGTTGTGTTGTTTTGGGGTGTGTGTGGGGGGGTGCTTGTGTGTGCATGTGCGTCTGTGTGCATGTGTGGTGGAGTGTAAGTGTGGCTTTAGACAGGTGTATAGGAGGCAGAAAGGGTGATGCTGGATAGCATTGGCTCATGTTTGCAATTGTTATTAGCACCATGATTGCCACGCAACCTAATGTCTTGCACACGCTCACGCACACTTACACACCCAAACACCCAAACACGCGCACGAGCGCAGCTCCTATGAAGCGAAAGAAGCCCACCAAGAACATCAGCCGCCTCAGCGTCCGCAGCGTGGGCAACATCCCTGTCTGCCATCCCCCTGACCTTGACGAGCAGCAGCACCTGCAGCAGGAGCAGGCACGCACACAGCTGCTACAGCAGCAGCAGCAGCAGCAGCAGCAGCAGCAGCAGCAGCAGCAGCAGCTGCCGTCCTCTTCATCCCAGCTGAATCTGCCATCCTCACTGATGCATGCGGCTGTGGGCGGTGCTGGTATCGGCATTGGCAAAGAGGGAGGGCGATTGCAGCCGGAGCAGCAGGTAGGAGCTGCTTGTCAGCGCACCTCCTTTGCCCAGAACAAAACTGCTGAAGCACGCATGCGAGCATGGCAAGATGGCTTTTATTACGATTTGTGGCCGCGTGACAGGGCGTTCTTGCCGTGCCCATCGCAACAGTAGGCACAGCAAGGGGGCAGGGTTGAGCAGGCGTGCTTTTGCCTGTTACTAGGTGCACCTGAGTAGGCGTTGTCATGCATGCATGTTTGCGCGTTTGTGTGACAGCTGAAGACATGACTTGATGCCGAGCAAGGCTGGATGGGCAAGCAAGCTAATGCGGCAGTCCTCGTTTTTGTGTCCATTTGGTTTCTTGGAGGACAACACGTCAGCTCTACCCACCTTCCTGTCTTGCTCCTTCTCTTCCTGCACCCAAGCACGTCAATACCACCGACTTCCAATCGCCTGACTCGCAAACGTGTCGGCATCATCAAGCAAGCCCCCTTCTTATCCTGCCAGCATCAGCTCCGCTAATGTCCAATCTCTTGTCTCGTCCCCATCGCTTCTGCAGGCAAATACGGCACCGCACCACGGAGCTCATCCCAACCAAAAAGCCAACGACCCCAGCTCTCCCAACCACAACCCTGCTGGTGTGAGTGGGGGTGTTCTTGGTGTGGGTGCGAGTGCTGCTGCACAAATGGGAGGCGAAGGAGGGGGAGGTATGAACCAGCAGGATGCCAACCAGCTGCTGCTAGAACAGGTGTGTGGGCATGGGCATGGGTGTGGGTGTGGGTGTGGGTGTGGGTGTGGGTGCGGGTGCGGGTGCAGGTAAAGGGTGCGGGTGTGGACGTGGGTGCAGGTACAGGTATGGGGGAAAGGGAGGGGGAGTTGTGTATGCTCGTGAGGCGTGAGGGGAAGGGGCAAATGTATGCACTGGGTGTGAAATTGTATACAGAGGGGGAAGGGAGTGGGGCTGTGGGCTAAGATGTACGTCTCTTCTTGCCTTTTTTGAAATGAACATCACCAAAAGCGCTTGCTAAGTACTAGTTTGCTGACGCAAGCCTCCTCATACTTCACACACACACACACACACACACACCGCGCGCATGATACCACGACCTTGCAGGTCATTGCAGCGGGCAACGTGGCTAGCAGAGGCAGCAGTACCGCAGCACACGGCGAAGTGAATGCGTCCGCTGCTGAGCATACGGTACTTTGCTTTTTATACGCTGAGTGTCTGTGGTTTTCAATTGACCTTCTCTCGAAACATAGAAATTCAAGTCAAGCATCCTTTTGTCACCTGCCTCTGTCTGCTTGTTCACAGGCTCTCGTAGGGTAGCTGACTGCCCTGCAGTTTCGCACACGTACAGTTTGAATGTACATGACAGTTTGAATGTACATGGTTTTTCAAGAGCTCTCACACACACATGCTTGCACGCGCATATACACTTACGCGCACACACTCATTTGCACACACACATACACAGACACACATGCACAAACACACACAGGCCACTGCCAAGGGATCCACCCTGCTCGACAACCATGACCTCACCACCATCGCTACCAGCGTTACTCCTGTACGCCCCCGGGCATCTGCCCCTGCCACAACCCCTCTGAGTGACAAAAGCAGAGAGCCAGAAAGGGTGAACGACTTAGAGGAAGCAGGCACACAGCTCCAGCATCTGACACTTGAACAGATGATGCTGATACATGAGCTGGATATGGACGAGGGGGGGGGCCTCGATTTGCCAGAGGGCCGGCCGTCACGGCACCTTTGGCTTGGCAACATCCCACTCAAGCCAAACAAGGCGGCCATGGAGCTGCTGTTCAAGTGAGTGGGCTGTTCAGGCGCTGATGATCGAGTGAGGGTCCTGGTTAGTGATCGAGTGAGTGGGCCTGTTTAGGGGTCGAGTGAGTGGGCCTGTTTAGGGATCGAGTGAGGGGCCTGTTTAGGGATCGAGTGAGTGGGCCTGTTTAGGGATCGAGTGAGTGGGCTGTTCAGGCGCTGCTGATAGAGTGAGGGGCCTGTTTTTGACGGAGTGAGATGAAAGATACATTCCAAACACCTGCAGAAGTATGCATTCTTTGAAATGTGGGCTGGGCTGTCTTGGCAGCTGCTGATTCAAGAGGTGGGCCTCCTAAGACGACACTCTGTAACCACACATTATTGCGCACAACACTTCTCACAATCAGTGCACATTTTAGCACACAACTGTACACAGTCAGTGCCCATTCTTACGCAAAACACTACACACAGTCAATTTGGGCCGCTGGAGTCAATTCGTGTGTTCCCTGGCAAGACCTTTGCGTTTGTCAACTTTGGGGCTGCCGCGGATGCCATCAATGCTAAAGCCACCCTGGACTCACAGGTAGGCCCAGTCAGTTTGCGTGTGTGTGTGTGCTGCACAACGTTGTTTTATGTGTGTTGTTTGACTATATTGTTAATCTCTCTCTCTATAGCCTAACATCTATTTGATTTCACAATACACAGTGACACTCACGTTAACACACACACACTCACACACACAGATGCACACACACACCCACACTCACTCTTTTCCTTACAGCCTGCTCCTGCCGTGAGCGGCACAAAGCCCATGGCCATCCGTTTTCAGAAGGACGCTGTGTCGGGCATCATGGCCCACGAAGGTACGACCTACCCACGTCCATACAACGTTACCGAGCAGCACTATCTCTACGACGCACATAGCAAGGCTCGCAGTAAACAGGAATGTAAATGGAGTGCATATCAAAAGAGGTGCAAATGAAGGTGTTGCTCGCGCAACATGTCCTTGCAGAAGGAAAGGGCAGCCTTGATGCAGCAGACCCCTTCCCTTGTTCATCAGTTTGGCACAAGGGGGTGCAGTTGCAGGCACTTGCAAGGTTCCTCCTCCATTTTGCATTTCATGGGTTGCACAAGCGTACATGTGCACACCTACAATTGGACAATGCTTGGCGTTTATGGTTTATATTTAGGGTTGGCCAAAACCGTATATATGTTTACACTGTACATGACTACATTCTATCTCCCTGCCAAAAACACCGTACATCAGTGTTTCTTTTTTGGAGACGTATGACGTCTATAGACCTGAAACCCCTACTATTTGGGCGTGGGGGAAAGACGTGAAACCAAGAATTTGGGCCCCAGGGGGTCTCCCGGCAAAAATCGACCAAGGGCCCTTCGAGGCCGTCAAGAGCCCTTCGATGGTCGAAATTAATTGCAGAAATCAAAAATTTTAAGCATTTTTTAAATTTTGTTTGGATGGTTGGTTTGCCTAAAAGAAAGAGAGTCAAGCAGGGAGAGAGTGATGGGAGGTACAAAGTGGGGAAAAAGCATGGTGAGACCACAGCCATGCATGCAGCCTGCATGGCTGCTGCAGAAGGATGGGCCTCCCAAATACACATTGAAGGGCATGCCAGTGGACAGGGAGCAGCCTGCGCGCAGCAAGTGGTTGCAAGATGGAGGTCTGGGGGAGGACATCATTTCCCTTCCCAGCAGCCATTGGGAAGTGGCTAGATGCCTGCCCCAAGCGTGGGCGTTACGGAGTTGAATAGATCTAGTTAAACAGATATCAGTGTAGGACAGACAGACAGACAGACAAGACAGACAGACCCGTAGGCTTACGGACGTATCGGTGTTCATGCTTTAAGTTTGTTAGGGCCATGCCTGAAACATTTATTTTACCACGTGCACGAGCATTGCTGGGAGGCTGCAGGCCTCCCAGCGGGCTGGGCATAAAAGGATGTAAGACGTCAAACAAAGGTTTTCAAATTGTTCAAATCTGGCCGTGACGTGAAACGAAGGTTTTCCAAAATCGAAAAAAGAAACACTGCCGTACATACACCATATATCTATGGTTCTGGCCAACCCTATTTATATGGCATACATGTGCACATGTGCACACAGCTGCAATCGGACAAAAGTGTGTGTGTGCGCTTTTTTGTCTCACCTGTTGAGCTGACAGCTCCCAGAGGCTTCCCATGCTGCACCCGCTTCGTAGGGGTGCATCTGAAAGGGTGCCTCAGCAGCAAACAATATGGAGTGAGCTTACCCGGGAGCTCACTTGGGCTTGCAGGGTAACAGGGGCCTTACACAAGGGAGGCAGGAGGACAAAGTCTTTGTCACTCTAGATAAAAAGGACGCGCACACGCGCACATGCACACATACATACACACACACCCTGCACGATAGCCACATTCCTCACGCAACCGCTCACACACTCAAAACGTATTTTTGCATTCACACATATTTCAGAAGTTGACAATCACACCAGTGCACCCTACCCTACCCTCCCTGCAAGCCTGTCTATCCAGGGAGGGCTCCCTGCAGGCTATGGGGGCCAAGAGTAAAGCCAGTACCCTCGCCCTCGTATGTTGACAATTACAGCACCCTTCCCTCCCCACAGGTTTGTCTGTTGAGGGTTTCCAAGATGGTTTAGGAGGCGAGACTACCATCAGCACCCTCCCCCCCAATACCCCAGTCCCCTCACATGCTGAGGGCCTAACTCCCCTCCCCAGTAGCACCTCAGTGCCCATGCCAGGTCCGTGCTTGTTGCTGGAACTGCTCTTTGTGCACACAAAATTGCACGCCCACGCACACACACACACAACTGCACATGGTTCCCAGCTGCACCTTAATTGTTACGTGCAAGTAAGCTGGTCCTCTATTTATGTGAAAGTGTGCCTGCGTGGGCTTGTCGGCCTGTCTTGTGCATGTCCATGGCCAAGAATGTACAATGCACACATGCATGCGCAGACACACACAAACGTACATGTACGCGCACACACACACACACACACACACACACACACACACCACGCCAACCCTCCTGCAGCGGCCAGCAGTAGCGCTTCTGCAGCACCAGGGGGCCCAAGCCTCCAACCCCCTGCTACCTCTGCCCTACCCCCCCTTGCACCGAGCAACAGCACAGCCCCTGCAGCAGCCGGCGACGCTGCCTCCTCCTCTGCAGCAGTGAGTGCAAGTCCTGGAGGAGGCTTAGGCAATGCCAGTCTGGCCGGTCTGGATGCGCAGCAGCTGGCTTTGATGCTATCAGGGCTGTCCGGCAAAGTGGGAGTGAGTAAGGGAGCAGCGGAGGGTCTGATGGAGGCCCTCAACAAGGGTGGTGGAGGAGCGGAGGGAGGTGGGCTACAAGGGGGAGAAGGGGACGAGTGTGCCGGGACTGGGCTGAGTGCTAACGTGCTTGCGGCTGTGAATGATCTTAGTCGCCTCCTCGTGGATGATGAACCACCGGAGCCGGCAGTCAACCTGTCCAACCGTTTGAACCCCAACAACGTGCACTTTGACAAGGAGCTGGCCTCGAGGTGAGAGGGGGTCAGGAAGAGAGGGAGAGTGGGGTTGCGGTATTGGGTTTGGATCTGTGAACGTAGATGACTGGAACGTTTGTTCAATCTGCTGGCAACCTGAGGTGTCTGACGTGCCGGGACTCAAGAATAGCGGGAGAAGTCCGTACTCACGAGGTTCTTGGTCGCTCAAACCTGTTGGAGCTGTGTTGTTAGGCGGGTAATCTAGGGGGGGCAAGATGGTTTTGTCTGAAAGCTGAGGTGAGGCAGGGGACAAAGAAGTGGGGAGGTTGAAGGGAGCGTGCCCCGTGTTTACTGCTCATTTGGTTGCAAATCCTTGCAATTCCTTACGAAGAAGGATGCAAAAGGGCCTTTTTGGAGAGCATGGGTGCTTGAGGGTGCCTGACAACAAGGGCCCAAATGAGGGTTAAAAAAAGGTCAGGTAGCGCTCAGCACATTGGCGGTGCCCTCTTGGTTGTGTCTAGGTCAGGCAATGGATGTGAGCAATCAAGCAGACAAGTTACATCGCTGCCGCACCTTTGCGTGAGTGTGTCCATCCCTGACCTACGCGCACCTTGCCGCAACACACACATCCCCCCCCCCCCCATACACACACACCACACATACACACATACACACACACTGCGCAGGTACAAGCGCATGAGCAAACTGGAGAAGGAGTCCCTCTGGGCCCAAGACCGCGCCCTCCAACAGAC
>Ga0307968_1004406_pt1:0-10000 | contig 11458 bp, 12 predicted proteins | sample OrgLakmetagen650_FD_201834 | JGI IMG/M metagenome (GOLD analysis project Ga0307968, IMG submission 201834) | Saline water microbial communities from Organic Lake, Antarctica - #650 | ecosystem: Environmental > Aquatic > Non-marine Saline and Alkaline > Saline | place: Antarctica: Organic... | reverse complement strand
TCAGCATCTGACAGTAACAGGAATAGCAGTAGCAGCAGCAGCAGCAGCAATAGCGGGCGCGGTAGGAGAGTGCGCAGCCGCGCAGGCAGTGGCGGCGCCCCCCCACCTCAGGATCAAAGCCAACACAGCCAGCAGCAGCCGGCACAGCATCAGAACCCCAGCCCAACAGACCAAGAGCAGCAGCAGCAGCAGCAGCAGCAGCCTTCTTCCCTACCCGCGTCGCAGTCACAGCAGCCGCACAGCCAACAGCAGTATCTCCCCAGCCATGATCCTCAACAGCAGCAGCACCACCAGCAGCAGCGGCCGCACACCGACCCTAACAGCCAGACCCAAGGGGAGGATCATAGCACTCACCACCAGCACCACCTCCACCTGGACGATGTTTCGAGCATAAAGGGGCCAGACAAACTGGGGGTGAATCTGGTGGCGTCCATCTTTACGGCCCTGGTGACGGCATTGGTGGAGTCCCCTGTGGAGCTGTTCCGGCACAACCAACAAGCAGGCACCGTGCAGGTAGAAAGTGCGGGTAGAAAGTGCAGGTAGAAAGTGCGGGTAGAAAGTGCAGGTAGAAAGTGCAGGTAGAAAGTGCAGGTAGAGAGTGCAGGTAGAGAGTGCAGGTAGAGAGTGCAGGTAGAAAGTGCGGGTAAAAAGTGCAGGTAGAAAATGCAGGTAAAAAGTGCAAGTAGAAAGTGCAGGTAAAAAGTGCAAGTAGAAAGTGCAGGTAAAAAGTGCAAGTAGAAAGTGCAGGTAGAAAGTGCGGGTAGAAAGTGCAGTTACCGTGCAGGTAAAAAGTGCGCCAAGCACACCTCAAGGGATATGCACTGCACAAGAGTAAAGTGCATCGAAGCCTTCCTTGTGTTCCTGTTCGGTGAGAGATAGGGGGGAAGGCACGGCTGTTCAGGCACGGCCTGCAAGCAGCCACTGTGCAGGTAACCAGCACTTGTAAAGTGCATCTTAGCCTTCCTTGCGTTCCAGTTCAGAAATTAGGAAAGGCACGACTGTCAGGCACAATTTGCACGCAGCCAGCACTTATAGATCATAAGCCTTCCTTGTGGGTTGCTGTTCAGAGAGTGTTTGGAAAGGCACAACTGTTATCATAGGTGGTACAGCGCATCTTGTGCTCCTCTTTCCTTCTCTGCTTTTGATATGAGCTGTGGGGATGGATGGACTGACCAGGCAGGCAATGTGCTGGTTAGCATCGTGAGCTGCTTAAGACGCTCCTTGTTTGAATTCGATGACAGATCAGGTGAGTCTTTGTTTGGGTTCAATGACAGATCAGGTGAGTCCTTGTTTGGGTTCAATGACAGATCAGGTGAGTCTTTGTTTGGGTTCAATGACAGATCAGGTGAGTCCTTGTTTGGGTTCAATGACAGATCAGGTGATTCTTTGTTTGGGTTCAATGACAGATCAGGTGAGCCTTTGTTTGAGTTCAATGACAGGTAAGGTGAGTCCTTGTTTTGGTTCAATGACAGATCAGGTGAGTCCTTGTTTTGGTTCAATGACAGATCAGGTGAGTCCTTGTTTTGGTTCAATGACAGATCAGGTGAGTCCTTGTTTGGGTTCAATGACAGATCAGGTGAGTCCTTGTTTGGGTTCAATGACAGATCAGGTGAGTCCTTGTTTGGGTTCAATGACAGATCAGGTGAGTCCTTGTTTTAATTCAATGACAGATCAGGTGAAGGAGGGAAAGTGCAATGTCAAGTCGCAATTCCACATCAAGTCTGCTTGCACACTTGGAAGTTCCAATGGTATAGGCACGTGTGATATGCGCAATGCTTTGCTTTTTATACTCGTCTTTTTCAGCTTTGCTCCTTGTTGACAGCTGTATGAACGAGGATGAGGGATCCCGTTGAAGCTGGGAAAAGGCTTTGCTGTTACAAGTTGAATTGCAGGCTTGTCCAAGGACGGGAAAAATAAATTGATATTTAAAGTTGATATTTAAAGTCTCTGTCACTTACTATCTTAATACAACACGCCATTCAAAATCCATAATTTGGTGAATACACTGTTGAAACTGACATGTGAGACCATAAACACTCACAGACAAGCATACGCCCCCTCCCCCTCTACATTTTTAAACACCACACAGCCGCAACCCTCCCCTTCCCTCTCCTTCCCTCTCCTTCCCTCTCCTTACACACACAGGACATACACACACCCATACAAACCTCATACGCACACACTCATACACACCTCATACACACATACACTTACACTCCCTCACATACGTGCGTACAACACAGGGCAACTTCATGGGGCAAATGCTGAGCACGGTCAAACGGAAAGGACCGGCTGGCCTGTACTGGGGATTCCTGCCGCACTGCTTCGAGGCCCTACCCCACGACATCAGCGAAATGCTGGTGATGGGCTGCATGAAGGTGGGGTGCAGAAGAGGGGTTTGTAATTTATTTTGCTTTGGCAAGGGGCTGTCTTCTTTGATATGCTTTGAATTTTGCTTTTTTGCGCCACAGCATCTGCGAAATGCTGGTGATGGGCTGCGTGCATGGTTTGATTGAGTGTGTTTGGTTATGATGGTGTCATGGTGCATCTTTTAAAGGGTTGGCCAAAGCCATTCATTTGAAGATTTCCCTGCCAAAAACACCGTATATGTACTATTACATATATATGGTTCTGGCCAACCATGGTATATGTGTATGTAATATATTTTTGTTCTGGCCAACCCTACTCATTCGTTCTGCTGAGAATGGACCCTTAATTATTGAGCAAGTACCCTTAATTATTGAGAAAGGAACCTTAATTATTGAGCGAGGACCCTTAATTATTGAGAAAGGACCCTTGATTATTTAGCATGGACCCTTAACTATTGAGCAAGGACCCTTAACCATTGAGCAAGGACCCTTAATTATTGAGCAAGGACCCTTAACTATTGCTCGCACCAGCCTGTGCCTTATCAAGACAAGAAGAAAACAACCGACACTAATGTGGAAGGCTCTTCTGCTGAAACTACTTTCCTGCAGCTACACGCACATGAGTCTGACCGCAATAACAAAATCGTGACTAAAATTTTTGGTTGCGGCCAACCTTATCCCTCTGAATAACTAGAGTGGTCAGCCCAATTCAAAGGGGGGGGAGGGCAGGCATGGCTTAGGCTTAGGCTTGGAGCTGGTGGTGGTTGCTGACCTTCAAAGCGCAGCATTTGGAGCATGGCCTGGGCTGAAACACAGGCATGAGTTGAGTTCAATATGCACTGCAGGAAATGAGTGCAGGAATGGACGCTGGCGTACTTGGCTGCTAGATTTATATGTTATACAACAAAAATGCACACACATCACACATACAGGCACAGGCCACACACACACACACACACACACACACACACACACACACAGACACACACACATACACACATGCACATACAAACACACGGAGTCATACACTCACACAAGCATACAAAAATAAACACGCGCACACAGCTCATCCATGCAAAGATATGCACATAGATACACATGACACTTTTAAATCGCTATGTGCCGCACAGGACATGCATTTAGATGCAATGGAATCAAGTAGGAGTTCCAAGCATAGATGGCTGCGCAACGTGCCCGTAGAGGTGAGTGCTTGTGTCAACGCGCATGCCCGTGTGAGTGTCTCTGTGTGTGTGTGTGTGTGTGTGTGTGTGTGTGTGTGTGTGTGTGTGTGTGTGTGTGTGTGCGTGCGTGTGTGTGTGTGCGCGCGTGTGTGTGTGTGTGTGTGTGTGTGTGTGTGTGTGTGTGCACGAGAGTGTTCATTTAAGTTCCCGTTACAGCAATCATCATAAAGGCAACACTGCCTGATTCCATAAAGGCATTTCCGGCATCTGCATATAAGGTATGACAGAAGGAACAGGCAATTCCATTATTTGGCACGTTAAAAGAGGATGGGGCACGATTTAGGTTGGTCCCAACCACAATGATGTATTGATGTATTACACTCGCACACGCACACACACGCACATACACACACGCACATAACCCACACGCGCACAACCCACACACACGCACGCGCGCACACACACACACACACATACACAAACACATATACACACACGCGCACACGGACTCATACACAAACACGGACACACAACATACACACACTCACGAACACACGACATGTGCACAACATAGGCCTGGGATTTAACAGCTGGGGCAGCTTCAGGCGTCGCTGCTGTTATTGTGTCCATGCCCTTTGACTGCATCAAGACATACATGCAGGTGAGGGAGTGAGAGGGAGGGAGGGAGGGAGTGTGAGGGAGTGAGCCTCTTTTTATATTCATTCCTGTACTATTACAACTGTTAATGTGTCCATGCCCTTTGACTGCATCAAGACACCATGCAGGTGAGGGAGTGAGTGAGGGAGGGAGGGAGGGTGTGAGGGAGTGAATGAGCCTCTATTTGTATTCATTCCTGCACTATTATAACTGTTAATGTGTCCACGCCCTTTGACTACATCAAGACACCATGCAGGTGAGAGTGAATGAGTGAGTGAGCAAAGGAGTGAACTACTTTTGTTCTTATTTATTCCTGCACTATTAGAACAGCGAACAGACACTCGCAAGCCAAGCGGCACCGTGCTGCTGCACGCCCGTCTGTGTGCTTTCTTAAGATGGTGTGACCAATCATGTGTGCTTGCATACAGCGCGTGCAGCAAGAAAATGGGGCAGCGCACACTTTGTTCATTGACTTGTGCTTCAAACTTGTACTTACAAAAATTCACACACACACACACACACACGTTCACACATCCCTGCAGACGCGCGGGACATCCTTAAGTGGCCAGAGCCTGGTGGGCTCGACAAACTTGTTCTTCCAGACCGGGAAAGACATGGTGGCGCGCAAGGGCATGGGCTGCATGTACTACGGTGTGGTGCCTCGCCTCTTACAGCAGGTTTGTCTCACTCTGCGTGTGGCTGTGTTGTGTGCAGGGTTGTTCAGTTCGGGGTTCGGCGGCTACTGCTGCATCCTCATTTGTGTGACGACTGCATAAATATTTCTGTTACAGTTGCATCCCCATCTTTATGGCTGCTGCATCTCTCTTTCGCGTGACTGCTGCATCCTCATTTTTGTGACGGCCGCATAACTATTTCTGTTACAGTTGCATCCCCGTTATTGTGGCTGTTGCATCTCTCTTTCGCGCGACTGCTGCATCCTCATTTGTGTGACGGCTGCAATACTTGTGTAATAAATTCAGACTCAATTGTTTGGCTATTGTGTCCTCATTTGTGTGACTCATGTATCCCTCCCCAGGTGCCATCCTCGATGATGTGTTGGTGGGCGGTGCATGCAGTGGTGCGGGCCCTCGAGCCTTGGACCCGCAAAGAGAGTAAGGAAGCGTGACCGTATAGATCAACTTGTTGGCGAGTGTAAATACTTCCCGGCGTCTTGTGGTCAGTATAAGAATGAAAGAGAGAATAGTAGAAATGTAGCATTGAAAGAAAGAGAGCAGCGGCTCACACAGAGAGGGAGTGGAGGGAGGATGGTGTGCTGAGCGAAAAAACGGACGTGGGTTCCCCCTTGGGCTACCTTTTTACTCAAACTGTGCCCGGAGTTGCTGTCATTATGAGTGTTGAGTGCTTGGAGGCTGTGAGAAGTTTGTAGAGAGACTGCAGGGGCCTTGGAAACACTCACGGCTGCATTATTAAGACAAGGGAATGAGGAAGGTATAATGGTAGCAGTTTCATGATGGCAAATTGGTGCCCTTGTGTGTGCACATTATCATAATGCTTGATAGTAGGTTGCTCCGTGCATGCCTTTTTTTACACGATTTCCTTTAGACTCCCTGCTCGGGAGATACAGAACGATGCGACTTTCTAATAGTAGATCTAGTTAGTGATTTATTCTTGATTTCCTCCCATTATTTTTTGTAGCAAACTGTCTTTCTTGTTCGTTATACCTCATATGTTTTAAGCAGCAGCCTTTTATGCACTTGCCTTTTTACGCTTCATTCTGTCTGTAAAGCCACGCAGCCCGTTTGTGAGAAAATGGCGCTGCCTAGCATACTCAACTGAGTTGGCCATTAAATCTACAATTTCTTACCCAGTTGGTGTGTAAAGGAGTGCATCAGTTTTGAAACTGAGGCTTTCTCAGTTGGTGTGTAAAGTAAAGGACAAACTCCAGTTTCCAAACTGACAACTGGGATACTTCTTCCGTTTCCCTCCCTAGGCCCTCAAAACTGCCAACTTCGCCAACTTCACCAACTGAGGTGGTGCAGTTGCAACCGGCAACTCCCAGTTTTTAAACTGACAACTTGGATACTTCTTCCGTTCCCTCCCTAATGGTTACAATGGTTACAATGGGGGGTTCAGCCAGGTTGTTTGACTGATCGGCTGCTGACTGGTCTCGGCCAGCCACAAATAAATCCATAAGCTCAGAAAGAAAAAGAAGTCTAGTAGTGTTCTACTGAGAAAGGAAATCATGAACAAGTTGGTTGTTGACCTGTTGCAGCAAAAAGGGTTGGGCTGCTGAATAAGTCCTCGAAAAAAGGTGTAAACAGAAAAAAATATGTTTCCTCAGCTCACAAACTCGATAATCTTGGCAAAATAAAAGAGCATGCATGCACTTCGTTCTGAACATGTTCATCTTCCCCAGGACATTGGTCACATACACGAGACCCATTTTCAAGCCACGCTGCTGCCTCAACTTTTAAAGTGTGCGCCCGCAAGCGGAGTCTACTTACATTGCGCATACATGTTTGGACAGATCAAGATGGAGATACCATGGTACAATAGTCGGCATACGCTCATTTCTAGAAAAAGGGATGGCAAACCAAAAATGATAAGTGGCCAGTTTGTTGTTGTGCGTGTTGGGGTCCACCAACTCAGCGTCTCTCCAAACACCTCTCATCCTATGCTTCAGATCTGCAGTAAACTCGTGCATGGGAATAGCACGCCCAGTTTGAACAGCTCGTAGAAAAAACTCACGCCCACGCAGTCCTTGAAAAGCGCTCAGCAATTGAGCTGTCCAGCAGGCACTTGAACGAGGCTGTAAATCGAGATCAGCCTGGACTACCCTCCGCAAAGTGTCACTATTGGTATTAGCTTGCTATTGAAAAGCTTGACAGCTGACCGAAACCAGTAGAAGAACTGCAATGGTTAATGCCCACATTCTTGGAGTACAGCCCAGTTAGTGGTAGACCGCTTCACGCCCAACGTGCCCTTCAGAAAATGCAAATGAAGCGTAGACAGCGAGCTAGAGAACTCCCTGCCTGCCTGCAAAAATCCAGTACCCCATACTTGACTACCATACATGCCAGCAGGAACAACATACGTCTTAGCGAGCCACAAAGAAGTGTGCGGTCTGTCTGCCAAAGCGTGCGTGCGTGTTCACGCACAAAACTACATATCCTATAGGCAGAGGCAAGAAAAGGACGGGATGCGTGTTCAGCAGGCTTAGCCATGTTCGAGGTCCTGTCGAAAACCATGCCCAGATACCTAAAAGAACCTTTGTGATGAAGGGTGGCACCGCCAACATCAAAAACAGGAACATTTTCACCCGCGGAGTTGAAGTGCACAACTTCAGACTTGGAAGTGTTGACAATTAGATGTTTATTCCTGGTGTACACAGCCAACCAACTTATCATGATTTGCATATCACGGGGCTCATTAGTCAGCAAAGTCAGATCATCTGCATACAACATGTGTGAGACGTGCACACGCGCGGTTCCGGTGATAGCCCCTGATACACCCTCAGCAATGTCGTCAATATCGTTAATATAAAGGGAAACAAGCAGAGGAGACAGGGGGCAACCTTGTTTAACCCCACGAGTCGGATGCACACGAGCAGTCTTATAACCATCTTTCAAGACATACATATCACGGTTGTACATGTCTTGAATCACAGCCAACAAAGGCGCAGGCATGCGAGTAGCCTAAGGTGTTTCCATAGTGCATTTCTTGGAATGGTGTCATGCATAGGCTTGCTTAAAATCAATGAAAGCAGCGTGAAACCTAGGTGACCCTTTGGGTTTAATTGTTCGTGCAGCATGTTAGTGCCGAAGAATGAACATAGGTTGCAAAGTGTTACGACCTGGGTAAAAACCATACTGGGTGTCAGGGATCTGACCAGTTGCCACACACCACTCAGTAAGCAACGAGCGTTTCCCTCCCTAGTAGGCCCTCAAAACTGCCAACTTCGCCAACTTCACCAACTGAGGTGGTGCAGTTGCAACTGGCAACTCCCAGTTGTTAAACTGACAACTGGGATACTTCTTCCGTTTCCCTCCCTAGGCCCTCAAAACTGCCAGCTTCACCAACTGAGGTGTTGAAGTTGCAACTGGCAACTCCCAGTTTCCAAGCTGACAACTGGGCTGACTCCTTACTACCAACTTTGCCAACTTAGTTTGCCAAAGTTGCAATTGGCAGGAGAGCTTTTATGGCTTACCATCTAATAGACGTTCTTTATCAAACCTAAAAACTTGGTACAATGGGTACAATTTAGGCAAGGTACTTTTGATAAATAGGACAAGTAAGGCTCTTATGTCTCCTCCCAAAACCAGCATACCTAAATAAACATGCATACCTGAACCCTAAACCCGAACCCTAACCCGACCCCTAACCCTAACCCGAACCCTAACCCTAACCTTAACCCTAACCCTAACCCTAACCCTAACCCTAACCTTAACCCTAACCTAAACCTAACCCTAGCCCTAACCCTAACCCTAACCCTAACCCTAACCCTAACCCTAACCCTAACCCTAACCCTAACCCTAACCCTAACCCTAACCCTAACCCTAACTTTAACCCTAACCCTAACCCTAACCCTAACCCCAAACCCTATGTGTTCAACTATTGTTGTCGTTGGGAGCATTTGTCACTTCTAATGTTCGAATTCAGTTCTAGCTGCTAGAAGTTTGTAACTTGGAACAACTGCAATTAGAAGTCACTGCAAAGTTCGAACAATTTACCACTTTGCGAATATAGAACACGTTTCGAACATTAGTAGTCAACTTCGAACTTCAAACAATTAGGAGAGTGGGAGGTTAGAACACCATACTTCGAAGACTATAAGTCATCTCTAATGTTCGAACTGAGTTCTAGCTGCGAAGGCTAGAAGTGACTTCAGTGGAACTACAGTCACTGCGAAGTTCGAACAATCTACCACTTTGCGAATATAGAACACGTTTCGAACATTCGAAGTCAACTTCGAACTTCGAAAAATTAGGAAAGTGGGAGGTTAGATGCTTGTATGCTTTCTAGGATTAGAAGTGCACTTCTAAAAAAGTGACTTTCGTGAGTGCTAGCGAGCTAACTGAGTACGGAGCGCACAAGGGTGCTTTTCCTAAGGAAAATACACAAGGGTGCTTTTCCTAAGCAACCGCTTCGCGGTTGCAATGAGTACTTGGGTGCGGAATTCACAAGAGTGCTTTTCCTCAGAGGTTTTAGTTGATGACAGTTTAGAAACTGGGAGTTGCCAGTTGCAACTTTGGCAACTGAGTTGGCGAAGTTGGTGAAGTTGGTGAAGTTGGCAGTTTCTGAGGCCCCGTGAGGGAAATAGAGGAGTGATTGCCCAATTGACAGTTTAAAAACTGGGAGTTGACAGTTTAGAAATTGGGAGTTGCCAGTTGCAACTTTGGCAACTCAGTTGGCAAAGTTGCACCTGGGCGTTCCTAGATCCACCAATTTTAAAAATTAAACGGGCATTGTTAAGTTGGCAAAGTTTGGCATACCGTCGTGCTTGAAATGATTACGTGATTTTTGAACGTGACGCGTTGTGAAAATTTTGGCGATTTCAGTTTCCGTAAAAAAATTTTGGGGTTGGCAAAAGCCACCGGGATTGCCTCTTCCAGCCTCTCACAGCCCCTCCCTTGCCTCCCTTGCCCCTCCCTTCCATCAGACCACTATGCATCATCAGTGTGCACCTGAGGCACAGCTTTGAGGCACAGCAACCAAAGGGCAGCCTCACTCTCCTTGTCATCATGACTCTAGTGCTGGTCATCATGACTGTTCCCCCCTCTGGCAGGATGCGCCAAACTGGAGGAGGTTGCCCTGCTTCATCTTCTTCTTGAA
>Ga0307968_1004401_pt1 | contig 11461 bp, 9 predicted proteins | sample OrgLakmetagen650_FD_201834 | JGI IMG/M metagenome (GOLD analysis project Ga0307968, IMG submission 201834) | Saline water microbial communities from Organic Lake, Antarctica - #650 | ecosystem: Environmental > Aquatic > Non-marine Saline and Alkaline > Saline | place: Antarctica: Organic Lake... | reverse complement strand
ATAACTTTGCAACACTTCAATTTTAGATCTTGATGAGTATGCAGATGGATGCAGAATTTAAACAGGAGCAGATTGGTACCCTTTTTGCCTGGGTGGGGTCACTGGAAGTTGGAAGGGAGTTTTGGGGGGGGGGGAGGGTCAGGGGGGTCCAGCCCAAAAATAGGACGTGCCTTCCTTATAAAAAATCCTGCCTCCTGGGTATTGCATGATTTAAAACGTACGCAACATGTAAGGTAACGCTTAGCTTGTACGTACAGAACTGTGCACCTTGTTATATATTCATGCAAAACGAAGAGAGTGTCTTGGGCTTCTGCACATGATATTTCTTATACCGTACGATTTCAACCTCACCCTGGGTATTACAAACTCACCCTGGGTAAATAACCTGTTTTGGCCTCCAGGGTAATTCCGTTATTGTTATATACCAGTATAATATGGTACATTAAGATATTATGGTACATGATTGGTTTAATTATTTAAAGGCTCCGGGGTTCCCCTGGATTTGCAAAAATAAAACTTGATGGGTGGCTGAAACAGGAGAAGGCTCCCCTGAGCTTCCCCCGGCCCCCCCCCGCTCCCTTCCCTTCCCAGGCCCCGCCCCCGCCCCAGCACCAGCCCCAGCCCAAGGCAGCTCAGCAGTTGCGCAGGTGGGGCAGCTCATACAGACAAGGTCACGCACCCTTGCCCACACCCAAGCTGCACCATCAGCGCAAGCGCAAACAAAGCACGCAGCGGCAGCAGCGACAGCAGTGGGGATAAAGAGGACAGCACCAGCGACAGTGGCTAGAGGTAGCACGAGACAGAGACAGTACTCAGACGTTCTTTTGGACCAAGTGTCAACCCTGTATTTTCATTTAAGAGTGTTATATTTGTGGGAAGCTAAATCGCCCCTCCGCACACATATACATGCGCAGGTACAAGCACACCAACACAGATTCACACGCACAAATGCGCATGTGCATGCATATGCATACACACATACGCACTGACTGGGATGAATGCCCACCGGGATCGGTACGGGAATGGCGAATTTTTTTCTACAGGGTCTGATCTACAGGGACTGATCTACAGGGTCTGATCTTCGGTGGTGAAGATGAGAAAAATACAGGGTTATAGAAAAGTATGTGTATAATTGGGAGTACCGTAAGGTACACGATCACTTTGGATATCGAATAATTATTTGGGATTTTATGATTCTCGAAGTCCTCTCCGAACTGGCTTCAAAGTCAAAATTTATCATATTATGTTAGTGGTTTAAGGATGTTAAAAAATGGCCTCCCAGCGTGCTAGTGGGCCCTGTTCTCAAAGCCCCCAGCTGAGAGGCTGGCTGCTCAGCAGAGAGAGAATATGCTGCAGCCTTTGTTGTTGCTGGTGCAAGTGAAGGTGCATCTGGTGGTAGGGCAGGTGCGGTTGAGGTTGTGTCAAATTCACAAATTAATTCCAGACAGGACCCTCTCAAAACCCGTTCGAACTCAAAAATAATTTCCAAACCCTTAACAAACTAAAAGCGGGATTTTTAATATTTGGTGTCATAAAGTGATCATGGACTTACGGTATATGGTATATGCGGTAACTTAGAAAGGAAAGGACACAGTTCTGGCCAACGTAACAAATGTAAAAAGTAATACGGCCTCCACTAATTCAAAGCAAATGAACAAATCTCGATGCTTCTGTTGCTTAAGAGGCAGCTCTTCTTATTTGTACACTCAAACACAAAAACAGCAAGTTGCGATGAATACCTCAGCCGTTCATCCACCCTCATACTCCCGTCCATTGAGACTATTGTGTTCTCATCTCGCGCGTTGAGGGGACAAAAGGATTGAAACATTAAAACAGACGTAGTTGACTAACTCCTATCCTTCCAGCAATTTTTCGTCCTCTGCAGGGTGTGTGCTCACTCATGACGGTTGTCATTACATTGCCAACCTCCCTGGAATGGTCAGCTTCTTAGGCAGCCTGCTCAGCTGCACCCCACCACCACCCACCACGTCTACCACCAACGTCACCTCTCTCCAAACCAGCAGCAGCACCACCACCACCAGCACCACCACCACCCAACAGCATCACCCACTCGCACCCTTTACTTCCTCTGCCCCAACACCTGGTGATGCGTCATCACAGCCTGTGAATGAGGTGTCTGGGGGTGCCGATTCGAGGCAATGTCTTCCAATCCTGATCCATTTCAGACGAGGAGAGGGTGGAGCCCTTCAGCCCTTGTGTCTTTCTCAGCAGGCGACGCGGGTGGGTGGGTTGCATGCTGCATGTTGCGTTCATACATAGGGAGCAGGGCTATACTTGCAAATGAGTATGAACCAGTCGTTTATCTCTATAAACTCACTTCAAAGGTAGCTTGGATTTAGGGCTGTTGCGGTACAAGGAGCCCACATTGAGCTTGAAGCTTGGATGTTGAAATCTGGGGAGAGATGACACAATTTATTATGTTCAAGGTTCAGGGGTAGGGGGGTTTGAATAGCCTGTTTAATCAGGGGGGTGCCTTAATGCAGCGGAAACATAGTAATTCGATTGAAAACAGTAGCTTCAAAGAATCGAACTTTCATACTGACTCCTGAGACGATCTGATACAAGCTGCTTGTAAATGACTGTAAGCGCACAGCTCACAAGCTGAGTTTGCCAAAGCCGAGTTCTACATTAAATAGCGATGACCGCTAATCCTTACAGTACATCGTTCAACATTTCTCGAGGAGTTCTCTTGTTAGTCTCTGCTTAAACCCTCACAAGTTAAGTACCTAGGTATGGTGACAGTAAAAGGCTGTCAAAGTGAAGGTAAAGGTAGTCTGTTTAGTATTATGTGGCATCAGGCTTGATTGTTTGAGACACGTCCGTGCTAGCAATTCCTGTGTGCTCATTCGTTTTTGAAAGTGTAGGGGCACACCTTCTTCTTCCCGTCTCAGGCTGTTTTACCTGGCGGGGAGGTCGCGAGCCTCTTTCCCTTCATCAACAGAACTGGCCTGAGCCGTAAATGTAGGGTTGGCCGGAATCATACATGTACGGTGTATATACGGTATTTTTGGCAGAGAAATCACTAAATATATGGTCATATACGATGCATTTATACGGTTCTGGCCAACCCTACGTGTATGTATACATATGCATACACACATGTTTTGAATGGAAATGTTGTGTACAATTATATATATTTTTGGGCCTGACGCACGTGCATCGTGCGCTTCTAGTGAGCAACTCTGTAATCTGCGCCGATGCTGCGTCACCACTACAGCAGAGCCGGTTCACTCTCTTTGTACATATAGAGCCGTTTGCATGTATCTCTTTATGTGTAGAGTCGTTTGTATGTATCTCTTTGTCTATATCACTTTGTCCCAGGTTGCCCTACTTCCTTTGGAGGGCCTTCTGCACGAACTGCGCACCAACCCAGGGGTGCCCCTATTGACAGCATCTGGTCAGGCAAGCCCTGTGGTCGTGGTGGACCTCGCGTCAACGATGACTCGTATACTGCAACCGACTCTTAACGGCTTGCTGCTCGCTTACCCAGTAGTTTATTTCATAGAGGGAGGCATGCCAGGCGCAGCAGCTGCTGCCCGTTGTCTTTCTAGCCAGCACCTCACCCTGTTCAAAATGACAGCTGCTCCGCCTCCGGCGTTAGCAGTAGCGTTGGCTAAGGCGGGGATGACTGAAGCACAAGAAATGCTGTGCAAGGGACGCAAGAAGAAGGACGCACTAGGTAGCAGTGGGATGGCAGGCAAGCGCACAGACGTTGTGTGTTGCTTCACAGTGCCTGCGTGCATGTGCTCTCGAGGCGACGACGCTGTTGGCGTGGTGAGCCACATAGATGCTTGGGCTGTCCAGGTCTCACGGAACCTGCATGCCTACTCGTTTGACTGTTGTGAGTGTACACCTTCATCAGTGGGGACCTGTGCGGTCTGTCTGTGATGTGAATGATGCTTGTATGTGCGACCTTGTTGTCTGAGCGAGTCTGGCACTGCACTTTGTTTCAGAGATACCGTCGGTTGCAGATGTTTAAGCTCCTCCATCACCAAATAGCGGAATTTTGAAATGTAGATAGGGAAAATAATTAAGATGCAATATGAGCACAATGCTCAAACCAGAACAGTCCAGCTTCTTGCAAATCTATATAACAACTGAACAAACCCTAGGGAGAAGAATTGAAGAGCCGTCAGTAAGCTGCGGTTGAAATCAACCCCTGGAGCGGTTGAAATCAACCGCTGAGCGATTGCACAACAGGTTGAAAAACCCTCGGTTGATTTCAACCGCTTCAACCGCACTTCAACCGAGGGCAGTTTTTTCTGACGAAACGTTATTCTCCACATCATCCTTTTGGGTGTGGGTGGCACCATCTACAACACTCACACTCTGGAGCCTTTCAAGGAACTGGGTCTTGATTCTCAAAGAGTAAAGAAGCTTGCCTCCAAGCTCCATGTGCACTCTGTGAACTTTGCTGCTAAACTTGTCCATACCAGACGTGCCCTTTCCAGTACTATTATCAACTCTCATTAGGAGCCGGTTTCAGGCCAAGCCTGCAACCCTCTTGATCCCCATTGATTTTCCCTTTCCTTTTCGCGGTGGAGGAGCATTACAGTACTCGGTACCAAAGTGGCTCCTTAATTAATGTGGGGAGTGGTTTTCACTGCCTGCGTAATTTTTTTCTTTTTTCCTTTTTCCATCAGATAAATAGGCTGCGTATCTAAAGCATTGTTATACATTAAAAAAGATATTGAGGTCGGAGTCGAGTTGTGCAAAGCAAAGCCTAAGACAAAATAAGCATACAAGCCACAACATTACAGTTCAGGCATGCCTACTAAACACCAGGAAATGTACTACTCAAGAGGGTGATGGCAGTGCAAATCTAGAGTGGTCAAGAAAATGTATACCAATATGTTCTGAACATAGTCGTTCAAAGAAAAGCATGCAGGAAGGGAATCTTTGTAAGGTTTACAAAGGTTTTTGAAAAAAAGGCCTTCAGTCAAGAAGTGCGACTGCTAGCCTGCTCATAAACAGCGATTAGTTACTGGAAAAATTGCTTGTTATTGTCCTGGCTTAGGAAACGTGGGCTCGTGTTGAAGGAAACAGTGATGCAAAATTCTGCGGAGAGCAATAAAGTGGGGAGTGGCGCAGTGGAAAGGAACATGCTGCTCATCTAAGACCAATTCAATTAAGCATCTGCCAGGACCAACCGACTGCATTGAATGAAAGAGGGGAAAACATTTTCTATATGTTTAGGTGCTATCTGATGTTTAGGCAGCTATCACATTGCTCAAATGACACTTGCCTGCAACTCACCTTGCAGCTTCCAGCCTGGCATGCACCAGTGGGGTTCCTTGCGAGAGGGCAGCACATGGCACTGTCAGTGCTAGGAAGCAAGGGGTGTCTCAGCTACCCTGCCTGGAGTCCAGCATGGCCGCGCTCAATGCAGAGGAGACAACCTTAGCAAATACTCCTCTCTATCTAAAGAGAGTGCTTGCTATCTCATGCTATTTGTCGTATACAAGTAGGATAGGGATCTTACTTTTTGCTCTTTATTATTTTGCAGCGCAATTCCCTGTCGCTGGCCGGCGTTTCCAGCTTGTTGCCAGCGGCCCTGACCATCCCCAGTACCATGGAGTGTTTAAAAGTGACACCCGCTTTTTCAATTGGTGTGTGTGAGCTTCTGTGATGCTTTGGAGGCAATGATTCTGTGCCTTTGCAAGCATCGAAAATTTAATGTAAATCTATCTTGATCCCTTTTCTATGTGTGATTTACCAGCAAAGACCAAGACGTGTTGCCGCCTGTCATCATTTTCCTTGCACTTCTAAATGCAGGCACAGAAGCGCCAGCTGGAAGATGCTGGCCATCTTACACATTAATTGGTTGCTCTTTCTGCGTTTTGGTAACAAAGGTCTCGCCTACCTTGTTTGCAGCGGACCAGCAGGGCAATGTGGGGATGCCAACAAAGTGCCCCTCAGAATGTTTATCAGCAGATGCTTCTTTAAGGCAGGCTAAGGTAAGAGTTGTATGCCCCTTTCTAATTGGATATCTGTATCATATCATGATGGCGTCAACTGTTTTTGCTTCCATTTCAATATAATGTGCACTTTTGTGTTTAATGTAACGCAAAACACCCCAATTTTTTTAACATCACATACAGGCCAAACTCAACAAGGTCTCCGACGAATGCTGCCCCCCCACTACAAATACACCATCGATTCCGCCCGTGAAAGCTCGGCAAGGCACCAGCAAGGACTGCAAACCAAGGCAAAGGAAACAGCAGAGGCACTTGGTTGCGCAGCGATGGAAGTCAAGGAGGCTGCTGAGGACAAGCGCGAGGATGACGACCTTGACTGCCTAGATGGTTAAGGTATCAGTGATTGAGGAAAATAGTTTGCATATTGACGGGCTGAGCCCAAAGAGTGAGCTACACAGACATAGCTACACAGAGATAGTTACACGCATAGGAAGGAAATGGAAGTCTATTTCCCGAACATCAATACCTGTGTTTCATCAGACTTCCAGCTTACCTGATAAGCAGGCAATTCAAATCAGTGATAACACAATACCTCTTTATAGAAACAGCCATCAGGTCGTTTGCATGACATACGAATCGTTTTAAAAGCCACGCACTGACACACACACACACACACACACACACACACACACACACACGCATATTCACCTAACATCCCCACTTGCACACAGAAGGCCCCTTTGTCACGCCCTCTGCTCCTCTAGAACAGCAGTCTGGATCAGGTGCGTAGCATCTTTTTTGGGCTATGCACCCCCTCCTCATTCTCCCTTTTCTTGCCCTCTTTTTTATCTTTTCCCAGCAGTTTTATTTGGGAACCTATAGTGGCGAGACAGGGTGCTGCATGTTTTCCTTCAGCTCATCTAGCCTGGAATTTACAATCACAAAATGGGGCAATGCTAGGCCATTTATTTACAATGATATTGTGGAAATAGAGATGACACCTCTCCGTGGTTCACCAAATATCACCAAATTGGCAGCATGCCAAGTCTCATACAATGTCATTATATGCATTCAATTAAGCATGAGCATACATGCGCCCCTGTTGACGTGCATACACTCTGTTTTGACAATCTCACACAGAATGCACGTACACTCACTTGCCTATTTACGTGCCCTACATACACACAGGGAGAGGCCTTATGCCACCCCCCCTCTCTGCTGACTATATATTTCATCAAGGTATGCAATAACATTGCAACTTTAAGCGCCTTCTCAGCTTTGAAATCCTCCTTGACCTTGTTTTTTTGGTACTGAGCACAGTAGTTCTCCTTTTTCTTGGTGCTAAGTATGGAAAGAGCCTTCGCTCAGCTAATCGATTGGACAATTGGAACTCAATGTGATGCAATCATACAGTTTTGACAAAAAGCACTTTGATCGGTACATATGGGAGAAAGGGGGAAATTTATCTTCTTTAACTCCACATAATTGACAATTGCAAGATATCATGTAGAGTACATGCAATTATGCACCCTCTTTGTGCATAAACATACCTTGTCTGCTTACCTACACAGATGCGTACAAAAACAATTATATAGGCAGAAAAAATCACTCTTTACATTGATTAAGGGAAAGAAAGCTTCAGGTAATGTGGAACCGGCAACTTTTTTGTAGTAAACAAGAAAGGCCCAGTCACAGAGGTGCACAAACCTATGTACACAATTTCCAATTACAATTGCACATGGGCTTAGATATGTGTACATAAATTCCCAAACACACACAGCAGGAGGACGCGTATCCGTCTGTCGTGTCGCCATACATGGAGAGGTCCTGAGGTCCGAGAAGAAAAAGATGTGACTCCAGTGGGGATCACACGGGTATATCGGATCGACAAATTAGTTGTGGTGATATTATTATTAGCATCACACAGCTACCAACTCCATTGATGCCTCGCTGAAACTTGTAAAACCCGTGCCATGCTCTTTTAATTCCTGCTCTTTTTTCTGCTGCCGGGTCAATGACAGGTGCGGATGGGCTTGAGTGCGCACAGCGGATAGCCTTGTCTCTCTGGAATGGACATGGCTATGGCAGAAAGGTAGTGGTATCACTCCTGTATTTCATGTTCTGCCTTTCTTGGGAGTCAAACCTAACCCGGTCACCATGTTCTAAGTCTCAATCTACCACAAAAAAGGGTCACCATGTAACAATGACCAGGGACAAGGCATCCGTGGATGCGATGATTACCTATGCTCAAACCACTTGCTCCACGATCTTCTCTTGCTCACACCACTACTTTCCCCGCACTTCTTGCCCTACCTCATTGTCGACCAAAGGTAAGGTAAGGTAAGGTTAAATCACTATATATGCCTCAAAGGGCATCTCAGCGGAAGTGTGGAAAAAGCCTGAAACTACACCTGGCTGAACAAAAGAAACAGAAGCCAGCTACTGCTGACCCGTCCGATGCTGTCCTCCACAACTCCCTGTCGACCTTATCATATGGAAAGACCCCACAAGCCCCTCACCCACCCTAACCTGCCTCCCCAATCAGCTAAACAAAAGCAAATGCACAGAGAAGGCTTGGCTGAACCCTAGACTTGATCAAGATCATGGAGTACATTGGAACCTCAGATTTGGGGTCGACGATGGTGTGTGGCAGTAGTGGATATAGCTGTGCTCAAGCAGTGGTGTTGCAACAGGCTGACAATCAGCAGGAGGGGCACCAAAGAGCAGCTGCAGGAGCAGGATCAGGAGCACAGGCTTGGGAGGAGCAGGCGTTGGATCCGCAGACGCAGCGGGGGTGGGTGGTGTGTGAGGTGCAGGGCGAGAAGAAGCAAGAGGTGGGCGAGGAGGAGCAAGAGGAGGGCGAGGAGGAGCAAGAGGAGGGCGAGGAGGAGCAGCTGGGGCAGCCACAACCACAGCAGCAGCAGCAGCAGCAGCCAAAGAAGCGACAGTGGAAGGACGTGGAGGGGGGGGAGGAGCAGAGTGCTACAGAGCGAGCAGGAGGGAGGTAAGACTGTACGAACACATTGTCAATCACATGACGACGCCTCAATCTGTCTTTTGCATCACGAGTTGCGCACTATTTGTTTGGATATCTACGATGGTGTTTTTCAGTACTACCATACCTCAACACTTGCCTTTCGTGCAGCTGATAACTTTTGTACCATGCATTGAACATGCTTTGCGTTATCTCTTGTATTTCCCAAACTCCTCTTTCAGTGCCATCAGGAAGATCCTAGCGCATAAACGAGCCTGTTCTTATTGCTAGTGCCAAAAACACAAAGGAACAAAAACTATCCGTATGGCGATCATCCCTGTTGCGAAGCCTTTGAATTTCTTATTGCTTGCAAACGCATTTTCAATCACATGACTTTTGCGTCACGAGTTGCGCACTGCTTGTTCGGATAGCCGATGTTTAAACATTTGACACTGGAAATATGGCATCGATGTGTCTCAATAATCGATTGAAAACACTTGTTTTATGAACTTCTGATGCATTGTAACATGGATCTATGAATGTCTACATCAGAAAGTATCCTGCGATTGGACGCGACGGCAAAAATGACAGGTTGATGCGCTATTATTCTTGTAACCTTGAAACAGTAAACATTGCATAAAAAGAAAAGCTTACGGCACCCTGGGCCATGCCCATACCCAAAAAGAAGCCACCAAATAACTCAGGATATATTTCCCTGAGTGTGTACGCACGCAGGAATCTACATGCCAGCGGAAGATGCTTCTCATCATGACAATCAGGTCAACCAGTGTGCAAGAGGATGCTCGTTAGGGCTGGCGCCTAAGGAACTCAATCACTTTGCGAGCAGCTGCCTTGCAGCCTTGCTGCCCCACTTCCTGCATGCTCGCTAGCAGCGGAACCTCATTCAGCATTGTCAGGCTCGCCTCATAGTCCTTGCTCCGCCCTTGGTGGAACAAGCTCACGGCATGGCTGCTCACAGTGCACAGGTTCAACCAATCCTCCCAAGTGAAGCCCAGGCGCTGCAGGCCACGCTTCACGGCGTCTGTGGTCTGCTGACCGTAGCGCTCTGGGTCTCTGTCTTCCCTTCGCAAAAGCAAGGCCAGATGGTCCCAGCTCGTGATGCTTGTCTCAGACGATACCTCCTCAAGGACATACATCCGGAAATCAGCAATGTAGTCCTGCAATTCTGTGTTTGACGTGGGTAGCGAGTCAAGACACGTCAGATACAAGTCATCCTGTGGATGCATTGCAAATGCAACAGCAGATTCTTACAATGACTGAAAGACTATTTTTTTTTGGCCTGTTTCAACATGTTCAGGAGGTTTATGACTTGAAGGGACACGGGGGCAGTCAAGAACCAAGCCTTCAAAGACATATGTGTGCATTGCATGGAGAGACAGCAACAAAAGAGTGGGAGTGCATGTCAACTATAAGGAGCTTGACTTTGGAAGTGCAAGGGCTTTTCTCATGCATTTCCTATGACTCACATCACACCGATCATTGCTTGGCAAGCAGGAACCAGGTGGAACATGGACACGAGGGAGCCAAATTCAACTTTTTAGACTGCTGCCAAGTCAATTGTGAACGACCAATCAGATCATGCTCCAGTTGCTAGCTACAGACCAACTCCTCTCACCTGCAAACATGGTAGCCTGTTGCAGCTGTGTTTGCATGGAGCACAAGGCTACAGAAATTTGCTCCATCAAGCTCACAGTCTCGTGCCCATCTTGGTGCCCTTGTGCAGCCATTTCACCACACTACTCAGCTTCTCCTCAGCCTGGAAGGGAAAGGGCAGGTTGTCCGACATCTTACAAGTTGGCAAGGTGGGCCAATGTTAAATAATATCTAGGCACATAAATCCTTTTTTTTAAGCTTTTTATTCCCAATCCTTCCGCGCAATTGCAGATGTTAATTTTTTCATTTGCTTCATTCTGTCATGCAAGTGTGAGACAGGTAAGTTCTTGGCTCACGCATCACAGTCCTTGTTGCTATTGGTGTTACTGCTCTACTATCAGCTATTTTGTTTGGCTTGAAGAAAGTAACTGATGGGCTCCTCCAGCAGCCTGCCTGGTAACCCTCGCTGCCCTTTGCCACCGCACCCACCCACTGCAGCACCTCCAATTCAAAGGCGCCACGCTCCTGCTCAGCAGCTGTGTGTGGAGGCGCCATGACAAAAGTGCGCGCACGCCCTCTTGCAGCCCGTGCCCTGTTGTATGTGGCACATAGGACTCATCGCCATGCACCAGGCCAAGAGGCAGAGGTCCGGAAGGCAGGCAGCGGCTGCAGACTGGGGCAGGCTGAAGGAGGCAGCTCCACGTGCAGAAGCAAATTGGCAAATAGTTGGAAGTGGCAGTGTGACCTTTATACTATCAAAAGATTAATGGCGCATTTACAATGGGTGGATTAACGGATTAATGGATTAACGAAAAATCATTAATCCACTTTTGCATTTACAATGGGTGGATTAACGGACGGATTAATGAATAAATGCGGATTAATTTGCATTAATCTCTATCAGGGGGGGGGGGTCGATAGAGGATTAATGGTG
>Ga0307968_1004399_pt1:0-10000 | contig 11462 bp, 11 predicted proteins | sample OrgLakmetagen650_FD_201834 | JGI IMG/M metagenome (GOLD analysis project Ga0307968, IMG submission 201834) | Saline water microbial communities from Organic Lake, Antarctica - #650 | ecosystem: Environmental > Aquatic > Non-marine Saline and Alkaline > Saline | place: Antarctica: Organic... | reverse complement strand
TGCAAGTGGCTGCAGGTTTGCACATTTAAGTGCGGAGCTGGTATTAACCAAATTGAGCACAGAGACTGCAAATGCTCCAATGCTTTTTTTGTGCATGTGCAGGGTAGCACACATGGGTGCGGTAACCCAAATTGAGCGCAGAGACTGCAAATGCTCCAATGCTTTTTTTGTGCGTGTGCAGGGTAGCACTCATGGGTGCGGTAACCCAAATTGAGCACAGAGACTGCAAATGCTCCAATACTTTTTTTGTGCGTGTGCAGGGTAGCACACATGGGTGCGGTAACCCAAATTGAGCACAGAGACTGCAAATGCTCCAATACTTTTTTTGTGCGTGTGCAGGGTAGCACACATGAGTGCGGTAACTCAAATTGAGCGCAGAGACTGCAAATGCTCCATTGCTTTTTTTGTGCGTGTGCAGGGTAGCACACATGAGTGCGGAGGTGGTGGACACAAACCCATACAGCCGCTTAATGGCCCTACAGAGAATGGGGGTGGTCAAGGTGTGTTGCACTGATAATGCACCCTTTTTACTTATTAGATCAGAAGATACCTCTGGAAATACCTTATATTTCGAACTAACGCTACTGGAGCGTGTGCCACATATGTGCGCGCGTGTGTGTGTGCATGAGAAAAAGAAGATGAAAAAAATACGCAGGCACTCCCACATTGATGAAGGAAATGGAGCCGAGTGGTATTGTGCGCTGTGTGTCTGGTAATGTGAAAACGAGGGTGGAGGGATTGTGTGTGTGCGTATGTGCACCTTTTGTACAAGGGATTGTATGTGTCTGTGCGTGTGTGCGTTTGCGTACCCATTGTACAAGGGAATGTGTGTGTATCCCAGTTTTGTATTCAAAACCTTTCTTTTGCCTCCTTGCTTTGCTTTGTGGGACTGTTCTGATATTTCATCTTGGTGTGTTACAAGGAAACACACATACGCACACAAAACACACACACACACGCAACCAGGACTATGAGCGCATCCGTGACTTGACGGTGGCGGTGGTTGGTATGGGGGGGGTGGGCAGCGTGGCCTGTGAAATGCTGACCCGCTGTGGGCTGGGGCGCCTGCTGATCTATGACTACGATCGCGTGGAGCTGGTGCGTACAATTTTAAAGCAAACGCACAACACACACGCGCGCACATTCACACACATGACACACAAGTCAGGCACATACACTAACGTACAGACACACGCATACATACATAGGATTGGCCAGAACGGTACATGCACGCCGTATATAACCGAATGCTAGATGAAGTCCCTGCCAAGAATCCCGTATGTGCACCGTATATCACACACACACACACACGTATACACACACATGTATGGTTCAGTCCAACCCTACACGTACACACACCGAAGTGTGCTGCTTGACAATAGGACGTGCGACACACACTCAGCAACACACACGCATGCACAAGCGCACTATCTTATTCATAGCTATATGCACGTGCATGCACAGGCAAGTACACCTGCTAACCCAGGGCTGAGCGGCACACACTAAGCAACAAACGCTCACACACACACTACCTTTTTCTAAGTTATACGCACATGCATGCACAGGCAAGTTCACTTGCTGATCTCGTATTGTCACCGTGTTGTTGGGCATAATAGCTTAAAGCACGAGCACATTCAAAGGCGCAGCACGCACACACACACACACACACACACGCGTGCGCATACACATACAAACACGTACACACACACATGCACACATACATACACACACACATACACACACACATTCACACACATGCACACACACTGTGCATTGCAGGCAAACATGAACCGCCTGTTCTTCCGCCCTGAGCACTGCGGCCTGACCAAAACAGATGCTGCTGCAAAGGTACAAGCGGCTACCACAATGTGCCCAGTAGGGATCAGATTTGAATATTGAATCTGCTTGGTGCGTGCCTTCACGTGTGTATGCACGCGTGTGTATGCACACGTGTGTGTGTGTGTGTGCGCGTCTGCACGTGTGTGCGTTCGCTGCTTGACATGTCAGCATGCATAGCTCTTGTTTAGGGTTGGCCAGGCTCGTATAGTATACACATCGTATATGACCGTATATTAGGTGATTTCCCTGCCAAAAATACCGTACATACACTGATGATGTAGCACCGTATACAGTGTTGTTCCAGTACGGTATACCATACGGTGTATGGTTATACAATACAGTACGACTGTACGGTGTAGAACAGTATTTATACGATTCCGGACCATATATACAGCAAAATACGGTACGATGTATGGTGCAAAAGGCTGGAAACTGGCTTTTTTGCACTAAGAGGGTCATTTTGGCTCATATGTACACAATACAATTGTTTTGATTCACATGCCTCCAATGTTAAACTAAAATGCTCTGTTAAAGAGGAAAGCGCACAAAAACAACTAGGGAGAACAAGCAAGAAACGCAGCTCTGACCCGGAATTGAACCCTGGACCTCATTTTCCCCCGCAACAAGGTAAAATACGGTTAATCGTACAAGTACGGTTTGGATTGTATTTTTCCTTCGACCGTATGATGCGGTTTTGGACCGTACCGTACCGTACCGTAACCGTACCTTATATTCGGTCCGGAAATGGAAATACGGCGTAGAAGGACAGCACTGATTGTATATGTATGGTACTGGCCTACCTTACTTCATCCCCTTCCTATATTTGAAAAAGCTCCAAGGCTCCGAGGCTCTCCTATGGCATATTTACAGAGTTGGCCAGAACCATCTATATACGGTGTATGTACGGTATTTTTGGCAGGGAAATCACCAAATATACGGTTCTGGCCACCCTGCATTTATGTTCATCTGTTCATCTGTTGGTCACCTGATGTTGCACACACTCGTTACAAAACCCTCAATGGTTCATCTGTGGGTGACCTGATGTTGCACACACACTTGTTACAAAACCTTCAGTGGTTCATCTGTCGGTCACCTGATGTTGCACACACTCGTTACAAAGCCCTTAGTGGTTCCTGTTCCTTGTCTTGTTTCTTGCTTACGTAGCACTGATCTTTTTCTATCTTTGCAGAGGGTGCTGTCACCTTTTTTAGAACTACACACCACTGGTCACACACAGTCGCCACAAAAACCTAACTGTTTCCTATTCTCGTCTTCATTTCCGCCTGCACCACGTTTTCTTCTTTCTCGGCAGAGGCTGCTGCCATTGCTACCTTTTCAGGAGAAAACATGCAGACAGGGACATAACCCCCTCCATCAATCAAGCCAAAGGAACCACATCCTTCGATCTGACAACCATCCCTCCATCTTCCTTTTGACATAGATGTTGCAGATCGCATATGCTCCTGCGAGCATCATGCCTAGGGTTGGCCAGAACCATATATATACACCGTGTATGACAGTATGATTTGGTGATTTCCCTGCCAAAAATACCGTACACACTATATATACGTATAATATATATATTTATGTGTGGTTCTGGCCAACCCTAATCATGCCACATGCTCACACACAGCGCATGCCCACACAAACAAATAGAGTCACGCAAGCAATGCTGCCACACCAGGAACACTTATGAGATAAGAGAAAACGCAACCATCGCTGCCACGCAGCGATAAGTAGAATGGCCTCTTTAGGGGGTGAAGAAGGGACCTTCAGCCAGGCCGTTTGGCTGACCTGCTGCCGGCCACTCTTTGCCAGCAAGGAATTAGTATGTAAGCTTGGATACGTTAGCTCAAAAATAAAAAGGGTGTTATAAAAAGGGTGTGGTGTGCTGCTGGAAACAGACAGATGTGCTGGTCACTGACTTGATGTGCTGTTATGCGGGTCGCTGACTTGATGTGCTGTTATGCTGGTCACTGACTTTTTGTGCTGTTATGCCGGTCACTGACTTTTTGTGCTGTTATGCGGGTCACTGACTTGATGTGCTGTTATGCTGGTCACTGACTTTTTGTGCTGTTATGCCGGTCACTGACTTGATGTGCTGTTATGCTGGTCACTGACTTGATGTGCTGCAAAAGCGGTCAAAGGATCGCCAGAAATCCCTCATAACAACACATAGCACATGCCCACACATTGCCCTGCGTGTGTGTGTTGTGTGCTGCGTAGTCTTTATGTGACAATCATTTTAAAGCTGCCTCATGTCTAGGGTTGGCCACAACCATAAATATTCGGTGCATATACGGTGTTTTTGGCAGGAAAATCACCAATTATAAGGTCATATGCGGTGTATATATATAATGGTATATATGGTATTTTTATGTACGGTTCTGGCCAACCCTACTCATGTCTCATGTTCTCATGTTGCTGCATTGATCGACAGGTGGCGTCATGTGAAAGCTCTTTTGATTGACACGTGAATGGCGTCACATGTTGCTGTCTTGTTTGACATGTGCATGGCTTTTAGTGTATTGCCACCATTCCGGGCATTGTCTCCATGTTCTCATGCTGCTGCATTGATTAACACGTGAATGCTTTCTGTGTATTGCCATCATTCCGCTTTCTCACACACATTCACTCACATACACACACTTGCGCTACACACAAACACACACACAAGCGCACACACACACACACACACACACACACACACACACAAGCGCGCACACACACACACACACACATTTCAACACACGCACACACTTTACCTGTAGACCCTCACGGACATCAACCCTGACACCGCCATAGAAAGCTACACCATGAACATCACCACGCTTGAGGTATGCTGCACTGTTCTTTTAGATTAGGAAGAAATCAAGCCAGAAATCAAGCCAAGTAAGCTTGAGGTATGCTGCACTGTTCTTTTAGATTAGGAAGTAATCAAGCCAAGTAAGCTTTGAGGTACGCTGCAACGCTCTTTTAGATCAAGGAAGAAGTCTAGCCAAGTCAGGCCTCACCACAGTCGAGCCATGGACAGCTTTAAATCGGAACAAGGAAGAAGCCAAGCCAAGTAGGTTAACTATAATCGTAAACATGCGCCGTAGTTGACTGTGTATTTAATTAAATCCCAGCCAAAATTTCAGTGATATGTATAAATACCGTATATATAAGGTTTAGGGTTTAGGGTTTAGGGTTTAGTATCATATACACATTATATGTATGGTTCTGGCCGACCCAACAAGTAAAGCCTCGCCACACTCAAGGCATGAACAGTTTTTGCTTGGAACAAGGAAGAAGCCAAGCAACCTGCCAAGCGCGACAGGAGCAAGTTGTGAACAAAAAGACTGGAGTACACAACACCTCATTTTAAGTTGGTATTATGTGGCACATGAAACCCTTTGACCTGCCGCCCAGACAGAACTGCACACGAAACGAGCAAACAGTCTGCACTGTGGCACACATAAGCACATGCTCTTACACACACACACACACACACACACACGCGCACACACACACACACGCACACACACACATACGCATACACACACACACAGATACATGCATGCACTCTCAAAGACACGTACACTCTTGCACGCTCACACTCGCACTCTCAGGGATTTGAGGCTTTCAAGAGCTCGTTGACGGACCCAGCGACCAATAGGTCGCGTGTGGATCTTGTGCTGAGCTGCGTGGACAACTACGAAGCACGCATCACCATCAACCAGGTTTGTGTATAGAGCTGGGGGATGAGGTTATGTGCGTAATTGTGTTTTCGTGTGATGTGTGAGAATTTGTTGACAGACCCAACAGCTGGGAAGTGGATCTAGTGCTGAGCTGCGTGGACAACTACAAAGCACGCACCGGCATTAACCAGGTGTGTGGAGCAGGGGGAAGGAGAGAGAGGGGGTGTTCAATCGTGTTGATGTGTGAGTATGTGCATGCATGGGTAAGAGTGCATGTGTGCGTGCATGTGTGTGTTAGTTAGAGATACAGGGCAAATTTTGTAAGTGTGCAGTTGCACCAGTATTAAGTCAGCACGCGTGTTGGTGTACCAATTCACGCACCAAAGATAACAAACAAATAAGTGCATGAGCATATTGTTGTTGCATACACACACACACACCTAAATAGGCACAGACGCGTGTACATGCGCACGCGCACGCGCACGCACACGCAACCCTTTGGTAACTATGCTGAAGAGCTGCAGCGGGGTCAAGTAAAAGTGTTAAGGATGAGGGCAGGGTGTCTGGCATCACATCTATGTCATGTTATGCACTTGCAGTTGCATACACATATGGTATATTGTGTACTAGTGTATTACACACACACAAACACAGGTAAGTGCGTGCACTCACACACACACGTACACACACACACAAGTATACACACGTCCACATTATGCACGTGAATAAAATGCACGTACACATTTGCAAGTGCTCAGAGCTGCAGCAGGACTGGATGGAGGGTGGGTTGAGTCGTCACACACGGAGTAGACCCAGAAGAACACACAACGGCACTCACTCACACACACATGCAGGTGTGCTTGGAGCTGCAGCAGGACTGGATGGAAAGTGGTGTGAGTGAGGACGCTGTATCTGGCCACATTCAGCTCTTATCTCCAGGTACGACCAGTTTGAGTTGAATATTTCCCTATTAATTGATCTCCAGGTACGACCAGTTTGAGCTGAATATTTCCCTTAATTGATCTCCAGGTACGACCAGTTTGAGCTGAATATTTTTCTTTTTATTTGATCTCCAGGTACGACCAGTTTGAGTTGAATATTTCCCTTTTAATTGATCTCCAGGTACGACCAGTTTGAGTTGAATATTTCCCGTTTGATTGATCTCCAGGTACGACCAGTTGGATTTGAATGGTGCCGTTCGGTTCAAAGGGACACTGCACTGGGTTTGCAAATCTGTACATACTTTATCGTGTATGCGATTGCTTAATAATTGTGTGCAGGGTTTGCCTTGTGGCATGCGTGTATGCGTGTATATATATGGTGTTTTCATGGAGCGAGGATACTCACTAGTGTCCATTTATCATACACTGAACCTAAATCTATATTTGTTGCGTTATCTGGAGATTTTACTGCAACCTGCTTCAAGCGATTTGAAGACTGTACTGCTACAAGCAATCTAAAGGCTGTACTGCTTCAAGCAATCTGAAGACTGTACTGCTTCAAGCGCGTATGTGGGGGTGATGCATGCGCTCGAGGCTTTCCTACAACCTGCTTTAAATGCAAACGTGTGGAGTTAGTATTACTTTAAACTTCACAACAGTCTGTGTCAATCTATGCACCGTACATACATACATGTACACACGTACATAAATGTGTATGGTTTTGGTCTACCCAACTTATGGTTCTCTGCAGGCAGCGCAGCTGCTTTCACACATACACCATGCATGTGTGTGCGTGCTTAGTTTTAGCTTTGGCTTGCCCCACTTATGGTGCTCTGCAGGCAGCACCGCCTCCTTCCATACATACATTATGCATGTGTGTGCGTGCAATGTTTTAGCTTTGGCTTGCCCTACTTATGGTGCTCTGCAGGCAGCACCGCCTGCTTCCATACATACACCATGCATGTGTGTGCGTGCATAGTTTTAGCTTTGGCTTGCCCTACTTATGGTGCTCTGCAGGCAGCACCGCCTGCTTCCAGTGCGTGCCCCCTTTGGTGGTGGCATCAGGCATCGACGAGAGTACACTGAAAAGAGAGGTGAGGTCTTCATGTGTGTTTTTTGTGTGCGTGTGTGTGTAGGTGGGTGCGTGTGTGTGCATGTGTGGGTATGTGTGTGTGCGGCAATTGGCCAGTTGGCCAGAACTGATGGAAAAGCAAAGAGGGGTGAGTTCTGTGTGCGCAACCCTGCCCACAACATTGGAGCCATTTCAATCGCCATCCATTCTATGTTCCTTGCCAATTGTATGTCTCTCTCACCACTTTACCACCGCACCCATCATACAGGTTGTGTGTGTGCGTGTGTGCGCCGCGTCCCTGCCCACAACAACAAGGGCGTCTTAACTTCCACTCATCATGAGCCCCTTGCCATCCTCACTTTCAAATGCCATTCTCACCACTTTACCACCGCACCAACCACACAGGGTGTGTGCGCCGCGTCCCTACCCACCACAATGGGCATCACTGCCGGCCTCCTGGCTCAAAACACTCTCAAGTACTTGCTCAAATTTGGAGTGGTGTCACCGTACGTAGGTATGTGCGTTTGTGTGTGCGTTTTGTGTGCTTGTCTGTGTGTTTGTGTGTGTGTGTTCTTGTGTGCGTTTTTGTGTGTTTGTATGTCTGTTTGTGTGTGTTTGTTCCTGTGTGCTTGTCTGTGCGTTCGTACGTGCATTCTTGTGTGCTTGTCTGTGTGTTTGTATTCGTGTGTGGGGGTGGGTGGGTAAGCAGATACCTGTGTGTGAATGTTTATATTTAAGTTCGGGTTTAGATTTGAGCGTAAGTGGCGGTGGGGAGGGGTTGTTTGTGAAGGTGGGCTCGCGTGTGTAAAACTGTGTGCGTGTGCACATGTGTGTGTGCGTGTGCACATGTGTGTGTGCGTGTGCACATGTGTGTGTGGGGGGGTGAGGGGTTACAAGGGGTTACAAGGATGGCCTACAGCCCGAGACTCTGGCTGATGGCAATTGGCTGGTGAAACAAAATCAACCAGTGTCGAAAATTGAAACTAAATCTGACACAAACTTGAGGAGTCTGTATGAGTCTTGATTCAGGAATGCATTGATCTCAAAATCAGTGATACTGTGATGACAAGCCAAGAAAGGAATAAATTCAGAGCTCGAAGGAGCAAACGTGTGTGTGGGGGGGTGATAGAATGGAAAAGTACGCACCTAGGCACGTGACTATGCAGTCGCATATCTATCCAATCTCGTGTAAGGTTTTGGAAAGAAAAAGCTGCGCAGGCAGCAAAAATCCATTCCTCACATTACTCAAGGAAAAGGAGCTACTTTGGTACTGAGTACTGTGAAACTCCCTGATCAAAAACAGATGCACAAGGACGATTTATTTGTACGTGTGCAGACAATTTATTTGACGTGCGCAGACAATTTATTTGTACGTGTGCAGACGATTTGTTTGTACGTGTGCAGACAATTTATTTGACGTGTGCAGACGATGAATTTGACGTGCCTGATAAATGATTGCAATTATATGCTCATTTATCTGCACATCTATTTGTGTGACAATGCATTTGTACGTGTGTCATGATGCGCCTGTCAATTCGTTGTAGTTCATTACTATAGCCCCAAACATTAGGAATCAGGATCTGCGTGCCTTTCTTCTCAATACCCTATTTTATATCTCGCACAGAGTTAAGCCCCTATGTGCTCCCTTGCTATGAAGACCACAATATATATGTTGTGCACGCTGCGCTTGTAATAACGCAACTATGCACTACTAACTGTGTGAAATTTCTCTCTCTCTCTTTCTTATACACACGCACATTCATGCACGCACACACACACACACACACACACACACACACACACACACACACACACACACACACAAATACACATGCGTGCACACACACATGCACTTATGCGCACATGCACGCACACACAAATGCATACACACATCACACGCACACACGCACACACACAGGCTACGTGGCACTGAAGGACTTTTTTCCCACCATGGACATCAAGCCCAACCCAGGTTGCCTCAACCCCCTATGCTGTGACGCACAGAGAGCAGCGGAAGCCCGCAGGAACTCTCCAGTGAGTGTGGTCAAAGCTGAAGATGAATCGGCGACATTCCCCTGTGCTAGAAAAACACGTCATGGTTCCGCAGTGACAAAATAGGTGGCATACAACTCCGTTGTGTTGATGGATGTGTACTCGTTGAGTGATGTGTCAATGTGCTCAGATTGCATCACTTTCCACTGCTGTGTCCCAAATGATGCACAGGCCTGCCTTCCGAGGACTCAGTCAATCTTGTAGAACTGTAAATGTGCGTGCTCTGATGGTGATTGTCTGCTGGTGGTGCATGGTGTGCAGGAAGCTTCGTGTGTGCGATGATTGGTCTGTCAGATTGTTTTCTGTTACAATATGTCAGGACTGGTTGGTGCACAGGAAAACGTCTCTCTCCCTCTCCCTCTCCCTCTCCCTCTCCCTCTCCCTCTCCCTCTCCCTCTCCCTCTCCCTCTCCCTCT
>Ga0307968_1004396_pt1 | contig 11464 bp, 9 predicted proteins | sample OrgLakmetagen650_FD_201834 | JGI IMG/M metagenome (GOLD analysis project Ga0307968, IMG submission 201834) | Saline water microbial communities from Organic Lake, Antarctica - #650 | ecosystem: Environmental > Aquatic > Non-marine Saline and Alkaline > Saline | place: Antarctica: Organic Lake... | reverse complement strand
CACACACAACACACACACACACACACACACACACACACACACACACACACACATAAACAGACAGACAGACAGACAGACAGACAGACAGAGACATGCGAATGCACGTGCACGTTGCTGTTTTCAGCGTCGCTAGCGACACTCCCTAGCTTGTCATCAGGCGTAATGAGCTCGATCATACGCGTGTGTTACGTAGTGGTTGTGTATGCACTTACATGCTGTTTGCGCACTTTGCACATGCGTTTATGTACGAGGTACCTCCTTCCTCCCCTCACCACTCCCATTCTTCTCTTGCTGCTGCCTGCCTTGCAGGGTTAACATCGCGTACGTTGGCGTGGCCTGGTTCACCAAGCAGCCACGTCCATACCACCTCTGCACTCCCGACGTCCAGCGTGCATGGGAGAAGCTGGCAGGCGAGGAGCCCAGCAAGCAGGAGTGGGCCTGCAATTAGTTTGCCCCTCCCCCTTTAGTGCATTGGGCTCAAACCCATTAGGCAGATAGGGACTGCAACCACATGCTCGCGTTCCAGGCGGTTCGCCCTTATTGAGAGGATATATAGACGACAATTTTAATAGTATTATTATTGTCGCTTGAGGCGGTTCAGTATTATTATCGGTTCAGTCGGTTATTATTATCGGTTCGGTATTTATCGGTTCAGTTATTATCGGTTCAGTATTATTATTGTCGCTTGAGGCGGTTCAGTCGCACTTGACTGAAGGCTTTTTATACCTTGTAAACTTATATTACAAAGTACAAAAGTCAATACCAAATTTTAACTCGGCAATTTAATTAAATCCTGTTTAGTGGTTCCGCTTGATCTGATCGGTGCATCCGCTCGTGCTCCTGCGTAGGACAAGCAAAAATGGGGTCGGTCGGGAGCGGTTCTGCTGAGCGGAGGGAAGTCCTCAAGACTCCTGTTTCAAGAACACTACCTCGACAGAAAGGAGGCTACTCAAGAGTCCTATAATCATATTAATCTTCGGTTGGGGCAAGGATCCTTCGACCAGATCGTAATTTGGGCCACTCGTTTTCCTCTTCCCACGTTATATAGCTTCCTTGTTTGCTGTGGTCTGATGATCAGCCACCAGATCTCATTCTTCAGGAAGGAAACGCTCCCATTTTACACCTACACACATCTGCACACATCCAGATTGAGTGCATAATATTTCTGAGACATACTCACCATGAGTAGATCCCTCTTGGCGCTCTGGAAGTTAGGTGGTGGGTATTTCGGAGGTGGACGCCGCCCAGTGCTTGGCCTTGAAGAAGGCATTGAGGACGCCTGAGGAGCGGAGGGGAAGGGATGAAGGGAGGGGGAAGGAGGTGCCTGCGGGAGTGATAAGGTCAAGTTGGATCTGCAGTGATGCATATCGGGGCACTTACACAAAATAAAGCTCCATAATGTTTGTAAAACGCCGTTAAGGATGATGTTCATGACATTTTATCTGTCTTGTGTTGCACACAGCATTACAGCTGCACACACACACACGAACCGAGACGCCCCCTCAGTCCAGCCCTCACGCACCTCTTGTAATGGCGCTAGCAGCAACCGAGGTCCTGCAGTGGCAGGTCTAGTTAACTGTCCAGTGTTCTGATGGAAGGGGCTTGCAGGAACTTTGGCATTGAGGTGGTTGCGAGGAGTGCCGTTACGGGGGCTGTCACGTGGAGTTGTGGCACCAGGTGCCTGTGTAATTGTTTTAGAAAGCGACCGGTAAGAATAGGTGATCATCAAAGCAGAGGACTCTCACGTTAGTTGTCACGCAATGTGCCTATGGTAATATGGCTCTGGGATGGTGAATAAGAATCAAGCTGGTGGCTGCCATGCGGATTCGTTATCTGTGTAATGATTTGTAAGCGAGAGACATCTTTTCATGAGCATAAAACACTGGCGCCGTCACGCCAGGTTCCTGTGTACATTTTCAATTTCTTACTCAAGATGTGCCTATGAAGGGAAAACAAATATTGTTATGTGCGTGGACCTTACTGTGTCAGAACGCTCCCAGCAGGTACAACACAGGAATGCAATAAATTATCATGTTGACAGACCATGAATTGATGCATCAATGTACACGGAAACTCTTTAAGTTCCTGATGTCCCTTCCTTCAAGTTATATAAATATATTCATTAACATGCAAGTAGGAGCAGACGCAAGGAAAGGGGCAGTTTAATTTTTAAGCATGAGGTGGTGGCAACTTCTTTACAGCAAGTTTTGCTATTCCAACTGCAGCGAGGAAAAGGTGTCCACACGTACAGATCATGGTCACAAGTGCTATTTATCAGGCACGATGCCGAATAATAGGGCAATGGAAAATAACAGTATGTGCTTTCCTGGGCCTCGCCATAATGGAACGAGAATGCAAGCAAACTAAGAAGAAATATAGCAGTGGGAGCGGTGTAATGCTGAGGTAGTGCAAGCAGTGTTTCCTTAGTAGACCTTTCTATAGGCTTGCACTGAGTGACTGTGTGGTGGAGAGCACGGCAGGTTCAGTGCTGTAGGTCTGGCTATGAGACTCGGTGGTTTTTGAGACTGGCAGTGGCCGAGATGGGCGGTCATCCTGGTAGACCCCTAGCTTAGCTCTGCAGTTTCTATGCCTGGTGCTCTTGCTTTTTTAAGGCTTGTACTCCAGTCTCTTTGTGACTTCTTTCCTCCTTCTGGTACTCTGTTGGACCTCTCTGACTGGGCTTTTTTGTCTGCTGGTAAAAGGGTTTTTAAGGTACTCGGTACCAAAGTGGCTTTCTTTTCCTTAATTAATGTGGGGAGTGGTTTTCACTGCCGGCATAGTATCTCTCTTCTTTTAATGCTTTGCTTGAGCCTGCATGCAAATTGCGAGGTTTAGAAAGCGCTGTACAGAATAGTTTGTGCTTCCTCTGGGTCATGTTGTTGACAGAACAAGTGAATAGGATCCTGGAGTTGCTGGAAGCCTTGACCTTGAACCTGCTGCCCTTGCCTGATCCTGGACCCACCTTCTGACCTTGGCCAAACCACCACCTTGCCTGATCCTGGACACACCTTTTTGTTGCCTGCCTGCTGCTGTGCTTGAGAGTTGAACACGGGAGCTGCCGTCCCAGGAGGGCTGCAGTTGTCCCAAGGGAAAGTAGTAATTATAGCGGCAACACTGCTGAATATTAAAATTGATGCAAGGACATAATCAAGCACTTTTCTTGCACGCCACCTATTGGAAGCTGCCATGGCCTTCGGTGTGCCTCTTTTTAAAAGCCCTACTGTTCATGCTGGCTTGAGCTTGCAAAACAGTTTCATGATCAAGCTTATAAAATGCTATTTAACTGATGATGCGCCAGCTGTCTCAGGCCAAGAGGTTGGAAAAGGAGCAGACCAGCTTCTTGGTCACCAGCATTTAAGTCACCTGCCAAACCGTGCTCCTGTCAAGTCTGTTGGACCAGATCCACTCATGAAAGGTGCCCAGAACTCAGGGGAGCCTGCAGAGGTATGTGTGGGGTTTGATTTGTGTGTGTGTGTGTGTGTGTGTGTGTGTGTGTGTGCGCGCGCGCTTGTGTGGGTGTCTGCTTGTGTCGTCACGTTGTGTCGTCAACGTCATGTTGACTGCTGTGCCAGCATTATTGCTAACTACTGCTATGCCAGGGCCTGGTACCTCTTTTCCATAACCACTTTTGGATATCTGTGCCCCACACTGTAATGCTATTCACACACACATACTCCCTGCAAAGCCTGCCCAAATACGTCGCAAATAACAGCTCCTGAAAACTTCCCATGCACACATGATCCTGCAGCACGTGCCTGCTCAAATATTTCAACCCCCAAAAACACGGAAAACGAAAAAGGAGATATCATAGAAAAGAGAAGCAGAGAAGCCTTACTCACACACCTAGTGAGGTACCGAACAGCATGCCAGCAGGATCAGGGTAATACCTTTGCAAAAATAACGCAGGCAGAGGAGCCTTACTCACACACCTAGTGAGGTGCCATACAACATGCCAGCAGGCTCAGGGTGACCAGACACAACCACAGGGGCTCTGCCCATGAGCTGCATCTCCCGCCCTACGCCACGTAGACACTTGTCCACTTGTGTGAGGGCAAGTGCCGAGGCCTTGTTGTTCACAGCTACCTGAGAGATGGCCAGCGGTCAGTGTGTGTTATTATGCAGGGCCAGTGTTGGATTCTGGTTTGAGGGTACAAGGGGTTACATGTCTCACTGGAAGCTGAAGAGGTAGTTAGCTCAGGCAAGGTTAACCCCAAGGCGTGCTTGTGGTCAACAGGGAACATGCAAATCATTCGGAGATCTGTGTGACATTAATGACCTGCAAATAAAATGCAAGATGGGACAATCATTGATCAGTGCAGTGACAGCGAGGTTAAATGCTCAGTTGAGTGAAGACAACATTTGCAGCAACCCTGGTCGGGGTCCAGTGGTCGGCTATGAATTGATCATTGAGGTCGGAGAAATCGTCCTGTTCTGGGCTGTGTGGTCAGTGACAGTGACATGCCAGTGAGCCAGGTTTGTTGGTTGTCAATTCAAAGGTGTGTAGAGCTGCCAGTAACGCACTAGAATGTCTACTGCTCAAGGTCGAGTTCAAGGTACGTAGAGCAGTTAGTGCTCAGTGACAGGATAGTGCATGTTAAGGCTAGCGCTGTGTGCCTGTGGGTGGCAACACAGGAGGGCCTTGAGGGTCAGTTCTTCGTTGTGGCAGCTACAGCAGGAGATAGTAAACAAATCTGCAAATCTGTCAAGTCTAGCCAACTGACGCACCTGAATGTGCCTCAGGTACTCAAAAACGGTTTCAAGGTTGCGGTAGGCTGTGGCCATCTGATCCTGTGTGCATTTAGAGTCATGAATGAAGATGATTAGAAGCTGCGTGCCACGACCAGGCGTGCAGTTCAGCTGAGACACACAGGTACAATTGCCTGCACCATTGATTGCAAAGGATTAAGAGTTTACTAGTAAAACACATCATGTGGACGCAAACACTATACAAAGACCAATCGCATGTTTGCATGAAAATGCTCCAGTATCATTCATACCCGCTGCTGCTCTGCTGCATCCTCCAGTAATTTCAGACGCATGTCACTCATCACGCACAAAAGCGCAATGTAGTCTACATTACTGATAGCAGTGGTGTTCACCTGCGTTGCAATGGTGAGTACACGTGAGTATGTGCATGTGTTTGCCTGTGTGTGTTTGCCTGTGTGTGTTTGCCTGTGTGTGTTTTCCTGTATGTGTGTATATGCAGTTACAGCCAAATATATCACGTGAAAGGAGCAGGTGAAGTTGGTGGGGTATGGCACACATCAATGCCTTTCTGCAGACATGCTCTGACACTAATTCAAAGCTACCATATCATCTGTAGGCAGCTTCATCCTTTGTTGACATGATGTTAAGGTACAAAGTTCTAGGTTCACACTTTCCACTTTCCACCTACTTGCTCGCTGCATTTGTGCTCTTCTCTAGCTGCCTAAAAACTGCAATGAGCAACAATCATAAGTGCACACACACACGCACGCACACAAATACACGCACGTATTGAGCAACAAATACACATGTACAAAAACACGCACGCACAACACACACACCAGCCGGTCCAGCTCCTTCTTTGCCCCCTCCAGCAGCTCCACGTGTTTTTGACTCTCAAACGGTTGCGCACTCAACCTCCGCACTGCTGCCTCTCTCACCGCAGCCTGACTCAAGGTCCCCAGCGGGTTGCCTGCAGAACACACACAGCACACAGTGCAATCCAATGTTGGTATGCAACTGAGGTAAGCTTGCACAGCTACCTCTCTCAATGGAGCCTGACTCAAGGTCCCCAGCGGGTTGCCTGCAGAACGCACACAGTGCAGAGCACAGCCCCATACTAGTATGCGGTTAGAGGTAAGGATATGTCTGAGCAGTAGATGTTAATGCGATTGGCATTACGTGTGTGATTGGGATTTTGCATGAAATTACCAAATGTTGCCCACACCCATTTACCCACACTCATACTTTACAAAAACACACAAGCTTCACTCTTACTTCCCCACACCCACAAAAAGGTCAGCTAGTAACACAGCTTGACACCCACCCATTGGTAGTACATGACAAAGTTGACATACCCGTTAATCTACAAATGATTGATGCTTGAAAAAAGCATTCAATTGATGGTTTTTACCTTTTCCAGCCTAATGGGCAAGAAGGCTAGACAGTAATTCTCGTGGTGCGAACAGCATAGTCTGAAAGCAAGAGCAAGGGATCTTACCAAGCAGATCCGGGCTACAAGGACCTACAAGGGGCCTTCAATAAAAAAGGCCCTCCTCCTCAATCACACCATTTGCAAATGGTGCTTGGCATTGGGCTGCTCCCAATTAGGGCTTCAACGGCTTACAAGGTGCTGCTGCAAACAAGACCCCCCAACTCAATCAAATGAAATAGACGGTTTACACGGTAGCACCTGGCATCAAGCCACCCTCTGCAAGGGCTGCAAGTGCTACATAAGTGCTATACAAGTGCAGGAGACACACAAAATAGCCCTCTCGCTCAATCAAACCCATCAGGCTGTTTGCACGGTGCTACCTGGCATTGGGCCGCACCCTGTTGCCCGCAGCTCCGCGTGCACGGCAAACATGAGGTCATGCAGGATACCTGACAGCTCTGTGTCTGCATGCTCTGCAGTGTTCAGGTGGCGAGGCACTCCCTGCACGTGAGGTAGGAGTGTGCGTGTGTGCGTGTATCGCTGATTCAACACTCTGCAGTGTTCAGGTGGCGAGGCACTCCCTGCACGTGAGGTAGGAGTGTGCGAGTATTGCTGCTTCAACACTCTGCAGTGTTCAGGTGGCGAGGCACTCCCTGCACGTGAGGTAGGAGTGTGCGAGTATTGCTGCTTTAACAAGTGGTCTGACAGTGTGTTGGCATCCCTTACGCATGCAGGAGGCATGAGCATAAAGCATTGTTTCAGAGTAGTCTACAAGCATGTTGGCAGATTAGCAGGCTTTCGACGGTGTTCTTACGTGCGGAGTTCTCATGCACATGTAGGAATGTGCTTGTGACACCATGCCTGTGTAGAGTATGTTGGGGGTAAGCAATTGTTGCCTGGACGCTGTGCGGTACTCAGGTGCGGTACTCAGGTGCAAATAACACGGATAGGCCTGGACGCTGTGCGGTACTCAGGTGCAAAATAACACGGATAGGCCTGGGCAGGCCAGATTGGTGCGGTAATTCTAGTGCGGTACTCGGGTGCAAAATAACACGGATTACAACAAACATAGACGCCGATAAGAAAGCCTGGGATCTGAGAAGTCACTGCTTTATGTCTTGCAAGGCACTATCTGAACGTGAAGAAGAAAGTAGGAGGCCTGAGGAGGCCCGAGGAGGCTATCCTGTCACCCATTATGTTGATGCATACCATCATCATATCATAATATCATATTGCCCAGTTCCGGTCACAAACCAAGCGGTCTCACTCAAAGTGGGCTTGGGCGTCCCAGCGCCCCAAAATGGCTCCTTACCTTAATTTGATATGGGTTAAACTGCCTGTGAGTTTATGAATCATTGGTGACAGCAACGAGGATGCCACAAAAATGTTTGTGTCCACCCATTGAAAACGAGCAGATGCATAATTTAAGGGCATCTACCCAGAACAAATTTCAGCAACGTACAAGTATGCATACACACATGCAGCACATGCACACACATACACGCATGCTCATACGTGCACACACGCATGCACATATGTGCATATAGACGCATTTGTTTACCTGGTGTTGAAAGCCATACGGCATGCCTGAATTACTTTCCCTCATGCTCTGCTGGGAGGAGATCCTCTTCAGGGATCTTTTCGCCATATTTTGCTGCATCATGTAGCGCGGGGATGCAGGGCCGCCTGTATGTGTGTGTGTGTGTGTGTGTGTGTGTGTGTGTGTGTGTGTGTGTGTGAAACATATTGGCGCAGGCTACCAAGGAGTTTGCACGTGGGAATAGGGACGGCCTTAGCTGTGTATACCTGTTGCACGTTACTGTGCTTTGCTCCTACGCTTGGTTCCTGCGCTTTGCCCCCTGTGCTTTGCCCCCTGTGCTTTGCTCACTGGCACATTTTGCTACCCTGACGTGTAATGACATCCGATGTCCCAAACAAAGATAGCACGCTAACAAGCATGGATGCTTGCCGAGCCATTAGAGCATGAATTCAAGGATCAGGTCAGGTGGGTCACTTAGCTCGAGGCCAGATGAGTCGGTAGAAGGCCCCATGAAATTATATAACCTCCTTGTGCTCATTTTATTGCCTTGCAATTTAAGCCCAAACGTTTCATACCTCCATGGCCTCGAGGTGCGCGTCCAGGAATTGAGGCCATAAGTGCGGATTGCGCTCTTGGCTGGTGCTGGTTAGCAGGTGAGGAGGGTCTACGTAAGGGCAATGTGGGCCTGCCAGACTCTGTTGAGCTGAGGCTTGAGGTGTGGTGTAAGTGGGGGGGCCTCTCTAATACGGGGGGCAAGGAATGGGAGGAGAGGGGGCGCGCGGCGCAGGGGGTGCCTGCACAAGTGCATTGCAGATTTTTGAGGTTGGTGCTGAAAATAGAAGATGCATGTTGTTTGGGGAGGACAGGGGTATTTGCGTGTGTGTGTGCACGTGCATGTGAGTATATTTGTGTATGTGCATGTGATTGTACATTGAGTAATGCACCCCTTTGGCCTTATCGTGTAAGGCTATGCATGCAGCAGCTTTAGCTTTTCATTAAAAGCAGGTCGACTCCAAACAACAACTCGCCTTCGGATCTGTCAGGCACTCCTGCAAGGCCTGCAGATGATGCCCTTTGGGATTGGGGTGAGGAGGGACGACTGGTTTCAGATTCCACATCCAGGATTAAAGACTCTTCTCGATTAAGCCCTAAGCCTGTACGGACAATTTCAGTGTGTGCATGATCTATGCACGGACGGGTGTGAAACAACAAATCCCTCAATGCGTGTGTGCACAGTGTTCAGCCTTGGGACGCACGCCACCACACCCTGCAAGGTCTGAGGAGCAAAAGGGTCTGTGATATTTGGCATTTGTTTCAAACGCACACTCTTGCTTACTGACCGTGCGCTTTCATTGGATCAATTACTCACTTGCCACCACCTCTTGCACAATCTCGGCGAGGGCGGTGCTGTTCCGCAGAGCTGCCTCTAAAATCTGCTGGCTGCCAAACTGATGGAAGGGATGCTGTGGGCGCTGCTGCTGAGGAACCTGTGTGGCAAAGTGTAATGATGTGTGAGCACAGGTTGTAATACGACATGTTGTTATAACATATAACGGGTCATAAAAATCAATATAATTTAATACCATAATCGTTCATCATTGTAGTAACTCTTTGTGCCTGAGTTGCACACTACTACTGGAGCACTGTGAGTTGCATGCATGAATGCTTTCAACACTTTAATTTCCATGACACAACAGTGGGATCAGATCACTGTGTAATGATAATGATGCTGCGGGCACTGCTGCTGGGACAATTGAGTCGCATGCGCGCGATGATATCAACCCCTTCAGCTACAAGTATACAAGTGCAGTGTGATATGATTATATGACCACGTAGTGAATACAATGTATCCCCTGCCTCCTAGTAAAAAGGTGCTTTAGTGGCCAAAGCACTGACGGTTGTGCAGCCAACGTGCGACAAGGTGAATAGGAGTTCTGGCATAACATACACACACACACACACAAACACACACACACAAATTGGCTACAACGCTTAATCACAATAGGACCGCTGCTCAATGTTGAATGCCCCTGCCAATAGGAGGCACCGACTTATCAGCTAGTGCTTGCGTTGTACACACATCTGCTAGTGCTTGCGTTGCACACACATCTACATTGAGCACTACATGGGAATAAACGTGCAAGGGTTCAGCTCATTTTGTTCAAACCCTTTTCTGGACAGCTCATGCACTGAATACACCTGCAAGGTGCTTTAATACACAAAACCACACAGGTACCATCATGACTCTTGTCCACTCACCCCACCAGACGCTGCTGATGCTGCTTGCTGCTGCTCCAGGTTCTGAACGGAGGCCAGGGTGGAGGCAGCCGTCTGTTTTGCTTCTGACATGCAAGCAATGGCAGATGCGGCCACAATCGATGCACGGCCCCCAATGTCTTGAGCTTCTGCTACCTGCTTTTCAAGTCTGAGCAGATATGTAGGGGTATGTGTGAGTGTGTGCGTAATTGTGTGTGTGTGCGTGTGCGCGCGTGAGTGTATGTGTGTGTGCATGCTTATGTGTGTGTATGTGCTCACGTGTGCAAGCGCAATGAGGGTGCGGATGCACGCATATTACCCACATCATAACGTGTTTGCTAGCGTAGCACAAATGTTACCTGAGAATACATATGTAGGTGCAAGTGTTGGTGCCTTTTTTGACCCAGTCCTGCCCAACGTGCACCTTGATGCAACCTTATTGGTAGCAAAAAACCAGCAGCCCATCCTCAATATTCTGACTGCATTTATCGCTGTACGGCATTGCAGAACACATTAAGGTTGTTTATAAATTGGTAATAATTTGGGTCTATTAATATTAGGTTTGACGCCAGCATACACTGTGCCCACAACAATCAAACACACCTGGGCAGCGCATCCTCTAAAGACGTCACCGCAAAAGCAGCACGTTTGCCAGCAGCTGAGCACATTTCTTCGAGCATGCGCTCCCTCTCCTTGCCAACATCCATTGCCACCTCCAACCTATGCAAAGCCGCAAGAAAGTTGCATAATCATTTGTTTTGGGTGCTAACGTTGAATCCCATCTGGAGAAGGTGCGATAGCATCAGCACTTCCACCTATTTACTGGAAGGCGAGATGTCTTGAAAGTCTTACAGCAATCTGGCACAAGCCGTTCCATCATTGCAGGAATTTTTAAGTATATTTGACAGAGCAGTTCCTGCAAATTTGCTGTATGTGTGCGTGAGTGTGTATGTGTGTGTATGTGTGTGAATGTCACAAATAGTAAGTGTATGTGTGCGTTCCTGCTTTCCACACAGCTCGCCTCCTCAATATAAAGAAGCCAGCGCATGTCATGTCGCACTCACTTGCTGAGGCGGGATAGGGATTGCACGGTGTGCGCCAGCTGTGCGGACTTGAGGTCTTGCAACATCTGCAGCACCAGCTCTACCTCGTCGCCACTCACGGACAGCACAGACACACCAGACGCTGCTTGCTGCTGCCCCTGCTCCGACTGCTCAGCCACACCTTGAGGTCTGCTGCCAGCCTCCCCACCCCCAGTACATTGCACTGCCTCTTCTGGGTTGATGGCCGCTGCCTGTGACCTTGACTTCTCTACTGGAGCCCCCTCTGCGTGTGGTGTGCTTCCAGAGCTGCCTTCAGTAGGTGCGCCTCCTCCCCCGTCCTCCTCCCCACCATTTATATTGCTCCTACCCTGCTGCTGCGAGCTGGCAGCAGGGTTACGAGGACTGCTATGCTGCTGCTGAGGCCGCTCCTGCTTGATGAGGGTGATGGTCAGGTTCAGCTGCCCAAGAGGGGCTGCTCCTCCTGAC
>Ga0307968_1004395_pt1 | contig 11467 bp, 10 predicted proteins | sample OrgLakmetagen650_FD_201834 | JGI IMG/M metagenome (GOLD analysis project Ga0307968, IMG submission 201834) | Saline water microbial communities from Organic Lake, Antarctica - #650 | ecosystem: Environmental > Aquatic > Non-marine Saline and Alkaline > Saline | place: Antarctica: Organic Lake... | reverse complement strand
TGTTTGTGTTGTGTTGTGCGTGGTGTGTGTGTGTGTGTGTGTGTGTGTGTGTGTGTGTGTGTGTGTGTGTGTGTGTGTCTGTGTGTGTGTCTGTGTGTGCTTATGCGCGCGCACGAGTGCACGTGAATGTGTGTGTGAACGTGTGTTTATGTGTCCGTTGTGTGTGTGTGTGTGTGTGTGTGTGTGTGTGTGTGTGCGTGCGTGCGTGCGTGCGTGGGTGGGTGCGTGCGTGCGTGCGTGCGTGAGTACGTACGTGTGTGTGTAAAATCAGCTGGAGACAGCTGGGGACACTTTAGTGCGGGTTTACCTTGAGTCTTTAAAAATTTAGAATTTTCTGTCAGCAGTCAACGTGGGTGCTAGACGTTGAAAAGCTGGATTTCTATGTGTATATGCAATATCGTAATATCATCCATTTGCTATTTAATATGTGATTGTGAACTTGCAACGGGCCACAAAGTGTATGCATGCACGATATAATTCCTGCAATTATTACACTACCTACTTATAAGCCAACCTCACAGCCAGCTTCACTGCAAGTACAGCACAGTGCCTTAAAGGAGCCTCAACCAGGCTTACTTCCAGTATGTCAGCTACGGGTTTAGACCGCACCATTTGCCTTTCAGGAGGGGGACAGGGGGAGGGGTTACCCCTGTCCTACTACCTATACTGTCCTACAGCCCCCCTTCCCCTGTATATGTACTGACAGGTCTACAGTTCCCCTTCCCCTTCCCCTTCCCCTACTACATGTACTGTATTATAGTCATTATAGTACGTATACTGTATCAAAGTAGATGTTTTCAACCAGAGCTTAACTCATGCTGTTCGGTTTTCCTCTCTAATGGCTGACGTTGGATGTCTTGCGCACCTTGGTGTAATAAAGAAGCAACAGCAAATTGCATTTGCGTGCATGCATGTGTGTGAGCAAAGTGCGAGTGGGATGGCGAGGCGTCTAAGCTCCCAGCCGCAGAGCCGTAGAGCCGTTCATTGAAGAGGGAGGGCAGGCTTTACGAGTTCCTTGGCTGCACCTTGAACGCACATGAGACCATTTGACCATTTTTTCCACTGAATGCGTGTTGTTGCGCAACCCTGTTTCATATGCTAGCAACTGTTTTGTGAAAGAGGTTCCATAACAATTCTGCTACCTGGTAGTTTTTAAATTCATCACACATAGATGAACTCGTTTGGAATGGGAATAAATGCTGTGTCAAATTAGCGTTCCCCTCCTGCTGCTGCTGGAAGTATCAATAAGCAGCTGGTGACAACCGTAGATTTTGAGACCACACGGAGGTACCATGAGGAGATGGCCCCAAACCCTCACCCTAACCCCCTGGCCCCATAGGTGCCCTCGTACACACGTGACCAACTTGGTCCCCCAGCCGTAGAGCCGTGCTATAACTACAGGAGATGGAAGTTTTGAGCCGGAAGGGCAAGTACGTGTGTGTATGGTTGTTGAACATGCTAGTACGCATTTCTTTGGTTAAAACAATGAAAGAATAAGGCAGCAACTTTTGCGCAATAAGGGCTTTGGGGCAATAAACCCCCTTTGTGACCACGGAGGAGTCAAGCTCGGACAAGCAGCAGCTTCTGGTACTGAGCTGGCTGAATGTTCTTGTACATTCCTAATCCACCTTAGCTGGTTAACCATGCAATTAAGGCCACTCGTTGCAATGCAATCGTCAAGTCTTTCTTGTGTGCTTGCAAGTGTTAATAGCCTGAGGGTCCGGTCCGCTTCCAGCTAAGTAAGTGTGCATCTTGACATGTGCATGTCGGCATGAGCATCTCGACGGAGCTAGACATGCATGCTCGCTCTCCTTCTTGTGTGTTAAAATTACGCTTTCTCCTCCAATGACGCACAGCCCTGTCGTGCCAGCTTGCTTTCCTTGCTTGCAGTTGCTGCAGCAGGCCCGTGCAACTTATGCAATTACGGGATGGTGCAAATTCTGCTCCCAAGATGGAACTGAGGTCAATGACTGTGCCAAACAGGTGCAGCAACCATTTTGCTCTGACGCGTTGTGGAAACCTTACAAAGAATTTTGCTGTGCACCGTGCACAGCACGGACAAACAGGTGCAGCAACCATTTTGCTCTGATGCATTGAGAAGACCTTGAAGGTGCAGCAATTATTTTGCTCTGACGCGTTGTGAAAACCTTACAAAGATGTTTACTGTGCGCTGTGCACAGCACGGACAAACATATATTAAGTGCAGCCATCTTGCTCTGATGCGTTGTGAAGACCGTACAGGTGCAGCAACCATTTTGATCTGATGCATTGTGAAGACCTTATTAAGAATTTTGCTGTGCACCGTGCACAGCACGGACAAACAGGTGCAGCAACCATCTTGCTCTGATGCATTGAGAAGAACGCCTTATTAAGAGCTTTGCTGTGCACAAAGCTGCTGCACGGACAGCTGGCCTAAATTTATAACCACGATGTATAGAGAGCAGTTCTATTTCGTTAACAACAATTAGGCAAGAAAATTGCTACAGACCGCATGCACTTGTACTTGGCGATTTTTTTGTGGACTCGCACTGTAGGACCTGCACCGCCTCCTACAACCCAAAGCCAAGAGCAAGACGCCACACGTGCAAAGCTGCGCATACACCAGCGGCTCGTGAACGCAACCCTGAAATTCACATTCAGTGCCATCCAGTTTAAAAAGCTCTCAACGTTGAAAGAAATGCTCGAGCAAACGCGGCCGCTTATCACTGCCAACAGTAGCAGCAGCAGCAGCACAGTGGGCTTTTCACTGCTTCATACTGCCGCCTCTTTTGGGCGGGTCGAGAAGTTGCAGTACCTCCTGGAAAAGTGGGCCTCTCCCCACCTACACACTCCAGAAGGTGTGCAACACAAACTCCTTCTCTCAGCTCACCTTTTCCTCAGATCACTTGACCGGAACTTCTTTTCTTGTTAGTGAAGAGACGGAGTAATGTTAGACGCGAGGCAAAGAGCCAAGTATGCTCAAATGAATGGACAAGCCATATCTGACGCGCTTCCCTCATACATCAACAGAATTTACAGAGTTTAGAGATAAAGCCATCAGTCAAAACGTGCGACTGCTAGGCTGCGTATGTAAAACGTGTAAAACTGTGATCAATATTGTTGTAGCACCAGACTTGTACTACAAGTTGTAGCACCTCCAAAAAAACGCTGCCTTCATACACCAACAATGCTGTGCTACAAAAAAAAACAGGTGACGCTGCCCTCATACACCAACAAAGCTGTGCTACAAAAAAAAAACAGGTGACGCTGCCCTCATACATCAACAATGCTGTGCTACAAAAAAACAGGTGACGCTGCCCTTATACATTAATAAAGCTGTGCTACAAAAAAAACAGGTGACGCTGCCCTCATACACCAACAATGCTTTGCTACAAAAAAACAGGTGACGCTGCCCTCATACACCAACAATGCTGTGCTACAAATAAAACAGGTGACGCTGCCCTCATACACCAACAATGCTGTGCTACAAAAAAAAAACAGGTGACGCTGCCCTCATACACCAACAAAGCTGTGCACCATTTTTATTCTGCAAGAACAGGTGACTGTGGGAAATTACGCCTCCTGGCAAACGGGCGTCCGTAGCTCGGATCCTGCTTTACCTTCCAGGTAAATTCGATTAGTTAAGTTTTAAATTGGTACAAAGTCAACCTGGGATGGCTGATCAGGCACCCAAGGACATGGTGCACTTCAAAAGAAAACAAGGGGGAAAAAGGACTGTGACGCAACTGGAGAGATGCTAACCTTACAAACACAAGAGCAGGAATGCAAGTTAGACCGAAACATTAAGTATCATAGGAAGGCCTAGTCATGGAAAGGCAACTTGGACCGGTACAATAAGTGCCATTAAAAGTCCTGGTCATTGGAAGGCAAGTTAGACCGAAACATTAAGTATCATTGGAAGGCCTAATCATTGGAAGGCATGTTAGACCGAAACAATAAGTGTCATTGGAAGTCTTGGTCATTGGAAGGCAAGTTAGACCGAAACATTAAGTATCATTGGAAGGCCTGGTCATTGGAAGGCAAGTTAGACCAAAACATTATCATTGGAAGGCCTGGTCATTGGAAGGCAAGTTAGACCGGTACAATAAGTGTCATTAGAAGGCCTAATCATCGGAAGGTAAGTTAGACCGGTACAATAAGTGTCATTGGAAGGCCTAATCATCGGAAGGTAAGTTAGACCGGTACAATAAGTGTCATTGGAAGGCCTGGTCATTCGAAGGCGTGGCCCAAAAAACATAAACGCACACCGTGTGTAACCATGTAATTGGAGCGCCACCTGCTAATTTTTTTTTTTGGTGGGGGTTGTTACACGGTCCTCAGCAAGGGCCTGACAGAATGAAGGAAAAAAACCTATAAGACTGGGAAAAGGAAAACTCCTACCTAAAACAGAAAAACTCTCCTTGAAAAAACCACAGTCTGAGAAGTTGGCCCACGCTCGCAAGAGCACAAGCTAAGAGTGTGTCTGAAGAACAGACAGAAAAAGGCCTAACCTTATAAGTTGGAGCTTGTGTATAATAATATTATAAGTTGGAGCTTGTGTATAATAATATTATACACAAGCCTGTGCCATACCATGAAATATATGGCTCTGGCCAATCCTTATTACGGGCCCAGCGATCTTTCGTACCAGGTACTTGCTCATTCAACAATTCATTTATTTGTAGGGTTGGCCAGAACCGTATATCTTCACCGTATATGACCGTATGTATGGTGATTTCCCTGCTAAAAATACCGTATGTACACCGTATATACCTATGAATGTATGGTTCTGGCCAACCCTATGTATTTGGTGTCCGCACAAGATTCAAAGCTTGCGCCCCTCCTAGGTCTTAGTGGAAAAATAAAAAGATGCAGGAACAGCAGAGAAAATCAGATAAAAAGCAAGAGTGATAACGTAACATATCACTTTTGCTGCACTACAAGAACTGGAGTCCATGTGTCTGGCACTGAACTCAACAGATTTATATTTTTATGTCCTAGGAAGTGCCACAGGATGTGAATACAACCAGCAAGTTAAGGTGTGCAAGGAGAGCTCCATGGTAGAAGCTTAAGTTGTAGGGTTGGCCAGAACCGTATATATACACCGTATATGACCGTGTATTTGGTAATTTTCCTGCCAATATACCGTATATAGACCGTATATATATATATATTATATGATATGCATACATATGGTTCTGGCCAACCCTATTAAACTGTCGTCAAGCGAAGCATGGTCTTAGAGAGGCCACGCCAAAAACGATGACTGTACGTCTAGGCTGGGCCAGAGCCGTTTATATACACCGTGTATGACAGTGTGTATGGTGGTTTCCCTGTAAAGAGTACCATACGTACAACTTTATGGTTCTGGCCCACTCTATGCTCGTCTGCTCAGGCAGCATGTTTCAGTTGTGCTTGCGACGTTTCAGAGTTCACAGAGTTTACAGAGTTTACTTGCGATGTTTCAATCGTGCTTGCAATGACGTAAAATCAGGTCACGGAACAGATGAAATAGAGATGGCAGACTGCCCTTCCCAGTACACACATGCACACCTTCATCGCAAGGCTGTGCGTGTGCCAGGAACACCGAGATCAAAAACGCACCGCAACACTGCTTCTTCTGCGAAATTACAGGGGCACAGCACATCATGGACAAACAGACAGGTCCACAACGCTACACACCCTTGCACATGGCTGCGGACTCATCTGAGGCCGGCGTTTGCGAGGAGCTGCTGCGTGCGGGCTCATTGAGCTTGTTCGTGCGGTGCGCATATGGAGACAATCCCCTTGACAAGGCAGAGTGCATTCTTTGTATTGCTTCCAAGTTTCATCCACTCGCCAGGAAAGAGAAACAGACGCTGGAGGTGAGTGCCAACTTCCGCTGCTGTTTTGTTTGGCATTAGAATGGCTAACCTCATCTACACGTAAGGCCTCTGTTGCTTTCAATGCTGTGCCATCATTGCACACAGAGTGCTGGACGCTCTTCCTTTTGCCTCCTTTCGTACAACTTTTAACATCAGTGACCCTCTGGATCTCCCACTCCGCAGCCACAGAGTAATCACTGAAATCATCACCTGATTTCCTTCCTTCTGGCTCCTGCGAGGCATAAATATTTGCTAGGTACATTTAATAGGTGGGCAAGGAACACCTATGTATATAACAGTGCAAGTCTTACTTAATTCATTTTGTATGGGGGTGTCTTACAAGTCTGCCTGCTTCAATCTTCTGTGTTTGAAGGTCTTGACCCGCTACGCTGCCTTGGCTACCAACGCGCCAGTCTTTTCTCCTGAGGAGGAGCAGCAAGAGAAGCAGCGAAAGCAGGCAAACTTTGCACGCTTGGAGGCAGCCATTCTTCAGCGCAGATGTGCATGTATGGTCGTGGCTTCCTCCACAACATTGCTGTTGTGCTGTGTAACAACAACAGTTTTCCTCGTACATACAGCAAACTTATTAGCATTGTTCCTTGAATTTGAAATTATTTTGACTGTCGTATAAGTGACGACTATCATGATCCATGATTTGGGAATTGTTTAGCAGCTTAGACGGTCGTCTTAGCAACGGGTTCACTCTTCCCAACACATATTGAGCCTCAATAGCTGGCTGGCGGAATGTTGCAGCGCTTGAAGTTCTTCTGGGTAGGAGGCACTTAGAGGTCGTAGTCTGTGTCTGGCATTAATTTATGTTGATGCTGGTAACGTGATAGGTCTAGAGTTAGTTTGGTTTGCTACTTTTGTAATCCAACTAAACTAAACTACAGTTCTAGGCGATTCGACAAGACGAATGCCTGCATACATACTACCTATTGCTTTGGAATAGACCTGCTGCCTACCAAGGTAGGGAGCAGACCTAAAAGAAATGCTACTAACACGGAAACAAATTATTATGGTTACTCTTGCCGGCTAAGGTACCAACGGACGGAGGAAATGGGGTAAAAAATATAAGGAACAGGAAAGCTGAGGAACGTACCAATAATGTCAGCAGTTGGCGCTGTCTAGAACTTTTACAGAGTTTACAGATTAAACCATCAGTTAATTAAAACGTGCGACTGCTATGCTGTCTAGAAGTTTTATCGCTTAATGCTATGTCTCAAAGAATCTCTCTTGCTCAGCTAGGCAGTTTTATTTTAAGGTTGTAATGGCACTTCTACTGGCGGAGGGTGAACCCCCACTTCCAGTGGTTGTGACTCCTCAAAACGCGTGGTAGCAAACAGGCCAGGCAACACCCCCCTCAGTCTTGCCAACAGGTTCTTCTCAAGCTGAGACTCCAAACGGCTTTCCCCCACATTCTCTAGCTGCTTGCCCAGCAGAGACCCAAGCTCAGCCACACGGCCTGTGAGTAAACGACAAGGCCCACCGCGTGAGTAGGTACTTGCCACTTGCTAAACGAGTCACACCGCCCTTAGGCATCAAAGACACGTGGATGATATGGGGATAAAAAAGGGGGTCACAAAAGGGGGATGAAAAAGTCAGCAGTTTACAAAGCAAGGTCAAAACTCGGCCACAGGGCATGTGAATAGGATACAGGGCATAACCGCCAGGTGCTTGTGAGTCGCCTTCAGGTGCAAAATAGGAACAGGTGTGGTCAATATATCTACAAGCTTGAGCTTGTTACGCGCAGCAGGGTGAGGCAACGTGACCCGCAGCAAGATCAGCACTTGAGTCTGATCTGGTTTGCAGCACAAAGGTGTCATCTGGTTTGCAGCACACAGGAGTCAGCAGAGGTTAGTCCCGTGCGGGAATGAATGATCAAAGGTGACTTTGGTGCATAACAGTACATGTAAGTGCGTAAAATGCAATTTGTGCCACCCGCTCTTTTATACTTTTGCCAATATGTGACGACCCTGAAGTGATGCAAATTCATAAACTGATTATTACCTGACAAATCTAGACAAAGGTCAATGTTGGCTTGCAGGGAGATTACACACACATGCCACACACATGTGAGATACCACATGCAAGACAACGCACGCAATATACCTCACACACATGATACTACACACGCAAAAACACACACACACACACAAAATAACACACACACACACACACACAAATGTCAATACTGTGGGTGAGAGGTTGCAACTATTAGCAGGGGATCCCTACTGTTGTTTTACCGATGTTTCTGGCACAGATTTTATGGCATTCCGTTCGTGTAATAGATATTTAAACGCTGTGTGCTCGAACGCTTGTACACTAAGATCTTCAAGTGTAAACTCCATTTACTCATAGTTGGTGTCACGTACACACGGACGCTCACCCTCATTCTCAGGCAGGTTTTCAGGAGCTTGCGGCATGATGCTGCATGCCACGCACGCACGCGCAAGCGCTGTGGGTGGGATGCTGTGGCTATTTAACAGCTGAGCTGCTGCCTTGAGCAAGAGGGGCTGTGCGTTGGCGGGGCTGGCCATGTGTGCGTAGGCCCACATGAGGTTGGCCAAGGCAGGAGGTGGAAGGGTGGGGAGTGCGGCATGGGCTTGAGGCGAGATGGTGCTGTGTGTGTGAGTGAATGCGTGTGTGTGTAAATGTGTGTGTTTGTGTGCGTGTGTGCGTGTGTGTGCGTGTATGGTGCGTAGGTGTGACGGGCTTAAGGCGGGATGGTGTTGAGTGTGTGCGTGAGTGAGTGAGTGAGTGAGTGAGTGAGTGAGTGAGTGAGTGAGTGAGTGAGTGAGTGAGTGAGTGCGTGAGTGAGTGAGTGAGTGAGTGAGTGAGTGAGTGAGTGAGTGAGTGAGTGTGTGCGCGCGTGTGTGTGCGCGTGTGTGTGTGTAAGTGGTGCGTAGGTTTGCTGGGCTTGAGGCGAGATGGTGCTGTGTGCGTGAGTGGGTGAGTGTGAGGGTGAGTGTGTGTGTGTAAATGTGTGTGTGTGTATGTATGTGTATATGTGGTGCGTAGGTATGGTTTATGTAAGACTCTTTGTGTTTGTGTGTATATGTCTTGGAGGGGTGGGAGTGCATATACGTGGATACAGGAGTAGATAGTAATTGAACGGTGAGGAATATGTGTTTGGAATGCGATGCAAGGGCCAACACAGCTTTTGTTTGAATGAAAACCACACAGCGCAAATGGAAACCACACAGTGCACGCCATCTTTTATCAATAGGGATCAATAGGGCGAGATGCCCCCTTCTTGGCTCAACACATGAGCATACCCCTGCAAGTTATAAATCCATAAGTTATAAGTTACAAGTTCCCCTACAAGTTATAAGTCCCCTCCTACAGGTTACAAGTTATAAGTCCATCTACAAGTTATAAGTCCCCTCCTACAAGTTACAAGTTATAAGTCCATAAGTTCCCCTGCAAGTCCATTGAGCCAAATTCTCGACTTTTCAATGCTAGAGCCTTGCGACCTAATAGGTAGTCCTGGGCTATTATTATTATTATTATTATTATTATTATTATTATTATTATAGGCTGCAGGCTCAGGCTCAAGACCCAGCTACCTTATTTAGATACCTGTTTCCTTGCATTCGGTATCGAGGCCCAAAAGGCACCACGACATGTACAGAGAAGCACTGTGACCTAATAAAAAAAGAGCATTGCGACGACCCAAGATAAGCACTCATTTAGATTAAGCAATCCCTCACTTTTTGTAAGCAATCCCAATGCAATTACGTACACGACAGGCAAGGTAATGCAATTAGGTAATGCAAATAGGTAATGCAATTAAGTACACGACAGGCAGCATCCCAGCATCCCACAATTGTAAGGTGACGCTCATTGCATCCGAGTATGCAGGCACATTACTTTGCAGCTCATTGCAGCCAAGTATGCAGACACATGACTCACAACCTCGGCAAAGTAACAGCGCCTTCATTTGTTGCCACGTACATGACGGCTATCACACATTTAACATGAGTTTGGCTCAATCACATTTAACATGAAATTCAATACCAAATTCATGTTGAATGTAACAGCGCCTTTATTTGTTGCCATCTACATGACGGCTGTCACACACGTTTGCCATGTACACGTACACGTACACGCACACGTACACGTACACGTACACGCACACGTACACGTACACGTTTGCCACGTACACGACGGCAGTCAATTTGGCTTTGACACAGGATTCCTTCCCTCCGGCTTTGACGTAGGCTTCCTTCCCTACGGCTTTGACACACAATTTTCCCCCTGCAGCTTTGACGTAGGAATCCTTCCCTCCGGCTTTGACGTAGGCTTCCTTCCCTACGGCTTTGACGCACAATTTCCCCCCTGCAGCTTTGACGTAGGAGCCTTTCCCTTTGGCTTTGACGCAGGTTTCCTTCCCTTTGGCTTTGAAGTGGGGCTCTTTCCCTTAATCATGCAGGGCGTGTTCAGACTACCAGCGCTGCTTTTCCTTTCCTTTAAGTTTCCTTGTACGCCTTACCCCTGGTGATCAACCATTAATGCTTAATGCTGCTACTGACTCAGCAACCTTCTCAGGCGTCCTCTACCACTGGTGATCGACCATTAATGCTACTACTGACTCAGCAACCTTGTCAGGCGTCCTCAAGGATGGGCATGGGGAGCACATGGAACAGGGAGCCTCACAGGGAGCCTCACATTGTTCATTCACTTTCCCTTCTTCTGTGCCTGTCTCATACATACAATCACAATGCTGAACTTACTCTCCCTACCTTCTCTTCCTGTCTCATAGATACGATCAGAAAGCTAAACTTACTCTCCCTTCTCTTGTGCCTGTCGCATAGAAAGGACCACAAATTGAACAAGGCAAGGTAATGTGTGCCCATACATTGCCCTGCAGCAGCCCCACACGCTTCTACGCACGTTTGGATGCATGCACACATGCAGCACACACACACACACACACAAACAAACACACATAACCGCACACACACAGAAACAGACATACACACACCTCTTACCTGCACAAATCGCTGCCCGAATAATGCAAATCTGCCAAGCTCTTCAGCATAGCACACGAGTGAGTTGGTCCCAGGCTTTCAAAGCCCCGTATCCTCAGCACGTCAGCACACAGCAGAACCACGGAGCGGGTAGAGGGAAGGCGCTGGCAATTTGTGCTGGCAATGGTGATGGAGGTGAGGAGGGCTTGAAGGTCGGGGGGGCTGAGCCTGCAGTGTTCACGTATGGCACGAGTGCCCTGTTTGTTTGCGCACATTGTGTGGGTAGCCATGTGTATGCAGTTGACGTTGTCAGTTGTGTGCTGGCGATGGTGATGGCGATGAGGAGGGCTAGGTGGTTGAGGGGGCTAGGGGTGAGCCTAAAGCACATGGGTAGGTGTGTGTTGTAAGTGTGTGTGCGTGCTTGTGTGCCTATGTGTGTTGTGTGTGTATGTGTGTGTGGGTGTGGGTGTGTGTGTATGTGCATGTGCTTCAATTTATTGACTGTGCTGGTGCGCCAGATGGATCTGGCACACAATATAATTATTTCACCATACCCAAATTTCACACCCACACCCATACCATATCCACACCCACACCCACACCCACACCCACACCCACACCCACACCCACACCCACACCCACACCCACACC
>Ga0307968_1004394_pt1 | contig 11472 bp, 15 predicted proteins | sample OrgLakmetagen650_FD_201834 | JGI IMG/M metagenome (GOLD analysis project Ga0307968, IMG submission 201834) | Saline water microbial communities from Organic Lake, Antarctica - #650 | ecosystem: Environmental > Aquatic > Non-marine Saline and Alkaline > Saline | place: Antarctica: Organic Lake... | reverse complement strand
CCCCCCTAGTAGTCCTCCAGCAAGTAGTCCTCCTCCTCCTCCTCCTCTGTCCATGTAAAACATCTTGCTCTTGATGGGCCCTGTACAAAGAGAGAGAGAGGGAGAGAGGGCAAAAGGGCCTATTCTGATAAAGGTCAGCTTGCAATAAGGACAGACTGATCAGTCAGTGCGTGCTCACACAGCAACACAAGCCATCGGGAGCATGTCATTCCGATCAGTTGCGGACAGAGCAGCAACCATCTGTTTCTGCACAGCAATGCCTTGATCGTTGCTGATCTGGCACCCCCCCTTTGTGTGTGTGTGTAAATGTGTGTTTGCTTGTGTGTGTATTGAGTGTGTGTGTCGGATGCAAAAAGCAGCTTGTGAAGGAACGACGCAGTGGGCGAGGAACGAAAAACGCTTCTTGCCAGCATCCACAAAACAAGACCACACCCTTACTCACAATTTTTTGCCTCAGCTCTTTACCTGGTGCAAACTACGATGGACTACGACGCTCGGCATGATAAATTAATCACTTTATTGATTGTAGTCACGACACCCACGCTTATCTCTCACCTCCAGATGCGGCCTGTCGATAAGGGAGATACTTTTGGTTCCCAGGGAAATTCCACGATTGTGTTTCAGACGCGGTCTGAATTGTGAACGTATTAGACATTAAGGGTGGTAATTCAAAAAATTGATTAATGCATGTATGTGACGAACGTGTGCATTGAAACGCTACAGTTGTACTCATATTTATGAGATAAACATACATTCAAACTCTACATTTGCATTCAAAACATGATAACATTTGCATCCAAACACTGAATGTGCGTTCATGTGTATGTGATAAACATTTTCCATCAAACACTGCATTCATATGTATGCGTTGGGACATTTGTAGGGTTGACCAGAACCATGTATATACGGTGCATATACAGTATTTTTGGCAGGGAAATCACCAAATATACGGTCATATACGGTGTGTATATACGGTTCTGGCCAACCCTAGACATTTGCAAGCCGCTTGTATAAGTGCAGGCACAGCTTTGCGTTCATGCGCACGTGTTTGTATACATATTTGTGTGCAAACATAGATGTGTGTGTGCGTGTGTGTGTGTGTGTGCGCGTGAGTGTGCAAGCGTGTGAGCGTGTACCTGCTATGCTTGTCTGGTTCTGACCCCTGTTGGTGCAAATTCTCATTTCATAGCTGTCATGTCAAAAAACGGCAGTGCCTGTCTAAGCACGCTGCTCCTGAATGTTTTATGCCTGCAGAGTTACCTTACCAGATTAAGCATGCCAATTGTTTTGTTATTCTTTAGGTCAAGGATGGGAAGCTCGAGCACTGGAGGGTTGTTCCATGCTTCTGGCCCGGAAAAGAGGTTGGTAGGTGCCTGGAAAGCAAGATATGGGGTGAGTCGTGAATAAAGACAGAGGTTATTCACAGATAGCTGCATAAATTCTGAGCAGATTGACACCCTTTTCATAAGTGTGGGGGGTCAGGAAGGGAGGTTTCGGGGGGGGGGGGGTGGCTGTCATGGATTTGGGGGGGGCGTGACTGTCATGGATTTTTGGGGCGGAGCCCCCCAGGGCCTAGTCCCTTTATGTTCACCCCCCAACGTGGCAGAAGAATAGAGCGTTGAGCAAGACAGGCAATTTTTCAGTGTAAAAATTGTGAAATAAAAGCTAATTTTGCGCTGATTCCGGAACACCCCGGTCAAACCCTCCTCCACGCGCGACCCCTTCGGTCGCGTGCCTTTGTTCCCCCTGGGATGCAATTGGGTGTATTTATCATATATTTAGAATATTTCCCATCATATCTTAGCCCTTCAGGAGTGGTATCGTTGAGTGTGGTTTACCACCAAGGCCGACCGATCCCTTGCAGCAGCAAAGCAGAGACGGCAGCAGCTTCACATCACTCGGAAGGACAGGCGAGCGAGGGCCCGGGAGAGGACCCGCGTCCAGCACTTGGCACAGAACTTGGAGGAACAGTCTCAGCCTGGCAATGCCACTCAGCAGGCACAAGAAGCAGCAGCTCAGCCAGAGGTGGTGGCTTTGAACAACCGTATGGAGCTCAGGCGTTCAGAGGAGCAGAGGAAGGATTGCAGCCACCCTGAATTGCTCGCTCACCCGTGAGCACACAGCTGCTGAGGTATATATCGGAGGTCCTACACACCATTGGCAAGCAAACAGCTTCAGACACAGAATGGTATGATAGGGACTGTGCAAACGCAAGAGCAGGGGGGTGCAGGGGGGGGGCAGCCCCCCCTGAATTGTCTAACTCATTTGGGTGCGGCTCTTCATTGCAAAGACCAGGCTGCTCAGGTTGAACAGGAGCAGTGGGGTGCAGAGGGAGTGTAGCCCCCCCTGAATTGCTCTTACTACATTAGGTACAACTTCACTGCAGGTTGCAGCGCAGGCTCCGCCCCATTTTCTGTGATCCGCAGGATCACACCCTACTTGTTTTTTTGAGGCCTCCTGCCTTGACAGTTCAAAAAGATAATATTATTGCCTTGACCAACCCCTGTATGCCTGTATGCCTCGACAGTTTAAAAAAATGGACCAATCCCTGTATACCTTGACAGTTCAATATTCTTACGAGTTCATAAGCGCAGCTGTCGGGTTGTCTTGATCTATGTTCTAATTTGGAGCTCCCGGAAACTAGAGCTGCCATGCCAAGGCTAGGGGTCTTTGTAAACCAGACCAAATAGAGCTGTAAAGGTCACATATGGCACCTTGGTTGTCTGGGCTTAGGCCACACACACACACACACACACACACACACACAAACGCACACACTAAGCCATATATAAGCCAGCCATGCTAGGCTGGAATCATTTATGAGTTATGAGCCAGTACAGCTTAAACTTACCTTGACAACGCCGACTTTCCTGTCCTTCAAAAACCTCTTTTGGTAGATGGACAGCATTGAGATCTCGTCATACCAGGACTGCAGACGATACAGTAACACGATCTCCGTCTTTAAGCCAATGCTTTTGCACACTCACAATATTACTTCATCGCACAAAGTACACCGCTCATCGTCTGCACAACACTCTAAAGGACTTAGTGGAACTACAGATAGATCAAACAAATAGCAGCATTCGTCTAGTTTAAAAAATGTCCTGCTCAAAGTTTTTTTTACAACAGAACGTGGTACATGTCACTTGCATTGCCTCACGTTACTCAACCCTGATTTCATCCACAACCCTTAAACCTTCAAGTATGGTACAGAGCTTTTGCAGTGCATGGTAGCAAAGCAGGCCCTTTAAGCATTGCACGTATTGGGTATGCCCGCATTCACACATACTTGACGAGCACAGCGAAGAGGCTAGGAGCACATCACGACATGACGACATCATGACTTGTTTTCATTGGCTTAATGCATCCAAACTGTCTTGTCGGGCTTACAGATCTGGTCTCAGATGACCGAGCTTGACACCCCTGTGTCTTCTCAAGCACCACCCCTGTGTCTTCTCAAGCACCCCCTGTGTCTCCTCAAGCACCCCCTATGTCTTCTCAAGCACACTCCCTGTGTCTTTTCAAGCATACCCCCTGTGTCTTATCAAGCACCCCCTGTGCCTTCTCAAGCACACGCCCTCAGTCATCTCAAACACACAAAACAAAAGGGCTAGACACTCCTAGGCCTGAAGTACGGTCAGAAACAACACCAGCTTGTTCTCAACAAAGCTTGTACGCTTCCAGCGTGCTTCAGACCTAAGAATACAAAAGAGCGTAGCATCACACACCTGATCAAAGAAGAGGCACTCCTCCCATCCTGTAACAAACAACAACACAGGTGAGCGTTTGTAGCTCAGAAATTACTCTCTCGTTTCCTAAATACTAGATCTCTTTCTTTTCCGCAAGGGCAGTTCTACTGTAATCGGTACCAATATGGCTCCTTCCTCCTTTGTTAGATTGGGGAGTTGTAATCACTGCACGGCTCTTGTCTCCCCCCCCTTATTTCCGTTTTTCCCCTTTGCATGAACCATAAACTTCACCATCACCACCATGCCATGCCACTGCCGGTACAAGGAAGGGCGCATAAAGGCTACTTGGCATCCATACATTTTTAGGTATATACGGTGTACAGTATTTTTAGCATGAAAATAACGGTCATATACGGTGCAAATATACAATTTTGGCCAACCCTTTTCAAGGGTGGTCATGGTTACTGAGAAGTAGGGTTGGCCAGAACCATATATAAACACCGTACATGACTATATTTTGTGACTTCCCAGCCTAAATTACAATATATACACCGTATATATATGGTTTTAACCAACCCTACTGATCTCAGGGTTTTATAATAGCCCTTGTACCGGCAAATTTGAGCAGAACCAACGCATGTGCTGCTAGCAGCTTGAGCGTTGATCAAGGAAGGGTGATCGCGGCTACTGCGAAGCTTTTTTATGAATAGCCCTTGTACCGGCATATTTAGCAGAACCAACGCTCGTGCTGCAAGTAGCTTCGAGCGTTGATCAAGGAAGGGCGATCGTGGTTACTGAGAGCAGCCTCATTGATATCAAAGTGAATATGAAGCGTTTGAGAGCGACATGCAATCACTTCAGAGTGAACCCTTGTGCAGGCGTATTTAAACCATCGGCCATGCGATGATCCCCAAGTAGCCTTCACCAATTTTTACAACGGCTCCTATGTATGACTGATTGCTACGAAGCGACCACCTACCAATAACCGGCTACCTTATTACTGTTAGGCATGCTGGGATCCATTGCAAGGCCGTGCACTTCATACGTACACTCACCAGTGCTGTGCCTTATTGGCATTTACTGCATGGCCATGCACTTGATACACACACACACAAACACACACGCAAACACACACACACACACACCAGCGCTATGCCTGAAGGGATTTTTTACTGCATGGCTGTGCACTGTACAAGCGTGTACGCGCAATTCTCAACGCTGTGCCTTAATGGTATCCAATGCGTAGCAGTGCCCTGTATAATACGCACATCCCCCAGCGCTGTCTCACATTCTACAGCACTGTGCCTTAATGGCAGCAAATGTATGGTCATACACTGTTGCATGCACTCTCATACGCACCCATCCACAGTGCTGTACCGAATTGGCCTTTACTGCATAACTGTGCACTTCATGCGCACACCCTTCGCCGGCTTGCTTTTTTGGTATGCAATGCACGGCTGTGCACTTAAAACGCGCACTGTTCAGCGCAGTGCCATTATGGCATTCAATGCATGGCCGTGTACTTTATACGCACTCATACACCCCCTTCTTCAGCACTGTGCCATAATGGCATCCTGAGCATGGCCGTGCAATTCATACGCACAACCTTCGCCACTTTTCCTTTTGGTAGCAACGCCTGGTTGACCCAAACACTAACCAATCCAGGTGCTGCCATTTTCCTTTGCCCCCTGCTCCAGGTCCGGCATGGAGGGATACCTGGCTGTGGTCTTCAAGGGGCATGTGTCCCATTTGTTCCGTAGTGTGACTTTAGTGTACAGCTTTTGCTGCACGCAAAGGCAGGCGGGTATGGTCAGTTTTAAGTGTTACGTGGATATATGATATATGTATCGCACCAAGTACAGAAATGGCATCTGTCGGATTACCCTTTTTAGCAACGTCTTATTAATTCTAAGCTGGTGTACAGCAGTCAGGCAGGAAGGTATGATCAGCTGTACAGTTCTCGCTGCACGTGAAGGCAGTTGGTTATGACCGGTTGGTGTACAGTTACAAGTTATGAAATGGTGTACAGTTACAAGTTCTGAAATGGTGTACAGTTATAAGTTATGAAATGGTGTACAGTAACAGGTTATGAAATGGTGTACAGTTACAAGTTATGAAATGGTGTACAGTTATAAGTTATGAAATGGTGTACAGTTACAGGTTATGAAATAGTGTACAGTTACAAGTTATGAAATGGTGTACAGTTGGGCAGGTACAGTTACGATTAGCGTTGACCAGGACCGTATATGGGATATCTGTATACGTATATGTAGGGTTGGCCAGAACCATACATTTATAGGTATATATGGTGTATATACGGTAATTTTGGCAGGGAAATCACCATACATACGGTCATATACGGTGTGTATATACGGTTCTGGCCAACCCTACGTATATGCGGTTCTAGCCAACCCTATTATGAAGCATTGCGCATGCGAGAGAATGTAGTGCGGTGAGTTGTGCTCAAAAACATGCGTGTTACGCACTAGGCATGTACCTAACTGATTAGGGCTGTGTGTATGTGTGTGAGTGTGTGTGTATGCGTTTTGTGTCAATGTGTGTGTCTGTGTTTGATTCTGTGAGAGCATGCAGGATTTTGCTGCTGTAAGGGCCTGTGCCATTGCTATTTCTTAACTAAGTCAGTGCAATCTCAACCAGGGTGCAGGACGTTCTGCAGGGCACTTGCGCTTTGACCTTAGTCAACTGCCGAACCTCTCATCAATTCACCTGTCGGCCAGTTCTACCCTGGCAGAACCTTGCCACCACCCCTTTCTTCCCACAGGAGCAGCCCAAAAGTAAGTGTCAGGGAGACACAAAGAAATCTCATGACACATACGCACCCTGCCTGACTGGAGGCACGGTCAAACTGAGTTTTTGGCAGGATCCTGCTTGGTGAGATGGCCATGCATTCAACGAGGCATGCCAACACTTAGTGCCAGGACTCGCAATTGAACAAGCCAGCAGGTAATGCGCTAGAGGTGGGGAGTGGCTTCTGTTGCCTGCAGTAGTTTCGTCTTATTGAAGAAGCTTCTGGCCCGTACCTTGGCAAATGATTTTGGAAGCTTGGCGCCCACGATGTGCATCCGCCTGACCGTCATTTCTGCAGGCAAGTTAAGAAACGAGATTAGTTGAATGTGCGTGTGTGTAACTGTATGTGTGTGTGTGTGTGTGTGTGTGTGTGTGTGTGTGTGTGTGTGTGTGTGTGTGTGTGTGTGTGTGTGTGTGTGTGTGTGTGTGTGTGTGTGTGCGCGTGCGTGTGTGTGTGTGTGTGTGCGTGTGTGTGTGTGTGTGCGTGTGTGCGTGTGTGTGTGCTTGTGTGTGTGTGTGTGTGTATGTGTGTGTCACACTTTTCACTCATTCTTGATAACTTTGTTCGCTTACCAGCTCGGCTTGTTGACGTTAAATAATATTAAAAATAATAAGCATCCAACATGCTTGCCTCCCCACTCGGCAAGTTACACTGTAAAGTGAACTTGCAAAGCAGGTGCAGCCGGAGACTATGCATATCTCCCCATGCCAGTGCCACCACTGGATCTACTGTGGCAGGTGGAAAGAGAGCCAGTAAGCAACCAGGCGAGTACCACTGCCGCATGTGTGTTTGCATGCCACAGCTGAACTCCTCGCTAGCAGCTAGATGCGTGTCAAGCATCATTATGCATGTGCATATCTCTCATCTAGGTGTGCCTACTAGCTTGTGCACACGTATGTATGGTGCAGGCTTCCCTTTCACCCGCATTCAAGGCCAGGAGGAGATGAAGCTTGCCCTGCTGCTCAACGTAGTAGACCCAAACATTGGTGGTGCCCTCATCATGGGGGACAGGGGATGCGGCAAATCGGTTGCAGTGAGTAGTACAAGTAACACAGCGAATGCAGCGAGTTCAAGGTGCAAGCACGATGGCACAAATTATAGAAAAAGTCCTAGGCCGACACATGCATGCTCACACTTGCGCACACGCACACATGCACACACACATTTGCACACACTTACAAACGCATGTACGCGCACGCGCACACACTAGGTGCGTGCCGTGGTGGACCTGCTTCCTGACATTGAGGTGGTGGAGGATGATGCCTTCAACAGCGACCCTACAGACCCAAAGTACATGGGTCCGGATGTGCTGCAGCGGTTCCGTAGGGGAGAGCAACTGAAGACAGCCATCATACGGACACCCCTGGTGAGCTTTCGTGACACGTGCGTGCGCGCACACTCACACACACACACACACATGCACAAACACACACACACACTCACGCACACACATGTGCACAAACACACACACAAGCATACACGCGCCACGCAGACACATTGCATGCTCACACGTGTTCCATTTCTCATTTAGGTCGAGCTGCCTTTGGGTGCTACCGAGGATCGCATCTGTGGCACCATTGACATCGAAAAAGCTCTGATGGAGGGCATCAAGGCATACGAGCCAGGCTTGCTGGTGCGTTGGTGTGTGTGTGTGTGATAAGAGCGTGTGTGCGAATTGTGTGTTTGTGTGTGTGTGTGTGTGTCTGAGTTGTTTGTGTATATGTGTCTGGGTTGGATGTGTGTATGTGTGTGTTTGCATGTGTGCACGCACGTGCAATAAAGGCCCAGTAGCCGCGTGTCTGCATTGCACACACTTGCAGGCCCGTGCTCCTTGCCAACCGCGGCATCCTGTGAACCTGTTTGGAGTGTGTGTGTGTGCGCGTGCATCAAAGTTACGTGTCTGCATTGCACACGCTTGCAGGCCCGTGCCAACCGCGGCATCCTGTACGTGGACGAGGTGAACCTGCTTGATGATGGCCTCGTGGACGTGGTGCTGGACAGCTCTGCTAGTGGCATCAACACTGTAGAGCGTGAGGGCATCTCCATCGTGCACCCCGCACGGTTCATCATGATCGGTTCCGGCAACCCTCAGGTGTGTGTGTGCGCATGTGTGTGTGTATTTGTGCGCACGCGCGTGTGTGGTGTTGCAGCTTGCCCTGCATGCAGCTAATTAGCTGGGAGCGTAAGTGCCAGGCAACCTTTCTACTTGTACCGTATCAAAGGATAACAATACAAACACACACGCACTCTCACATCCCAGCAGACTTTTAGCGTTCACTGTGCTGTCCTCCTAGGAGGGTGAGCGACAACTGCAGCTCCTGGATTACTGTTGTACACACATATGCACGAACACACGCACGCACAAGCATGTGCACACACACATCCCAGCAGACTTTTTAGTGTTCACTGTGCTGTCCTCCTAGGAGGGTGAGCTACAACTGCAGCTCCTGGATTACTGTTGTACACACATATGCACGAACACACGCACGCACAAGCATGTGCACACACACATCCCAGCAGACTTTTTGGTGTTCACTGTGCTGTCCTCCTAGGAGGGTGAGCTACAACTGCAGCTCCTGGATTACTGTTGTACACACATATGCACGAACACACGCACGCACAAGGATGTGCACACACACATCCCAGCAGACTTTTTAGTGTTCACTGTGCTGTCCTCCTAGGAGGGTGAGCTACAACTGCAGCTCCTGGATTACTGTTGTACACACATATGCATGAACACACGCACGCACAAGCATGTGCGCACACACATCCCAGCAGACCTTTAGTGTTCACTATGCTGTCCTGCACAGGAGGGTGAGCTACGACCACAACTGCTGGATCGATTCGGAATGTCAGTACAGGTGAGACGTTTTTTTCGTGTTTCCCCAGAATTTAGACACCTAGATGAGGTGACATGTGCCGCTGCTTGTGGTGTGAATCTAGAGGATAGCCCGGGCTTGGCCAGAGCCATACATGCATATATGTACGGTGTGTATTCGGTATTTTTTGCAGGGACTTTCTTGAATATACGGTCACATACATTTCTGGCCAATCCTAGGAGTACCACTAATACCAAATTTGTTAGCGTAACCATAGTTTGCTCTGGGAAAGGCATCATGGCGCCATCATGGTGTAGCATCCTCATTTCTGTCCTACTGCTTCTCACCGATGAAGTACAACAAGCTAGGGTGGCCCCACCAGGTGTGACACTCTTTCTTTCACCCCCGATGGCGCCACGCCGACTTGTTGCCCTCCATCGTGTGAGAAGCAGTACGGCAGAGAACTTTCCCTGGCTTTTACTCATTCCATTTTGGGATTTTCACTGCAGTTTTCTTTTCTTTTTCTGTGAAGAAGTTTTGCTTTTATACGGGCCCTGGGGCAAGTCAGCGTGGCGCCATCAGGGATGTAAGCTACGCTCATTCTTTCACCCCTGATGGCGCCACGCCAGCTTGTTGCCCTCCACCGTGTGAGAAGCAGTACGGCAGAGAACTTTCCCTGGCTTCCTTTTACTCATTCCTTTTTGGGATTTTCACTGCAGTTTTCTTTTTCTTTTTCTGTGAAGGAGTTTTGCTTTTATACGGGCCCTGGGGCAAGTCAGCGTGGCGCCATCAGGGATGTAAGCTACGCTGTTTCTTTCACCCCTGATGGCGCCATGCCAGCTTGTTGCCCTCCATCGTGTGAGAAGCGGTACGGCAGAGAACTTTCCCTGGCTTCCTTTTACTTCCATTTTGAGATTTTCACTGCAGTTTTTCTTTTCTTTTTCTGTGGAGGAGCTATGCTTTTATACGGGCCCTGGGGCAAGTCAGCGTGGCGCCATCAGGGATGTAAGCTACGCTGTTTCTTTCACCCCTGATGGCGCCATGCCAGCTTGTTGCCCTCCATCGTGTGAGAAGCAGTACGGCAGAGAACTTTCCCTGGCTTCCTTTTACTCCATTTTGGGATTTTCACTGCAGTTTTCTTTTTCTTTTTCTGTGAAGGAGTTTTGCTTTTATACGGGCCCTGGGGCAAGTCAGCGTGGCGCCATCAGGGATGTAAGCTACGCTCATTCTTTCACCCCTGATGGCGCCACGCCATCTTGTTACCCTCTTTCAAAGTAGAAGCAAGAATGAAATGCGTGTGCTCCCTCCCAATTCCTACTTCTTCCCCCCTTCTATTTCTGTGGAGGAGTTGTACAGAATTAGAGAAGCGGCTCTTCATCCTGATTAAGCTGGGAGGTGGTTTGCGCTGCTTTGTCCTCTTTTTTTTTTGCATGATTCAAAAGCAGCACTCGGCCTGCGTATCATCAACAATGTGCTGGAAATTCTAAGTAACGCGTTTTGTAGGGCATTACGCTGATTCTGCAGGTTCCCAGGATGGAGTATAATTGATTCAAAGTAAATGCCTGCTTGGTTATAATTAGGGATGGTCATACGGACTTATGAGACGTCCCATGCGGTATAATACGCTATTAATACGCAATACGCGTAAATACGTAAATGTATTCATGCTATTTTGGGGGGTACCCTGGGCTTGCACCAATCACCCTCCAGCCACCACGAATTGTCCCCCCAGCCTCCAGAACATTATAATGCCTCCTGGTAAAGACCCTCAGTGGCATCGTGTTGTTGTTATGGGACGGAAGGGGCAAATTTACGAGATGCCATATGCCATATGCCAGATGCCAGATGCCAGGATTCCGAGATTTCAGCAGCGGTGCCCCCCGCATCCGCGAGCACTTCATGAGGCAGAAGCCCAGCGTAGGTGTAGCAGCATGCAAAGCTGACCCGGCAGGAATCCTCAGGGCGTAGTCGCAGCGCTAGCTAGCAAATGGAGAAATTGCCGACGCTAGCGCTCAGAGGGAGGAGCATGCACCTGCACAGGACTACAGCAAGCACATCAGCAGCAGCATCTACACAGTCATTGGACACCTGCAGCAAGAGGGCAGTGACCAAGGCTTGTGTGGATGCAGCTGTTGCACAATTCATCTACGCTACA
>Ga0307968_1004391_pt1 | contig 11476 bp, 15 predicted proteins | sample OrgLakmetagen650_FD_201834 | JGI IMG/M metagenome (GOLD analysis project Ga0307968, IMG submission 201834) | Saline water microbial communities from Organic Lake, Antarctica - #650 | ecosystem: Environmental > Aquatic > Non-marine Saline and Alkaline > Saline | place: Antarctica: Organic Lake... | reverse complement strand
TGTTATACAGTTGTGTTATACAGGTGTGCTGTACAGGTGTGTTATACAGGTGTGCTACACAGATGTGTTACACAGGTGTGTTGCACATGTGTGTTACACATGTGTGTTACACAGGTGTGTTGCACATGTGTGTTACACATGTGTGTTACACAGGTGTGCTACACAGGTGTGTTATACAGGTGTGCTACACAGATGTGTTACACAGGTGTGTTATACAGGTGTGTTATACAGGTGTGTTGCACATGTGTGTTACACAGGTGTGTTATACAGGTGTGCTACACAGGTGTGTTACACGGGTGTGCTACTTGCTCATTTATAGGGCCAACGTATATGACCGCATATGTAGGTTTGGCCAAAAGCATGAACATGCGGGTTATATACAAACCCTACCTATACAGCGTATATAGAACCCTACCTATACAGTGTATATACGGTGTTTTTGGCAGGGAATCCACCAAATATACGGTCGTATAGGGTGTATGTATACGATTCTGGCCAACCCTATATATACGGTGTATATACGGTGTTTTGGCAGGGAAGTCACCAAATATACGCGGTCGTATACAGTGTATGTATACGGTTCTGGCCAACCCTACTCAGAATAGGATTACAAAGGGAGACGGCTTCAGTCTAGGCGTTTGGATGCTAGCCTACAGCACACGCACACATGCACAAATACACGTGCACACATACACGTGCACACATAGACATGCACACACACTCATGCACAAATACACGTGCACACATGCACACGCGCGTACACACACACAAACACACACATATAGGCTGCACTTCCGTTCTTCTTAAGCCCAGTGTGCAACATTTGCTTTGAAGTCGTTTTGCTCCCTAGGCAGACCTACAGGGTTATGTTGTGTGTGTTTGTGTGTGTGTATGCGTATGTGCGTGTGTGTTTGTGTGTGCGTGCACGCATAAACGTAAACAGTATACACATTTACACACACACATACACACACACGCACACATACACACACACACACACCATCGCCGCGCAGTGTGTACGTTCAACCCTGCTACATGACAAAATAGTGAGCCTGCTGCTGATCATGCTGGGCCCCCAGCTTGAAATCAAAGACCGAACAGTGAAGGGCAAGCTAGGGGCGACAATAATGCGGCCAGGTGTGAAGAGTGGTAGGCAGGCTTGCTTGTTGTGCATTGCGATAGGGCGTTATCAGGATTAAGAATTGAGCTATCAAGCGCAAGCTAGGGGCGGCAATCCTGCGGGCGGGTGTGAAGAGTTGTAGACAGGCTTTTTTGTGCCATGCACTGCGTGAGGGTGTCAACAGGAGTAATGACTGAACTGAGAAGGGAAAGCTAGGGGCGACAATCATGCGGGCGGGTGTGGAGTGTGAAGAGTGTAGACTGGCTTCTTTGTGCACTGCGTTAGGGTGTCAATAGGAGTCAAGACTGAACTGTGAAGGGCAAGCTAGGGGCGACGCTCATGCGGCCAGGGTTTAAGACGGATTGGTGAAGAGCAAGTTTGGGGCACCTTTATGCTGTGGCATATGCTGTGACATACGTTGCAACATACGTTGTGAAATAAGCTGTGTTTGGCGTGTACTGTAGCATTTGCTGTGACATATGCTGTGACGTATGCTGTAACATCTGCTGCGACATGCTGTGACATATGCTGTGACATACGCTGTAACATACGTTGTGAAATAAGCTGTGGCGTATGCCTGACGTGTACTGTAGCATCTGCTGTGACATATGCTGTGACGTATGCCTGACGTGTATTGTAGCGTCTGCTGTGACATGCTGTGACGTATGCTGTGACATACGCTGTACCATATGCTGGGACGCATGCTGTGACGAATACTTGACGCGTACTGTAGCGTCTGCTGTGACGTATGCTGTGACATATGCTGTGACGCATGCCTGATGTGTACTGTAGCATCTGCTGTGACGTATGCTGTGACGCATGCCTGACGTGTGCTGTAGAATATGTTGTGACATACGCTGTGGCATATGCTGTGACATACGCTGTAATACATGTTGTGACGTATGCTGTGACATATGCTGTGACACACGCTGTAATACACGTTGTGAAATAAGCTGTGACGTATGCCTGACGTGTACTGTAGCATCTGCTGTGACGTATGCCTGACATATGCTGTGACATACGTTGTGACGTATGCTGTGACGTATGCTGTGACATACGCTGTAATACAAGTTGCGAAATATGCTGTGATATATGCTTGGCGTGTACCGTAGCATCTGCTGTGACGTATGCTGTGACGTATGCTGCAACATACGTTGTGAAATATGCTGTGACGCATGCCTGATGTGTACTGTAGCATCTGCTGTGAAGTATGCTGTGACGTATGCCTGACGTGTGCTGTAGAATATGTTGTGACATACGCTGTGGCATATGCTGTAACATATGCTGGGACATATGCTGTAACGTATGCCTGACGTGTACAGTAGCATCTGCTGTGACGTATGCTGTGACGTATGCCTGACGTGTGCTGTAGAATATGTTGTGACATACGCTGTGGCATATGCTGTGACATATGCTGTGACATACGCTGTAATACATGTTGTGACGTATGCTGTGACATATGCTGTGACATACGCTGTAATACACGTGAAATAAGCTGTGACGTATGCCTGACGTGTACTGTAGCGTAACATATGTTGTGAAATATGCTGTGATGAATGCCTGACGTGTACTGTAGCATCTGCTGTGACGTATGCTGTGACGTATGCTGTGGCATACGTTGTGAAACATGCTGTGATGCATGCCTGATGTGTACCGTAGCATCTGCTGTGACGTATGCTGTGACGTATGCCTGACGTGTGCTGTAGAATATGTTGTGACATACGCTGTGGCATATGCTGCAACATATGCTGGGACATATGCTGTAACGCATGCCTGACGTGTACCGTAGCATCTGCTGTGACGTATGCTGTGACGCATGCTGCAACATACGATGTGGCTTATGCCTGACGTGTACTGTAGCGTCTGCTGTGACATGCTGTGACGTATGCTGTGGCATATGCTGCAACATACGTTGTGAAATATGCTGTGACGCATGCCTGATGTGTACAGTAGCATCTGCTGTGACGTATGCTGTGACGTATGCTGTGACGTATGCTGCAACATACGATGTGGCTGATGCTGTGACATATACCAGGAAGCACAAGAAGCGTAGTGCGCTGGATCCATGGCACCGCCCAACTTTGCAATCTGATGGTGCCTCTGATGAGCACGTACTCGCTCTCACCTTCTCCATAAGCATGCTTCATTCCGTTGCTACCATCACGCAAGCGCATCTGCTCCGGGCACGGCAACTGTCAGGTCAGCGCATCTGCTGTCAGATCAGCGCATCTGACAGGCATCAGGTCAGCGCATCTGTCAGCGCAACTGTCAGGTCAGCGCATCTGTCAGCGCAACTGTCAGCTCCAATGCCGCCCAGTCAGGAGATCTGCTGGTGTCTCTAATGAGCACACGCACTCAATCTCACTTTCTTTACTAGCCTACCTCATTCCATTGCTACCATCACGCAAGCGCATCTGCTCCGGGCGCGGAAACTGTCAGCTCCAATGCCGCAACTTTCAGCTCCAATGCCGCTCAGTCAGGAGATCAGAGGGTGCCTCTAATGAACACGGACTCAATCTCACTTTCTTTACTAGCCTACCTCATTCCACTCATGCCATAGCGCAGGCGAGGCAGCATTGAGCGCGGCAGTGCTCAACTCAAACGCCGCCCAGTCAGGAGATCAGAGGGTGCCTCTAATGAGCACACACAATCTCACTTCTTGACTAGCGTACCTCATTTCACTCATACCATCGCACAGGCGAGGCAGCATTGAGCGCGGCAGTGCTCAACTCAAACGCCGCCCAGTCAGGAGATCTGGTGGTTCCTCTATTGAACACGCACGCAAATTCACTTTCTTTCTGGTGGTGCCTCTAATGAGCACGCACTCAATCTCATTGTCTTTACTAGCGTACCTCATTCCACTCATACCATCACACAGGCGAGGCAGCACTGAGCGCGGCAGTGCTCAACTCAAACTCTATACTCAGGAGATCAGATGGTGCCCGTAATGAACACGCACTCAATCTCACTTCTTGACTAGCGTACCTTATTCCACTCATACCATCACGCAGGCGAGGCAGCACTGAGCGCGGCAGTGCTCAACTCAAACGCCGCCCAGTCAGGAGATCTGGTGGTGTCTTTGATGAATGCATACTGCGCGGCGGATTATGTGGTGGGCCTTGATGTGGACAAAGACGCGTTTGACAAGTACACGATGCGCGCACACATCGGTGGGTTTTAAGTGCTTGAGTGACTCGTGTGTGTGTGTGTGTGTGTGTCATCCCTCCTCGCAGCTCTTCCAAGATCATGTCTGCGTGTGTGTGTGTGTGTGTTCATGTGTTCGTGTGTGTGCGTGTGTGTTCGTGTGTGTGCGTGTGTGTGTGTGTTTGTGTGTGTGTGTGTGTGTGTGTGTGTGTGTCATCCCTCCTCGTAGCTCTTCCAAGATCATGTCGGCGTGTGTGTGTGTGTGTGTGTGTGTGTGTGTGTGTGTGTGTGTGAGACCCCTTTTGAGCGTGCCATGTCTTTCATGAGGACACACGCGCGTGTGACATTAATCACCTTACGTCAAGGGCGACTGTCTGAGCGGGTACTCTCAAGAGTTCAACAGGGCGCACTGGAGACAGCTTTTGTGGTTTTTGCCACTACTCATACTCCTTTTGTTCTAGATCCTGCTTTACGTGATATGCCCACAGTTCCCAATTGCCCTGTTGTCTGAGCGGGCACGTCTCCAGTGCGTTTTTGACAAGTTCATGTGCTTGAGAACCCGCCGAAAAAGCGCACACCCTACCAGTAATATTGACAAGTACACATATACACATACACACACATACACACACATTTACACGTACACATGAACACACATACATACATGCATATACAAATACATGCACACATATACACAAACGCACGAACATAAACACACACGTACACACGCAGACATGATCTTGGAAGGGCTGTGAAGGGATGACCGGTGTCGAGCTTGCATGGTACAACTCGCATGAAGGGCAAACACACACATACACACACATCACACGTGCACACGCACACACACACACACACACATGCACACACACACACAGTTACATATAACGGAAACACACACATACACACGCAGACATGATCTTGGAAGAGCTGTGTGGAGGGTTGACCGGTGCCAAGCTTGCATGGTGCAACTCGCATGCAAGACATGCACACATGTACACGTGTACACACATACACACACAAACACACACACACATACACACACGCACACACACATACACACACACAGTTACATATAACGGAAACACACACATACACATGCAGACATGATCTTGGAAGAGCTGTGTGGAGGGTTGACCGGTGCCAAGCTTGCATGGTGCAACTCGCATGCAAGACATGCACACATGTACACACATTCACACACACAAACACACACACATACATACAAACACACACAGATATGATCTTGGAAGAGCTGTGGAGGGATGACCGGTGCCAAGCTTGCATGGTGCAACTCGCATGCAAGACATGCACACATGTACACGTGTACACACACACACAAACACACACATACACACACACAAACACACACATACACACACATACAAACACACGCAGATATGATCTTGGAAGAGCTGTGGAGGGATGACCGGTGTCGAGCTTGCATGGTGCAACTCGCATGCAAGACATGCACACATGTACACGTGTACACATACACACACACACACACACACACACACACACACACACACAAACACACACACACAAACACACACACACACACATACAAACACACGCAGATATGATCTTGGAAGAGCTGTGGAGGGATGACCGGTGTCGAGCTTGCATGGTGCAGTTGGCCAACGCCCAACCCTCAGGGCCTGCTTCTTCACCCCCCATATTTTCAAGCTACGTGGAGTGCCTATTCAACGCCCTGATATACTTGTTCAAGGTGTGTGTGTGTGTGTGTGTGTGTGTGTGTGTGTGTGTGTGTGTGTGAGATCAGCCTGCCAGTTTCTGGCAGGGTATCTCCAGCTTACTTTTTACTTGAGCAGAATACGTTCTGTGTTGAACGCCCGCACGCTTAAACACACACATATGCAAACTCATATACACACACGTGCACACACATACACACGCGCACACACACATATACGCACACTTGCACTCACACATACACGCACATACACATGTACAAACACACACACACACATACACACGCACATGCATACACATACACATGCATACACAAACTCACACACGCACACACACACACACGCACACACACACACACACACACACACACACACACACACACACACACACACACACGCGCACACACAGGACGCCCTTGGTCGGCTGTCAGACATTGCCAAGGTGGAGGCTGCTCAAACGGATGAAGCGGCCTGGGCTGTACGCACATCAGAGGACAGAAACACGCAGGAAGCCTTTCTCAGAAGCACGCAGGTAAGCGTGGAGGCTGGTGGGGGTTGACATGGCGCAAAGCGCACAGGGCTGGGCTGTACGCACATCAGAGGACAGAGACACGCAGGAAGCCTTTCTCAAAAGCACACAGGTAAGCGTGGAGGCTGGTGGGGGTTGACATGGCGCAAAGCACACAGGGCTGGGCTGTACGCACATCAGAGGACAGAGACACGCAGGAAGCCTTTCTCAAAAGCACGCAGGTAAGCGTGGAAGCTGGTGGGGGTTGACATGGCGCAAAGCACACAGGGCTGGGCTGTACGCACATCAGAGGACAGAAACACGCAGGAAGCCTTTCTCAAAAGCACGCAGGTAAGCGTGGAGGCTGGTGGGAGTTGACATGGCGCAAAGCACACAGGGCTGGGCTGTACGCACATCAGAGGACAGAAACACGCAGGAAGCCTTTCTCAAAAGCACGCAGGTAAGCGTGGAAGCTGGTGGGGGTTGACATGGCGCAAAGCACACAGGGCTGGGCTGCACGCACATCAGAGGACAGAGACATGCAGGTAAGCCATTCTTAAAAGCTCCCAGGTAAGCCTTTCTCAAAAGCACGCAGGAAAGCCTTTCTCAAAAGCACGCAGGTAAGCCTTTCTCAAAAGCACGCAGGAAGCCTTTCTCAAAAGCACGCAGGTAAGCCTTTCTCAAAAGCACGCAGGAGGCCTTTCTCAAAAGCACGCAGGTAAGCCTTTCTCAAAAGCACGCAGGAAGCCTTTCTTAAAAGCACGCAGATGAGCCTTTCTCAAAAGCACGCAGGAGGCCTTTCTCAAAAGCACGCAGGAGGCCTTTCTTAGAAGCACGCAGATGAGCCTTTCTCAAAAGCACGCAGGAGGCCTTTCTCAAAAGCACGCAGGTAAGCCTTTCTCAAAAGCACGCAGGTAAGCCTTTCTCAAAAGCACACAGGAGGCCTTTCTTAAAAGCACGCAGATAAGCCTTTCTCAAAAGCACGCAGGAGGCCTTTCTTGAAAGCACGCAGGTAAGCCTTTCTCAAAAGCACGCAGGTAAGCCTTTCTCAAAAGCATGCAGGAAGCCTTTCTCAAAAGCATGCAGGTAAGTGTGGAAGCGATTGGGGGTTTACAAGGCGTTTGTTAAAAAGCACACAGGGTTGTGTGTGTGTATGTGTGTGTGTGAGATATGTGAAAGTCCACACGTGTGTGAGCAATTGGTAGCACGGGAGGCGTTTTTTCAGGAATACATATGTGTGTGTGTGTGTGTGTGTGTAGGTGTGCATTCAAACCTCTGTTGCTCAAGTGTGTTCCCCCTACCTGTGTACTTACGTTTGCTTACATATCTTGTGTGTGTGTATTTGTACTCGTGTGTATGCGTTTGTTTGTGTGCTTGTGTGTGTGTGTGTGTGTGCTTGTGTGTGTGTGTGTGTGTTTGCGTGTGTGTATGTATGTGTGTGCAAACTTGTTTATGCCTGTGTGAAATTACACTACAGGGCACGGCGCGGGGCTACATGCGCATGGCTGTGGCATCATTGGGATGGATTACCAAGCTGGCAGAGCACCCGCAGGCGCGTGTGTGTGTACGAGTCTGTGTGTGTCTGTGTGTGTGGATCTGTGTGTGTGTGCGCGTGTGTGTGTGTGCGTGTTTGTGCGTGTGTGTGTGTGTGTGTGTGCTAATTTGTGTTAACCTGTGTGTTTGTGTATGTACAGTCATATTCGGTGTATATAAGGTATTGTTGGCAGGGAAATCACCAGATATACGGTCATATACGGTGTTAGTATATGTACGGTCGTACTCGGTGTGTACAAGGTATTTTTGGCAGGGAAATCACCAGATATACGGTCATATACGGTGTTAGTGTATGTACGGTCATATTCGGTGTGTACAAGGTATTGTTGGCAGGGAAATCACCAGATATACGGTCGTTTACGGTGTTAGTATATGTATGGTCATATTCGGTGTGTATAAGGTATTGTCGGCAGGGAAATCACCAGACATACGGTCATATACGGTGTTAGTGTATGTACGGCCATATACGATGTATATAAGGTCATATACAGTGACAAAGTATATGGTCATAGACGGTGCATATATACGGTTGATGGCCAACCCTAGGAATGATGCAGTTTTGGCCTTTGGCTGCTCGGCACATTGTGCAGTGCTTTTTGCAAGAACAGCTGCGGACGCGCTGGTCAGTCAGTATACAGCACACACAGACTCACACACACGCGCACACACACACACGCGCACTCACACACATGAACACACACCACACACACACATGAGCACACACACATGAACACACACCACACACACACATGAGCACACACACACACACACACACACACACACACATGAGCACACACACACACACGCATACATGAGCACACACACACACTCACACGCACACACATGCACGCACACGCATTGCATCACGCAGCTTACTCGCGCCTCCTTGTACCACTATATATATGTGCATACACACGCACACACGCACACACGGACATACACACATGCACACACACGCTTTGCATCATGCAGCTTACTTGTGCCTCCTAAAACCATTGCAAATATGTGCACACACTGCGCCTCCTAAAACCATTGCAAATATCATATTTGAAATATGTGCACACACTGCGCCTCCTAAAATCATTCTAAATATGTGCACACAGGCAGCGGCTGCATTTTGCTACCAGCCGCTAGCAGGGAGGGTGGCAGGTGTCCTGCTTCATTTTGTGGAGCTGCTGATTGGACCGAAGTGTGGGTCCATTCAGGTGCGTATGCCTGTCCGTGCCGTCTCCCTGTGTGTGTGACATGTGTCCTTGCCTATGTGCCTATGTGCCTATTTATATTAATTTGTTTTGTGGAGCTGCTGATTGGACCAAAGTGTGGGTCCATTCAGGTGCGTATGCCTGTTTGTGCCGTGTGTGTGTGTGGGTGGGTGTGGGTGTGGGTGTGGGTGTGGGTGTGGGTGTGGGTGTGGGTGTGGGTGTCGACTAGGGTGTGGGCGTGGGTGTGGGTGTGGGTGTGTGTGTGTGTGTGTGTTTGTGTGTGTGTGTGACTTATGTCCTTGCCTATGTGTATTGCTTTATTTTGTGGAGCTGCTGATTAGACTGAAGGTTAGGTCCATTCAGGTGTGTATGCCTGTTTGAGCCGTCTCCCTGTGTGTGTGTGCGACTTATGTCCTTGCCTATGTGTATTGCTTCATTTTTTTGGAGCTGTTGATTGGACCGAAGTGTGGGTCCATTCAGGTGCGTATGCCTGTTTGTGCCGTGTTTGTGTGTGTGTGTGTGTGTGTGTGTGTGTGTGTGTGTGTTTGGAGCTGCTCATTATTGGCCCAATTTGTGAGTTCATTCAGGCGTATGTGCTTGCCTACCCAGTCTCCATGCGTGTGTACAATTCCTTGCATATGTGCGTTGGTACGTTCTGTACAGCTGCTCAATTTTCGCCCTTGGACGAAATGTAGGTCAATTAGTTGTACGTTCCTTGGATCTGCTCATTGTTCTCTCTTGGGCAAAGTGTGGGTGAAATAGCTGTGCCCATGTGTACCTTTATATACGAATGTTCAAGTGGCATGCTCATTGTGTGTGATACTCATTGTGTGTGATGCTCGTTGTGTGTGATGCTCGTTGTGTGTGATGCTCGTTGTGTGTGATGCTCACTGTGTGTGAGTTTGTTAGAAAGCTCTTGAGCAAGCGGGATGCAAGTGGAACCTAATTCAACTCTGTCTACCTATTCCAACTTTGTCTAGCTACGAAGCATTAAAACAGTGACACTGGCAATTACGTCAAAGCTCTTTGAGCTTGAGCAAGTCCCTACCAGCTACGTTGTTTAGCTACGTAGCATAAAAACAGTGACTGGTGATTACGTCAAAGCTCTTTGAGCTTGAGCAAGTTCCCTGATAGGGAACTCATTTCACGTTGCCTCTAGCTTTGCAGTACAGATCCAATGACTGGCGCAAGCAGGATGAGCTTATCAATCTGCCTCAACAGACCAGTGCAGCCAAAATAACATTGCATTTTTTTAAATAGGCTGACATCCACAAGCTCATTTTTCAGATCTGGTTGACTTGATACACTTACTTGGAAACAGGAGGGCAAGCCTGAGCAGTACTGTTTTGACAGGGTTTACCTTCTGGAGTCTGCAATGGGCTTGATCTGTTGGCTTGCCAACTTTTTTGTTCCTCCAATTGCTATTGTGCTGGTATGCCCTGTATATGGGTTGGCCCAGAACCATATATATGCGGTGTATATACCGTAATTTTGGCAGAGAAATCACCAAATATACGGTCATATACGGCGTATATATACGATTTTGGCCAACCCTACCTGTATGCCCACCTGGAAGCAGGTGGACAACCTCTGACCAGTGCTCCTTTGACGGGGCCTAACTCCTGGCGTCTGCACTGGGCTTGATCTGTTGGCTTATGACTATGGTTGGCCAGAACCATATATATACGGTGTATATACGGTACTTTTGGCAGGGAAATCACCAAATATACGGTCATATACGGTGTGTATATCTACGGTTATGGCCAACCCTACTTATGACATTGTCAGCCTATTACTAACAGTCCACCCATATCTCATTGCCGAGCCATTCCTCCAAATTTGTTTGTGATGATGTTCTCGTCTGAAAACAGGTGGACAAGCCCGAGCAGTACTCCTTTGACAAGGCCAGCCTCCTGGAGTCTGTGCTGGGCTTGATGCTGCTGCTGGCTTCTGTGCCCCACAATGGCGCAGGCAAGGCTTTCGTGGAGGCCACAGCTGCGGAGCCAGATCTTGATCTGGGCGTGCTAGCACAGGTGTGAACATTAAGTTGCTTATTATATATACGTTATATTATTATATATATATATATATATATTACATATATATAAGTACATAGTTATCTGTGCCCCACAATGGGGCAGGCAAGCTTTCGTTGAGGCTGCAGCTGTGGTGCCTGATCGTGATCTGGGCGTGCTAACACAGATGTGAGCTTGTATCTGCCCAGATTCTCTTACCT
>Ga0307968_1004390_pt1 | contig 11481 bp, 14 predicted proteins | sample OrgLakmetagen650_FD_201834 | JGI IMG/M metagenome (GOLD analysis project Ga0307968, IMG submission 201834) | Saline water microbial communities from Organic Lake, Antarctica - #650 | ecosystem: Environmental > Aquatic > Non-marine Saline and Alkaline > Saline | place: Antarctica: Organic Lake... | reverse complement strand
AGCCTGGTCTGTAGAAGGTGTGTGGATGGCAGCCTACAGAGCCTGGTCTGTAGAAGGTGCGTGGGCAGTAGAGCCTGGTCTGCACAAGGTGTGTGGATGGTAGCCTACAGAGCCTGGTCTGTAGAAGGTGCGTGTCTGTACAAGAGCCTGGTCTTCACAAGGTGCGTGGGCGGTAGAGTCTGGGCAGTAGAGCCTGGTCTGCACATGGTGTGTGGATGGCAGCCCACAGAGCCTGGTCTGTAGAAGGTGCGTGTCTGTTCAAGAGCCTGGTCTTCACAAGGTGTGTGGATGGCAGCCCACAGAGCCTGGTCTGTAGAAGGTGCGTGTCTGTTCAAGAGCCTGGTCTTCACAAGGTGCGTGGTTGGCAGCCTACAGAGCCTGGTCTGCACTAGTGTGGGCAGTAGAGCCTTGTCAGCACAAAGTGTGAGATTGGCAGCCTACAGAGCCTGGTCTGAACAATGTGCGTGGACACAAATGTGGCCTGGTCTATACAAGGCCTTGTCAGTACAAGAGCCTGGTCTGAACAAGGTGCGTGGACACAAATGTGGTCTGGTCTGTACAAGGCCTTGTCAGTACAAGGGTTGTGGACTCACATGTGCACATGTGAGAAGAAACAGTTGGAATTCAATGGCTCGTCTTATCTGGATGTGTGTCATATATTTATATTTTATATACATACTTGTGTCATATATATACTGTGCTGGACAGCTCCCATACCTTCCGTACAATTGTGATTTTTTGTATAGGTTGTGACGTCCCTGTCCTGCGTGCGGATGTACCCAGCAGATCCCTCCGTATCCATTCATGCACTGTGCTGCACACTCCCATATCTTCCCTATATGTGCTATTTCTGTATAGGTTGTGACGTCCCTGTCCAGCGTGCGAATGTGCCCCGCAGATCCCTCCATTTCCCTCCCTTGCTCTGTGCTGGACAACTCCCATACCTTCCGTTAAAATGTGCTATTTTTGTGTAGGGTGTGACAACCGTGTCCAGCGTGCGGATGTGCCCCGCAGATCCCTCCATATCCATCCACGCACTGTGCTGCACACTCCCATATCTTCCGCATATGTGCTATTTTTGTGTAGGGTGTGACAGCCGTGTCCAGCGTGCGGAAGTACCCTGCAGACCACTCCTCCACTACCCCAGACCGCTACGTCGCGCATTGGTGCCATCCTGTGGAGTGTGAGCTGCTCAGTAGGGGAGAAGGGTCCCCTCTCCCTTCAAAGGCGCCCTCTTTGTTCTTCCAGGTCTGTGAGTTGGAGTGTAGGTCAGAGTGCGTGTTTTTATGTGTGCAAACTGAATGCTGTGTTTGTGTGTGTTTAACTGAATGCTGTGTTTGTGTGTGTTTTTATGTGTGCAAACTGAATGCTGTGTTTGTGTGTGTTTAACTGAATGCTGCTCAGTGGGGGAGAGGGGTCCTCCCAAGGCCGCCTCCTTTGTTCTTCCAGGCATTTGTATTGGAGTGCGAATGTATGTAGGGTTGGCCAGAACCATATATACGGTTTAAGTACGGTATTTTTGGCAAGGAAATCACCAAATATACGGTTATATACGATTCTGGCCAACCCTAAATATATGCCCCTGTCCCTCTCATACAGCACCTCCTTAGTTCTTTCAGACATTTCTTCAGGCGTTCTCTCAGGCATTTAGTTTGGAGGGGGGGGTGCGTGTGAGAGGAAGATACCCAGTAGGGTTAAGAAACCTCTGGCACATTCAGAAGAGAAGCACCCACGTTTCTGTTCAGGGTGTGTGTGTGGAGTTCTGTCAGAGCTGTGATGCAAGCACACATGCTTAGGGTTGGCCAGAACCATATATATATGTATATGTATATACAGTGTGTATACGGTATTCTTGGCAGGGAAATCACCAAACATGCGGTCATACACGGTGCATACAAACGGTTCTGGCCAATTCTACACATACTACACTTTCTAGTAGTACAAAGGTGTATGCAATTAGTCTACATAATATGTGTGTGTGTGTGGGTTAAAGTATATATATATACCTCAACCCACACATATATTTACCTTAACCCACACATATATATACCTTAACCCACACACGTGTATATACACACCTTTCCCCAACATAGAACAAAGCAGCATTTAGATGGAGGAGCCGTGTGCCTCACTCTGCAGTAAAATAATGAAGTGAAAATCAGACAGAGGAGATAGAGGTAGCCCTCCACACACTCACACACACTCACACGCACACTCACACACACATACGCACGCACGCACACACACACACACACACACACACACACACACACGCACACACACAACTTGTACACTGGGCATACACATTGCAACACACACACACACACACACACACGCACGCACTCACACACAACACACACACACACAAACACAGGTGTGCACACTGGACATCCACAATCGCTACACCTGTGAAGGATACGGCTGGCTCAGCCTGTCAGGGTGCCTCCCTGCCAGCACTGGTATACACTACGTGCGCACTTGGCGGCCCGCAGGTGTTTATGTGTGTGTGTGTGTGTGTGTGTTGTGCACGTGTGCGTTTGTGTGTGTGTGTGTTTGTGCGTGCGTGGTGTGTGTGCGTGTGCGTATGCGTGTGTGTGTGTGCACTCGCGTTTGGCCATGCTTTCCTATTACTCAAGGGTTGCTCTGAAAGACAGGAGTACTTTATTTCTCTGCCTTATAAGGCCATCCCGCGAGACAATGTATACACGCCTTTCGCCATTCGCCCTCCTATCACACAACGATTGCTCTAAAAGACAGTTGTCCCTCAATATTCTGCCTGTCACAGCCATCCCGCAAGACAATGTATACACGCCTTTCGCCATTCGCCCTTCTATCACACAACAATGTTTCTAAAAGACAGTTGTACCTCAATATTCTGCCTGTCACAGCCATCCCGCAAGACAATGTATACAAGCCTTTCGCCATTCGCCCCTCCTATCACACAACGATTGCTCTAAAAGACAGTTGTACCTCAATATTCTGCAATGTTATTGGTGGCCTCAACTGCAACCCAGACGTTGCAATATCTCTGCCTGTCACAGCCACCTGTTCCGCCAGTACTATAAGAAGGTGGTGAAGGACGTGATCTAAAAGACAGTTGTCCCTCATTTCTCTGCCTGTCACAGCCACTCTGCAAAAAAATATATATATATACAAGCCTTTTGCCATGCCCTCCTATCACGCAACGAACCTGGCCAACCTGTTCCGCCAGTACTAGAGGAAGGTGGTGAAGGACATAAAGGACATGATCTAAAAGACAGTTGTCCCTCATTTCTCTGCCTGTCACAGCCACACTGCAAAAAATATATATATACAAGCCTTTCGCCATGCCCTCCTATCACGCAACGAACCTGGCCAACCTGTTCCGCCAGTACTAGGGGAAGGTGGTGAAGGACATGAAGAACATGATCTAAAAGACAGTTGTCCCTCAATTTATTCTGCCTGTCACAGCCACCCTGCGAGACAAGCAGCAGGAGTTCTTCATCGGCGGCTCCAAAGAGATCGACGACGTCACGTACCTTGAGCGCGGAGCCGTGGGCGGCGGCTCCGGGCCGCCTGTGCCGACGGCTGACGCAGCGATCTCAAAAACAGCGGACGACGAGCGCCTTGCAGCGGCGGCTGCAGCGTCAGCAGGGGCAGCAGATGGAGCCGCGAACGTGCATGCAAACAATGCCTCTCGTGCAGGCGTTGGTGTTGACCAGGCCGGGCGAACTGGTGCGAGCAAGGCAGGAGGTGGCCTGGAGAGGGGGGCGGGGGCGGGCCATTCGCACGCGCAGCTGCTGAACAAGTACGGCTTCCAGACGGAGTCCAGCGGCACCCTGAAGGTAGCAGGGCGTTGTTGCTGTTTGTTGTATGTTGTTGGATGGCTGTACTTCAGTGTGGATGATGTGCTGCTCCAACAGTGGTGGACAAGGTGTTGGATGGCTGTACTTCAGTGTGGATGATGTGCTGCTCCAAAAGTGGTGGACAAGGTGTTGGTCCTCGCTGGAAAAAGTGTGGATGACGTGCTGCTCCAAAGTGGTGGACACGATGTTGGTCCTCGCTGGAAAAAGCGAGTGGCTGTACACTGCAAACTCAATAGGTGGTCTTACAACCTTCTATTGCATTTATGGGTTCAGCCCAGGATTTATCTCGTTTTGTGGTTAAGGGTAGCTGCCCTGAAAGCCTAGTGGCCTGTGGTCAGGCCAGACTCTTCAGGATCACGGATTCAAATCCGCCTGGTAGCGTGAGTACTTCGCTGTCCGACAGCTCCGTCTCCGATTCCTTAATCCATGCTTGTGGTGTTATCACCCCTTGCGTATAATAATCCGCCTGGTAGCGTGAGTACTTCGCTGTCCGACAGCTCCGTCTCCGTTTCCTTAATCGATGCTTGTGGTGTTATCACCCCTTGGGTATAATAATCCGCCTGGTAGCGTGAGTACTTCGCTGTCCGACAGCTCCGTCTCCGTTTCCTTAATCGATGCTTGTGGTGTTATCACCCCTTGCGTATAATAATCCGCCTGGTAGCGTGAGTACTTCGCTGTCCGACAGCTCCGTCTCCGTTTCCTTAATCCTTGCTTGTGGTGGTATCACCCCTTGCGTATATTTTTTGTTTCCATTTTTACGTTCTCGTATATCAAAAATTTTTGGTCACTGGCATGCAGTCTATATCACCCATGACAATATGCAGATCCGCATCCGTTATATTTAGGGTTGGACAGAACCGTACATATACACCGTATATGACTGTATATTTGGTGATATCCCTGCCAAAAATACCGTATATACACCGTATATATATGATTCTGGCCAACCCTAGTTATATTTCGCAGCAGTGTATTGATCTGTTCGTTGCTGCTGCCGCGCTGCCAATTATCAAACGCCTATGCTGTTCAATACACGTGTGTAGGGCTGCCAGAATCACACAGCTATAGGTATATACGGTGTATTTACGGTACTTTTGGCAGGCAAACCACCATGCATACGGTCATATACGGTGTGTATATACGGTTCTGGCCAACCCTACACTTGTGTGTGTGTCATGCAGGTCCGTATTCAGTGCATCTCCCAGCAGTACGACCCGGACACTGCTGCCGCTGTGCTGGCTGCTGCTGCAGCAGCCTCGGCGTCCGCTCGCTCCGTGACTTTCCACCACACCCATCCTGTGAGTTAATTGGTTTTGCCTGTAAAGAGGGGTACGCAAACACGCAAACACACACACACACACACACGCACACACACACACACATACACACACACGCTGTGCAAGTGTGACGTCATTCCTTCATGAGCAATAAAACCCCACACATACAGAAGCCAGTATGGCACCCAGGTGTGCGAAGAAAGTGACGTCACTACTTTATGAACAATTAATGTGCAAAGCCAGTACGGCACCCTATCGTGCAAAGTATGTGACGTCACTTTTGTATTAACAATAAAACCGCACACACACACAGAAGCCAGTATTGCACCCAGTTGTAGAAACGACATTGATGTCATTTTTGAAGCCGGGCTGAAAGTGTACGATTTGGGATCTGTGAGAGATTACTTGCACAGAACTTGTTGCCGCTGCTGTATGAGGTCCTGCACAGACTGTGAGTGAATGTGTGTGTGTGTGTGTATGTGTGTGTGTGTGTGTGTGTGTGTGAATGTGTGTGTGTCTGTGAATGTGTGTGAGACCTGTGCAGCAGCTGGTTTCTGTGTACGCAAGTAGTTGCTGGTGTAGAGTGTGTGTGTGTGTGTGTGAATGTGTGTGTGTGTGTGTTTGCGTGTGCAAACTGAGCCCTGTAGGGCTGTTCTTCCAATGCCTTGCTCCAATGCCCGTGCTGGGTAGTCACTGCTATTATGCTTGATAGCCTTGTGTCTGTGGTAGTTGTGCCTGTGGTAGTTGTGCCTGTGGTAGCTGTGGTAGCTGTGCCTGTGGTAGCCTTGTGCCTTGTGCCTGTGCTGGGTGGACACTGCTAGCATGCTTGGTAGCCTTGTGAGCATTACAGTGCTTAGCTGAGGCCGGGGTCAGGATCAGGTTTTTTTGGCTGAGGCCTTGCTCCAATGCCTGTGCTGAATGGACACCGCTTTCATGCTGGATAGTCTTGTAAGCATTACAGTTCTTGGCTGAGATGAAGGCTAGGGTCTTGTTCTTTCCTTGGAAAAGGCCAGGGTCAGGGTTTGTTTTTGGTGCAACCGCTGTTTTACCGATGCTGTGTCAAAGGCAGCTTGGTCTCACAAGACACATGCAATGGAAGCTTGACTGGAAAAGTGTGATGTTTCAGAGCACCAGTTAAGATTTGTGCAGCTTTTGTGTGATGTGTCAATTACAGCTTGATCACACAGGGCATAGGCATATTAAGACTGCACAACCACACAGCGTGTTTATGACATAAATCTAGAGATTTGTTGTTGAGGAAGCCTCATCTGTATCACAAATGCACGCCTGTGACCAACTTGACAACTTGGCTCCTACACAGGCCAGATATATCTCAAATCTCTCTCTCTCACTCACTCTCTCTCTCTCTCACTCTCTCTCTCTCTCTCACTCTCTCTCTCTCTCTCTCTCTCACACACACACACACACACACACACACACACACACACACACACACACACACACACACACACAAACACACACACTCTCTCTCACTCTCAACCTCAACCTCAATCTCACTCATTCTCACTCTATCTCTCTTTCACTTTTTCACTCTTCCACTCTGTCTTGCTAAAAGCTTGCCAAATCCTTGCCTTTCTGGATGACAGGCATGCTGTCTTGCTTATAACTTGCAACTTGCTTCCTGCTGTGCAGCGTGCTTTGCTGGGCGCCAGACATGCTGTCTTGCTTATATATCTATATATCTTGCAATTTGCTTCCTGCTGTGCAGCGTGCGTTGCTGGACGCTCATACAGGCATGTTGTGCAGCGTGCGTTGCTGTGCAGCGTGCGTTGCTGTGACGCGTGCATTGCTGGGTGCTCACACAGGCATGCTGTCTTGCTTATATCTTGCAATTTGCTTCCTGCTGCGCAGCGTGCTCTGCTGGGCGCCAGCCTGACGCACCTTAATGTCAGTGGCCTTGCACCCCAAGTAAGTGAAAGAACAGACGCCCACACGCAATGAGTGCGTACGTGCATGCAAGCACATGTGTTTGCTCGCACTTTAATGCCAGTGGCCTAGCACCCCATGTAAGTGAAAGAACAAACGCCCACAAGCTATGAGTGCGTACAAAAAAGTGCACGTAGTTGTGTGCTCATGCACGCACTTCAATGTCAGAAGCCTTGCACATAAGACACACACATATCCACACACACACACACACACACACGCACACACACACAGACAGACACACACACAGCACTCACACACACAAGCACTGCTAATCAGGGATGTAACGTTCGAAGTTCGACGAACTATAACGAACTTGAACTTTATCAAACTATATGCGAACTTTAAAAGTGGGTAAAAGCCCCCTCCCCACTTTAAAAGTGGGTAAAAGCCCCCTCCCCTTTTTGAGGGAGGAACCCCCCACAAGTCACCCATTTCAGCCTCTTTCACTTCCACATCAACTTCCACGTGAACTCAGTATGTCAATTAAGATATTCAAGTAAACTGAGGGTAAGTCAGGAGGACATAATGGGGTTGTTTGGCAGTTGGAAGTCCAGGGGGCAGCCTCCCCCGGCTTCCCATTTCAGAATGAAAGTTCAAGCAAATAGTTTGAAGTATTCGAACTATATCGAACAGTTCGCGTACTTTACTCGCAAAATGAGCGAACGTTACATCCCTGCTGCTAATCCCACGCAGGGCATCGCCGCTCTGCCCAACTCTGCCTCCATTCCAAGGCATCCTGGCGGAGGCGCCGTGAAGCTGCCTCCCATCGGGCAACGGCCACGCCAAGAAACTGGGTTAGCCACGATCGTGACTAGAGCACGCAGCAGGTGGGCACGTTTGTGTGTGTGTGATTGTGTGTGTGCGTCTGTGTGTAAGTGTGGGTGCAGGTGTGGGCGTGGGTGGGGGAGGGGGTGGGGGTGTGATTGTGTGTGCGTGTGCATGTGATTGTGTGTGGGCGTGTGTGAGTACGTGTGTGTGTGTGTGCGTGTGTGTGTGTGTGCGTGTGGGTGCGGGTGCGGGTCTGTGTGTGGATTTGGGTGTGGGTGTGGGTGTGGGTGTGGGTGTGGGTGTGGGTGGGAGTGCAGGTGAGGAGGTGAAACTGTTGCTTAGCCGTCTTCTATGCTTCATCACTTTGACTGCAAACTGCATACTGTCTTTTTCACTGTCTTTCACTTTACCTGTACCCTCAAGATATTCTTTCACTCTGTCACTTTGACTGCAAACTGTTGCTTTCACTGTCTTTGGCTTTCATGTCTTTCACTGTGCTTTCACTGTCTTTGGCTTTGCCTCTACCCACGTGCTTACTTTCCGCTGCAATGTTGTTCTCAATATCCGTCACTTTGACTGCAAACTGTTGCTTTCACTGTCTTTGGCTTTGCCTCTACCCACGTGGTTACTCTCCGCTGCAATATTATTTTCAATATCCGTCAAACTGCATTATTGCTTTCACTGTCTTTGGCTTTGCCTGCACCCACGTGCTTACTTTCCGCTGCAATGTTGTTCTCAATATCGGTCACTTTGACTACAAACTGTACAATGTTGCTTTCACTGTCTTTGGCTTTGCCTGTGCCCACGTGGATACTTTCCACTGCAATGTTGTTCTCAATATCCGTCGTTTTCACTGTCTTTGCACAGTGGGAGCGGCGTAATGCTGAAGTAGTGCAAGCAGTGTTTGCTTGGTAGACCTTTCTATACGCTTGCACTGTCAATCAATACACCCACACAGACGCACACACCTACACACACATGTACACACATTGGCACAGGCTTAAAGATGCACATGGTGGAGAGATCATACTACGTCCTGGTGCTGTGTTTGAGGCCCCCTACCGCACACACACACATACAAACACACACACACACAACACACACACACACGCACACACACACGCACATACAAACACACACATACACACAACACACACACACGCACACACACGCACACGCACACATACACACACACACGCACACACACGCACACACACATGTGCACACATTGGCACAGGCTCAAGGATGCACGAGGCGGAGAGATCACACTTCGTCCCGGTGCTGCGTCTGAGGCCCCCCACATACGCATGCACCCACCGGAGGCACTGCACGTGCAAGAAGGGGGCGTTTTGGAGATGCGTGTGGAGGCGTCGGTGAGTTTGCAAGACACGTTGCTGTGTCTGAGGCCCTTCGTATTCACGTGCTTTTACTGAGTGTGTGCTGCTCATGCAAAAAAAAGACAGCGCTGTAGAGACGGTGCTGTGTCAGAAGCCCCTTACATTTGCGTATTTTCATTGGAAGCACTGCACGTGTGAGAAGGGGGCATTCTGAAAATGCGTGTAGCGGAGAGGCGTGGGTGAGTGTGCTTTAGACACGTACGCTGCTGTGTCTGAGGCCCTTCGTTTTCACGTGCTTTTTCTGAAAGTGTGCTGCTCATGCAAAAAAAAGACAGCGTTGTAGAGACGGTGCTGTGCGGTGCTGTGTCAGAAGCCCCTTACACTTGCGTACTTTCATTGGAAGCACTGCACGTGCGAGAAGGGGGCATTCTGAAAATGTGTGTAGTGGAGAGGCGTGGGTGAGTGTGCTTTAGACACGTACGCTGCTGTGTCTGAGGCCCTTCGTATTCACGTCCTGTTACTGAGTGTGTGCTGCTCATGCAAAAAAAAAAAAAAGAGGTGTAGAGACGTGTGCAGAGGCTTTCCCAATCGGTGAGTGCTGATGAGGTATGCAGTGCAATGTTTGACACGGGACCCCATCTAGCACGCAGTTGTTGGAAGATAGGGGGTAATTGTGAAATCATCAGGTTTGTCCGTCGCACTTCTCGCTTTCACGTTCTCCGGTTCCATACACACACATACATACACACACATACATACACACACACGCACACACATACACACACATACATACACACACATACATACACACATACACACACACATACATACACACACATACATACACACACATACACACGCACACATACATACACACATACACACACACGCACAGACATATATACACACGCACATACATACACACACACATACACATGCACACACATACACACTCACACACATACACATTCGCACACACGCACACACATACATACACACATACATACACACACATACATACACACACATACATACACACACATACATACACACACATACACACACATACATACACGCGCACACATACACACACACACATACACACATATACATACACACACATACATACACACACATACATACACACATACATACACACACATACACACACATACATACACGTGCACACATACACACACACATACACACATATACATACACACACATACATACACACACATACATACACACACACATACATACACACACACGCACACACATACACACACATACATACACACACATATATACACACATACATACACACGCACACACATACACACACATACACACATACATACACATGCACACACACATACACACACATACATACACACACACTCACACACATACACACACATACATACACACACATATATACACACATACATACACACGCACACACATACACACACATACACACATACATACACATGCACACACACATACACACACATACATACACACACATACACACACATACATACACACACATACATACGCACACATACATACACACGCACACACATGCACACACATACACATACACATACATACACACGCACACACATACACACGCACATACATACACACACATACATACACATACAAACACACACATACATACACACACATACATACACACACATATATACACACATGCATACACACACATACACACGCACGCACACACATACACACACTTACATACACACACATACATACACACGCACACACATACACACGCACACACATACACACGCACACACATACACACACATACATACACACGCAAACAAACATACACACACACACGCACACACACATTCACACACACACATACACTCACGCACACACATACACATGCACACACATACATACATACATGCACACGCACACACACACACATACACACACATGCACACTCTTGCCCCTGTATTACGTAGGGCATCGAGCCTTTGCGCTTCCAATGGTTTAAGGATGATAAGAGGCTAAACATGGCCACCGCGGACAGCCCCTTTCTCATCATCGCAGAGGCCGACGTCATGGACGCAGGCTCGTACATGTGTGAGGTATGTCTTCTTGTGCGTGCGTGCGTGCATGTGTGTGCGTGTGTGCGTGTGCGTGTGTGTGTGTATGCGTGGTGTGCGTGTTGAATGCAGGCTCGTACATGTGTGAGGTATGTCTTCTTGTGCGTGCGTGTGTGTGCGTGTGTGCGAGTACGTGTGTGTGTGAGATGTGCGT
>Ga0307968_1004386_pt1 | contig 11491 bp, 12 predicted proteins | sample OrgLakmetagen650_FD_201834 | JGI IMG/M metagenome (GOLD analysis project Ga0307968, IMG submission 201834) | Saline water microbial communities from Organic Lake, Antarctica - #650 | ecosystem: Environmental > Aquatic > Non-marine Saline and Alkaline > Saline | place: Antarctica: Organic Lake... | reverse complement strand
GGACAGGTTCAAATATTTGGGCATGCTGCTTGATAGAAGGATGAATCCGAAGATAGCTGAGGAACATGCGGTGCGGCCTTACATGGCTGCACAGAGCAGGATTTCTGAGTTTGCCAAGAGTCACGATATAAAAAGCAGGCCTCATGCTATGCTCTGGTTGTCTAAGGTGTATGGTGTTCCTGCTGGGATGCATGCGAGTCAGGTGTGGGGCACAGTGTAACTGAGTGAAGGCAGTGAATTTGGTAGCCAGTCACAGAAGAGGCATCTGTGTTCCTTGAGGCGCATTCTTGGAGTGAAGAACAGCACAACAAATTGGGCGGTGCTTAGAGAGTGCGTGCGGTCAGGAGCCCTTGCAATTTTTCTGGTTCCGTGCTTCCATCAGGTTATTTAATAGCATGCTTGATTCCAACAGTGAGACTCTACGTCGTGTGCTGAAGGCAGATTTGCATCTTGCTTCGATATATTCTTTTGATATATATAGATATAGATAGATAGATAGATATTCTTTTGATAGTTCTTGCTGGTCTGCTCAAGTCTCGAATGCGTTCAATGGACTGCAAAGTAGTGCAATGTTCAAACAGATAATGCTGAGAGCCACACAGGTTCCCATGCAAGAGTTCATTTGCGATTTGCGTTTCAGACATTCGAAGGTATGGAGGGAAGCTAATTTTTCATGTCCTCGCGCAGTAAACAAGAAAGCAGTCACGTATCACAAGTGGTGTGGGATTTCTGAGAGTGGTCCTAGAGGTTCTCCATTTTCTATCCTCTCCTACTTGTACAAGGATTTGGACAAACATGTGTTGAGGAATTTCAGCAGGTTCAGATTGCGTGCACACCATTTGAGAGTGGAGTCTTGCAAATGGCATGGTGGTTCTAGCATTTGTGATATATGTGAGTGTGGAGAAGTTCAAGATGAGAAGCATGTGCTTTTCTTTTGCAAGTGAGCTGAAGTGTGCGAGCTGCGCATGAGATACAGACCTTTTTGAAGGAATGTTTAAGACTCTGCGTGCGTTTGCTCCTTCGAGCTCTGAATTTATTCCTTTCTTAACTTATCATCACAGTATCACTGATTATGAGATCAATGCATTCCTGAATCAAGACTCATACAGACTCCTCAAGTTTGTGTCAGATTTAGTTTCAATTTTCAACACTGGTTGATTTTGTTTCACCAGCCAACTGCCATCAGCCAGAGTCTCGGGCTGTAGGCCATTCTTGTAACCCTTGTAACCCTTGTATCACAAGTGGTGTGGGAGTTCTGAGAGTGGTCCTAGAAGTTCTCCTTTTTCTATCCCCTCCTACTTGTACAAGGATTTGGACAAACATGTGTTGAGGAATTTCAGCAGGTTCAGATTGCGTGCACACCATTTGAGAGTGGAGTCTTGCAAATGGCATGGTGGTTCTAGCATTTGTGATATATGTGAGTGTGGAGAAGTTCAAGATGAGAAGCATGTGCTTTTCTTTTGCAAGTGTGCTGAAGTGTGCGAGCTGCGCATGAGATACAGACCTTTTTGAAGGAATGTTTAAGACTGCGTGCGTTTGCTCCTTCGAGCTCTGAATTTATTCCTTTCTTAACTTATCATCACAGTATCACTGATTATGAGATCAATGCATTCCTGAATCAAGACTCATACAGACTCCTCAAGTTTGCGTCAGATTTAGTTTCAATTTTCGACACTGGTTGATTTTGTTTCACCAGCCAATTGCCATCAGCCAGAGTCTCGGGCTGTAGGCCATCCTTGTAACCCCCTTGTAACCCCCTTTGAGGCATATATAATGATGTAACCTTACCATACCTCGTTCTCATAGGTGGTTAAGTCATAGGCTTATCGACTTCTAGCAGTCGCACTTCTTGACTGAAGGCCTTTCTTTGTAAACCTTGTAACCTTATCGACTTCCTAAGAAGTAACAAAAAGGTAAAAGATTAAAAGGGGTCCGAGAATAACAAAGGGCAACGTACTTCACCAAAAAAAGGCGAATAAAATTGGCTCTTACATCCCTCGCATGCGCTTTGCGTAGTAATCATCCATACCCTGCAAACAAGAGGTGGCAGAAGTTGTCTACGGCGTATGGAAAAGGTTTTGATCGACCTTGAAGAATGCAGACACGTCGATTGGACAGAGCACTGCCTCTTGTTTGCAAAAAAGCTTGCCACCAATCTTAACTTGATAAGAAAAGGCGTCAATCACAATGCGATTTCACTGTAATGCACGGAGAAATGCCTACCTCGTAGCCTCTCTTGCTCCCTGCTGCTGCACCGTAGCCAAGCCCCGGGCCACGGTACCCAGGGGGATGCTGCGCAGGTGCCCCGTAGCCTGTAGGAGCAGATGCTACCGGCGAACCGTACCCTGTGGGTGCTGCTGTGCTGTACCCCTGAGACATCCCATAAGCTGCGGGAGCTGCACCTGATCCTGCATAGCCTGCCCCGTAGCCAGTGGACGCTGCAGCTGGCGCAGCTGCACCGTAGCCAGCAGCGTAGCCACCAGACGCGCCATAGCCGCTAGAAACCATGGGGGCTGAGGCAGCGGGGCCACCGTAGCCGCTAGCAGTGCCGTAGCCAGCGGCATACCCACCCCCTCCCCCAGTAGGCCCACCGTAGCCTCCGTACCTAGCAGCGGCTGGAGGGCCATAAGCTGCTGCTGCTGCGGGTGCGGGTGAGGTAGCAGCACCTGAGTAGCCAATGCCAGACGTGTGGCGGCCTCTGCCCCCTCCTCCTCCAGCACCAGCACCGGCCCCTGCCGCGCGCGCGTTATACATGGGCCGTGCTCCACCACCCATGGGGCCTGCTCCGGCCATGGGAGCTGCAGCGCCGTAGCCTCCTGCCATGCCGTAACCCCCCCCTGCTGCAGGGGCGTACCCACCCCTGCCACCGTATCCTCCCGCACCATACCCACCTGCCGCATACCCTCCTGCCCCGTAGCCCACCGCACCCCCATACCCACTTGCACCGTAACCGCCAACCCCGTATCCTCCAGCACCATATCCCCGGCCTGCCATGGCGGGGTACATGCCACCACCGGCAGCAGCAGGAGTGGAGTAGCCACCTCCACGCCCGCCATACCCACCCCTGCCTCCAGCACGCCCACCACGGCCTAAGCCACGGCCTCCTGTGATTTGAAAGGGCAGCAGGTCACACAGATCAGCAAAAGGTGTAACAATGTTTGGTGTAGCAAGGCATGTCGTGCATCATGGACATCAGCAGAAGCATGCGACTTTGTACTCTGGTAACAAAAAGCAGGATTTGGTCAATTTACCATGCAAGCCAGCCTACCCCATCAGCATTTTGAGGGCTGCAAAGGCCCACTTTACACCTGCACTCATACCCACACCCACCCACCCTCCCACTCACACACCTTGGAAGCCAACGCCTGAGCTGGTGCGTGGCTTGTTGCCTTGCATACTGGCCTTGGCGGCTGCTACTGCACCTGCACCTCCTAGGGAGCGTCGGTTCTCAAACGCCTTGGCAGGATTCTGGAAGGAGGCGCGTGCACGGCCAAGCACAGGGTGCTCGTTGGTGCCGTTCAACACACGCATGGCCCTGTGAGCAGGAAGGTGTTCTCACCTGTTGCCTTGCGGTTTGGGGGCGACTTTTATGAAGCAGCCCACCAACTTTTTAGGTGCCTTAGATGCTCTGTCCGGAGACTACATGCAGCAGTCTATGGAGGGGGTGCAAGTGTGCTGGGTCGTTTAAAGCAGCTGGCAGGCAAAACGAGGCACAAAATTGCCCAAAACCCCAGCAGTCAAAGACAGGAGTAATATTGAGTTGAAACGCTGAGATGCGTCACTTATTACTTTACGCCTCATTTTGAGAGGGCTGCACTGACAAAGCGTAATGGGAGAGTGCTAATTCCCATATGCATGCAATTCCCCCCCCATCCCAGCCAAGGTCCACTCTACTCACGATTCTGCATGCTGGGAGCGCTTGTACTCCACAAAGCCAAAGCCCTTGGGCTTATTGCTGTCAGGCTGGCGTGCAAGTGTAACGCTGCCGGTGGTACCCCAGGCCTCCATGGACGTGCGCAGTTGCGCGTCTGTTTGTACACCCTACAATTTGTAGATTGTGCGTGCCAGCATGCGTAATTGCCTTTACATTCGTAGTTTGAAGTACGTTTTAGTTTGACACTGTACGCCTAGGAAAGCTGTTGAGACATCAGAGACACGAGAACAAAAATGTGTTATCAGTTAAGTGATTGTGTAGTGTTTCTCATGCGACTTCAGTAGGACAAATGATAAGAGACTGCATGCACGGACAGAATGAGGAGACAATGCACTTCTGGCAAAAAAGGACCACCACCACACTCACCGGTGCCAGGCCCTGCACGTACAGAGTCTTGGCAAACAGGCCCATCACAGTTGGCAGGTTGCAGAACTCTGCACGCATCGTGATCCTGGGGGGGGCTTCCTGCTGCTCTGCCTGCTTGTCCTTCTCCCCCTCCTTCTTTTCACCATCCACCTCCATAGCACTGGGGCCCTCTCCCTCCTTCACCTCCTCTCCTTCCTTTTTTACCTCCTCCCCTTCTTTCTTCACCTCCTCCCCCTCTTTCTTCACCTCCTCTTTCTTCTCCTCTGCTCCCTCCTTCTTCTCCTCTGCTCCCTCCTTCTTCTCTTCGGCTCCCTCTTTCTTCTCGCCCTCACCCTCCTTTTTCACCTCCCCCCCCTCTTTCTTTTCCTCTGCTCCCTCTTTTTTCTCCTCACCCTCCTTCGCTCCCTTGGCTGCCTTGCCGGGAGTCTGGTCTTTGCGAGCTTGGCGCAAAGCATTGTTCTCCTGCAAAGGCACGAAGGTTGAGCAGGGCAGCCATGCATGTGTTTAAAAAGGATACAGCCTTAGGAACAGCTTATACGTGGCTCGTTTGAGGACTTTTTTGTACCAACCAAATATATATGGTGTGGCCACTTTTGTGGCTGGGTGCCTAACCCTTTTCCCTTCATTTTTTCTAGTGCCTTTGGTTTGGTTTCAGGCTTTTTCCAAGCTTCTGCTCAGATGCCCCCCAGAGGCATGTATAGCGATGTGACCTAACCTTATCTTGCCTTGTACGTGGCTTACATCATGAGGAAAAGGGACTACAGTCAGACAAATCTGCGCCCTCACATGATCACTGACTATACTTCTGGTGCGCAGCTAGAAGGCAGCTGCATGTAATACTAGTATTCAATTTCCATCCCTAATCTACAAACCAGCCCCAAGAACCAAGGCTCTGTATGAGCGAGGTGCCAATAGTATGCTCACAGGGGCACGTTTTAATTCAGTTTTTCAGCCCGGTAGGGTGTGATACCAGAGCAGTTGATTGTTGGGGGTTCCCTTGCAACAGCGATTGGTTGAACCATTATGAAGCCCATTCTTCCTGGAATCCTGCGTTTGTCACAAGCACAGCCTTTCTTCAAATTTGCTTGCAGAGAACAGAGCTTCCGTGTGCCATGTTGCAACCCGGACATATCCACTCGTGCAAAGCTGCCTTACATTCAGATGACAATCTGTCATTATTTCTTTTTAAACTAACCAGTCACTCCAAAGCCCAACAGACCAGCGTTTGCCACAGCCAATCACAGCATTTTTCAACTTCACACGAATGTGCATGTACGTGCACACACCGTCTTTAGCCTCATCGTATCAGAGCGTTGCGTGTTATGCAAAGCCCGGACGATATAAAACCCTTCTTTTCCCTCTCAAGACCAGCCTTCTGGCAGTTGTAGCAAGCTGCACCTTCAGCGTACAGGTGGGCAACAGCCGTACCTATGGCCCATTCATGCTCACGCAGCAGAAGGAGACCACTGAAACACCAGCAGGCAGGGCGTGGAGCTGGTTGTGGTGATGAGCAAGGCACCTGTGAGAGGTGTCAGCAGCTCGCACACACATCCTGCCAAAGGGCAGACGCGCGCGCTGCTGGTGGTGCTGTGCTATGCGGATCCACTATTGTCACTCTGTGCATTGAAAGCATCAGAACTTCAGAGGAGGGGGAGAAAGAGGGGAGACAAAGGGGGCATCAGAGGAAAGAGTAAACCTCGGGAAGACGGAGGAAAGGTAGGCAGGCTGAGAAGTGTGGAGCATCAAGTTTTGAAAGTCTCTATTCTGGATGCTAATGACCTTGGTATTTGTAAGTGATCAAGTCATTTAAATGGGTGTCCAAGTCTAAGAGCAAGGATATTTGCGAGTTTGAGGCATGCTTTTGGACCCAATTAGTACCTATTACTTGTAAGCAGGAAGTGACAACACAACATGGAATGGGATTGAAGCAACAAGCAAGTACATTGGTTTGAGAAAGGTAGAAGTGGAAACTGAGGCACAATGAAGGCATTCAAGATTATTCTTACAATAATAGGGAGGTGCAGGGGTGGAAGGTGATCTGCCTCTTGCAAGCGACGACAAGCAGCAATACTACATATGGTCAGCATATTGGCCAGGCGATGTTAAAATGATGCCGTAAAGTAAATTGAACTTACGAACGGTAGCTATCCAGCAAACACGAAGGGAAATTGCTGTGGTGTTTCGCCAGCAAACTAAATTCCGGTAAGTATAGAACTTGCAATCGTTTTTCGCTGTAGAATGTAAGTGTGCCGTCTTAGCATGCATTTGTCCAGGTCGATAATAATGCATACCAATGTGTGCTCCGAAAACCATGCCTGGCAACTGTCTTTCTTAAAGACATGGACTACGCATTTGTAAAGCAGCACACCACTATCACTGACCAAATGACGCTGAGCTTGCTTATATCTCCCTCCCAGACCTAGCCGCGCACAGGTAAAACAAACTTGACACACACACTCAAAATTATTGCCCTCTTCCCTAGTTCAATGTCCCTTTTGGAAAACTACGAGCAATGCATGTTCCTGCTGCCTTTGACTCAATTACTGCAGACTAACCCGTGGTAATTTAGGCGTGCATTTCTGGAGTTGTACATTTACTCCCCATAAATTGGCCTGGAATGGCCTGCATATGTCTGTCCTAAAAACCATCTCGGCACTCTACGGCAGATTGAGGACACAATGATCAAAATATATGAGGCTATGTGCACTTTGATGAACCTAAACCATGTGAAAAAAGCGTGAAAGACAGTTCCAATGTACACCCTCCTTACTGCTTGAATCTCAGGCGGAAGGGAGGAGAATTCTTGCATTAAACGCTTCACGCTCTTAAAGCCACTGGGTCTTTAACCTGCTGAAAGCTTCATTATTCTAGCTTACCTGGGACAGGCTGCCTAGGCAGGAAACATGAACAGGGGCAGCTGCATAAGGGAACATTGAGAGAGCTGCAACAGAAGGTGAACAGGATGATGTCGCCCTACAACCATTCAATACGATAGGTCCAAAGTGGACTAACTACAGCCCCGAACCACATTGGCACTGAAAATAATGTCCATTTATTACTTTGCGGAGTTGTCAGTATTGCTTGTGCATTTTTATTTTGAGGGGTCAAGCATTGATCAAAGCCAAAATCTGTATTCCAGGATTGAATTCATAAGGTTCAGCTCTGAATGAGGATGTCTGAGATTATCAACTAAAGTGTATAGCAATGGCATGGTGCTTTAAATTCATAGATTATCTTCCCCCAGACTGTAACGTGGGATCCAGAAATCGCAAGATGTAAACTTTTTAACTGCCGAGGTGGAAAGGATAGATGGCAGGCTTAGTACAAATATTTTCGCGGCCGAAGTTTATTCTATCCTACATTGAGGTTTCAAGCACTGCCAGAATGGAGCAATTTTGCTTCTTTAAAAGCCACGAGTGCTATGCACGTGACTCGATCGCCTCCGCCTCTAGCATCCCAAATCCCCCTTCCAGCATATCGAGCCGTTTAGACACAAATTTGTGCATAATTTTGTGTGCCCTGCTGTGCAGACTGTGCCTTTCATACCAACCCATTGCATGCGACTTGTGCTTGCAAGCCTTTGTGCCCCCTCTCTCACTTTTGCTTCTGTGCGTTACATTTCACTGTACTTGCAAAGTTTGTATTTGGATAATAGACTTTCCCCTGTAAGTACAAAGTACACAAAATGACTTGCATTGGCCTTCACAACGCATTGCCCTGTGAGTACAAGTGCCTGAAACCACCATTCCATTGAAATGCCCCAATCTGAGACTTTGAGACAAATCCGAATGTCTTTTCTACATGGCATACCTGGCGCTGCTGCTGCTCAAGCTCTTTTTTCGCGGTGGTGCACGGCGAGGGCAGGGCAAACTCAGCAAATCCATAGCACTGCACACACGAGCATGATAAGAACGAAACATATTGGTCAAATTTGTCACTGAGTAGGGAAAGTACAGTTCATTCACATGTTTGCTAACGTGCGTGGGAAAATGTGTGTGCCTTTGTATAGGTGTGCGTGCCGCGAGTGCGCTTGCCATATGAAGTGTACTTGTATCCTTCATAAATTGTAGGTAAGGGCTGAACCCTTACAAAGAACCAGCATAATGGTCAAAGGCACAAGTTCATATTGAAATATTGTGTGCAGTTTTGGGTCGCCCGGGAGTCCTTTGCGGAGCAGAGCTTGACATGGGTATTGAGCGCACTTCTTAATAAAAGTTGCCCTCCCATCTGCAGCAAAGAGAGCCTGCTGTCTTTTTCCCCTTAACCTTCCTTTTTTAAATCCAAAGCGGTGCCACAGCTAATTCCTGTTTGCTCTATAATCATCCTGCAATCCCTTCAGAGCCTCTCACCTTTGACACGTTTTCCTTGTTGCGCATCACAAAGCAGCGCTCCAGCTGTGGCCATTTGCTCATCTCCTCCATCAGACGGGCATCATCCACATCTTCGGGCAGGTTGCCCAGGAAGAGGGACAGGTTCAGCATGGGTGCATCTAAGGCCACAACCTATTTGGAGGCAGGATGGACAAGCAGGATATGAGGAATGAGGATATGAGGAATGACATAAGAGAGGCTAGAGGTAGGAGGGGTGCATCAAGGGTTGCAACCAAGGGCCAAGGTTTAGGCAGGGATCTTATACGAGGACATCGGTAGGCACTTGGGCAGGAAGCACGAGCGTATTAGCCAAATGAATTTGGCAGCCCTTTGCTGCATACAGTTAAGGGTTTAAGCAAAAAACAACGCTGGCAGAGGGCATGCGACCTGGAATTTTGGTATGCCTGGACACAGCATGACATTGAACGCACAAGTAGTTCACATGGAAGTAGAAGAGATCCCCTCCTTCCTTCACCAGTTATTTTTTCTCACCTTGTCCCCCACGGACAGCCGGCGCTGCATCAGGCGTGTGGCCACGAAGTGTGCATAGGTGAACACGTCGCCCTCCTTGCGCCCATCAGGCAGGGGCTTGGCGGGCTGAACAACAATGGGCTTGGCAGGGGAGGCTGCAGGCAGCACCGCTTTATTCTTCTCCTCCTCCACAGGAGGGGGGGCAGCTCCGTCTTTCTTCTCCTCTGCTCCCTCACCCTCCTTTTTCTCCTCCGTCCCCTCTTTCTTCTCCTCCGTCCCCTCCTTCTTCTTCTCCTCCGCCCCCTCCTTCTTAACTTCCTCCCCCTCCTTCTTCTCCACTGCCCCCTCCTTCCCTTCGTGCTCTGCTGGCTTGGTTGGCTCTGGGTGCTCCAGCTCAACCAGCACAGGCTGTGCCAAGTCTTCCTCACTTAACTTCCAAGGCAGAGGTAGTGGGGGAAAGCGCACGAGGGCCACTTGCGTTTCAGGGTCACGCTTCTCCTCAGCATCAAACACCACGCTCGTCACAGCTAGGCCGTGCGCCTCAATGGCAGCCTGTACGTCCTCTACTGTGGCGGTGGCAGGGATGTTGCGAACCTGAACATGTGTTTGTGCATACGTGTGTAAAACAATGTGTGTACATGTGCGTGTACATTCTTGCATGTGTGCCTGTGCATGCATACTTGCACCTTTGCCTGCACGAGTCCTTGTGAGCGTGTGCATGTGCGTGTGCTTGATTGCATGCGTGTGCGCGTGTGCATGCGTGCCTGTGTGCATGTGCATGCATGCATGTGTGTGTGTGTGCGTGTGTGTATGTGTGTGTGTGTGTGTGGGTGTGTGGGTGTTTGTGTGTGTGTGTGTGGGTGGGTGGGTGTGCATGTGTGTGTGTGTGTGTGTGTGTGTGTGTGGGTGGGTGTGCGCGCACGTTTGTGTGTGCATGGAAATGTTACGCATTTTAACACACCAACTTGCATTCTATCTGCATGCACTGGCAATCATGTGCACGTGAAAAGTGGGCTTTGTGTATTGTCCGGAACACAGATAAGAACATTGATGAGGAGGACCACACAGCTCGCTCACCCGAACAAGGGGGTGTGGCCGCCATGACTCAGGGATGTCCATGGTCTCCCACTCCTCTGGCCCCAGGTCTGGCTTTGGCTCCTCCGGCTTGGGCTGCTCCTTCTTCTGTTCCTGAGGCTTGGATTCCTCCGGCTTCGGCTGTTCCTTGTTCTGCTGCTCAGGCATGGGATCCTCCGCTTCTTTCTTTGCCTCCTCAGGCACGGGAACCTCCGCTTCTTTCTTTGCCTCCACCGGCACGGGAACCTCCGCTTCTTTCTTTGCCTCTACAGGCACGGGAACCTCCGCTTCTTTCTTTGCTTCCTCTGGCTCAGGAATATCCGCTTCTGTCTTTGGCTCCTCAGGCTTAGCCTCTGCTGCTAGCTGCTGCTGCGGCTGCTCTTGCTGCTGCTGCTGCTGCTGCTGCTGCAGCATAGACACATAGGAACAAAGGCACATGCAAGATTGTAAATCCGAGAGGCAGAAAATGGAAGGACAGGCCCCTGGACAAAAGCAATCAGGACACCCAGGGCACATGAGGGCACCCCTGGCTGCAGATGTAGCATGGACAGAAACTATAAGAAGTACGCCCTCATGGCAAGTACGTGCTTCAATTCTAATGTGTGCATGCGCAGGTGCTTGTGCATCAAGCAAGCGTGTGAAATAATCTCCTCCTCCTCCTCCTCCTCCTCCTCATCATCATCATCAGCATCAGCATCATCAACATCATTCATCATCCCACCTGCTCTAACCCGGATGCTGTTGCCTCCACCTTCGGGGGCCCCTCTCCGTCGGGTGCTGCGGTGCTGGTCTCGGCTGGTGTGGGCTCACCTTTCTCAGCAGGAGAGGCCGCCCCGCCCACGTTGGCCATCTTGATGCGCTCGATGAGCTCGGCTTTCAGACCCTGCGCGTGAGTGGCGGGCGCGGGGGTAGCGTTGCATTGGTGCTCGCACCAGCTCCTCTCCGTAGCGGAGTAAACTTCAGGAAGCGCTGAGGGAACCCGAATGCATGTGCAATCACGGCAGACCTCACCTTTTCATTCAGGCCCTTCCCCTTGGCAATCCCTCTAAGCTCAACAACAGTGCATTTCTCGAGAGGCTTCTCCATTGTTTCTTCTCTTTAACGGAAAAATATAAATACGGAATGGATGTCCCAGCAAAAACAAGGTTTTTCCTTTTTCACACACATACACACACACGCACACACATACACGCACACACACACACACACACACACACACACACACACACACACACACACACACACACACACACACACACACACACACACACACACA
>Ga0307968_1004385_pt1:0-10000 | contig 11493 bp, 18 predicted proteins | sample OrgLakmetagen650_FD_201834 | JGI IMG/M metagenome (GOLD analysis project Ga0307968, IMG submission 201834) | Saline water microbial communities from Organic Lake, Antarctica - #650 | ecosystem: Environmental > Aquatic > Non-marine Saline and Alkaline > Saline | place: Antarctica: Organic... | reverse complement strand
CCTAGCATGGTGCCCGGCGTCCCCCTCCGTCTGAGCCTACCATTGCCGGACTGCCCACCCACAGAGCTGCTGCGTTGGGGCTGCACATGTGTGTGTGTGTGTGTGTGTGTGTGTCAAGTAATTAATAGGTTGCAAATCCTTTTTCAATTCGCTACTGCAGCTGCTGGAAATGGCGCTGCATGTGTGTTCGAGCATTGTATGTAATTGGGTGTCAAGAGCTTGTTTATGTTTAGCTTATGAGCAGAGTTACGCTGAGGCTGCATTAAGGATCACGTCTAGATATCGCCGCTTTACAGAGATGCCTGTTTCAGTTTTGTATGCTGCCCTCCAAAAATATGTAATCTGTACCTTTCAAGCATTTTTAAATTAATTTAAACCATCACCCATTCCATGCACATTACTCTATATGAATAAGTGAAATTGAATTGTAAATTGAATTAAACTCTTTATATGGATAACTGAACTTGACAATTGTAAAGATTAAGGATTAAGTGAATTTAATTTATTAATTAATTGAGTTTAAACACCCATTCCATGCACATGACTCTTTATATGAATAAGTGAACTTGACAATTGACAATTGTAAAGATTAAGTGAATTTAAATTAAATTATTAAATTTAAACCCTCACCCATTCCATGCACATGACTCTTGATATGAATAATTGAACTTGACAATTGTAAAGATTAAGTGAATTTAATTTATTAAATGAAATTAAACTCTCACCCATTCCATGCACATGACTTATTATATGAATAAGTGAACTTGATAATGGTAAAGAATAAGTGAATTTGCAGCAACAGGGCTATTTGCCGCGTACGTGCACACGCACAATAACAGACACACTCCAAGCGAGTTTTTCTAGAAGGTTGCCATCTATGTAAGGCTTGTGGTAGGTGTATGTGAAGGTTCTGTGATGGAGTGTGTCTGTCATTGTGTGTCAGTGCTCACACAATGGACTGACATTGAGTGTCAGTTCTCACACACACAATGACAGACACACTCCACCACAGAGCCCTCACATGCACCTACCACAGGCCTTCATTACATAGATGGCAACCTCCCGGAAAAACTCGCTGTGCAGTGACAGGGCTATCTGTCACTCGTGCACATCACCACAGCACAGACACTCCTGCGCCGCCACTCCCAGCAAAGTTTTCTCCTTCTCCATCCAGACATCTTTATAAATAAACAAACACATCTTTACAATTAAACAAACGCACCGCTACAATTAAACAAACTATAAAAGCCCAAGACACTTCCTGCCACCACTCCCTCTCAAATAAAAAATAAACAAACTCATCTTTACAACTAAACAAACCATAGAAGCCCAAGACACTTCCACCTGCCACCACTCCCTCCCCTGGTTCTCACCTGTGCCTCTCGCAGGTCTCCCCACGCATCTCTCTCCCCCCCCACCTCCCCCATGTCCAACACAGTGTGAGCAGGCCCTGCAGATGCAGACCCTCTCAGCTGCTCTTGTTGGTCACTCGCTTTGTCCCTGCTGCTCCTACGTGACCCACTGGTCGATCGTAGGAAGGCAGGGGAGGAGGGGTCTGTTCTCTGGCTCTGGTTTGTAGTGGATGGTGTCTCTCCTCTGTTTTCCTCTGCCTTGTCTTTTTTGCCGCCTTTCTGGGTGTAGAAGCAGGTCAGCTCCTCGCCCTGGGGAGGGGAGGGGTTGTCAGGAAAATGGGTACGAGGGATATGCATGAATTACATATAACGGTGTGGAAATATGCGTGTGTACGAGGGATATGCATGAATCACACATGTGCATACAGGGGATATGTGTGCAAGGAATATGCGTGTGTACGAGGAATAAGCATGAATCACACATGTGCGTACAAGGGAAATGTGTGCGAGGAATATGTGTGTGTACGAGGAATATGCATGAATCACACATGTGCGTACAAGGGAAATGTGTGCGAGGAGTATGCGTGTGTACGAGGAGTATGCATGAATCACACATGTGCATACAAGGGAAATGTGTACGAGGAATATGCATGAATCACACATGTCACATGTCGGAGTGGAAATATGCGTAAATCACACAAGGCACAAGTCAGTGTGAAAATATGCGTGACCAGCTGGAATCACTGGGGTGTGTTTGTCAGGATAATGTATACGAGGAGTATGCGTAAATCACACAAGGCACATGTCAGAGTGAAAATATGCGTGAACAGCTTGAATCACTGGGGTGTGTTGGGAGTCCCAAGTTGGGACGTATCAATGACAGGTGTGTTAAAAAATGGGGGGTTGATGATCACTGGCTGTCTCCATGAACCACCCCCACCACCACCAATCTCACTTAGCTCTCCACCCAATTCCAAGCCCTCTATACCTCATCTGAATGCAAGGTACTTGATTGTATATCATAAACTTTGACAAAAACTGGAAATTCGGGGGGCTGTGTGGGGCCCGCTGCGTATTTTGCACCCACTTCGGCAGGGAAAAGGTGCAATTCTGAACTTGCACCGATCAACCTTAGCTTCAGGCTTTTTAAATGTCATATAACAATGCTGCAGTGTCGGATTTGGGGCAGGGGTACTGGGAATGCCTGCGAGTAGGAGGCACTCACACAAGAGACACAGGGAGAAAAGATGAATATCTGCCGCTCCAAATTTGCTGCGGGTTTAAGATCTGTTTTTGTTACCAGATTTACGGGGTTACATACAGTTTAATATGTAATTGAAATGGGCAACCCACTGAGTCTTTTTGCCTTCCTTCTTTGTGTGTTAAAGAAACAATCAAGTGATTCAATGCACTTTTCAAGTCCCAAAATGGTGAAGGGAAAGGGGAGATAGAGCCAAAATTGGCTTATTGGGACTATTTGGCTTGCAAAGGGGTGGGCCTTGATGGGGACTGCCCACTATCTTTGTGGCTTTTATACATTTTCCTGTAATTGAGAGCACAGCTCTTTGTAGGTTTCATCGACTCGGCCCACGGACTTTATTCAGCCTCCCGTACAAGCTAACATGCACCAGGTGGCCAACGTACGTGCACAACAACCTAACATGCACCAGATGGCCATCGTACGTGCACAACAACCTAACATGCAACAGATGACCACCGTACGTACACAATAACCTAACATGCAACAGATGGCCAACTTACGTACACAACAACCTAACATGCATCGAAAGACCGAACCTGATTACGCAGCTCCTCGTACGTTTTGTCGATTTGGCGCATAGATTGTGAGCGTGACATGCCCTTGGAAAGTCCTCTGGTGGGTTGCTGTTGGGGGGGAAGGGGAGGGAGGGGATGGTGTGTCGGGAGCTGGCTGTAGGAAGAGGAGTGGCGTGGGATAGAGGTACCTCCTGCGTGTGAGGGTAGCAGGTGTATGCATTTTGGTTTACTTTGAGAGGGGTAAAAAAAATATAGATAAACATTATAAATAATAAAATATACACAGGCAAAAATATATATAGCCTGTATCCTCAAGTGGAATGCGCTGGCAGTGAAATATCCCCCCTACATAAATTAAGGAAAAGGAGGCACTTCGATATTGGGTACCGTAAAGGTCCTCCACCACAAAAAAAAGGAAAAAAGATCAATGAGAGGGGTAAGATTGTCGGAGAAGGAGATGCGATCAGGCTGAATTGTGGGGTGTTTCTGGTTCTGCATCATAAGCGTGCGAGGATTGCAGGTGTTCACAATATAGGTCAAGATGAGAGGGAGTATCAGCATTGGAGGTAAAAGGGGCGATGAGGCTAAGGTGTACGAGAGTACTCTTGACCTGAGGCTGAGGTGTGCGAGTACTCTTGTGAGGTGAGCGAGGTGTGAGGTCTGCTGAGGTGTGCGAGGTGTGAGGTGTGAGGTGTGAGGTCTTGTGAGGTGTGCGAGTACTCTTGACCTGAGGCTGACCTGAGGCTGAGGTGTGCGAGAGTACTCTTGTGAGGTGTGCGAGGTGTGAGGTCTGCTGAGGTGTGCGAGGTGTGAGGTGTGAGGTGTGAGGTGTGAGGTCTTGTGAGGTGTGCGAGTACTCTTGACCTGAGGCTGACCTGAGGCTGACCTGAGGCTGAGGTGTGCGAGAGTGCTCTTGACCTGAACTAGTAGCGTGCATGTGTATTTGCAATTTATGCGGTGAAGTTTTAGCTGGAGCACGCATCAGGCATGACAGCACACAGGCGTGCACAACCAGCACGATACAAAGCACTGCGCACACTGCGCACACAGAGGTGTCCATTATCATAACTTTTGGACGACATGCCTATATCCCAATGAAAAGTATACATTTGGAATCCTGACATCGAGAGCTTTTGATTGGTATATGTATGGGTCCAATCCGCAGAGGGGGGGGGTACCCCAGCGATTTTTTCCAGTTGTTTTTGCGGGGGGTCTCCAGTTATTTGCTGGGCTACTTCCACGGAATTTTAAATAGATTATCGAAATCCTTAGCTCAAGACCAGTTGATTGCCACCCTTTTTGAGCAATTTGGGTAAAAGGGGGGGTCTATGGACACGTCCAAAAGTCAGAGGCACACGTGCTCGGGTGCAGGCCGCGGGGTGAGTCAAGCCAATGGAGTAGCCATTCACCCCAACTTACAGGACTGTGCCAGCATGAGATAGTCAGTGGAATTCTGAAGAAATGGAAGTATTGTGGGACTGTGAAAGCCAGTTATGGGTGCCTCGTAGGTCACGTGTGCATGGGCGTCCGTATCTCGGTTTTTGCCCCATAACTCTGCAACACTTCAGTTTCAGGTCTTGATGAGTATGCAGATGGATGCCGATTTGAAAAAGGAGCAGTTTGGTAACCATTTTGTCTGGGTGGGGCAGCGGAAGGGGGGGATAGGGGGTGGGTGGTGGGTCAGGGGGATCCAGCCCAAAAATTGGGCACGCATGTCCAAAATTTATTTCCCGGGCGCACATCATTAAATATCCACCTTTAAATGCAAGTAAAGCTACGCCATCCACACGCACAACCGAAACATTGAAGGTTATTAAAGGTGCAGACAGCATCTTAAAATCACAAGAGGCAGCACCTGCAATGCCTGCTCCCTTAACAGGCTTTCGGAGGTGCAGACAGCATCTTAAAATTAAAAGAGGCAGCACCTGGCATGGTTGCTCCCTTAACAGGTTTTTGAAAATGCGAGCAGCAACCTAGAATCACAAGAGGCAGCACCTGCAATGGTTGCTCCCTTAACAGGTTATTAAAGATGCGGACAGCATCCTAGAATAACAAGAGGCGGCACCTGCAATGGTTGCTCCCTTAACAGGTTTTTGAAGATGCGGACAGCATCCTTAAATCACAAGAGGCAGCACCTGCAATGGTTGCTCCCTTAACAGGTTATTAAAGATGCGGAAAGCATCCTAGAATCACAAGAGGCAGGACCTGCAATGGTTGCTCCCTTAACAGGCTATTAAAGATGCGGACAGCATCCTAGAATTGCAAGAGGCAGCACCTGCAATAATTGCTCCCTTAACAGGTTATTAAAGATGCGGACAGCATCCTAAAATTGCAAGAGGCAGTTCTATGCTACAGTTCGCTGTAAGCTTCGTCATTACACCAAGGCATAAAAAAAATGCCTAAAACGAGAGTACACAGCACTTTATGCAAAGTGCCTGCCAGATCTCAGCCTACGCTCACTGCGCAAGAACTCCAGTTCTACAGCTGAAGCAGAGAACTGATGACTACCTGGCATGGCTGCTACTTTGGCACGACCTTGTGATGAAGAGCGCGGCAAGGAGCGCTGCTCCTGAGGCGCTTCGTGAAACTGGCCACTCCTCCTGCTGCTGGAAGATCGAGACACGCCTGCGTGCATACGTGTGTGTCTATGTGTGTCTGTGTGTGTTTCTGTCTGTGTGTGCATGTTATCAAAAGTGCACAGTATACATAGTCTTATATTGTGTGCGCATGTGTATGTGTCTGTCTGTGCGGGCGTTTCTGTCTGTGTGTGCATGTCATCAAGAATGCACAGATACATAGTCTTGGATTGTGTGTGCATGTGTATGTGTCTGTGTCTGTGTGTGTTTCTGTCTGTGTGTGTGTTTCTGTCTGTTTGTGCATGTCATTAAGAATGCACAGATACATAGTCTTGGATTGTGTGTGCATGTGTATGTGTCTGTCTGTCTGTCTGTGTGCTTCTGCCTGCGTGTGCATGTTATCGGGGGTGCACATAAACATTGTCTGTGTGTGTGCATGTGTGTCTGTGTGTGTCTGTGTGTATCTGTGTGTGTGCGTGTCTGTGTGTGTCTGTGTGATTGTACATGTTTTGGTGGTGCGTCATTGAACTGGAAGGCTTGATACATTGGAGCGTTTGAACGGTACCATTGATATGTGTGCATGCATTGCAAAGTTCCAGGTACAAAAGGCAGCCCTGTACCAGGATGGCTCCTTTTCTTTGCTGTGCTGTTCAGATTGGCTTTCCTGCTTGCACATCCTTATTTCGTCACCCATAGAAAAAAAAGGGGAGAGTGTTGCAGCCTGGGTTAGCTTAACCCAAAAACCCTAAACCCTAATAACTAGTTGTTTATTACTTCTCGACCACGTACCAGGGGGAGGCGATAATGCAGGGGGCGGTGTGGAGCTACGCTCAGGGGTGATAGATCCAGAGGACGCTTGCCGCTGCTCCTGTTGCTGGAATTGTTCTGGATGGATGTGTGTGTGTGGGTGAGTGTGCGTGTATGTGTGTTTGCGTGTGTGTGTGTGTGTGTGTGTGTGTGTGTGTGTGTGTGTGTGTGGATGTGTGTGTGCACGTGTGTAAACTGCACTTTGCGTGCGTGTGAGTGCGGGTATGTAGTGTTGTTTCAAGGCACGCATGTGTCTGATATATCAGCAGACAAAAATGTTAGAGCAGTTACGCAGGCAACGGAAAGCATGCAGCAGCAAAGCAAGGAGCTCTTTCCTAGCAGTCTAGTGGTACTGGAGCTGCCTTGGGGTATAATGTGTAGCAATGAGCTCACATGGGGGCTCGTGGCCTTTCAAGACATACACTTGGCATGTAAGTAGGATACCGCTGCAGGCATTCCTTCTTTACTCTAGCAGTCTAGTAGCCTTTCAAACTCGCCCCAAACCTAGCGCAAGCTGCTTAAAGGAAATTACATAGCTGGGGCTGTTGTAAGAGCACGAGGGGCCTACTAGCCTTTCGAGCTTATCCCAAACCACACACCTGGCATGTAACCAGGAAGCGCAGCTGGGGCTGTAGCATAGGCCGGGAGGTTGTTCTCTGATGGCTCCACGTCAGGTAAGTGGACGGAGGGGAGGATGACGGGGGAGGGTAGGTTGGTGGTGGGTGCTGCAGGGAGTGTAAATGCGAAGTGGAGCAACCATATGATCAATGTGTGATGAAATCTGTGTCAGGTGAGTGGACGGAGGGAAGGATGAAGGGAGGTAGGCCGGTGGTGGGTGCTGCAGAAGGAGTGAGTGCATATGTGGAGCAACCCATGTGATCAAAGTGTGATGGGATTTGTGTCAGGTAAGTGGACAGAGGGGAGGATGAAGGGAGGTAGGCCGGTGGTGGGTGCTGCAGGAAGAGTGAGTGCATATGTGGAGCAACCCATGTGATCAAAGTGTGATGGGATCTGTGTCAGGTAAGTGGACGGAGGGAAGGATGAAGGGAGGTAGGCCGGTGGTGGGTGCTGCAGAAGGAGTGAGTGCATATGTGGAGCAAACCATGTGATCAAAGTGTGATGGGATTTGTGTCAGGTAAGTGGACGGAGGGGAGGATGAAGGGAGGTAGGCTGGTGGTGGGTGCTGCAGAAGGAGTGAGTGCATATGTGGAGCAAACCATGTGATCAAAGTGTGATGGGATCTGTGTCAGGTGAGTGGACGGAGGGAAGGATGAAGGGAGGTAGGCTGGTGGTGGGTGCTGCAGGAAGAGTGAGTGCATATGTGAAGCAAAGAATGAGTGAGACCGAGATTTGGCAGGCTCCTTGTCAGGGAAGTGGGCGGAGGGGAGTATGACCCTTTATAAGCAAGCAGTGGGTGCTGCAGAAACAGCAGAAACTGCATGCAATAGCCTCCAGCTTATTGATGAAAGGGCGCAAGGGGGTTTATTGAACGTGAAGTATGGGAGGCAGGAGGGAGCAAAGAGATGACCGCGTACGTGCCATGTGTGGAAACTGCCGTGCCATTTTTACTAGAGGGTGGAGTCATAAGCAAAAGCTTTGAAGGTTCTGTCATTATTACATTTGTGTTTTGAGCCAATTTTACTAGAAGGTGGAGTCTTCAGCAAAAGTTTTCAAGGTTCTGTCGCAGCTTGGGTGATTGACGGTAGGCTATGAAACGGTGGCTGGTTTTATGTGGGCTCTCTATGTATGGTTTTAACTGACTGCGTAGTTTATATGTTGTGCAGGAGTACTCACCCTTAGCTGTGTGTGTGCGTGTGTGTGTGTGTGTGTGTGTGTGTGAAGGAGGGGGGGGTTGAAATTTTGTCCAAGCACTCACCCTTAGTTGTGTGTGTGGGAGGAACCGTATCCTTGGATATCTCCCTTTGTTGCGTGTGTGTGGGGGTGTGAAGGGGGGTGGGGGTGGGGGTGTGGGGGGGGTGAGTGAAATTGTCTCTAAGCACTCACCCTCAGTTGTGTGTGTGATGCCACGACGCTCAAGAGTCCTCGGAATGCCTACGGGAAGCACGTCTGGAGCGACTGAGGGGCCTGCTAGGCCTATGTGCGTGTGTGTTTTTGCGTGTGTGTGTTTGCGTGTGTGTTTGTCAATCACAAGAGACGGGCCTGCTGCGCCAACATGCGTGTATATGTGCATGTGTGTGAACGTCTGCAACTTTTTGTTTGCACGCCTGTGTGTGCGTGTGTGTGTGTGTGTGGTTGTGTGTGTGTGTTTGTGTGTGTGTGTTTGTGTGTGTGTGTGTGTGTGTGTGTGTGTAAGAACGTCTGCAGCGTGCACGTGAACGTCTCTGTAACGTGAACGTGAACGTGAACTTGTGTGTGAATGTCTGCAACTTTGTCCTTGCCACAAAAGGAACCATCACGCATACTTAGGGTTGGCCAGAACCGTATATACACACCGTATATGGCCGTATGTATGGTAATTTCCCTGCTAAAAATACCGTACATGCACCGTATTTACATACATATATATGGTTCTGGCCAACCCTACGCATACTCAAACGCTGTATCACTTGCTGAAAGTGAAACCCCTTAGATACAAGACGCTCGTCAACATGCCCACATTCCCGTAACAAGGATGAGTGCAAAACAGTGAGCAAGCGCTCACCCACTAGCAAACGCACACGCACACATACACACATACAAACAAACACCACAACACATGAATCAACCCTACCACTGTATGTGTAGAGAGCTTGACTATGCTACTTTTAGGTGGTAAGGGCATGAAATGGGAAGCACCACACTTTTGTGGACACCATGCAACAGACTCCATATGTGAAGGGGCAACAAAGCGCAAATGCTGCACACACACGCACACACACACACACACACACACACACACACACACACACACACACACACACACACACACACACACACACACACACACAGAACCACACAAACACACACACACACAAATACACACAAATAAACACACGAACACATATACACACACGCACACACATACACACACACCTTGAGCTAGGTCTTCAGGGATGGTCACACGTTGTGGGGTCAGGTGCGCCTGAAGGCCTGTGAAAGCAGACTCATCCTCCTGTGCATGCGAGTGTGTGTGTTAGTGTGTGTGCATGTGAGCATGTGTGTGTGTGTGAGTGTTTGTGAGTAGGTGTTTGTGTGCGTCATACGTGACGGGACACAGCACTTGTTTATTAATTTATTAATGAAAAGTACGATTTATAAAAATTAATGAACAAAAACATCATGCTGCGTAGTCACATTTTGCCCAATCGTACTGGACGAGCTAATCACTGCTCCTTTTAGATCATTAATTTTTCTGAGCTGATCATCGCTTCTTTGGAGTCATCTATGTGGGAATTGGTTCCATTGCCCGGCTAGTACGCTACCCTACTGGAATGAAAACAAATGAAAGAAACCTGTCTGATGCTCACCCTACCTCCTGACTAGAGCCGT